>Ga0160496_1000170_pt1 | contig 41718 bp, 32 predicted proteins | sample DIDPMG_2_FD_108231 | JGI IMG/M metagenome (GOLD analysis project Ga0160496, IMG submission 108231) | Enriched soil microbial communities from UW Madison campus, WI, USA - DID2937_E24_FP MG | ecosystem: Environmental > Terrestrial > Soil > Grasslands | place: USA: Madison, Wisconsin | collected...
AGGGCCTGCTGCCACACGGCGGCCATGTCGGTGGCGCTGCGGTCGAAGCGCGCGCTCATGCCGTCGAGGTGCTGCTGGGTGGCGGCCGTGACGGTGTCGTGCCAGGCGGTGGTGTCGCGCGCCAGGTTGGAGAGCGTCGACTCGATCGCCGGGCGGATCGCCTCGCCGGCGGCGCGCGCGCTCGCGGCGGCGCCGTCCTGCATGGCTTGCTGCACGTTGCCGGCCAGGCGCGTGTACACGGCCTCGGCCTTGTCGTGGAAGGCCGACTGGCTGGCCTTGAGCTGTTCGCCCAGGGCCTGCTGGTGGCGCTCCATGTTTTCCATCATGGCCTGCAGCCGGTCGACCAGCGCGGGCATGACCTCGGCCTGGCGCAGCATCAGCTGGTGCGATTCCTCGCGCTGGCGGGCCGCGGAGTAGGGGCGCAGCGTGGTGATGATGCGCGCGTCGAGCTGCTGCGAGGCGGCGATGCGCTCGCGCCGGATCAGCGCGCCGAGCAGGCCCAGCATGGCCGAGGTGGCCACGCCCGCCACCGAGGTGCCGAACGCGAATCCCAGGCCCTTGACCGGGGCGGCGAGCGAGGCGCGGATGGCCTGCAGGTCGGTCGCGCTCTCGAGCGCGACGCCGGTGCCGCGCAGCGTGGCGACCATGCCGAGAAAGGTGCCGAGCATGCCCAGCAGCACCAGCAGGCCCACGATATAGGGCGTGAGGGCGGGGGCGGGCAGGGCCACGCGCTCGCCTTCGATTCGCTGGCGCACGGCCACGCGCAGCGCGGCGGGCAGGCTCGCGATCCAGGCGGCCAGGTCGGCGGGCGCCTGCTCGAGGCCGTTCACGGAACGCACCAGGGTCTGCGTGGCGCGGTGGTAGCGCAGCAGTTCGATGGCGCCGATCACGTAGAAGGCGCCTATCGTCAGTGTCACGGCCAGCGCCAGCGGATTGGAGCCGGCATAGCCGGCCCCGATCCAGACCACGGCCGCGAGGCCCGCCAGGAAAACCACAACGCTGATGAGGGATCGAATCATGTTTTCTTATTCAGTGTTTGCACGTCCGCGCTTGCGCGCAGGGTGGCGATCAGTCCTTCGACCGGTTGCATGCGCAGGTCGAGCTCGGCGAGCAGGACGTTGCGCATGTCCGACAGGAAGGCCGGGAGCCAGGCATCGAGCGCCGGCACGGGCAGGCCCTGCGCGGCGGCCTCGGCCCGCTCGGTGCGCGCGGCGGCGCGCAGCCGCTCGAAGCGGCCTTGCAGCATGAAGGGCACCGTGCCCAGCAGGCTGCGTTCGCGCGGGATCAGCGCGCGGTCCATGATGGCGTCGAGCACGGCCAGTCGCGTGGCGCGTTGCGTCTTGCCCGCCAACATCCCGCGCAGCCGGCTGCGCAGGTTGCCGATGTTGGTTTCCATGGTGTGCTGCAGGGACAGGCAACGCTGGCGATAGGTGCCGTAGTCGGGCTCGGTGGGCTCGGCCGGCGCCTTGTTGCGGGCGTTGCGCAGCGGCGGCGGATTGGCGGCCGTGTCGCGCATGATCGCGTCGGCCAGCGCGCTGCGCACGCGTGCGCATTCGCGCCCTTGCTCGTCGTCGAACGTGCGTGTGTTGGCCGGCACCACCGGGGTGTTGCCATCGAGGGTCGCGGCCAACGCGATGGCGTCGGTCCAGCCCAGCCATTGGCTCAGGCGGTCGGACAGCGGCAGCCGCGATTCGGGAATGTCGGCGTCGGTCAACCGGGCCAGCAGACGCACGAGCGTCGGGCCGCTGAAACCGGCGCGCCGGGACAGTTGCGCCATGCCTGCAGGATCAAAAAGGCAGCAGTTTACACGGGGAGAGGGGGGCGGCCGGCCCGCCGGGGCGGGGTTTGCGCAATTTTTGCGCACAAAGCCCCGCGCACGGAAAATTCCGGAAAATCAGGTGCTTATCCCTTTGTTACGGTTGCGCGGGCGGGCCGGCGGCGCGGCCTGCGTTATGCTCGCGCCTCATTGCATCCGGGCCCCCCGGGCCGCCGGGCCCGCGGCCCCCTATAAAGTAAGGACAGACACCGTGGACACACCCGAACGCGAGGCGCCCCGCGCCGCCACGCCGGCGCTGCCCGCATCCGGCGGCCTGCGCCGCACCCTGTCGGCGCGCCACCTCTCCATGATCGCCGTCGGCGGTTCGATCGGCACCGGCCTGTTCGTGGCCTCGGGCGCCACCATCGCCCAGGCCGGGCCGGGCGGGGCGCTGCTGGCCTACGGCCTGATCGGGCTGATGGTCTATTTCCTCATGACCAGCCTGGGCGAACTGGCCGCGGCGATGCCGGTGTCGGGTTCGTTCTCCACCTATGGCGCGCGCTATGTGGAAGAAGGCTTCGGCTTCGCGCTGGGCTGGAACTATTGGTACAACTGGGCCGTCACGGTGGCGGTCGACCTGGTCGCCGCGCAACTGGTGATGGCCTACTGGTTTCCGGACATCCCGGGCGTGTACTGGAGCGCGCTGTTCCTGCTGCTGACCTTCGGCCTGAATGCGCTGTCGGCGCGCGGCTTCGGCGAGGCCGAATTCTGGTTCGCGCTCATCAAGGTGATCGCGGTGCTGGCCTTCATCGCGATGGGCGTGCTGATGCTGCTGGGCATCATCCGCGGCGGCGAGACCGGCGGGCTGCACAACTGGACGGTGGGCGACGCGCCCTTCGCGGGCGGCTTCGCCGCGCTGATCGGCGTGGCCATGGTGGTGGGCTTTTCGTTCCAGGGCACCGAGCTGATCGGCATCGCGGCGGGCGAGTCGAAGGACCCGGCGCGCAACCTGCCGCGCGCGGTGCGCCAGGTGTTCTGGCGCATCCTGCTGTTCTACGTGTTCGCCATCCTGGTGATCGGCCTGCTCATCCCCTATACCGATCCGCAGCTGCTGCGCAACGAGGTCTCCGACATCAGCGTCAGCCCGTTCGCGCTGATCTTCGACCGCGCCGGCCTGCTGGCGGGCGCCTCCATCATGAACGCGGTGGTGCTGACCTCGGTGCTGTCGGCCGGCAACTCCGGCATGTATGCGGCCACGCGCATGCTGTATGCGCTGGCCTGCGACGGCAAGGCGCCCGCGGTGTTCAGCCGCGTCTCGCGCAGCGGCGTGCCGCTGTGGGCGCTGGTCGCCACGACGGCGGTCGCGGCGCTGTGCTTCTTCACGTTCCTGTTCAGCCCGAACGCCGTCTACATCTGGCTGCTCAACACCTCGGGCATGACCGGCTTCATCGCCTGGCTCGGGATCGCGATCAGCCACTACCGCTTCCGCCGCGGCTACGTCGCGCAGGGCGGGCGCCTCGACGACCTGCCGTACGTATCGCCGTTCTTTCCGTTCGGGCCGATCTTCGCCTTCGTGCTGTGCCTGGTGATCACGCTGGGGCAGAATTACCAGGCCTTCCTGCAGGACCGCATCGACTGGGGCGGCGTGGTCGCCACCTATGTCGGCATTCCGCTGTTCCTGCTGATCTGGGCCGGCTACCGCATCACCCACCGCTCGCGCTTCGTGTCGCTTGCGCAGATGCCCTTGCCCGACCTGTCGCGTCGCTGAGGCTCAGGCGCCGCCGGCGGCATAGCTGCCGCCGCGCGCGCACACCAGCGCCAGCGTGGCGGCCAGCGCGTCGCGCGCCTGCGCGGCGGACAACTGGCCGGCGGCCGCCGCCTGCGACAGCGATTCGGCCGCGCCCAGGATCACCCACAGGCCGGCCGGATCGAGCGTGGCGCCGGGCGCGAACGGCGCCAGCGCCTGCCGGCACTTCTCCATGAAGCCTTCCACGTAGTCGCGCTTGATCGCGTCGAGCTCGGGCGAGCCGGCCAGCGCGGCCGTGACGCCCGGGATCTCCCGGCCCTGCTGCATCACGCAATCGACGTAGGCCGCGGCGATCACCGCCGCGCGCGCCGCCAGCGTGGCCGGGCTGCCGGCCAGCGCCGCGTCCATCGCCGCGTTCTGACGCGCGTCGTATTCCTCATAGAGCGCGGCCAGCAGGCCGGCGCGCGTGCCGAAATGATCGTAGACCACCGGCTTGGCGACCCCGGCCGCCTCGGCCAGGCGGCCGAGCGACAGCAGGTCGGTGCCTTCGGCGCGCACCAGCGACCAGGCCGTGTCCAGCAACTGGCGGCGGCGGTCGGCGCGGGTGAGGCGGCGGCGGGTGGCGGCGGGGGCGGACGAGGGGCTTGACATCACTATATACCAAAAGTAGGCTACCAATCGTATATACGAAAAGTAGGTATTGACCAGTGTAGCGCGCTGCGCGTGCGCCGGCCAGCCTGTCTCCCTCTTTCCTTGCGGCGCCGCCCCGCGCGGCGCAGGAGCCGCCTCCATGAACACGCTCATCGTCACCGCCCACCCCGAATCCGGCTCGCTCACCCATGCCGTGGCCGAGGCCATCGCCGGCCCGCTGCGCGCGGCGGGCGGCCGCGTCGAGATCGCCGACCTGGCGGCCGAGGGCTTCGACCCGCGCTTCGGCCCGGCCGACCTGGCCGTGCACCGGCAGCAGGCCGCGCCGCCCGCCGATGTATTGGCCGAGCAGGCGCGGGTGGACCGCGCCGGGCGGCTGGTGCTGGTGTTCCCGGTGTACTGGTGGTCGATGCCCGCGCTCCTCAAGGGCTGGATCGATCGGGTGTTCTCCAACGGCTGGGCCTTCGATTTCCGCCCCGGCGCGCCGCTTGCCAAGAAGCTCGGCCGGTTGCGCGTGCAACTGGTCGGGCTGGGCGGCGCGGACGCCGCCACCTATGCCCGCCATCGCTATGACGACGCGATGCGGGTCCAGCTCGAGCACGGCATCTTCGATTACTGCGGCGTGCGCGCGGCGGACTCGACGCTGCTGCTGGATTCGGAGGGCGTGCCCGGCGCCGAGACGCTGGCGCGCGCGGCCGAACTGGGACGGGCGCTGGCCGAGGGCGGGGCGGACGACGCCTCCCGGTCCTGAGTTGCGCGGGTGGGCGCGACGCCTCGCACCGCCCGGCGAAAAAAATTCTCCTCGCACTGCATCCATTCGGGCCGGTGGCGGGTAGTGCTCATGACGGCGCCGTTTTCGCCGGTCATTCCGCCCACTGAGGAGATCACTCATGAAGACCCGATTCATTCGCCATACCTTCGTTCTCGGCGGCCTGTGCGCCACCGCCGTGCTGGCCGGCTGCGGTTCCATGTCGCACAAGGGCAGCGCGTACTCGCAGGCCGGCCTGCCGGCCGAGGTGCAGGTGCCGGCCGGCAATCGCGTGGCCTGGGAAACCGTGGGCACGGGCGACATCACGTATGAATGCAAGGCGAAGAACGGCGCGCCGGGCCAGGCCGAGTGGGTTTTCGCCGGCCCGAAGGCGGACCTCAAGGATCGCCAGGGCAAGATCGTGGGCAAGTACTACGGCCCGCCCGCCACTTGGGAGGCCAACGACGGCTCGCGCCTGACCGCCACGCAGGTCGCGGTGGCGCCCGCCGGCGCCGGCAATCTGCCGTACCAGCTGGTGAAGGCCAATCCGGTGATGGGATCGGGCGCGCTCACCGGCGTGACCTACATCCAGCGCGTGGCACTGAAGGGCGGCGTCGCGCCCGCGCCGTCGTGCGCGAGCAATATGGTGGGCCAGCGCACCACGGTGCCCTACCAGGCCGACTACATCTTCTGGAAGGCCAACTGAGCGTCGCGCACGCGCGAGGCTGCGCGCCGGCGGGTTCCCCGGTAAGATGCCGGGACACCGCCGGCGCCGCGCAGCAGGGCGTCGGGCATGATTGCCCCGATCCCGCTCGCCCCATGCCGACCTCCGTTTCCGCCTTCGATTACGAAGCCGCCCTGCGCGGCTGCGCCGATCGGCGCCGCGACGCGCTCGCCGCCCTCTATCACGAAGAGAGCGCGCGGCTCTTCGGCGTCGCGCGCCGCATCGTCGGCGACGCGGCGCGTGCCGAAGACGTGGTGCACGACGCCTTCGTGAAGATCTGGCAGGGTGCCGCCAGCTTCGATCCGCAACGCGGCTCCGCGCGCGGCTGGATCTACAGCGTGACGCGGCACCTGGCGCTCAACCTGGTGCGCGACCATGGACGCGAAATCGTTGCAGACGAAACCACCACCGAACGCTTCGACGCGGACGCCGCGCTGGCCGACTGGCAGACGCGCCGCCACGACGGCTGGGCCGACCACGACGGCCGCATCGGCCCCTGTCTCGAGGCCTTGCCGGCGGAGCGCCGGCAGTGCGTGCTGCATGCGTATGTCGAGGGCCTCTCGCATCCGGAGATCGCCCGCCGCCTCGGCGCGCCGCTCGGCACCGTCAAGGCCTGGATCACGCGCAGCCTGAAGGCGTTGCGGGAATGCCTGTCATGACGCCCACCGATACCGACGACGACCTCCACGCCCTCGCGGGCGAATATGTGCTGGGCACGCTGCCCGCGCAGGAGCGCGAGCACGTGCAGGCGCGCCTGCCCCACGATGCCGCCTTGCGCGATGCGGTCGCCTATTGGGAGGCGCGCCTCGCGCCGCTCAACGACCTGGTCGAGCCGCAGACCCCGCCCGCCTCGCTGTGGCGCCGCATCAGCGCCACGCTCGATGGCAAGCGCGCCGCCCCGTCCCGCGCCGCGCGCGGCGGCTGGTGGCACAGCCTCGTGTTCTGGCGCGGCCTCTCGAGCGCGGCGCTGGCCGCCGCGCTGGTGCTCGCCAGCGTGCTGGTGCTGCAGCCGCCGCCGGGGGCGCCGCAGTATGTGGTGGTACTGGTCGGGCCGCAGTCGCAGGCGCCCGGCTGGGTGGTGCAGGCCAGTGGCGCCGACGCGGTGCAGCTGGTGCCGCTCGCGGCCATGCAGGTGCCGGCCGACCGCGCCCTGCAGTTCTGGACCAAGGCCGACGACTGGTCCGGGCCGGTGTCGCTCGGGCTGGTCAAGCCGGGCGAGGCGGTGCGGATTCCGCTGGCCGACCTGCCGCCGCTGGTGCCCAACCAGCTGTTCGAGCTCACCCTCGAACCCGCCACCGGATCGCCGACCGGCCGCCCGACCGGCCCGATCCAGTTCATCGGCCGCGCGGTGCGCATGATGTGATCGCGCGACGGTGGGCGCGGGCGTGGCGGGCTGGTATATTGGGGCCAGACTCGCATCGATTCTCCCTCGCGCCACCAGCCGGAACGCAGCCATGTCCGATCCCAAACACCTGGAGATCCTGCTCCAGGACTGCGCACGCGGACAACAGTCCGCCCTGGCGGAAATTTATCGCCTCTGCGCCCCGCATCTATTCGCGCTCGCCACTCGTATGTTGAGACGTAGCGACTGGGCCGAAGAGGTGATCCAGGACAGTTTCGTGAGCGTATGGCGCAACGCGGGGCAGTATTCCGCGCAGCAGAGCCAGCCCATGACCTGGATGACCCGCATCGTGCGCAATCGCTGCATCGACCTGCTGCGCCGGCCCGACCTCGAACGCCCCGATCCGGATGGCGCACTCGAGGCCGCCTGGGCCGACGACGCGCCGGGTCCGTTGGAACGCCTGCAGACGGGCGAGGACGGACAGCGGCTGGCCGATTGCATGAAGCAACTGGAGTCGCGGCAGCGCATGGCGATCGCACTGTCGTTTTTCGATGATTTGAGTCATGGCGATATCGCGCGCCGGCTCGGCACGCCGCTGGGCACGATCAAGAGCTGGGTGCGCCGCGGCATGGAGCGCCTCAAGAGGTGTTTGTCATGAACTACGCTGATCCGCAGTTGCGCGAGCGTCTCGCCGCCGAATACGTGTCGGGTGCGATGCGCGGGGGCGCGCGGCGCCGCTTCGAAGGCCTGATGGCGGCCGACGCCAATCTGCGCCGGCTGGTGCGGCACTGGGAAGGCGACCTCTATCCGCTGGTGTGGTCGCTGCCGCCGCAGACGCCGCCGCGACGCGTCTGGCGCGCGATCCAGGCGCGCATCGCGGCCGCGGCGCCGTCGAACTGGGGCTGGAGCGGCCTGTATCTGTGGCGCCTGCTGAGCGGTGGCCTCGCGGCGCTGCTGATCGCGGGCGTGGTGCTGTATCCGGGGCAGGTGGACCGCGCCGCGCAGCAGCAGCTGATGGCCGTGCTGCAGACCGCCAAGTCCGAAGCCATGCTGGTGGTGCGTGCCGACGAGACCGGCGCGGTGCATGTGCACACGCTCCAGAACCTGCTGCCCTACAGCGACGGCAAGGCGCTCGAACTCTGGGCCATCCCGCCCGGCCAGGCGCCCGTGTCGCTGGGGCTGGTGCAGCCGCAGGGCCTGACCGCGTTCACGCGCGACAAGGGCCTGGCCGGCGTGGGCCAGCTCGCGGTGAGCCTGGAGCCGCCGGGCGGCTCGCCCACCGGCAAGCCCACCGGGCCCGTCATCATGAGCGGCGACGTGCTGTCGATCTGAGGTCGACCGCGGCCCGCCGCCGCACGCGGCGGGCAGCCCGTAGCGTCCGCGCATCCAGGAGCCGGTCCCGTCCGTAAGTCAGGATATCCACGCCTGATACGGGATCTGCCATGACTGCTGTACCGGAACGCGGGGCCACGCATGCGTGAGGCCCTGATCGCGTCGCTCTGCCTGCTGGGCCTGCCGCTGCTGCTGGCGGGCTGCTCCCCCTTCACCTTGCTCAACGGCGCCGACGGCGACGCGCGCCGCGTGGCCGAGGGCGTGCCGTACGGATCGTTGCCCGCGCAACGGCTCGACGTGTACGCCCCGCCCGGGGCCGCCGGCGCGCCGGTGGTGGTGTTCTTCTACGGCGGCAGCTGGCGCAACGGCAGCCGCGGCGACTATGCCTTCGTCGGCGCGGCCCTGGCCGGGCGCGGCATCGTCACGATGGTGGCCGACTACCGGCGCTACCCCGAGGCCGTCTATCCCGCCTTCGTCGCGGACAGCGCGCAGGCAGTGGCCTGGGCGCTCGCGCATGCGGGCGACTACGGCGGCGACCCGCGCCGCGTGTTCGTGGCGGGGCACAGCGCCGGGGCCTACAACGCCGCCATGGTGGCGCTGGACGCGCGCTGGCTGCGGGCCTGCGGGCGCGATCCGAGCGAGCTGGCCGGCTGGGTCGGCATGGCCGGCCCCTACGAGTTCCTGCCGCTCACCTCGCGCGCGCTGCAGCAGGTGTTTCCCTATCCCGACACCCCGGCCGACACGCAGCCGCTCGCGCACGTGTCGGCCGATGCGCCGCCCACGCTGCTGCTGGCCGGGCGCGCCGACACCACCGTCGATCCCCGCCGCAACACCGACGGCCTGGCCGCGGCGCTCGGGCGCGCAGGCGTGCCGGTGCGCCTGATCGACTACCCGCGGCTCGGCCACGGCATGCTGGTGGGCGCCCTGGCGCGGCCGCTGCGCTGGCGGGCGCCGGTGCTGGACGACCTCGCGGCCCACGTGCAGGCCGCGCCCGCGCCGTCCGGCGAGGCGGCCGGCGGCGCCGTCCTCCCCTGTTCGGATACGGGTTTTCCCCAATGAATCCGTCTGGCCCCGGGCCTCGTAGATAGGGCTGAGGCCAACGATCCAGGACTGTCATCATGTCTTCGCGTCACACCCTTCCGACCGACTCGCAGCGCGCCCGCCCGCCGGGCGCCTGGGCCGCGGTCGCGCGCTGGTTCGACAGCCAGGCCGGCGCCGAAGGACCGGCGGCCGGCATGGCGCCGGGCGATGTACCGGCCGCCGGCCTGTCCGACGCCGATCGCATCGACTGGGCGCGCGCCGTGCCCTTCGTGCTGCTGCACCTGGGCTGCTTCGCGGTGCTGTGGGTCGGGGTGTCGCCGGTGGCGGTGGCCGTGGCGCTGCTGATGTATGCGCTGCGCATGTTCGCGCTCACCGGGTTCTATCACCGCTACTTCTCGCATCGCACCTTCCGCACCTCGCGCGCCGCGCAGTTCGTCTTCGCGGTGCTGGGCGCGTCGTGCGCGCAGCGCGGGCCGCTGTGGTGGGCCGCGCATCATCGCCATCATCATCGCCACGCCGACACCGAGCGCGATCTGCACGCGCCGTCGCGCGTGGGCTTCTGGCGCAGCCACATGGGCTGGTTCCTGACCTCGCGCGCCTTCGCCACCGACCTCAAGCGCGTGCCCGACCTGCGCGGCTATGCCGAGCTGCGCTGGCTCGACCGCTACGACGTGGCGGTGCCCGCGGCGCTGGGCGCGCTGCTGTACGGCCTGGGCGCCCTGCTGGCGCGGGTCGCGCCGCAATTGGGCACCGACGGACCGCAGATGCTGGTCTGGGGCTTCTTCATCTCCACGGTCGTGCTGTTCCACGCGACCGTGACGATCAATTCGCTGGCGCACCGCTACGGCAGGCGGCGCTACGACACCCGCGACGACAGCCGCAACAACGCCTGGCTGGCGCTGCTGACGTTCGGCGAGGGCTGGCACAACAACCACCATTTCTACCCCGGTTCGGCGCGCCAGGGTTTCCGTGCGCACGAAATCGACATCACCTGGTACGGGCTGCGGCTGCTCGCCGCCTGCGGCCTGATCTGGGATCTCAAGCCGGTGCCCGCGTGGGTGCTGGCCAAGGCCAAGGAGTGAACATGCGGATTGCCGTCATCGGTGCCGGCGTGGCCGGCCTGACCAGCGCCTACCTGCTGTCGCGGCGCCATGCCGTGACCCTGTTCGAGGCCAACGACTACCTCGGCGGGCACACGCATACGCACCAGATCGAGCGCCACGCGCGCTACTACGCGGTCGACAGCGGCTTCATCGTGCACAACCCGGAGCACTATCCGCTGTTCACGCGGCTGCTCGATGAGCTCGGCGTGGCGAGCCAGCCCACCACCATGAGCTTCTCGGTGCAGAACGCGGCCAGCGGCCTGGAGTACAACGCCACCAGCCTGGACGGCCTGTTCTGCCAGCGCCGCAACCTGCTGTCGCTGCGCTTCGCCGGCATGGTGCGCGATCTGCTGCGCTTCTATCGCGAGGCGCCCGCGCTGCTGCACGACACCGGGCCGGGCCCGACGCTGGGCGAGTACCTGGCGCAGAACGGCTACGGCGCGGCGTTCCGCGACGATCACCTGGTGCCGATGGCCTCGGCGCTGTGGTCCTCGCCGCCGGCCGGCATCCTGGCCTTCCCGGCGCGCTATCTGGTGCAGTTCATGGCCAATCACCAGATGCTGCAGGCCACCCAGCGGCCGCAATGGCGCGTGGTGCGGGGCGGCTCGTCGACCTACGTGCGCGCGATGCGGCGGCGCTGGCACGTGAGCGAGCGCCTCGCATGCCCGGTGCGGCAGGTGCTGCGCGACGGCGATGGGGTGCAGCTGCGCCTGGCCGATGGCACGGAACGTTTCGACCAGGTGGTGTTCGCCTGCCACAGCGACCAGGCGCTCGCCATGCTGGGCGATGCCAGCACTGCCGAACGCGAGATCCTGGGCGCCATCCCCTATCAGCTCAACGACGTGGTGCTGCACACCGACGCCACGCTGCTGCCGGTCAACCGCAAGGCCTGGGCGGCCTGGAACGCCTACGTGCCGGCCGGCCTCGACCAGCCCTGCACCGTGAGCTACTGCATGAACCAGCTGCAGGGCATCGATGCGCCCGAGCCCTTCATCGTGACGCTCAATCGCAGCGAGGCCATCGACCCCGCGCGGGTGCTGCGCAGGATGCAGTATCACCATCCCGTCTACACCGCCGCGTCGGTGGCGGCGCAGGCGCGCCGTCACGAGATCTCGGGCCGGCGCCGCACCTGGTATGCCGGCGCCTACTGGGGCTGGGGCTTTCACGAGGACGGCGTGCGCAGCGCGGTGGACGTGGCGCGCGGCCTGAGCGCGGAGCCCTCGTGGACGCCCGGCGCGCGGCTGCGTTCGGCGTTCATGCAACCCGATGAGGTCGCGGCATGAGTCGCGTCGTGCACAGCGCCGTCTACGAAGGTCGCGTCACGCACAGCCGGCACGCGCCGACGCCGCACGCCTTCCGCTATCGCATGGCCCAGCTCTATCTCGACCTCGACGAGCTGGACCAGGCGTTCGACCGGCGCTGGCTGTGGTCGGTGAACCGTCGCAACCTCGCGCAGTGGCGCCGCGCCGACTATCTCGGCGATCCGGACGTGCCGCTGGCGCAGGCGGTGCGCGAACGCGTGCGCGAGGCCACCGGCAGCATGCCGGCCGGGCCGGTGCGCATGCTCACGCACCTGCGCTACGGCGGCTATGTGTTCAACCCGGTCACCTTCTACTACTGCCACGCCGCCGACGGCACGCTGTCGTCCATCGTGGCCGACATCACCAACACGCCGTGGCGCGAACGCCATGCCTATGTGTTGCCGCTGACGCGGGCGCAGCGCCACGGGCGGCTGTGGTGCTGGGAATTCGACAAGGACTTCCACGTGTCGCCGTTCATGGCCATGGACCGGCGCTATGACTGGCGCTTCACCGAGCCCGGCGAGGAGCTGCGCGTGCACATGAAGGTGCTGCGCGGGCTGGCCCCCGAGTTCGACGCGGACCTGGCCTTGTGGCGGCGGCCGCTCGACGGCGCCGCGCTGGCGCGCGTGTTGCTGCGTTATCCGCTGATGACCCTGCAGGTCATCGGCGCCATCCACTGGCAGGCGCTGCGGCTGTGGCTCAAGCGCACCCCCGTCCACGATCACCCCGGCCGCGCCGACCGCGGCCCGAAGGAGACCTCATGAATCCCACGCCGACTCCCGAGCGCGAGGCGCTCGACGACGCGCTGCGCCAGGCCCGTCCCGCGTCCTGGCTCGACCGCGTGTTGCGCGACCGTGTGCTGCGCCAGCTGGGCGCGCTGCAGGGCGGCGCGCTGGTGATCGACGACCCGCTCGGCCGGGTGGTGCTGGGCGTGGGGCAGGAGAGCGCGCCGCCGCTGCGGCTGCGCGTGCACGACCTGGCGTTCTACCGCGTGCTGGCCATGCAGGGCAGCGTGGGCGCGGGCGAGGCCTATGGCGATGGCCTGTGGCAGGCCGACGACCTGGTCGGCCTGGTGCGCCTGCTGGTGCGCAACCGCGACCTGCTCGACGCGATGGAGACCGGCACCGCGCGCGCCGGCGCCTGGGCGCTGCGCCTGTGGCACGCGCAGCGCCAGAACACGCGCGCCGGCAGCCGGCGCAACATCGCCGCGCACTATGACCTCGGCAATCCCTTCTTCGCGCTGTTCCTCTCCGACGACCTGATGTATTCGTCGGCGCTGTGGGACGGGCCGCATGACACGCTGGAGGCCGCCTCGCGCCGCAAGCTCGACGCCATCTGCCGCAAGCTCGCGCTCGGCCCCGGGCAGCGCGTGGTCGAGATCGGCTCCGGCTGGGGCGGCTTCGCGCTGCACGCGGCCCGCGAGTATGGCTGCCACGTCACCACCGCCACCATCTCGCGCGAGCAGCATGCGCTGGCCTGCGCGCGCGTCGCCGAGGCCGGCCTGCAGGGCCGCGTCGAGGTGCTGCTGCGCGACTACCGCGACCTCGAGGGCCAGTACGACAAGCTCGTGTCCATCGAGATGATCGAGGCCATCGGCGCGCAGTACCAGGAGACCTACTTCGCCAAGATCGAATCGCTGCTGGCGCCGCACGGCAGCGCGCTGATCCAGGCCATCACCATCGAAGACCATCGCTACGCCCAGGCGGTGCGCTCGGTGGACTTCATCAAGCGCCACATCTTCCCGGGCAGCTTCATTCCCTCGATCCACGGCATGCTGAGCGCCAAGACGCGCGTGAGCGACCTGGCGCTGGTGCACCTGGAGGACTTCGGCCTGTCGTATGCGCGCACGCTGGCGGCGTGGCGCCTGCGCTTCCTGGCCAACATCGGCGAGGTGCGCGCGCAAGGCTTCGACGCGCGCTTCACGCGGCTGTGGGAGTTCTATCTCGCCTACTGCGAGGGTGGCTTCGCCGAACGCGCCATCGGCGTTTCGCACCTGCTGCTCACGCGTCCGGGCGCGCGGCCCGCCACGGCGCGCTGGACCGCGCGCGACGGCGGAGCGGCGTGATGGCGTTCTGGGCCAACCTCGCCGGCTATCAGGCGGTGTGGTTCGCCGCCGTGATCGGCGCGGGCCGCGGCCTGGCCTGGCCCGGCGTGCTGGCGGCGCTGGTGTTTGCCGCCGCGCACCTGGCCTGGACGCGGCAGCGCCGCGCCGACCTCGTGCTCGTGGCGGCCGCGGCCGCATGCGGTCTGCTGATCGATGGCGGCCTGGCGCTGGCGGGGCTGATGCAGCATGCGGCCGCCGCGCCCGCGGTGCCGCCGGGCGGCGCGCCGCTCTGGATCCTGGCGCTGTGGTGCGCGTTCGCGCTCACGCTCAACCATTCCCTGGCCTGGCTGCGCGGCCGGCCCTGGCTCGCCGCGGCGTTCGGCGCCGTGGGCGCGCCGCTGGCCTACCTGGGCGCGGCGCGCGGCTGGCGCGCGGTGGCGATCGAGACGCCGCTCGCGTGGCTCGGGCTGGCCGCCGGGTGGGCGCTGGCGCTGGGCCTGCTCGCCACCGTGGCGCGCCGGCTGCAACCGATGGAGCAGACACGATGAATGCCCCCCTGCAATTGCTCGCGCTGGCGGTGCTCATGACCGGCGCCATGTCGCTGGCCTGGGGCTGGCAGCGCCGCCAAGACAACGCCGGCATCGTGGACGCCGTATGGGCCGCCGGCGTGGGCGGCGCGGCGCTGCTGATCGGCGCGAGCGGCACCGGCGCGCCCGCCACGCGGGCCTGGCTCGCGTTGCTCGGCGGCCTCTGGGCCGCGCGGCTCGCCTGGCACATCTGGCGCCGCGTGCGCGCCGAGCCCGAGGACGGCCGCTATCGCGCGCTGCGGGCGCACTGGCAGGGCGACCAGGGCAAGTTCTACCTGTTCTTCCTGTTCCAGGCCGGCCTGGTGGTGCTGTTCGCGCTGCCGTTCACCGCGGTCGCCGCCAATCCGCACGCGCCCGGCGCGCTGCAACTGGCGCTGGCGCTCGCGATCTGGCTGGCCGCGGTGGGCGGCGAGGGTCTCGCCGACCGCCAGCTGGCGGCCTGGCGGGCCGATCCCGCGAACCGCGGTCGCACCTGCCGTGCCGGGCTGTGGCGCTACTCGCGCCATCCCAATTACTTCTTCGAGTGGTGCCACTGGTTCGCATACGTGGCGCTGGCCTGGGGCTCGCCGCTGTTCTGGCTGAGCCTGAGCGGGCCCGTGCTGATGTATGTGTTCCTGCGCTGGATCAGCGGCATTCCCTTCACCGAAAAGCAGGCGCTGCGCACGCGCGGCGAGGATTACCGCGCCTACCAGCGCGACACCCCGATGTTCTTTCCCTGGTTTCCCCGGAAACCCTAGACGCAGGAGCCACCATGAGCACGACCTTGACGCAAGGCGCCGAACTGGCGCAGGACCAGCCCGCGCCCGGCCTGCTGGGCCTGGCCGAACGCGGCTGGCTGCCGGACGCGCTGGTGCGCGCCGGCATCCGCCGGTTGTGCGCGCAACGGCTGGCCGACGAGGCGGCCGCCGACCCGGCCGCCCAGGCGCGCCGCCAGCAGCTGCTGACCGAGGAACTGCGCCGCAGCCCGCTCGCCATCCACACCGATGCGGCCAACGCGCAGCACTACGAGCTGCCGCCCGAGTTCTTCCGCCTCTGCCTGGGCGGGCGCCTGAAGTATTCGAGCTGCTATTACCCGGGCCCGGACACCACGCTGGACGCGGCCGAGCGCGCCATGCTGGCGCTCTACGGCGAGCGGGCGGAGCTCGCCAACGGGCAGGACGTGCTGGAGCTGGGCTGCGGCTGGGGCTCGCTCACGCTCTGGATGGCCGAGCAGTATCCCGATTCGCGCATCACCGCGGTGTCGAACTCGGCGCCGCAGCGGCGCCACATCGAGGCCGAATGCGTCGCGCGCGGCCTGGACAACGTGCGGGTCATCACCTGCGACGTCAACACGCTGACGCTGCCGGCGGCCTCGTACGACCGCTGCGTGTCGGTCGAGATGTTCGAGCACATGCGCAACTACGAGACGCTGCTGGCGGCGATCGGCAGCTGGCTGCGTCCGCGCGGCAAGCTGTTCGTGCACATCTTCGCGCACCGCACGCTGATGTACCCGTTCGAGACCGAGGGCGAGGACAACTGGCTGGGCCGTCACTTCTTCACGGGCGGCATCATGCCTTCGGCCGACACGCTGCTGTGGTTCCAGAACGATCTGCGGCTGGAGTCGCGCTGGCTGGTCGACGGCACGCACTACGCGCGCACCGCCAACCACTGGCTCGCCAACCAGGATGCCAACCGGGCCGAGGTGATGCGCGTGCTGGAGGGCGCCTACGGCGCCGCGCTCGCGCCGCTGTGGTTCCAGCGCTGGCGCATGTTCTGGATGGCCTGCGCCGAGCTGTTCGGCTACGACGGCGGGCGCCAGTGGCTGGTGGCCCATTACCGCTACGCGCGGCCCGACTGAAGGAGTTGCCATGAATCGACGACGCTGGCGCGGCTGGCTGGCCCTGGTGCTGCCGGGGCTGCTCGCCGCCTGTTCCTCACCGCCGCCGTTGCCGCCGGTGGCCCACGTGGACCTGCCGCGCTTCATGGGCGACTGGTACGTGATCGCGCACATCCCGAGCTGGCCCGAACGCCACGCCTACAACGCCGTGGAGGCCTACACGCTGCGCGCCGACGGCAAGATCCAGACCGACTTTCAGTATCGCGATGGCAGCTTCGACGCGAAGGTCGACACCATGCATCCGGTCGGCACGGTCGAGCCCGGCACCGGCAATGCGCTGTGGGGCATGCAATTCATCTGGCCGATCCAGGCCGAGTACGTGATCGCCTGGCTCGACCCGGACTATCAGCAGACCATCGTGGGCCGCAGCAAGCGCGACTATGTGTGGATCATGGCGCGCACGCCGACCCTGCCCGACGGCACCTATGCCGAGCTGGTGGAGCGGGTGCGGCAGATGGGATATGACGTGAGCGAGCTGCGCAAGGTGCCGCAGCGCTGGTAGGAAAGGGATGGCAGCGCGGCGCCACGGGCGCCGCGCTGCGCTTGCCTTTACACCGCGGGCGGATCGGTCTCGCGCGCCGGGTGGCGATGCGCGGCGATGGCGTCGATGAAGCCCTTGGCCGCCTTCTCGGTCCAGCCGGTGGCGATCAGCAGGCCGGTGTCCTCGCGATCCACGGGCAGGCCCGCGGTCTCGAACAGGGCCGCGCCGGCGCCCACGGCGAACAGCGTCTTGCCGTGGCGGTAGGCATCGCGCACGAACTCCAGCGCGCGGCCGTCCTGCTGCAGCGTGTCGACGGCCTGTTCGCCGCCGGGCACGGCCACGGCATCGAACACCACGCTGGGCTGGTTGTCGAGCGAGCCGTCGGCGTCCAGCATGCCGCCCTCGGCGTCCGGCAGCGTGCCGATGCGCGGGCCGATCAGGCGCACCACGGCGCCGGCGTCGATCAGGGCCTGCGCCAGCTCGCGCGTCACCGCGCCGTCCACGCCGGGCGCGGCCAGCAGCGCGATCTTGCGCGTGGCGATGCCCGGTTCACCCTGGCGGAAGGTGAGCGACAGCGCCGGCGACAGGCTGACCTCGGGCGCGGGCGGATCGGCGATCGCGCGCGGCATCGGCTCCGGCAGCGCCATGCCCAGGCCGTCGGCCACGGTCTGCGCCAGTTCGTCGGACACGTTGCGCAGCGACGCCACCATGCGTTCGCGGATGGCGGGTACGGTGACCTTGCTCAGTTCGAACGTGAAGGCCGCCGCGATGTGGCGCTGTTCCCAGTCGGTCTGGCTCTCGTAGAACAGCGTGGCCTGGGCGTAGTGCTCGCCGAACTTCTCCGGCTTGCCGCGCAGCTCGTCGGCCTGCACCGGCTCGGGGAACGACACGAAGCCCGCGCTGCCGGCCTGGAACGGACAGCCGCCCGCCAGCGAATTGGGCTCGTAGGCGACCTTGCCGCGGTTGATGGTCTGGCGGTGCATGCCGTCGCGCTGGTTGTTGTGCACCGGCGCCAGCGGCGCGTTGATCGGCAGCTCGTGGAAGTTCGGTCCGCCCAGGCGCGAGATCTGCGTGTCCACGTAGGAGTGGATGCGACCGGCCAGCAGCGGATCGTTGGTGAAGTCCAGACCGCGCACGATGTGCGCCGCGCAGAACGCCACCTGTTCGGTCTCGGCGAAGAAGTTGTCGGGGTTGCGGTCCAGCACCAAGCGGCCGATGGGGCGGATCGGCACCAGTTCCTCGGGCACGATCTTGGTGGGGTCGAGCACGTCGAAGCTGAAGGCGTCGGCCTGCTCGTCGGTGAACACCTGCACGCCCAGCTCCCATTGCGGCGGGTTGCCGGAGTCGATCGCTTCCCACAGGTCGCGGCGGTGGAAGTCGGGGTCGGCGCCGGAGACCTTCACGGCCTCGTCCCACACCTGCGAGTGCGTGCCCAGGATCGGATTCCAGTGGAACTTGACCAGGTGCGACACGCCTTGCTCGTTGACGAAGCGGAAGGTGTGCACGCCGAAGCCCTGCATCATGCGGTAGCTGCGCGGAATCGCGCGGTCCGACATGGCCCACATCATCATGTGGGTGGACTCGGGGCTGAGCGAGATGAAGTCCCAGAAGGTGTCGTGGGCCGAGGCGGCCTGCGGCATGCCGTGATGCGGCTCGGGCTTGACCGCGTGCACCAGGTCGGGAAACTTCATCGCATCCTGGATGAAGAACACCGGCATGTTGTTGCCCACCAGGTCCCAGTTGCCTTCGTCGGTGTAGAACTTCACCGCGAAGCCGCGCACGTCGCGCGCCGTGTCCTTGGAGCCGCGCTCGCCGGCCACGGTGGAGAAGCGCACGAACACCGGCGTGCGCTTGCCGGCCTCGGCAAACAGCGAGGCGGCCGTGAGGTCGGTGAGCGGCTCGTAGCATTCGAAGAAGCCGTGCGCGGCCGAGCCGCGCGCGTGCACGATGCGCTCGGGGATCCGCTCATGGTCGAAGTGCGTGATCTTCTCGCGCAGCACGAAGTCCTTGAGCAGCGCCGGGCCGCGCAGACCCGCCTTGAGCGAGTTCTGGTTGTCGGAGACGGGCACGCCCTGGTTGGTCGTCAGGCGTTGGCCGGTGGCGTCGGCCCGCACCCGTTCGAGACGGCCGTCGGCCGCGTTGATGCCGGTCAGCGCCGGCCCGTTGGTCTTGTCGTTGACTTCGCTTTCCGACAGCGAGCTCGCGCCCACGCTGGGATCGGGCGGCGTCACGGTCGCGCCCGAGTAGGGACAGCGGGCGGCCTCGCCGTACTCCGCGCCCTTGTCGGCGTTGTAGGGGCGCGCGGCGGCGGTGGCCTGGGTGGCCGCCGCACGCTTGAGCGCGGGATGGGCGGCGCCCTCGGCGGGGCCGGTGGCCGGGCCGCTGTCGCTGTTCAGGTAGGCGCTGTCGAGCGCGAGCTGGGTCTGCGGCGCCTGGCGCTTGGCCGGCGTGGCCGGTTTCGCGGACTTGGCGGACTTGGCGGCGGGGGCCGCGGGTTTCTTGCTGGGCATCTGGAAAACTCCGGTGTCAGTGGTGGCGCAGCATGCTGTCGCGCGCCTGCTCGGCACGCGAGGCGCCGATGGCGGTCTCGACCTTCTTCACTTCTTCGGGCGGCGGCAGCACCGCGGGCAGTCCGAGCGATTCGATCCACAGCTCGCGCGACCAGCCCTGCGTGTGATACAGGTGATGGTCTTCGTCGGTGGCGACCGCCTCATGCGCCTGCTTGAGGATCTGGGCCTGCTTGCCGCTGGTCTTCTCCGCGATCAGGCCGATCAGCGCCCAGTTGGCGTGATCCTTGGTCTCTGCCAGCACCACGCACTCGGTGGCCACCAGCTGCGCGGCTTCTTCGTTGCCGGCGGCCTGCGCCATGCGCATGGCGCGCACCAGCGATTCGCCCAGGTGGCGCACCACCTTGCGGCCGTCGGTCTCGGCCTCGGGATCGAGGCCGAGCTGCTCGAACACGGTGAGCAGCACGCGCCGGTGGGTGCGCGTCTCCTCCAGGTATTCCTTCCATTCCTTCTTCAGGTCCTCGTTGAGCGCACAGCTCACCGCGGTCTCATAGATCTGCAGGCCGCCGATCTCGGTCTCCAGGGCCTGGTAAAGCAATTCCTTGGTCTGTTTCGCGTCGGGGGCGTGACGGCTCATGGCGGGCTCCTCGCTTCCGGGGTGACAGGGCGCGGCCGGAAGGCCGGCCGTGGGAGCGCCGTTTCAGCAACTGCCGTTCCTGTGCCGCGTGCCTGGGCCGCGCCCGGGGGAGCGGGCGGGAAAGCGGAAAAACTTGCCGCTTCGGACTTTCGTCAGGAAACGAGCGCGCGGGGGCGCGCGGCGCGCGCCGGCTCCGGGGTGGCGTGGCGCAGGCGTTCCTCCAGGAATTGCAGGAACACGCGCGCGAGCGGGGGCAGGACGCTGCCGGCCAGCGTGAGCACCTGCACGCTGCGCTGCTGCATCTCGGTGTTGCTGAAGGGCAGCGCGACCAGGCCGGCGGCGTCGAGCTTGTCGGCCAGGGTCAGGTAACCGGACAGCGCCACGATGTCGCTGCCGGGCAGCAGCGGCAGGAACGCCGCCGAATAGTTGGACACGTAGGCCGGCTCCAGGTGCAGGCCGGCATTGGCACAGGCCACGTCGAACAGCTGGCGCACGGTGGTGTCGCGGTCGCCGAGGGCGAGCGGCAGCTTGCGCAGGTCGCGCACGCTGATGCTGCGCCGCGCGGCGAGGGCGTGGTGCTGCCACATCACGGCGTAGACCGGCGCGCGGCTCACCAGCTCGGTGCGCAGCCGTTCGTCGGTGGCGAGGGTGTAGCGCAACGCCATCTGCGCCTGGCCGTCGAGCACGCGCTGGTTGACGGCCTCGGGGCGGTCGACGTGCAGGTGAAAGCGGGTCTGCGGATGCAGATGTTTGAAGTCGGCCATGCACTGCGGCATGAAGCGGTGCGCAAAGCCTTCGGTGCAGGCGATGCGCAGCGTCACGTCGCCCAGGCGGCTGCGCTCGCGCAGCTCGTCGGCCACGCGCTCGGCCTCGTGCGCCGCGGCGTTGGCGTAGGCCGCGAGCTGGCGGCCCGCGTCGCTCAGGCTCATGCCGCGCGCCTGGCGCTCGAACAGCGCCACGCCGAGCTGGTCTTCGAGCTTGGCGATCTGGCGGCTGATGGCCGAGGCCGCCACGTGCTGGGTCTGCGCCGCCGCGGCGACCGAGCCCTTGCGCGCCACTTCGAGGAAATACCGCAATGCGAGGGAGATCATGGCTGGTCCGGGCAGGGTGGAGGGCGGCGCTGGGAATTGCGAAAAAGGCAACGATTACCTGCGAATTAACTAATTGTGGCATGTGTAGCGCCGTAATAATGTTCTGTCTTTCCCTAGTGAGACCGCCCGCCGTGACCCGAGATCGCGCGATCGCGCAGACCGTTGCCCAATTCGACAATGGCGCCTTCCTGGCCACGCTGGCACGCCGCGTCGCGCATGCCACCGAGAGCGAGGAGGCCGGCCAGGCCGCCGCCCAGCATGCCTATCTCGACCAGGAAATGACGCCGCTGTTCGCGCGCATGGGCTTCGTCACGCAGGTGTTCGCCAACCCGGCCGGCGTCGACCTGCCGATCCTGGTGGCGCGCCGCATCGAGGATCCGGCGCTGCCCACCGTGCTGATGTACGGCCATGGCGACGTGGTGCGCGGCAACGCGGCGCGCTGGGCCGAGGGCCGCGATCCCTGGACCCTGCGGGTCGAGGGCGAGCGCTGGTATGGCCGCGGCACCGCCGACAACAAGGGGCAGCATTCGATCAATCTCTGTGCGCTGGAGCAGGTGCTGGCCGCGCGTGGCGGCAGGCTGGGCTTGAACCTGACCTGGCTGATCGAGACCGGCGAAGAGGCCGGCTCGCCCGGCCTGGCGGCGTTCTGCGAGGCGCAGCGCGAGCTGCTGCGCGCCGACCTGTTCCTGGCGAGCGACGGCCCGCGTCTGGCCGCGGCCCGGCCCACGCTCTTCATGGGCTCGCGCGGCGCGGTCAATTTCGAGCTGCACCTGAGCCTGCGCGAGCGCGGCTACCATTCGGGCAACTGGGGCGGGCTGCTGTCGAACCCGGCGATCGTGCTGTCGCACGCCATCGCCAGCATGGTCGATGCGCGTGGCCGCATCCTCGTGCCGGGGCTGCGGCCCCCGGCCATCCCGGCGCCCGTCGCCGCGGCGCTGGCCGACCTGAGCGTGGGCGGCGACGTGGACGATCCCGCCATCGATCCCGAATGGGGCGAGCCCGGCCTGTCGCCGAGCGAACAGGTGTTCGGCTGGAACAGCCTGGACGTGCTGACCTTCGGCGCGGGCGATCCGGCCAAGCCGGTCAATGCGATTCCGCCGCAGGCCACGGCCTGGTGCCAGCTGCGTTTCGTGGTGGGCACCGACTGGCGCCGGCTCGAGGAACACGTGCGCGCGCATCTGGCGCAGGCCGGCTTCGGCGCGATCCGCATCACGCTCGGCGCCCAGGCGGGCGCCACGCGCCTGTCGCCCGACAATCCCTGGGTGCAGTGGGCCGCCGCCTCGGTGCGCGCCACCACCGGCCAGGCGCCCGCGCTGCTGCCCAACCTGGGCGGCTCGCTGCCCAACGACATCTTCGCCGACCTGCTGGGCCTGCCCACGATCTGGGTGCCGCATTCCTACCCGGCGTGCGCCCAGCATGCGCCCAACGAGCACCTGCTCGCGCCGGTGGTGCGCGAGGGCCTGGCCATCATGGCCGGCCTGCTCTGGGACCTGGCCGAGCAGGGCCCGGCGCTGTGCGCCGCCCAGCGCCAGGGCACCCGCGCCACAGAACCGTCTTCCGCTGTTCCCGCCCTTTGATAGACAGGATCGACCATGCTCCGCCGTTTCCCGGGAAGTAAACATCAGCGCGCCCTCGCGGCGCTGTGGGCCGCGTGCAGCGCGGTGGCGTGCCTGGGCGCGGCGCCCGCGCAGGCGGCGTGGCCCGAGCAGCCGGTGCGCATCGTCGTGCCGTTCACGCCGGGCGGCGCCACCGACGCGGTGGCGCGCATGCTGGCCAGCAAGCTGGCGCCGAAGCTGGGCCAGTCGGTCATCGTGGAGAACCGTCCCGGCGCCTCGACCGTGATCGGCGCCGAGGCCGCGGCGCGCGCGCAGCCCAACGGCTACACGCTGATGCTGTCGGGCTCGACCACCTATTCGGTGCTGCCCGCGCTCAAGCCGGGCCTGCCGTTCGACCCGATCAAATCCTATGAGCACGTGGCCATCGTCGCGCTGGCGCCGGTGGTGCTGCTGGCCAAGAACGACCTGCCGGTGAAGACCGCGGCCGACGCGGCAAGGCTGGCGCGCGAGCGCAGCGGCAGCGGCGGCCTGATGTATGGCACCTTCGGCCCGGGCTCCGCGCCGCACCTGACCGGCGAGATGTTCGCGATGGCGGCCGGCGCGCGCATGACGCCGGTGCCCTACAAGGGCAGCGCCCAGCTCGTCACCGCCATGATCGGCGGCGAGGTCGATCTCGGCGTGGACACGGTGTCGTCGGCGGCGGCGCAGGCGCGCGCCGGCAAGGTGCGCGCGCTGGCCGTGACCGGCAATCAGCGCATGGCGCAGTTGCCCGACGTGCCGACCTTCAACGAGGCGGGCCTGCCCAACGTGTCGTTCGTGGGCTGGTACGGCCTGGTGGCCCCGGCCGGCACGCCGGCCGACGTGATGGCGAAGCTGGGCGCCGCCGTCGAGCAGGTGATGGCCGACCCGGAGGTGCGCAAGACGGTCAGCGATCTGGCGCTCGAGCCCGTGTTCATGCCGGGCCCGCAGTTCAGCAGGCAGATCGCGAGCGAGGTGGCCGAGTTCCGTGCCATCGGCGAACGCGCGGGCATCTCGATGGAGTGAGGCGCCGCGCTGCCCGCCCCATGAAAAATGCCGATCCTCGCGGATCGGCATTTTCTTTGCACGACAGGGGCGCGATCAGGCGGGCAGCGCCAGTGGCGTGGGCACCGGCCGGAGCTGTTCTTCCGCGTGGCCGAGCTGCGTCGGCAGGCGGAACAGGCTCACCGAACCCTGCAGGCGTTGCGCCTGCGATTCGAGCGAGGCGGCCGCGGCGGCGGCCTGCTCGACCAGCGCGGCGTTCTGCTGCGTGACCTGGTCGATCTGCGTGACGGCGGTGTTGACCTGGCCGATTCCGGTGACCTGTTCGCCCGACGCGGCCGAGATCTCGTGCACCAGCAGGGCCAGGTTGTCGATGGTGGCCAGGATGTCGTTCATGGTGCGGCCGGCCGCTTCGACCTGCGCCGAGCCCGCCTGCACCGTGGCGCCCGACGCCGCGATCAGCTGCTTGATCTCCTTGGCGGCCGCCGCGCTGCGCTGGGCCAGCGCCCGCACCTCGCCCGCCACCACCGCGAAGCCCTTGCCCTGCTCGCCGGCGCGCGCGGCCTCGACCGCGGCGTTCAGCGCCAGGATGTTGGTCTGGAAGGCGATGCCCTCGATCACGCCCACGATGTCCTCGATGCGGCCCGCGTCGCTGGCGATCTCGCGCATGGTCTGCACCGCCTGGCCCACCGCCGCGCCGCCCGCGCGCGCCACCTCCGCGGCCTGCGAGGCGCGTTCCTGCGCCTGGCGGGCGTTCTCGGCGTTGTTGGACACGGTCGACAGCAGTTCCTCCATGCTGGCCGCGGTCTCCTCGAGCGACGCCGCCTGTTCCTCGGTGCGGCTGGAGAGGTCCTGGTTGCCGGCGGCGATCTCGCTGGTGCCGGTGTTGATCTGGACCACGCCGTCGCGCACCGCCTCGACCGTGCGCACCAGGCTGGACTGCATCTCCTGCAGGTAGGGGATGATCTGGCCGACGCAGTTCTTGCCGAAGTCGGCGCAGCGCGTGGTCAGGTCGCCCGCCGCGATCAGGCGGAAGTGCGCGCGCACCGACTCGAGCGGTCGCTTGACGTAGATCACCACGTAGCGGTCGCCCAGGAAGATCAGGAGCAGGCTGATGCCCAGCACGATGCCGGTGCCGACATAGGCCTGTTCGCGATCGTGGGCGGCGGCGCTGGAGAGGTCGCGGGCGCGCTGCTCGGCATAGGCCTCGTAGTCCTGCATGTGCTTGGCGAAGGTGCGGCTCGCGTCGATCACGATGGCGGCCTGGGCGCGCGCCGCGTCCACGCCCTTGTCGCGCAGGGTCTGGCGCTGCGCGGCGATGCCCTCGTTGACCAGCTTGTCGAAGTCGGTGCGCAGCGGCCCGGTGACCGCCGTCGGGGTTTCGCCCGCGTCGATCTCGAAGAAGCGGTCGAGATGCCGGCGCGCCTCGGCCAGCGCCGCGTCCACGCCGGTGCCTTCCTCGTTGGCCTGGCGCGTATTGCCGTCTTCCATGTGGGCGAACTGCCGGTTCAGGCGCAGCCGCGCACGCATGATCTGGTCGTTCACGCGCGCCATGAGGGAGACTTCCTGGAGCAGCTTGTCTTTCGCGGCAAGCGCGCGTCCGGCCGTGCTCAGGCCGGAAACACTGATGTAGGAGAGGAGGGAGATGAGCACACAGATGAGCAGCAACGTGCACAGAATCATGCGCCGTACGGTGATGTCTTTCAGAAACTGGTTCATGCGCGTCTTGCCTGGGTTGAGGAACGATTCATAAGTAACAACGGCGTCTCGAATGCCGGGATTTAGCGCCTGGTTCACTTATTTCCTGGCGTGTCATCAAACTGAAAATAAACGTCATTTACGGCAATAAATGGGGTAGTTGACGGTAAATCGGCCCCTACTGCGGGCAAAATGCGTCGAGGCAGGTCGGGGTTAAGTAACAGATCCGGCTGCCGTTAAACAGTCATGTCGAAGTGGGCCGGTACGGATACGCGTGCCGGCGGACCCGTATTTCCTTTTGAGCCACGACCCATGACCCAGATTTCCGCCACCAGTGCGCCCAACCCGGCCTGGCAGGCCGCCAGCGCCAGCGCCGCCGCGCCGGTGCCCGTCTCCAACAGCGTGCAGCCGGCCGCCGTGCAGACCGACTACGCCGTGAGCGGCGCTGCCGTCAGCCTGGGGCTGGGCGCCACCGCGTCCGGCGTGTACCAATCGCCCAGTGCGCTGCCGTCGCTGTCGTCGGCGAACTGGGAGCACGACGCGAACGACGCCATTTCCACCCAGATGGCGGGCAACTATGTCTCGACCACGCTGGCCGGACGTTTCGAGGCGCTCGGCGCCGCCGTCCTGGAACGCTTCCGCGACGACGGCGCGAACTACTCGCAGTCGATCCTGCAGGCGCGGCCCGGCTCGGTGTCGGGGGCGGCACTGCACCAGCGTCAGCACACCCAGGCCGACAACCAGATCACGCTCGCGATCACGACCGCCGGCGGCGCCCGCGTGGAGGTGTCGCTGGGCAGCGACGCCAATGGCCTGGCGGTGTCCCTGAACGTGACCGAAGGCGAGGTCTCCGACGAGGAGCGCGCCGCCATCGCGAACCTGGCCGGCGCCTTCCAGGACGCCGTGGATGGCCTGGCCAGCGAGCCGCCGCGCCTGGCGCTGGGCAAGCTCGGCAGCTTCGACACGACGCTGTTGAGCGCGGTGGACCTGAAGGCGACGGTGAGCCTGGGCAACCAGCACAGCCAGACCGTGTCGTTCCATGCCGATGCCAAGAGCCGCTCGGTGTCGTCCACCGGCCCGGCCGGCACGGTCAGCGTGGACCTGGACCTGTCCAAGCCCACCACCCTGGGCAGCGCCACGCAACGCGCGGCCGCCGTCGACAGCTACCTGCGCCAGTTCGATGCGGCGCGCACGCGCGGCGAGGGCGACGCGTTCACGATGTCGCTGTTCAAGGACGCCTTCTCCTCGCTGCACGCCGACTACGGCGACGTGGCGGTGCAGCGGCCGGGCCAGGCCGGCGCCAGCGCGCTCAACCGGGCCGACCGCAGCATGCTCAGCGGCCTGGCCGACTTCAATGCCTCGGTGCGGCAGAACTCGGTGTCGCTCAACCCGCGCAAGCCCGAAGAGCTCGACACCTTCACCTACACGGTCTCGCAGCGCACCAACCTGTATGGCAGCGACGCCTTGAACCGCGGCATCACGCAGCAGATCGACAGCCGCCTGTCGGCCAGTTATCACCGCTCGCTCTCGCCGGAGATCAGCCTGATGCTGACCTCGGATCGCGAATCGCAGAACTATTACTACTACCAGGTCGACGACACGAGCAGCAGCCGCACCGACATCGCCTACGAGAACGGCGCGCTGAAGCAGGCCCAGCTGACCCAGAGCAGCAACCAGTCGACCCACATGCAGAAGTTCGTGATGGGCGCGATGGTGCAGGAATACACCCTGCCCACCAGCACCTCGCGCACGCACGACCTGACCGCGCTGGTGCGCGAGGCCACGCGTGAGGAGGACGGCGCGGGCATGAACCCGCGCGACCAGGTCGAGGCGATCCGCACCCGCCGCTACGAGCAGCTGGCGGCCTCGGTCGCGCGTCTGCGCGGCTGAGCGCGGCGGGCCTCAGCCCTCGCAGCGGCTGACCAGCTCGGCGCGTCCGGCCTCGGCCTGCTCGGCGGCCGTGGTGCCGGTCTTGCGGTCGCGCGCGGCGAACTCGATGCGCACGCGCTGGCTGCCGCCGGCGCTGTCGCGGATGTCGCTCAGGCCTTCGTACAGGCGCAGGCGCCGCTCGTTCCAGTCGTACAGCAGCTGGATCGACGGCGCGGCGAAGCCATACCAGGCATCCAGCTTCAGCCGCAGGCGCAGCATGCGGCTGCCCTCGAACTCGCGGTCGCCGGTATCCACCTCCAGCTCGTAGTCGCGCAGCCGCGAGGGCACCAGGAAGGCGATGACCGGGTCCTGGCGCTGCGTGAGCTGGTGCCAGTGTTCGCGCACGTAGGCGTCGAAGCCGGCATCGATGATCTGGTTGGGCCGCGGCGTGAGCGCCGCGGTGCGCATCGGCTCCGACGGATTGCGCTGGGAATAGACCTCGCGCGCCTGGCCATTGCCGCGCACGCCCTGGCGCATGCCGCTGCGCCGGTCTTCCATCTCGTAGTCGGGCGCGGGGTCGTCCACCGCGCCGCGCACCCACTTGCGCGCGAAGGGGGCGCCGTTGGGGCACTGATACAGCACCAGCCGCGTCATGCGCGCGTTCTCCACCACCACCCAATGGGCCTCGCGATACAGCAGCTGCCCGTCTTCCTGGGCGTAGGCCGTGCCGGTGAAGTGTTCGGAGACGGGGCCGGGCGCATTGGGCACGGCATGCGCGCCCGCGCTGCACAGCAGCGCGGCCAGGCAGGCGCCCAGCCAGGGCAGGGGCGCGCGCGGGACGGGGCGATCGACGGACATCATGGCAGCTCTCCGGGCAGGGGCCTGCATGGCGGTGTGCGCGCGGGGGCGCGGCGCACCGCGAACGGGGGTCTGGCGGGTCGGGGTGCGCACGAGGCGGAACGCCGACCCTCATGACGTCATACGTGCGGGAGGGGGCCGCGGATGCGCACCACGCATCGAACATAGCGCGGTCGTCGCAGCACAAGTGGTGCAAGTTGTAAGGCGGTGCTGCGGGCGCGCGCGCTGGCGAACTGTGCGCCGTGCGTGGCGCGCCCGGCGGTTCAGCCGTTGAGGTGTTTGCGGGTGCGCTTGATCTCGTACATGCGCGTGTCCGCCAGCCGCACCGAGGTCTCGGCATCCATGTTGAGCGGGTCCACCGAGACCACGCCCACGCTCGCGCCGGGGTATTCGATCACCCGGTCGCCCAGGCGATAGGTGCCGGCCGTGGCGGCGGCCGTGCGCAGCTGCAGCGTCTGCGCCGCGAGCTGGGTGTCGCTCGCGCCGAGATCGTCGAGCTCGGGATCGGGCGTGGGCCCGGGGCCGACCAGCAGGAACTCGTCGCCGCCGACGCGGCCGACCATGTCGGAGGCGCGCAGGCTCTCGGCCAGGCGCCGGCCCACGGCCTGCAGGAATTCGTCGCCGCACTGGTGGCCGTAGGTGTCGTTGATCATCTTGAAGCCGTCGAGGTCGATCACGCCCACCAGCACGGTGCCGCCGGCGCGCTCGGCGCGCTTGAGCAGGCGCTCCAGCTCCTCGAACACGGCGCGCCGGTTCGGCAGGCCGGTGAGCGTGTCCGTCATGGCGTACGCCATCAGCTTGGCGTTGGCCTGCTGCAGGTTGTCCAGCAGGCGCTCGCGCTCGATGAAGCTTGCCACCAGGTTGGAAAACAGCTTGAGCAGGGCATTGGCATCGGGCGCGAGCTGGCGCTTGCCCGAGCTGGCCGCGCACAGCGTGCCGAGCAGCTTGCCGTCGTCGTTGAGGATGGGCGTGCTGAGGTAGGTCTGGATGCCGAGCTGGCGCGCGGCCTCGGAATCGCCCCAGCAGCTGGCCACGTCGTCGGTATAGAGGCGGTCTTCGTCGATGGCACGCTTGCACAGCGTGTCCGACCACTTGACCGTGAGCCCTTCCGGAATCGTCAGGTCGCCGACGTTGCGCGCGAAGCGCACCTGTTGCTCGTCGCGGTCGAGGTCGATCGAGGTGAGGTAGGTGGACTCCATCCCGGTGACGGTGCTCAACATCTGCAGCAGCGGCCGCGTGAGCGCCTCGATGGATTTTGCCTCCGGCAGCGCGGTGGCCAACTGGGAAAGAATCGGGTCCATTGATGCCTTCGAGTCGGTCGGCGCCCCGGTGCAGCGCGCCGCTCTGGCATGCTAGCCCGTGAGCGCGGGGGTTCAGGGTTGGCAGCTCGCGGGCAGGGTGAGCGGCCACAGCCGTTCTCCCGTCGCGCCGTACAGCACGCGGATCCCGCATTGCAGGCCCGCGCGCGCCAGCACCCGGCCCTGCGTGTCGATCAGCATCGACTGCGCATCGGTGGACACCACCGCGCGCTGGCCGCTGAACGGCGAGGCCGCCACATAGGCCGGCGCGATGGCGAAGATCCCGCGCGCATCGAGATAGCCCACGCTGTCGCCGGCATTGGCCAGCGCCAGGCCGTCGTGGCGCTCGCCGAGATAGCGGTAGGCCACCGGCGGCACCGGCGTGCCGGGCTTGAGCGCGACCGCGCGCGCGAGGTTGTCGCGGTCTTTCAGCACCACCACGTCTTCGGACGGCGTGGTGCCGTAGCCCTCGAGCGTGTGCAGCACCTTGCCGTTCGCGTCGGCGTACTGGATCTCGGGCTCGCCGTCGTCGTCGAGGCGCTGGTTGATCAGCCACTTGCCGTCGGCCGAAGCCTGCCAGTCGCCCGGCGGCAGCGTGGCCACCGTCTTGCCCGCGCCGTCGATCAGGCGGGGTTCGTTGGCGTAGCCCAGCGGCATCACGGCGCGCGCCGGCTGGCCGCTGAACGGCGTGCCGGGCGTTTCGGTGCGCAGCTGCCAGCCGCCCTGCGCGTCGAGATAGCCGAACTCCGGCTGGCGGCTGATCTGCATCCAGCGGCCGGCGCGGGTGTAGTAGCCATTGCCCAGCGCGATGGGTTCGGTGCCGTCGGCGCCCACCAGCCAGCGCTGGTTCCCCGCATGCAGCACGATGAGGCCGTCGTCCTGCCGCTCCGACGCGCCCAGGCCGGGCTGCCAGCCGAGCACGTCCTTGCCCTCGGCGTCCACCAGTTTGACCAGCGGCGGCTCGGCGTCCTCGGCGTCGGGGTCGACCGGCGTGTCCTGCGCCTGCTGCACCAGCCAGAGTCCGCCGTTGACGCGCTCGATCCCGGCGTAGTCGGCCGGAATGTGCCAGTTGCCCTGGGCGTCGATCACGCCGACCCGACCGGGCGCCAGCGCCGCGACGGCCTTGCCGTCGACGAAGGGCCGCACCCAGGCGAGCTGCGGGCTCATCACTTCCTGGCCGGCGCGCAGGTCGTAAAGCCCCCAGCGCGCATCCGCGCCGGCGTCGCGCACGTAGCGCGCCATGCCGGCGCCGATCGGCTCGAGGGCGAAGTTCTCCGGCAGCGCATGGATCTTGCCGTCGCGGTCGATCAGCTGCACCTGGTCGTCCTGCAGCGCGTAGGCGTAGCCATGGTCGAACAGGCCGATGTGCTTCTGCGGCGGCAGCGACATGGGCTTGCCGCGCGCATCGAGCAGCACCACGCCGGCGTCGGTGGTGGCGGCGAAGCGCACCTGGTCGGCCGCCACCGGCGCCGCGGGCGGGCCGTAGTCGTCGTCAGGTTCCAGCACGTTGACTTCGTGCCACGACGGATCGGTGACCAGCGTGCCGTCGGCCAACAGCAGGGCAGGGCCGCTCTCGCACTGGCAGTGGCTCGCGCGGCTCATCGCGACCGGCGCCTGCGGATCGCTGAAGGGCAGCTTCACCAGCAACAGGTCGGCCGAGGCCTTCATGGTGGCCTCGTCCATCAGCATGTGGCCATCGGCATCCACGATGTTGAGCAGACGCTGGCCGCCATCGTGCAGCCAGAGCCGGCCCGCGCGCACTTCGGCGTGGCCGAGCTCGGTCATCCAGGCCGGCGCCTGGTCGCCGTGCATCCAGGTCCCCTTGGGCGTGAGCAGGCTGTAGCGGCCGGACGCGGTGTCGCGGAACACGACGTAGCCGTCGATCTCGTCCGCGACCTCGAGCGAGCCCTTGGCGCCCAGCGTGAGCGCGCTCTCCTGGCCCGGAACGAGCGCCTTGAGCATGTCGCCGTCCGGATAGATGAGGAAGGCGCCCTGCACGGCGGTCTGCTGCGCGTCTTTTTCCTTGAGCGTGACGCGTTCGCGGCCTTCGCCGTCGATCACCACCCAGCCCTTGTACTCGGGCAGCTGGGCCGACCAGAAGTTGCTGCGGTCGATGCGATGGATGCGCTCGAAGCCGCGGCCACGGCCGATCTCCGTGCCCTTGCGGTCGATCAGCACGACCTCTTCTTCGGCCACCGCCAGCGCGAGCGGGGCGCCTTCGGTGACCTCGATCTCGTGATAGGTGGGCGGGATCTTCCAGTCCAGGCCCTCGTCCTCGAGCACCCCGTACCGTCCTTCCTCGTTGCTGCCCACGATCAGGCCAGGGCCCAGCGTCTTGTGCAGCTGGATGGCGCTGTCGCCGTACTGCCGCACGCCGTCGTCGCGGCGCAGTTCCTGGTGATAGATCACGTTGACCTGCGCCGGCAGGCCATCACGCAGCATGACCTCCTGCACGGTGTGGTCGAAGGCCGCGCCCACCTGGCGCCCGTCGCGGTCGATGAGCTTGCGCACGCCCTTCTCGTGCACCAGCGCGAGGCCGCTCGACACGAAGTCCTCGACCGCATCGAAGCGGGCGGGTACGGCGAACTTGCCGCGCGTGTCGATGAAGCCCCATTTGCCGCGGCGCTTGACCGCGGCGCGGCCATTGCGGAAATCGCGCGCCTCCTCGAAGCGCGGCACGATGGCGAGCCTGCCGTTCTCGTCGAGAAAGCCCCAGGCGTGGCGGCCCAGGCTTTCGTCGGTCGGCACGCGCTCGATCTCCTCGAGCGCCGAGGGCAGCAGCACCGCGGCGCGCCGTTCGGAAAGGTTGCGGATGCAGGCATTGACGTGCGAGGCCGGCATGGGATCGTCGGCCACGTAGTCGGCGGGCGCCGCGCAGTTCGGCAGGCCGACCATCTCGGCGGCCGCGCTGCTGCCGAAGCCTTGCAGCGCCAGCGCGAGCAGGGTCAGGCGCAGGGGGGAAGAGAACTTGGACATCACGGATTCTTCGCGGCTTGGGGGTTGGCCGGGGCGGCGGTGGTGAGGCCGCGGGCGCGCTGGCACGTCAGCGGTTCGCGCGGCCAGGTGACGCGGCCGTCGGCGTCCAGCACGGCCAGCACGCCGCACAGCGGCAGCAGGCGCGCCATCGGCTTGCCGTCGGTGTCGATGAACTGCAGCTGGCCCGGCACGCGCACCAGGGCGCGGCCGCCGGCGAAGTCGTTGGCTTCGAGATAACGCGGCGGGATCGCATAGCGGCCGGTGGTGTCGATGTAGCCGAGCCACTTGCCGCTGCGGTCCGCGCGCTGGGCCCAGGCGCGGCCCTGCTTCATCGCGCCCAGCTTGTCGAAGTAGGGGCCCACGATGCGCACGCCCGCCGCGTCGAGCAGGCCGAAGCGGCCGTGCTCCTCGCGGTACGGCACCACGCCTTCGCTGGCATGGTCGTCGTCGATGGCGTAGGTGCCGGCGAGCGTGGTGACCAGGCGGCCCTGCAGGTCGGTGACGCGGGTCTCGCGGCGTTCGTCGTCGCTGAACGCGATGCGCTTCATCGAGGCGAGCGGCATGCCGTCGCCGAGCTGCGGCAACACCTTGCGCCCCTGCTCGTCCACCACGTAGTAGTGGCCCTCGGTGTAGAGGCGCGCCAGCGCCTCGGGCTGCACGAAGAAGGGATTGAACTCGCCCTGTTCGGGCGCGATGCGCCAGTTGCCGCGCGCATCGATCGCGCCGTTGCCCCCGTCGAACGACAGGTGCAGCCAGTTGCCGTAGACCTCGTGGCGCCCCGGCTGGGTGCGCGCGACCTGCACGCTGGTGCCGATCGGGCCGACCAGCACCAGCGAGCCGTCGTCGCGCTGGCCGAGCCAGCGGTCGTTGCCGAGCTTGCGCGGCTCCTGGCGGAAGGGTTCGCTGCTGCGGCCGGTGCGCAGATCGATGAGGCGGTAGTTGTCGTTGCGCTCGCGGACCCGCAGGATGCCGCCTTCCTGGAAGTTGAAGCTGTAGCCGCCCTCGAAGGTCGGCGCCACCACCCACTTGCCGTTCAGGTCGATCACGCCCCACTTGCCGTCGCGCTCGGCGGCGGCCCAGTCGCCGGTGAATTCCTGCAGCGAGTCGTACATGCCGTCGCCCACGGGGGCGTTGCGTTTGATGCTCCACAGGCCCCATTGCTCGCGGCCTTTGCGGCCGCGCTCGCGATAGCGCAGCACGTCGCCGCGCAGGCGGTCGCCGTCTTCGGCGATGCGGGCGGGCAGCGGCACGGGCTTGCCCTGGGCATCGATCAGCACGGGCTTGTCGCCGCGGCCCCGGCCGGTATAGGCCCAGGTGTAGTCGGCATTGAAGTACTCGATGCCGCTGAACGTCGGCGCAACCTGCCAGTCGCCGTTGGCGTCGACCGCGCCCATCTTGCCGTCCTTGGTCCGCACGGCGACGGGCATGCGGCGGTCGTCGCCGCCGATCTCGGCCCACTCCGGGCGCGACACGAGCTCGCCGGACAGCGTCAGCAGCGCGGGCGGGCGTTCGTAGTCGCGCGGCGTCAGGTAGGCCAGGGGCAGCTGGCGCGCGGCGGCCGCGGCGTCGGCGTCGCGGCCGGCGCTGAAATGCCAGAGCCGGTAGGCGCCCAGGGCGTCGACCGTGGCGGGCGAGAGCAGCGGGCGGCCGTCGCGCTCGTAGACCTGCACCACGCGCGCGCCTTCCCAATCCTCGGCGCCGGCGACATCGACGGCGGCGTCGTCCGCATCCTGCGCATCGGCGGCGACGGCCGGCGCCGCGCCGGCCACGTCGGCGGCCGCCGTGGCGTCGGCCGCCGCGGCACCGGCTGCCGCGGCATCGGCCGCCGCAGCATCGGCTGCCGCGGCGTTGGCTGCCGACCGCGCGGTGTCGTGTTCGGTACTGTCGGCGGCCGGGCCGGCCTCGGTGGCCGCGTCGGCGACCGCGTCCGGCGCCATCGGGGGCGGCGGCACGACGACGGCCTGCGGCGACGGCGGCATGCCCGGGGGCGACGGCGGCGTGGGCGGCGCGATCGTCGGCGTGGCGTCGGGGCGCGTCTGGCTGACCCAGGCGCGGCCGTTGCGGAATTCGATCGAGTAGTGGCCCGCGTCGAGCGTCACCGGCTTGCCCTGCGGCGGCACCAGCATCGTGCCCTGCTCGCCCTGCACCAGGATCCAGCCCTCGCGCTGGTCGAGCCGCAGGTATTCGGCCGGATCCTGCATCACGGTCTGGAGCCGCGCATCCACCACGATGAAGCCGCCTTCCGTGCGTTGCAGCGCCCAGAGACCGTCGCCCACGTTCTGCACGCCGCGGTAGCGCGCTTCGTCGGCCGGCTTGCCGCTGGCCCCGTCGACCACCTGCCAGGTGTCGTCGCGCAGCACGGCGAAGTGCGTGCCGATGCGGCGCGGCGCCTCGCGCGAGCGCAGCACGTCCGGCCGCACGGCCCAGCGGCCCTGGTCATCGAGCATGCCCCATTCGCCGCCGTAGCGCGAGCTGCGCGATTGCGCGGGCAACAATCCGCCCTGCGGCTCGCCCAGCGCCATCACGTCGTCGGGCAGCGCGCGGGCCTTGCCCGTGCGGGTGTCGAGCAGCAGCGCCGTGCTCGGGCCTTCCATGGCGGCCAGGCGCTGGCCCGGCTGGAAACCCCAGGTGCGCGTGCCGAGCGGGAAGGTCTTCAGAACCTTGCCCTGGCGGTCGATGAGCACATCGTGCTCGTCCAGGGTGACGAGGGCGCTGCCTTCGGCGTTGAAGCCGGTGGCGCTGTCGAAACGCGGCGCGATGGCCCACTTGCCCTGCCGGTCGAGATAGCCCCACTTGCCGTCCTGCATCGCGGCCGCCAGGCCGTTCTGGAACGGCTCGGCCTCGGCATAGGACGGGCCGATCGCCACGCGGCCCTGTGCATCGATGTAGCCCCAGCGCGCATCGTCGTCCTCGCCGGCCGCGAGCTTGACGGCCGCCAGGCCTTCGCTGAAGTCGCGCGCGCAGTCGGTGTCGCGCATCGTGTTCGAGACGCAGGTGTTGGCCCAGGTCCAGGTGGCGTCGGCCGCGTCCTGCTGATCGACCAGCGGCACGGGCGGCGGCGGATCGGCCGCAGGCGTGTCCGCCTGGGCCCGGGCCTGGGCCGACAGCGCGCATGCGACCGCCAGGGCGGCCCAATGCAGGGCAGGGTGCGGGCGGGTGCGCCCGGATGGTTGCGGGCGCGCGCGATCGCGCCCGTGCGTTCCTTCAGCCGTTCTCATGCAGTCCCCCCGGACGCTGCCGTCCGGCCTCTAACACTCGATCACACCCGGCCCATGCCGGGCGTGGCTAGGCTTCGCACGCGCGGCGGGCGGCCGGACAAGGCGGCCTTGCAGGGCGCGCGGTGCGAAGCGGCAACGGCGCGCGGCCGGGCGGTCCTGCTCGAAGACCGTCTGGCCGCGGGCCAACGCAAAGCGGCTCAGGCGAGCCCGGCCCGAGGGGCCGCATTGCAGGCAATGGCTTGCGCGGAAGTGTACTGACTTGGGATGGCGCGGCGCGGCGCAGGCGTGACCAAACTTGTCTGAACCGTGACGAGTTTTTGCGCGCGCGGCCGCGCACGGCGCGGCACGCGCGTCAGGCGCGCGCGCGCAGCCGGGCCAGGGCCTCGAACAGGTGTTCGCTGCGGTAGGGCTTGGGCAGGTAGTCGAAGCGGATGTCGCCGTCGAAGCGGGCCTGCAAGGCGGGGGAGGGCGCGCCGCTGACCATGAGCAGGGGCAGCGCGGGATGGAGGCTGCGCAACTGGGCGGCCAGGTCGGCGCCGCTCATGTCGGGCAGGCCGACGTCGATCAGCGCGGCGCTGAACGCTGGCGCGGCGTCCTGGCCGATGACGCCGAGCGCTTCGCCGCCGGTGGCGGCCAGGGTGGCATCGTAGCCTTCGCCGTCGAGCATCTCGGCGGTGAGTTCGCGCAGCAGTTCGTCGTCTTCGACCACCAGCACGCGCGGGCGCGCGCCGGCCGGGGCGGTGCGCTGCGCCGCGGCCGCGGAGATCGAGCCGACCGGCGGTGCACTGACGACCGTACCGGCTGCCGCACTCGCCGCCGCACTCGCCGCGGAGGTGCCCGCGCTGTCGAGCTGCATGCGCACCATGCGGGCCAGGTCGTGGTGTTCGTAGGGCTTGGCCAGCAGCGCCACGTCGGCGTCGAGCCGGCCCTGGCGCAGCAGCGATTCGGCCGCGTAGGCCGAGGTGTAGAGCACCGGCAGCGCGGGACGGCGTTCGCGCACCGCGGCCGCCAGCTGGCGGCCGTTCATGCCCGGCAGGCCCACGTCGGTGAACAGCAGGTCGATGCGCGCCGGCGTGTCGATCAGCGCCAGCGCGGCCTCGGCATGGGCCGCGGCCAGGGTCTGGTAGCCCAGGGCCTGCAGCGCGTCCAGGGCGTGCTCGCGCACGCCGTCGTTGTCTTCGACGACCAGCACCGTTTCGCCTTCGCGCGCGCGCGCAGGCGGGGCTGCAGGATCGGTTTCGGGCAGGGCCTGCTCGGTGGCGGCGGCGGTGGTGCGCGGCAGGAACAGGTCGATCGTGGTGCCCTTGCGCAGCGCGGAGGCGATGCGCACGTGGCCGCCCGACTGCGCCACGAAACCGTAGACCTGGCTCAGGCCCAGGCCCGTGCCGTGGCCGGCGGCCTTGGTGGTGAAGAAGGGCTCGAACACCTTGGCCATGGTGGCCTCGTCCATGCCGACGCCCGTGTCGGAGATGCGCAGCATCAGGTAATCGCCGGGCCGCACGCCTTCCTGGCGCGCGCAGTAGTCGGCATCGAGCGTGGTGTTTTGCGTGCGCAGGCGCAGCGACCCGCCGTCGGGCATGGCATCGCGCGCATTCACCGCCAGGTTGATGATGGCGTTTTCGAGCTGGTTCGGATCGGCCTCCACCGGCCAGGCGTCGTCGGCCAGCGTGAAGTCGAGCGTGATCTGCTCGCCCAGCGTGCGCGCCAGCAGCTCCGACAGCCCGCGCGTGAGGCCGTTGAGATCGAGGCGGCGCGGCGCGAGCGGCTGGCGCCGCGAGAAGGCCAGCAGGCTGCCGGTGAGCTCGGCGGCACGGCGCGCGCCGCTGGCCGCGTTGGCCAGCGCATCGCGCTGCTGCTGCGTCAGGGGCGACTTGGAACGCTGCACGCGTTCGAGGTTGCCCAGGATGATGGTGAGCAGGTTGTTGAAGTCGTGCGCCACGCCGCCGGTGAGCTGGCCCAGCGATTCCATCTTCTGCACCTGGCGCAGGCGCGATTCGAGCTCGCGCCGGTCGTCCACGTCGCGGCCGGCGGCGTAGAAGTGGCCGGCCTCGGTGGGCACGAAGGTCCAGGCATACCAGCGCTGGCGCGTGCCCACCTGCAGGCGCAGGTCCACGTCGCGCAGCACCTCGCCGCGCGCGCTGCGCGCCATGGCCTGGCGCGCGGGCTCGCGGTCGGCCGGCGCCACCTGGTCGGCGAACGACAGGCCGCGCAGGTCGGAGGCGTCGAGCGCCATCATGCTGGCCGGATTGGCGCTCTGGATGATGCCCTGCGCGTCGCAGATGATGAACAGATCCTGGCTCAGGCGCCACACCACGTCGCGTTCGCGCGTGCGGGTCTGCACCGCCGCCTCCAGCGAGGCGTTGATTTCCTGCAGGCGCGACTCCGCGGTGCGCCGGGCCTGCCGTTCGCGCGCCTCGGTGAAGGCGCGCTCCACGGCGGCGGGCAGGCGCGCCAGGCGCTGCTTGACCACGTAATCGGTGGCGCCGCGCTTGAGCGATTCGATCGCCACCTCTTCACCCAGCGTGCCGGAGACGAAGATGAAGGGCGTGTGCGGGGCGACGGCATGCGCCATGTCGAGCGCGCTCATGCCGTCGAAGGCCGGCAGCACGTAATCCGCGAGGATCAGGTCGTAGCTGCGTTCCTGCAGCGCATTGGCGAAGGCCTGTCGCGTCCAGACGCGGTTGATCGATGCGTCCAGGCCGCCCCGGCGCAGGTACTCCTGCACCAGTTCGGCGTCGAGGTCGCTGTCTTCGAGCAGCAGAATGGAAAGCGACTGGCGATTCATGCGTTCAGGCGGGGGTGACTTTCATCGGCACGGTGCGAACCTTGCCCGGATGTGTTTCGTTCAGGATGGCCCAGAACATGCCGAGCTCGCGGATGGCGCGGAAGAAATCCTGGAAGTCCACCGGCTTGACGACGAAGGCGTTCACGCCCAGGTCGTAGCTCTTGACCAGGTCCGACTCCTCGCGCGAGGCGGTCAGCATGACCACCGGGATGTGGCGGGTGTCGGGATTCTTCTTGATGCGCTCCAGCACCTCGAGGCCGTCGATCTTGGGCAATTTCAGATCGAGCAGCACCACGGCGGGATCGCCATCGGAGCGGCCCGCGTGGGCGCCCTGCGACAGGAGCCAGTCCAGCGCTTCGACGCCGTCGCGGGCGGTGATGACCTCGTTCGCGAGCTGGCTGCGCTCCAGCGCGACGAGCGTGAGCTCGAGGTCCTTGGGGTTGTCTTCGACCAGCAGTATTTTTTTCAGTGAACTCATGTGCGGACGTCCTGCTTGTCAGGCAAGGCAAAGTAAAAGGTGGCGCCGTGGTCGACCCGGCCTTCGGCCCAGGCCCGGCCGCCGTGGCGTTCGGCAATCCGGCGCACATTCGCCAGGCCGATTCCGGTGCCCTCGAACTCTTCCATGCGGTGCAGCCGCTGGAATACGCCGAAGAGCTTGTTGACGTAGGCCATGTCGAAACCGACGCCATTATCTGCGAAACGATAGACGATTTCTCCGTTTTCGCGTGTGCTCGAAATGCGGATCACGGCGGGGTCGCGCGGACGGGTGTACTTGATGGCGTTGCCGACCAGATTCTGCACCACCTGGCGCAGCATGCCGCCGTCGCCCCAGGCCGGCGCGAGGTCATCGACCTGCCATTCGATACGGCGTCCTTCCGTGCTGCTGCTGAACACGTCGCGGGTGTCGTGCACCAGCCGGTTCATGTCGATCTGGGTCGGCGCCAGCGTGGAGCGGCCGACCTGCGAGAAGCCCAGCAGGTCGTCCACCAGCTGGCCGGCGGTGAAAGCCGATTCGATGATGGTGTCCACGTAACGGGTCGCGCGCTCGTCGTCGCGCACGCCCTCGGTGTCTTTCAGCAGCTCGGCATAGCCCACGATGTGGCGGAACGGCGCCCGCAGATCGTGCGACACCGAATAGGAAAACGCCTCCAGCTCCTTGTTGCTGCGCTTGAGCTCGTCGGTCAGGGCGGCCAGCTCCTCGGCCTTGCGCATCACGATGCTCAGGATGGCGGCGCGGAACGATTGCGCGGTGTCGACCTCGGGCGCGCTCCAGGGATGGGCCTGGTCGCGCACGGTTTCCTTCCAGATCTCGAACGAGTTGCGCGGATGCAGCGGCCCGCTCGCGGGGGACGGCTTGCGCGGGTCGCCGCCCCAGTTCACCGTCTGCACCACTTCGGGGCGGAACCACAGCACATAGCTGTTGTGCATCTGCGAGATCGAGATCGCCAGCATGCCGCTGGCCGTGTCGCCCCATTGCGCCGCCTCCGGGATCGCGTCGCGCAGGCGCTGGGTGGCATACACCTCGCGCATCGGCTGCTCGCGCGCCAGCCAGTCGGCGATCAGCCGCAGCTGCGATTCGCCGGGCGTGGCGCCGACGGTGCGGACCTCGCCCGCGAACAGCACGGCCGCGCCCTGGGCATTGGCCAGCGCCAGCAGGTCCTCGGGGTGCGCCACCAGGCCGTCGACGAAGTGCTTTTCGGCCGCCATGTCGGCCAGCAGCCGGGCCTGGATGCTCTGCAGCGACACGCGTTCGAGCGCATCGGCGGCGCGGGCGCGGCGCGAGAGCTGCATGCCCAGCACCTGGGCGATCAGGTCGCAGGCGGTGCGGATGTGCAGCGGCGCGCGCTTGGCCTGCGCGTGGTGGCACGACATCAGGCCCCAGAGCCGGCCGTCTTCCATGATGGAGAACGACATCGACGACGGCGTGCCCATGTTGCGCATGTATTGCACATGGACCGGGGAGACGCTGCGCAGCGTCGAATAGGTGAGGTCGAGCGGCGCGCGGGTCTGCGGGTTGAGCGCCGGCACCAGCGGCACCGGCGCGTACTCGATGTCGGGGATCAGCCGCACGCGATTGACGCGGTAGAGCTCGCGCGCCTGCGCGGGGATGTCGCCGGCGGGAAAGCGCAGGCCGAGATAGGAGGGCAGGGCCTGGTTGCCCGATTCGCCCACCACCGTGCTGTGCCAGTCTTCGTCGAAGCAATAGATCAGCACCCGGTCGAAACCGGTGATGCGGCGCACCTCGGCGGCGGTATAGGCGTGCAGCTCCTCGAGCGAGGTGGTGGCGGGCACCCGCTCCATGTACTCGCGGATATGGGGATAGAGCGTGTCGAGCGAGCCCGACGGGGCGCCGGCCTGCACCTCGAACTCGAGCACCAGCGTGCCGGGCGCGGCGCGGAACATCGTGGCGTGGTAGGCGGCGCCGGAAACCTCGAGCGGGCCGAGATACACGGCACGATCGTCGGGAGGCGTTTCGGGCAGGATGGCCATCAGCCCGGCGCCGAACACCTTACGCACGTCCTGCCCGAGCAGGCTGGCGGTGTCGTGACCGAGCAGCGGCCCCGCATTGGCGCTGACCTGCTCGATGGCGTAGGTCGAGGCGTCGAGGGCGATCAACAGCCCGTGAGGCTGGATGCTGCCGGGGATACGGATCGGTTCATTCTCGCACGCGGCGAGATTCAATTCCGGCGCGGGCGTGGACGAAGCGTTGATGACCATGGACAAATCCTGATTGCGAGGCACTAGTATTGCATGCAGACGCAACCGGGGACGGTCACGCGATGTGTCGGCACGCCCACTTTGTTTCGCGAGGCATGACGCCAACGCGTTCTGGCAACATCATGTCACGCCAGCAAGCCTCGTGCCCGGGCGAGTCCCGATGGCGAGCGGCGGCGTGGCCCCGGTAAGATCGCGCGCCATGAACGTACGATTTCTCGAATCGCTGGTGTGGGTCGCCCGCCTCGGCAGCTTCAAGGCCGCCGCCGACCGCCTGTGCACCACGCCCGCCGGGCTGTCCAGCCGCATCGCCACCCTGGAGGCGCAGCTGGGCGTGCGGCTGTTCGATCGCGACAGCCGCGCCGCGACGCTCACGCCCGACGGCGCGCGGCTGCTGCCGCACGCCGAACGCATGCTCGCCGTCCAGGCGGAGATGCTGGCCGAGGCCGGCCAGGGCGGTGCGCTGCGCGGCACGCTGCGGCTGGGCGTGGTGGAGACCGTGGCGTCGACCTGGCTCGCGCCGCTGATCGCGCGCTACGCCGATCAGTACCCGCGCGTCACGCTCGAGGTCGAATCGCTCGACACGCCGGCGCTGCACGAGCGGCTGCTGCGCGGCGCGCTCGACTGCGTGGTCACGACCGAGGCGGTGCCCCACGGCCTGGCCGAGAACCGCCCCATCACCCGCCTGGCCACCGCCTGGTACGCCCATCCGTCGCTGCTGGCGCGGCTGCCCGCGCATGCGCCGGGCTTCGCCGACCTG
>Ga0160496_1000172_pt1 | contig 41305 bp, 29 predicted proteins | sample DIDPMG_2_FD_108231 | JGI IMG/M metagenome (GOLD analysis project Ga0160496, IMG submission 108231) | Enriched soil microbial communities from UW Madison campus, WI, USA - DID2937_E24_FP MG | ecosystem: Environmental > Terrestrial > Soil > Grasslands | place: USA: Madison, Wisconsin | collected...
CTGGCTGGTCGCGACCGTCCTGCGCATCCGCGACGTGGTCACGGCCGCCCGCGCCGAGGAACCGGACACGCAGCAGGGCGGCGCGGAGGCGTCGCCGCAGCCCTCCGGGTCGGAGTCGCCTCGTGCGCAGCCGCAGGTCTCGTCGGGCGATGCCGAGGCCGCGGGCGCCGCAGAGGTCCTGGAGACCGCCGTCGCGCTCGAGGGCGACGAGCCCGACCCGGGCGCAGACGGGCCCGCCCGCAGCTGACGCCCCCACCCTGCGACCCAGCGCTTGCTCAGGCTCTCGTGCGGCGTCGCCGGAGCAAGCGCAGTATGACCCGCTATGCACCCCGCGACCCTGCGGTTGTTCCGGGTCTGGCGCGGGGTGGCCGGAGCAAGTGCTGGCTGGCCCTGTACGCACCCCGTGACCCTGCGGTTTCTCCGGTTCTGAGGCGGGGTCGCCGGAGCAGGCGCTGGCTGGGCAGGGGGTGCGCCCCGTGAGCCTGCGGTTGTTCCGGTTCTGGGGCGGGATAGCCGGAGCAAGTGCTGTCTCGTGGAGAGGGTGGACCGGTGAGGGGCGCGGGGAGTGGGCAGTGGGGGGTGGAGTTCGCCCGGTGGGGGTGTGGTGCGGGCGGCGGCGGAGTGGTGACATGGAGGGGTGAGCCCGACCACCGGGGTCCCTGCAGCGCCCGCTACGGTCGAGGCGCAGGTGGCGGCGCTGCGCCTGGCGGTCTCCGCGACCATCCCGCCCCGCCTGCCGGACAACCTGTTGATCGGCACATGGAACCTGCGCGCGTTCGGGGACGTGAGTCCCACCTGGAAGGCCACGGCGAAGTCGTCGCCCAAGCGTGACTGGGCGGCGGTCGCGGCGATCGCCGCCGTCGTCGAGCACCTGGACGTCGTCGCGCTGCAGGAGGTCCGGCGCTCGACGACCGCGCTGCGCTTCCTGCGCTCGCTGCTCGGCCCGCACTGGCGCGTGCTCGCCTCCGACGTCACCGAGGGCAACGCGGGCAACGGTGAGCGCCTCGCGTTCCTCTACGACTCGACGCGCGTGGAGCCGTCGGGGCTCGTCGGGGAGATCGTCCTGCCGCCGGCGGTCGACCACCCGGCCGCGCAGTTCGCCCGCACCCCGTACGCGGTGGGCTTCGAGCGGGTGCTGCCCGATGGGCCGGTGTCGTTCGTCCTGACGACCGTGCACGTGCTGTGGGGCAGCCCGCAGGCGCGGCTGGTCGAGATCGAGCAGTTCGCGCAGTGGATGCGCCGATGGGCCGAGCGCAACGACGACTGGAACACCAACCTGCTGGTGCTCGGCGACTTCAACCTCGACCGCCTCGGCAACCCGCTCTACGACGCGTTCGTCTCGACCGGCCTGTGGCCGCCGGCGGAGCTCAACGACCTGCCGCGCACCATCTTCGACGACGACCGCGACCGGCACTTCTACGACCAGGTCGCGTGGTTCTCCGACCCCGGTGGAGCGTCGATGCTCGAGGCCATGACGTACACGAACCGCGCGGGGGGTGTCGACTTCCTCCCGCACGTGTTCCCCGGGCTGACGCGCACGGAGGTGTCGTGGCGCATCAGCGACCACTACCCGCTGTGGGTCGAGTTCCGGCTGGGCTGAGCGCGCGTCACAGGAGGGTCGGGCACGGCCCGACGATGAGCGGCTCGCCGATCGGGCCCGCGTCCGGGCCCGCGCTGTACCGGTGTGCGACGACGAGGCCGGGCAGCCGGGCGTCGGACGCGAGCACGACGACAGCGTGGTCGGCGCCCAGCGCGGCAGCGGACTCGTCGGACGGGAGCGCCCCGAGGCCGGGGACCGCGACGCCGCCGTCGGGGTCGAGGGCCACGATCCAGCCGATCGCCGCGCGCACCCCGAGGCCGTCCTCGACCCAGCGCTCCGCCTGGCCGAGTGCCTCGTCGGGGCTCATCCGGAACCACTTCACGTGGACGTTGGTGCCGTCGTCGCGCATCGCGAACGGGGTCGGGCCGTCGGACAGTGCCGTGGTCAGGCCGCGGTCGAGCGCGCGCAGCGCGAGGTTCTGCACGTCGACCGAGGGGACGAACGGCAGCTCGGTCGGGGTGCGGTAGCGCATCACGGGCTCGTCGGCCCGGTCGGCCGCGCGCGAGCGTCGGCGCCGCGTGCCGTCGTCCGGGTCCGTGGTGTGGCCGGAGTCTGTGGCGGTGGCACCGGCGGGCACCGGCTCGGCGACGGCGTACTCGTCGGCCGCGTGCCGCGAGAGCGATCCGGTCTCCGGGACAGGCGGCGCGCTGACGGGATCCGCGGGGGCGTCCGGGACCGGCGCGGCCTCGGTGTCGGCGGCCCAGGCGTGCTCGCCCGGCACGGGCGGACGAGGTGTCGGCACGACGGCAGCGGCATCCGCCGCCGCGAGGTGTGCGGAGGCCGCGGTCACGTAGCGCGTGAGCCACGCGGCGTCGACGGCCACGTCGGACTCGTCGTCGGACGACGCCCCCCCGTCGAGGTGCGACGAGTCGGCGCCCTCGGCCCAGCGCCGGTGCAGGTCGGCGAACGGCACCACGGCGGCCGAACCGTCTGCGGACAGCAGCGCGGGGGAGGCCTGGCCGACGACGTGCAGCACCCAGCGCGCCGCGGGCGCACCCGCGAGCACCAGGTCGCCGACGCCGACGGCGATCGACGAGATCATCGGCCCCGGGTCGGGCCGGCCGGCCTGCGGGGTGCGCACCCAGGCGGTGTGCGCGGCCTGCAGCAGGTGCCCGAGACCGTCGAGCGTCCCGACGGGCGCGCCGCTCGACGCGAGGTGGCCGCGGAGCCGGTCGAGGTGCTGGTGCTCGGTCTCCGTGAGCTCGCGCATCCCGGCGGCCGCGGGGGCGGCAGGCCCGGCCGTCGGCGTCTCGGGCGCGCGGACGTTGGTCATACGTCCACGATCGGTCCGACGGCTGTCGGTCTTGAGCGGCGCCCCACGGTTTCAGCCGGACGGAGGGTGATCACGCGGGTCGTGGCGTCGTCGTACCGGTCGTCGTGCCCGTCCGACCGTGCGCTGACGTGTGGCGTTGCGCCGGATTCGTCCGACGGGTCACACTCGCCCGATGGTCCGACCGACGCCACCGGCGACACGCCGCCGAGCCGCGGTGGCCGCGGCCGTCGTCGCGGTCGCGCTCGTCGCGGGCGTCGGGGTCGGCCTCGGGCTGCAGCGCAGCCAGGACCACGCGCGGCTGCAGGCGGAGGCGAGCGCGTCGGTCGAGGTCGCGGCGAGCGCCCGCGCGCAGGACACCGCCGCGTACGGGGCGGCTGTGGCGCGTGCGGGGCGCGAGGCGGGCGCGGCGGCGCGAGGTGCCGCGCGTGACGCATTGCTCGCGGCCGTCGAGCAGGGCAACGAGACGCTCGCCGCGAGCGACGGCGAGGTCGCCGACGGAGCCGTGCGCGACACGCTCGCCGAGGTCCTGCAGCGGGCCAAGCACGCGCTCGAGTCGACCCCCGCCGCGTCGGCGACCACCTCGTCGGAGCCGGCCGCCGACGGCGAGTCGGCAGCGGCGCTGCGGACGCTCGCGGCCGAGGTGCTCGCCGCGCAGAAGGCGGTGCAGACGGCGCACGACGAGTGGGTCGCCGCACGCGCCGAGCAGGAGGCGCGCGAGGCGGCCGAGACGCAGCGCCCCCGCGCGCCGGGCGGCGGCTCGGGCGGCGACCGGTGCGAGACGACGTACGACGGCCCGCCTTTCTACACCTCACCGCCCACGCGCGGCGGGGACGGCTCCAACGGTCGGCTGCCGGAGTCGATGCTGCGGGCCACCTCCTGGGGCGTCGACCCGAAGGGCACGCGCTACTGGCTGCGTACCGAGGCGACGCAGGCGCTCGAGCGGCTCAACGTGGCGTTCCGCGCGCAGTTCGGGCACGACCTCGACCTGGACCTCACGTACCGCGACTTCGATACGCAGACCGCGATGCGCAAGGCGCTCGGGTCGATCGCCGCGGTGCCGGGGACCTCGAAGCACGGGACCGGCTACGCCCTCGACGTGCCCGAGCTGCCCTGCGAGTACGGGTGGGACACGCCGCAGCGTGCGTGGCTCGTCGCGAACGGCCCGTCGTACGGGTGGGTGCAGCCGTCGTGGGCGCTGCGCAACGGCAGCAACCCGGAGTACTGGCACTACGAGTACGTGGGCTGACGCCCGACGAGGTCCGAGGGGACCCGACCGGGCCGCTCAGTCGCCCGACGACGCGTCCGGCTTCTTGGCGCGGGACGGCTGGACGCGCGGTGGCTCGCCGGGCATCTTCGGGTACTCGGGCGGGTACGGCAGGTCGCCGTGGCCCTCGTCGTGCTCCTGGCGCTCGGCGAGCTCGAGGAGCGAGGCGATCGAGAACCGCCCCGGCGCGTGCGCGGCGAGCGGCGCAAACAGGTCCCCGACGGACGCGAACCGCGCGGGCATCGTCGTGACGTCGAAGTCGTCGGGGTGGACGTCGGCGACCTCGTCCCAGGTCAGCGGCGCGGAGACGGTCGCGCGCGGGTTGGACCGGATCGAGTACGCCGACGCGATGGTGCGGTCACGGGCCATCTGGTTGTAGTCGACGAAGATCTTGGCGCCGCGCTCCTCCTTCCACCACTTCATGGTGACCTCGTCGGGCAGGCGGCGCTCGAGCTCACGGCCGAACGCGATGGTCGCGCGCCGCGCCTCGACGAAGGTCCAGCGCGGCTCGATGGGCACGAACACGTGGATGCCGCGCCCGCCGGACGTCTTGGGCCAGCCCTCCAGCCCGTGCTCGGCGAGCAGCTCGCGCACGTGCGGGGCGACGCGCGCCGCGTCGGAGAAGTCGGTGCCGGGCTGCGGGTCGAGGTCGATGCGCAGCTGGTCGGGCCGGTCCACGTCGTCGGCCGTGACGGGCCACGGGTGGAACGTGAGCGTCCCGAGGTTGGCGGCCCACGCGACGACGGCGAGCTCGCTCGGCGCGACCTCGTCGGCGGTGCGTCCCGAGGGGAAGCCGATCCGCGCGGTCCGGACGTAGTCCGGCGCGCCCGCCGGGACGCGCTTCTGGTAGAACGCGTCGCCCGACGAGTCCGCGCGCGTCGCGAGCTTCGCGCCCTCGAACACGCCCTTGGGCCAGCGCTCGAGGGTCGTGGGCCGGTCGAGCAGGGCCGCGAGGATGCCGTCGCCCACGGACACGAAGTAGCGCACCACGTCGAGCTTCGTGAGCCCGCGGCCGGCGAAGTAGACCTTGTCGGGGTTGCTCACGCGCACCGCGCGGCCGCGGACGTCGATCTCGGTCGCGGGTGTCGAGGACGGCATGTGCCCCAACCTAGGGGCGAGCAGTGACGCGCGTCACCCGCTGGTGGAACGATGCCGTCGTGCCCTCGCAGCCCCCGGTCACGCCGACCCCGGCCACGGGGACCGCCGCGGTACCACCGTCGCTCACGACGCGCGAGCGGGATCAGCGTGCCGTTCACGGGGCGCGAGAGCCGATCGTCGGGCACCCTGTTGCGGTGGGCGAGGTGAGAAGCATCCGGAGCGCAGCGAGCGTGCGCAGGCGTGGCGCGAGCGTGCGCGAGGAGATGGTCACCCGTGCGGAGCCGCTCGCACCGCGCACCGCGCGCCGCTGGGTCATGCAGGTCGCTGCGGCGGCGGGCGTCGGTGGCGCCGCCAACCAGATCGCCGAGCTGCTCACGGGCGAGCTCGTGGCCAACACCGTGGTCCACGGCCCGGCCGGGCTGCCGGTGGTGATCCGCGTGGAGGTCGCGGGCAGCGTCCTGCGGGTCGAGGTCGAGGACCGCGGCGGGGGCCAGCCGGTGCTGCGACGCACCGAGCCGACGGCCGCGCACGGGCGCGGGCTCGCCCTCGTCGACGCGCTCGCGACGAGCTGGGGGACCACCCACGAGGGCGGTCACACGACGGTCTGGTTCGAGGTCGACGACGCCTGAGGCACTCCTGGGGGGGTGTCGTGACGCATCCCACGCAGGTCGCGGCGGCTTTTCGCCTCATTCGCTCCGCGCGCGCAGGCTCCCTTTCGCGTAGTTTCGCACTCGGGGGCCGACGAGGAAGGACCACCGATGAGCGACAGCGACAGCACCACGCGGACGGCACGGCTGCCGCAGGTCACGGCCGAGGTCCGTGACGACGGGACCGGGCAGATCTCCATCGACGGGGTGATCGAGCGGATTCGCATGGCCAACCTCCAGGAGGCCGGCGCCGCGATCACCGAGCGGATCGCGGCGATCGCCGGTGAGGTCGGCGAGCCCGTGCCCGTGCAGGTGCGCGACCCCGACGGCATGTGGTCGCTGCTGATCCACCCGGACGGGCTCGTCGACGAGGCGCCGGCGGACGGCGCCGCCGCGCTCACCGGCCCGGGCCTGAGCGTGCCGGACACGCTCGCGGGCGTCGACACGGCAGGGCTCGAGGACACCGACCTGGGGGTCGGCGGTACGCGGGCGTCGGGGACGACGAGCGGCGCACGCGGTGCCACGGGCGGCACGACGAGCGGCGGGTCGTCGACGACCTCGTCGTCCGACGCGTCCACGCCGTCCCCCGCGGCCACGTCCGCGCCGTTCGACCCGTCCGCGTCGACCGCCCCTGCGTCGGGCAGCGCGACCGGGACGTCGACCGAACCCGCGACCGACGCGGGACCCGACCGTGCGTCCGGCACCGCCGCGGCCGACGAAGCCGCCGGCGCGCGCCTCGGCGCCGCCGCGACCGCGGCCGCCCGCCAGGGCGAGCGCGCGTCCGCAGCGACGCTCCCGACGCTCGACGACCTGCTCGCCAAGCGTCACCCGGCCTCCGCCGGACCCGCCGAGCACGGCTGGCGCGGCGGGCTGCGCAAGGTCACGTTCGGCGCGATCAAGCCCGGCCCCGGCCGCGCCGAGCGGCAGCGCCGCGTGCAGACCGCCGCGGTGCGCCGCACGTTCGACGGGCCGCGCACGGTCGTCGTGCTCAACCCCAAGGGCGGCGCGCACAAGACCACCGCGACCATGCTGCTCGCCGCGACGTTCGGGCTGCAGCGCGGCGGGTACACCCTCGCGTGGGACAACAACGAGACGCGCGGCACGCTCGGCTGGCGCTCGGCGCACACCGAGCACCAGCACACCGCGGTCGACCTGCTGCAGGCGCTGCCGTCGCTGGGCGGCGCCGCCACGGTCCGCGTGGGCGACCTCGACGGCTACGTGCGCACGCAGACCGACGAGCAGTTCGACGTCCTGGCGTCCGACGAGAACGCCGCGTCGGCCGCGTCGATGGACGCCGAGGCCTTCGGTGCCCTCCACCAGGTGCTCTCGCGCTTCTACCGCGTGATCGTCATCGACACGGGCAACAACATGCGCGCGTCGAACTGGCAGGCCGCGGTCTCGGCCGCCGACCAGGTGGTGATCGTCTCGACGATCCGCGAGGACACCGCGCAGTCCGCGGCGTGGGCGCTCGACGCGCTGCGCGCCACGGGGAACGACGACGCCGTGCGCCGCGCCGTGACGATCCTGTCGGCACCGGACCGCAAGATCGACAAGGACCTGCGCAAGCGTCTGCGCAGCCACTTCGGGGCGCTCACGCGCGCCGTCGTCGAGGTGCCGCACGACCCGTCGCTCGTTCCGGGCGGGCCCATCGACTACGAGTCCCTGCGTCCCGCGACGCGCGACGCGTGGCTGCGGGCGACCGCGATCGTCGCCGACGGGCTGTAGGCCGCGCACGTCTCTCGAGAGCTTCCGGGTCACGTGCAAGAACATGTGGTGCGGGGACACAGAGGGGTGCAGGGTGCGCTGTCGCGCGCCCGTCGACGGTCACGACGAGACGGGGAACCAGTGGTGCCGCGCAACGAGCCGCCCGAGGACGCGATCGACCAGCTGGAGCGGGTCGGACCTGCGTCGGACGAGCCCACCGCGGACCACCCCGGCACGGACGATCGCGCCGCGGACCCGTCCGACGAGCCGGACGCTGGGGGTCCCGGCGGCGACGAGCTGAACTCCGACGAGACTGGCTCCGACGAGCGCGGGACCGCTGAGGGCGACGACGACGTGCTGCCGGGTGACGGCACCGGTGACCGGGTGCCGCGCACCGGACCGCGTGACGCGCCGTGGTTCACCGCGCTCGTGCGCGCGCACGAGCGCGACGTGCACCGCTACCTCGTGCGCCGCGCCGGCCAGGACGCCGAGGACCTCACCGCCGACGTGCTGACGATCGCGTGGCGCCGCCGCGACGACGTCCCCGAGGGCGCCGAGCTGCCGTGGCTCTACCGGACCGCGGGCTTCGTGCTCGCCAACCACCGCCGCAAGGGCCGGCCGATCCCGGTCGAGCACCTGCCCGAGATCGTCGACGAGGACGACCCCGCGCTGCGGGCCGTGAACGACGAGCGGGTCCGGCTCGCTCTGGGCGCGCTGAGCCCGCGCGACCGGCAGATCGTGCTGCTCAACGCCTGGGAAGGTCTGACGGGACAGGCGCTCGCGGACGTGCTCGGAGTGGGCCGTGGGGGAGCGGACGCCGCGCTGAGCCGCGCCCGGGCCCGCCTCGCGACCGCGTGGGCCGGTGCGTCGGACTGAGCTCGTCGGACTGAGCTCGTCGGACTGAGCTCGTCGGACTGAGCCCGTCGGGCTCTGCCCTGCAAGACCGGCACCCACCCCGACACGAAGGGGGTGGAAGGGCGCTCCCCGGCGCTCGGCAGCACACCCCCGTACGCCCGAATCCTCAGGAGGACCGGTGAACACCCAGAAGCCGGACGACCGCGACGTCGATCCCCAGCTCGTCGACGACGCCTTGGCGCGCGTCGCGGCGGCTGACCCCGCAGCGCACGCGGTGCTCGACACCGAGCGCCTGCACGCGACGCTCGCCGCGACCACGGGAGTGCCGCTCCCGACCGACGAGCTCGCCGCGGCCCGGTCCCGCCGACGCCGGACGCGCTGGCTGCAGGCCGCCGCAGCGGTCGCCGCCGTGGCGGTCGTCGGCACGGGCGGGTACGCGATCGGCGCGGACGGCAACGGCTCGTCGGTCGCACCCCCGATCTCGCTCGGCAGCAGCGAGGGCGCCCGCGACACGGGTGCCCCGGCGGCCGAGGTCGTCGGCGGCGCCGGCATGATGTCGAGCGACGCTGCCCGGACGATGATCGGGTTCGGCGGGCGCCAGGTGTTCCACGCGAAGGGCCTGTCCGACGACGGCGGCTCGCAGGCCGCGTGGGGCTTCGACGCCGCGAGCGTCTACTCCGAGGCGACGCTGCAGCGCGCGGCCGACGTCTTCGGTGTGACCGGCGACGTGACCCGCGAGTACGGCCTGTCGATCGGCACGCTCGACGGCTCGGGCCCGAACGTGAGCCTGTCGCCCGACGGTCAGGCGAGCCTGTCGTTCTACGACCCGACGCGTGACCCGTGGTCGTGCGAGACGCTCTCGGCCCCCGACGAGCCCAACCAGTCCAAGGACGACGGCCTCAAGGACGACGAGGCAGGGTCGGCCTCCGGCGACGGTGTCGACATCGTGCTCGGCGACGAGACCTCGCCCGCAGCGGACTGCGCGGGTGACCCGCCCTCGAAGTCGTCGGCGATCGCGACCGCCAAGGACACGCTCACCGAGCTCGGCCTCGACACGGACGCGTTCACGTTCGACACGAGCAGCGACTCGCAGGCGAGCACCAACGTGACCGCGACGCTCGTCGTCGACGGCCAGTCCGCGAACGTGACGTGGACGTTCCTCGTCATGGTCGACGGCCTGCAGTCGGCCTACGGCCCGCTCGCGCCGCTCGTCGCGCTGGGCGACTACGACGTGGTGAGCCCCGCCGACGCGGTCGAGCGGCTCAACGACCCGCGGTTCTCGAGCTTCTCGAGCGGCGTGTGGCCGATGGCCGCGAACGCGCGCGGTGCCCTGGAGGGCGTGGACGCCCTCGAGTCGGACTCGTCGGACACCGCGGTCGCTCCCGAGGAGCCGGGCGTGCCGCCCACCCTGCACGCGGGCGACCCGATCGCGTGGCCCGTCCAGGACGTGACCATCACCGGTGCGCGCCTCGGCGTCGCGCTGCAGTACCTCGACAACGGCGCCGCAGCGCTCATCCCGGCCTACGAGCTGACCGACAGCACGGGCGGCTCGTGGAGCGTCATCGCCGTGGTGGAGGACCAGCTGGATCTCTCGAGCTGAGCTCGGGCGCCTGAACCGGGTGACGTCACTCCCCGGGACGGGCATGGACGCGAGGTCGGCCGACGCGGAGGGGCGTCGGTCGGCCTTTCGTCGTCCCGGGGCGCTGCTCTGTCGCCGTGGCCCACTGCGCTGTCGCCGGCCGCTCGGTTGTCTGGCCCAGTGCTCGGTCGACGCGCTGCGCGGCGGTGTGCGCGCTAGCGTGGCGCTCGTCGGAGGGAGGCCACCGTGACCACGGCGCTGGTGGTGCTGGTCGTCGGTCTGCTGCTGTGCTTCTACGGGATCCGGTCGGTGAACCTGGCGCTGGTCGCGGCGGGGTTCGCGCTCGGGTTCCTGGTCGCCGAGGCCTTCGGCGCGGACTCCTGGACGCAGCTGTGGGTCGGGCTCGGGTCCGGCGTGCTCGTCTGGATGATCGTCTCGCTCGTGTTCCGGTTCGCGACGTTCGTGGTCGGGCTCGCGACGGGCGCCGTGATCGGGGCGAAGCTGTGGTCCGCGCTCAGCGACCCGGGCACGAGCGCGCTGCTCGGCGTCGTCCTCGTGCTGACGACCGCGTACACCTCGGCGCTGCTCGCGGAGAAGTACGCGCGGCGGGCCCTGCTGTGGTTCACGGCGCTGGGTGGCGCGAGCGTGATCCTGTCCGGCGCCGCGCTGCTGTGGCCCTCGGCGCTCGGGTTCCTCGCCGAGCCCGACGACGGCTGGCAGCAGACCGTCATGCTCGTCGTGTGGCTCGCTGTGGCCGGCAGCGGCTGGTACGTGCAGCGTCAGCTGTTCCGCGAGCGTCTGGGTCTGCCCCCGAAGCCGCCCAAGCCCCAGCCCGCCCCTGCCTCGACCCCGGCCGCGTCGGCCGCGCCGCCACCCGCACCGCCCGCCGCCGGCTGACAGCTCACCGGCTGACCGGCGGGACCGCGAGTCGATCCGGGGCGGCGTCGGCGGGGGCGTCTCGTCGGCCGCGGCCCTACGGTGTGGACCATGGCTGGTGACGGCAGGCTGCTGCTCCTCGACACGGCGTCCCTGTACTTCCGCGCGTACTTCGGGGTGCCCGAGTCCGTGGGGCGTGCACCGGACGGCTCACCCGTGAACGCGGTGCGCGGGCTGCTCGACATGATCACGCGGCTCGTGACCGACCGGCACCCCACGCGGCTCGTCGCGTGCTGGGACGACGACTGGCGGCCCGCGTTCCGGGTTGCGGCGATCCCGTCGTACAAGGCGCACCGGGTGGTGGCGGAGGTCCCCGCGCCCGGCGGGACGACGACGAGCGTCGAGGAGGTCCCGGACACGCTCGCACCCCAGGTCCCGGTGATCGCCGAGGTCCTGGCCGCCCTCGGCATCCCGCGGCTCGGGGCGCCCGGGTTCGAGGCCGACGACGTGATCGGCACTCTCGTCGCCCGCGAGGCCGCGCGGCCCGCCGACGAGCGCGACCCGGTCGACGTGATCACAGGCGACCGCGACCTGTTCCAGCTCGTCGACGACGACGCGCGCGTGCGGGTCCTGTACACCGTCAAGGGCATCAAGGACCTCGAGGTCGTGGACCTCGCGCGGCTGCAGGAGCGGTACGACGTGCCGTCGGGGGCCGCGTACGCGGACATGGCGGCGCTGCGCGGCGACCCGAGCGACGGGCTGCCCGGCGTCGTGGGGATCGGCGAGAAGACGGCCGCCGCGCTGATCCGCCGGTACGGCTCGCTCGCCGGCGTGCTCGCCGCGCGCGACGCGGGCGACAAGGGCCTCACGCCGACGCAGCTGCGCCGGCTCACCGAGGCCGCCGGCTACCTGGACGTCGCGCCGACGGTCGTGCGCGTCGCGGCGGACGCTCCCGTCGCGGCGGTCGACGACCGTCTTCCGACGACGCCCGCGGACCCCGACGCGCTCGTCGCGCTGGCGGAGCGCTGGGGCCTGTCGTCCCCGATCACCCGCCTGGTCACCGCCCTCACCCCGTAATCCTCAGCCGAGCATCCCGCCCAGCAGCCCCGCCGAGCAACGCCGACGAGCACGCCGACGTGCCACACCGACGAGCCAGCGAGTGCTCCGGCTCCGGGACCCGGAGGCCGGAGCAACCGCGGGGTCGCTGGGCTGGGGGACCGGGTCGGTCAGGGGCGGGTCCAGAGGTGGTCCGCCAGGCGGTGCCAGCCGTCCCCCGAGGTCGGGGCGGCGTCCTGCGCGGTCAGGAGGACGACGTCGCGGCCGTCGAGGTCGGTCGTCGTCAGCGAGAGGTGCGCGTTCGGACCGCCGCAGGCCTGGGCGGGGAGCTGACCGTCGAGGACCGTGACGAGGCAGACCGCGCCGGACTCGTTGAGCGCGGCGTAGTGGCTGCCCCACTCGGACGTCCCGAGCAGGCGCGTGCTCGACGAGAGCACGGTGAGCGAGTCGAGGTCGGCGCCCGTGAGCGTGTCGGCGGCCGTCTGCGCGGCTCCGAGCGCGGGCACGATGCTCTCCGGCGAGGCCGCCGCGGTGGGGGCGTCGCGTGCGGCGTTCAGCCACACCAGGCCCAGCGCGACGAGCACGAGCGCGATCAGCGAGGCCACCAGCCCCCACGCGCGGGAACGTCGGAGGGGTTCGGTGCCCGCGTCGCCGAAGTCACCGAACGCCTCGCCGATGTCGAGGTCCTCGAACGTCGTCATGCCCGCACCATCGGCACGTCCCGCCCGGGACATGAGACGAATCGCCCTGATGGGTGCAACCCCACCCCACCCCACCCCACCCTCACCCCGTCCACCGCACGACCTCCACCTGCTCCGCCGGCCTGCCCGGTCACGAACCAGCGACCGCTCCGGTCTCGACGCGCGTTGGCCTGAGTGAGCGCTGGGTCGCTGGTTGGTGCTGGCGCGAGCCAGCGACTGCTCCGGGTTCGGTGCGCGTCGGCCTGAGCAACCGCTGGGTCGCTGGTGGGTGCTGGCGCGAGCCAGCGACTGTTCCGGGTTGGGTGCGCGGTGGCCTGAGCAGTCGCTGGGTCGTGGGTGCCGGGAGGGGCGGGGTGGGATGCGGACGGGGTGTCGTGGCGGTGGGGCCGCCACGACACCCCGTCGGTGTGCGTGATCCGCCGCGTCAGCGACGGGCAGGGGTCGTCAGCGCGTGACCGTGAGGGTCACGGACTTCGACGAGGCCGAGGTCCCGGCCGTGCCCGCGTAGCCGACGGTCAAGGTGTGCTTCCCGACGGACAGCGAGGTCGGCAGCGTGATCGTGGCCTTGCCGGTCGTGCCGCTGACCGTGAGGGTCCCCGACGCGATCGTCTTGCTGCCCTCCTTGATGGTCACCTTCCCGGAGGGAGCAGCGGTCGCGCCCTTGACGGTGACGGTGGCCTTGACCGTGCTGCCCTTCTTCGCGGTCCACTTCGACAGCGAGACGCTCGTCGTCGTCGTGGACTTCGCGACCGTGAGCTTCACGACGGCCGACGTCGACCCGACGTACGCCGAGCTCGTCGGCACGAAGACCGCCTTGAGCTGGTGCGTCCCGACGCCCAGGGCGACGGCCTTGGTGGCCTTGCCCGCGGACACCGTGACGGATCCGAGCGACTTCGTGCCGTCGTAGAAGGTCACGCGTCCGGCCGCGGCGGGGGAGACCGTCGCGGTGAGCGTGGCCTTCTGGCCGTACGAGGTGCCACCCGAGACGGCGAGCTTCGTCGTCGTCTTCGTCGGGACCGGGACGGTGACGTCCACGACCTGCGCCCGCGACGTGCCGGTGTTGTGGTGCTGCAGGACGAGCAGCTTGCCCGACTTCGCGGTCGCCGATCGGTGCACGGGGATCGTGCCGACCTCGCCGATCGCCGGGACGAGCAGGCCCGGGTCCGTCTCGAACCAGAACGACGGGTCGTACGGGTCGACCGTGAACGGCGTGACCTCGTCGACGACGGAGTCGCGCGCGTAGTCGGAGTACGTCCACACCGAGACCGTCGGGGTGTCGCCCTTCTCGATGCCCGTGGCCACGAGGCCGATCGGCGCGACCAGCACGTTGCTGTCGAACAGGCCGCCGTCCATGCCGATGACGCCGTTGACGAGCTGCGTGTCGATCGCGTCGTCGGACGGGTCGGCGTGCAGGTCGAACGTCTGGACGACCGTGAGGTCCACCTCGGGGTCGATCTTCGTGATGATCGACTGGAGGTCGGCCTCGCCGTCGTTGTCCACGTCGATGTCGATGACCGGGATGACCCCGGTGCCGATGGAGGCCCAGTCACCGTCGGTCGCGATGCCGATGTTGAGCGTGGCCCACTCCGGGTCCTCCTCGAGCGCGTCGACGTACGGCGCGTTCGACGACCAGCCGACGTACCGCAGGTCGCCCGAGGCGATCGCGGACGCGGACGTGGTCAGCGAGGCGTCGGCCTCGAGCCGGGGGCTCGTGGCCGCCAGGATCAGCGGCGACGTGAGCGACGTCCAGCCGCCCGCGTCGACACCGCGACCGGTGAGCGCGAGGCCCGCGGTCGTGGCCGTGCCCGAGAACGCGACGTTCGACGCCTTGAGGTCGGCGACGAGGCGCGGCGCCGCCTGGACGGGCACGCGCAGCTCCTGGTCGTCGGACGTCGAGGTCAGCACGACGCGACCCGAGAGCGTGGTGACGTACTCGCGCGGGAGCCCGAACTGCGCGAGCTCCTGCGTCGGGTCGATCTCCCGCTCGAGCGTCGCCGGGTCGACCGTGAGGGTCAGCGTGAGCGTGGACGCCCGGCCGGCCGGGACGGTGACCTGCGACGGCGAGACCGTGATGCCCGCGCCGCCGGCGGTGGACGCCGCGACGAACGCCGTGTCGTACGTGCGGGCCGACGAGCCGAAGTTGCGCACGGTGACCGTGGCCTTCTTCGTCACGACCTGGTCCGCCACGTCGACGACGCCGAACGCGACCGACGTGAGCTCCTCGTCCTGCGAGGCGTACGCGATGACGTCCGTCTCGACCGCGGCGAGCGCGTCCACACGGCCGGAGCCGACGCGCTCGGGGCCGTAGGCGATGCCCGCGCCGTCGGCCTCGGTGGTCACGTCGTGCGTCGCGGTGTTCATGACGGCCGCCTTGACCTGCTGGGCCGTCCAGCCCGGGTGCGCCGCCCGGACGAGCGCGGCGATGCCGGCCACGTGCGGGGTCGCCATCGACGTGCCCGAGAGCACGTGCCCGGCAGCACCGCCGCCGGACGCGGCCGACAGGATGCCCGTCCCGGGCGCGGCCACGTCGGGCTTCACGATGCCGAGCGACCCGTGCACACCGCGCGACGAGCCCGAGTTGAGCAGGTCGCCCGCCCCGGCCTGCGTGCCGCGCATCGCGAGGCTCGGACCGATCTGCAGCCGCAGGGAGCCGGCCTCGATCTCGCTCATGAGCGCCTCGGTCGAGGACTTCGTGAGCTGGATGCCAGGGATCGCGGCGTTGCCCGAGATGCCGGCGGAGAACACGTCGACGTCGGTCGGCAGCACCACACCGGCTGCGCCGGCGTTCGAGGCGTTCGTGAACCGGGCGACCGAGCCGCACACGCGCGCGGGCGTCTCGTCCCACCACAGGTACACGATCCGGCCGGCGACGGCCGCGGCCTGCTCGGGCGTGAACGGCGTGCAGCCGTCGAACCTGGCGCCCAGGGACACGACGGGCGCGGTCACGTCGGCGCCGCCCGAGTACGCGATCGAGTTCTGGCCGGCGAACGTCTGGCCGCGCAGCGCCGCGGCGTCCGCCTCGATGACGCGCGCCGCGTCGAGCACGGGGGCGCCGACCGAGTTGGCGACCGTGAGCGAGCTCGCGGCGTTGCCGGGTGCGCCGCCGACGTCGGTGATGTCGCCCGCGTTGCCGGAGGCCACCGCGACGACGACGCCGAGCTTGGTCAGCTCGTCGACGAGCAGGTTGTCCGGGTCGTCGGCCGGGGAGCCGTCCGAGCCGAGCGACATGTTGACGACGTCGACGTGGTCGGACAGGTCGCCGTCGCCGTTCGGGTCCGCGGCGCGGTCCAGGGCGAGGCTCGTGAGGTTCGTCGAGCCGCCGATGTCGCCGAAGACCTTGAACGCCCAGACCGTCGCGCCCGGCGCCGAGCCGGGGCCGATCTGCCAGTCGGAGACGTCCGTGAGGTCGTCGTACCCGCCGGTGAACGTGGTGCCGCTCTCCGTCACGCCGTACCCGGCGGCCGAGCCGGCGACGTGCGTGCCGTGGCCCGAGTTGGGGGACGTCGACAGCGAGTCGATGGGGTTCGCGTCGGGCGTCGGGACGTCCGTGGAGCCCGGCTCGTCGAGGCTCGCGTCGTACAGCGGCCCGGCGAAGTCGTAGCCGCCCGCGTACTTGGCCGCGTCGAACCACGCCGGGTCCACGGCCTGCGTGCCGTCGTCGCCGTACGCGGCCTCGTACGCCGCAAGGGTGCCCGCGCCGCCGAAGTCGGCGTGCGTGTAGTCCAGGCCCGTGTCGATCACGGCGATGCTCACGCCGTCGCCGGTCTCGCCCGTGTCCTGCCACGTCGCGAGCGCGCGCGTGAAGTCGACCGTGTTCGCGTTCGACGGACGCTTGGTCGCCACGCGGTAGATCGCGGTGACGTCGTCGGACGCGGCGAGCGCCGCGATCTTCTCGGCGTCGCCGGTGACGAGCGTGCCCGCCATGAGGTTCGTCAGCGTGCCCAGGCGCTTGGGCGTGGCCGAGCCCGCGTTCTTCGCGGTGAGCTCGGTCGGCACGACGTCGGCCGCGAGGTCCTCGGCAGCGGCGGCGGCCTCGAGGACGGCGTCGGCGCCCTCGTCGGCGACGTCGACGCCCGCGTCGGTCGCGAGCTGGACGAGGGCCGTGATCTGGCCCTCGTCACCGGTGACGCCGATGCGCTTGCGGGCCTCGGCGAGCGTGGTCGAGGACAGCGCGGGGTCGAGGCGCGAGGCGGCCGGCCCCGCGTCGGAAGGCGCAGCGGTGGCGGACGTGGCGAGCAGCGCGCTGGTCAGCGCGACCGACACCGCCGTGGTGGACGCCAGGAGTGAGCGCCGGACTGGTCGTGACATGCGTGTCCCTTCGTGTATCCCTCGGGGCGCCCCGCGACCCGATCTCGACGAGGGCGCGGTGCGGAGCGTGGGGCGCACGTTACTGACCAGTAGGACGATCGAGGGGCGAGTTCACCTGATCGCAACGAAGTCGCGGCGAGATGGCGGCAACATCCCGAGGGGTGGACATCTCGCCCCGGCGACGACGCCCTGAACAGGGGCGACGACGAAGGTGTGGACGGTGACGACCGTGCGCGTCCGGGTGGCCGACAATGGTCGGCGATGATCACCGTGAGCACCGACGGCTCCTGCCTGCGCAACCCCGGGGGTGCGATCGGGTGGGCCTGGGCCAACCATGACGGCACGAGCGCCAGCGGCGGCGAGACGTCCGGCACCAACCAGATCGCCGAGCTGATGGCCGTGCTCGAGGCCGTCCGGGCGCACCCCGGCGACGAGCCGCTGCGCATCGAGGCCGACTCGCAGTACGCGATCAAGTGCTCGTCGGAGTGGGTGCACGGGTGGCGGCGCCGCGGCTGGCGCACCACGGGCGGCGGCCCGGTGCAGAACCTCGCGCTGGTGCAGGCGATCGACCGCGCCATCGCGGAGCGCTCGGGCCCCGTGACGTTCACGTGGGTCCGCGGGCACCGCGGGGACCGGTTCAACGAGCGGGCCGACGAGCTCGCAGGCATCGCCGCGCGCGCCGCCCGCGACGGGCTCCTCCCGCGGCCCACGACCGTCGCCGACGCCGCGACCCGGCCCGACGGGGCGGCTCAGCCCGCTGCGCGCGGGCTCGTCGTCGACACGCTGTTCTGAGCGGGCTCGTCCTCCTCTGACCGGTCTCGTCTTCTGAGTCGGCTCGTCGCGCGAACGCCCGGGCCGGGGCCCGGCACGACGGCGGGGCGCCGCGGCCGTGGCCACGACGCCCCGCCGAGGGCGTGCTCGTCAGGGCGACCGCGTCAGCGGCGGACCGTGAACGTGACCGAGCCCTGCGAGGCCTCGGTCGACTTGCTGCCGGCGTAGCTCGCCGTCAGCGTGTGCGGGCCTGGCGCGAGATCACGCGGGAGCGCGATCGACACCGTGCCCGTGAGGCGCTGGACCTTGAGCGTGCCGGTACCGATGACCTTCGTCCCCTCGGTCAGCGTGACCGTCCCGAACGGGGCCGCGGTCGCGCCGGTCACCGTGACGACGGCCTGCGACGCGCCCGGACCGCCCGGGTACGGCTTGCCGCCGCCGCTCGTCGTACCCGACGCCCCGGAGCGGACGGAGGCACCGGTCACCGTGACCTTCGTCGTCGTCGCCGACTTGGCGACCGTCACCGGGACCGCCGCGGACACCGACGGCAGGAACGTCGAACCCCTCGCCGGGACGAACGACGCGGTGATCGAGTGCGCGCCGAGCCCGAGCTGCACCGACGCGGTGGCCGCGCCGCGCCGGACGTCCGCGACGGCGATCAGGTGCGTGCCGTCGCGGAACGCGACGGTGCCCTTCGCCGACGGCGGCGTGAGGCTCGCCTTGAGGAGCGCCTTCTCGCCGTACGACGTCCCGCCGACGACCGACAGGGTCGTCGTCGTGGCGGTCGGCAGGGTCGCCTTGACCACCTGGACGCGCTTGCCCGCGACGTTGTGGTGCTGGAACACCAGGAGCTCGGCCGAGGCTGCGCTCGCGGAGCGGTGCACGGGGATGGTGACCCCGCCGGCGCCGTTCGTGGAGATGAGCGAGTCGCGGTCGTTCTCGAACCAGAACGGCGGGGCGTACGGGTCGACCGTGAACGGCTCGGCCTCGTCGACCACGTCGTCCTTGCCGTACGGCGAGTACGTCCAGACGGTGACGGTCGGGGTGGCCCCCGGCTCGATGCCGACGGCACCGAGGCTGATCGGCGCGACGAGCACGTTGTTGTCGAACACGCCCGTGTCGACGTCGCCGAGCTCGTCGTTGATCGGCTCGATGTCGACCGCCGGGTTCGACGCGGGTGCGTGCAGGTCGAACGTCGAGACGACCGTGAGGTCGATCGACGGGTCGAGCTTCCACACGTACGACTCGAGGTCGTACGTGCCGTCGCCGTCGACGTCGGTGTCGATCACGGGGATGACGGCCTGGCCGAGCGAGGCCCAGTCGCCCTGCGTCGCGACACCGATGTTGAGCAGCCCGTACTCCTGCGGGTCGGCGCCGAGCGCCTCGACGTAGGGAGCGGTCGAGGACCAGCCGACGTACCTGATGTCGCCGGACGCGAGCGCCGAGGCCGACGTGGTGAGCGTCGGGTCCTCGTCGAGCTGGGGGCTCGTCGTGCCGAGGATCAGGGGCGTGGTGAGCGACTGCCAGCCGCCCGAGGACACGCCCTTGCCCGTGAGCGCCAGGCCCGCGGTCGTGGACGTCCCGGAGAACGTGACGTCCTTGGCCTTGAGGTGCGAGACCAGACGCGGCGCGGCCTGCACCGGGACGCGCAGGTCGGACGCGGCGGTGCGCGAGTCGAGGACGACCCGACCGGTCAGCCCCGCGACGTACTCGCGCGGCAGCCCGGACTGCACCGAGGCGGACGTGGGGTCGATGTCACGCTCGAGCGTGGCCGGGTCGGCCTTGAGCGTGACCGTGAGCGTCGTGGAACGGCCCGGCGGCACGTTGACGCGCGTCGGGTGGACCGTGATGCTCGCGCCGCCCGCGGTGGACGCGGCGACGAACGACGCGTCGTAGCTGGCGAGCGTGCGGCCGGTGTTGCGCACGGTCACCTTGGCGGTGCGCACGACCGTCTTCGGGCCGACGTCGACGACGCCGAACGCGACCGACGTGAGCGCCGGGTTCTTGGCGTTGTACGCGAGGACGTTCGTCTGCACGGCCTGCAGCGCGTCGACGCGACCGGCGCCCACCCGCTCGGGTCCGTACGCCAGACCGGTGCCACCGGGCTCGGTGGTGACGTCGTGCGTCGCGGTGTTGACCACGGCGGCCTTGACGTCGGTCGCCGACCAGCGCGGGTGCGCGGCGCGGACCAGCGCGGCGATGCCCGCGACGTGCGGTGCGGCCATCGAGGTGCCCGACAGCAGCTGGCCCGCCGTGCCGCCGCCCGAGGCGGCCGACAGGATGCCGGTGCCGGGTGCGGCGACGTCGACCTTGGCGATGCCGAGCGAGCCGTGCACGCCGCGCGACGAGCCGTCGTTCAGCAGGTCGCCCGCGCCCTCCTGGCTGCTCGACTGCGCGAGGCCCGGGCCGATCGTCAGCGACAGCGTGCCCGCCTCGATCTCCGGCAGCAGCGCGTCGGTCGACTGCTTGGTGAGCTGCGCGCCGGGAATCGTGGCGTTGCCCGCGATGCCTGCGGCGAAGACCGCCTGCTCGGTGGGCAGGACCACGCCGACGGCGCCCGCGGCGGTCGCGTTGTTGAAGCGGACGGCCGATCCGCACAGCCGCGCGGAGTCGTCGTCGTTCCACCACAGGTACGCGATCTTGCCGGCGACGAGCGCGGCCTGCGCCGCGGTGAACGCCGTGCAGCCGTCGAAGTCGGCCGCCACGTAGGCGACCGGGGCGGTGACGTCCGGCCCGGAGTACGCGACCGAGTTCTGCGCCGCGAACAGCTTCCCGACGAGCGAGGCGTCGGAGGCGGCCGTGACCTTGACGGCGTCGAGCACCGGGGCGCCCACGGAGTTCGCGACCGTGATCGCGCTCGCGGCGTTGCCCGGCGAGCCGCCGATGTCGGTGATGTCGCCCGCGTTGCCCGAGGAGATCGCGACGACCACGCCGAGCTTGGTCAGCGCGTCGATGAGGGCGTTGTCGGGGTCGTCGGCCGGGGTGCCGTCGCTGCCGAGCGACAGGTTCAGCACGTCGACGTGGTCGGACAGGTCGCCGTCACCGTTCGGGTCCGCGGCACGGTCGAGCGCGAGGCCGGTGAGATCGGTCGAACCGCCGATGTCGCCGAACACCTTGAACGACCACAGCTGTGCGCGGGGCGCGGCGCCGGGGCCGATCTGCCAGTCGGAGACGTCGGTCAGCGTCGAGTAGTCGCCGTCGAACGTGCTGCCGGTCGAGTCGACGCCGTAGCCGGCGGCGGTGCCGGCGACGTGCGTGCCGTGGCCCGAGTTGGGGGACGTCGACAGCGAGTCGATGGGGTTCTCGTCGGGCGTGGGGACGTCCGTGGAACCGGGCTCGTCGAGGCTCGCGTCGTACAGCGGCCCGGCGAAGTCGTAGCCGCCCGCGAACTTGGCCGGGTCGTAGGAGCCCGCGGGGATCGGCTGGGTGCCGTCCTCGCCGTACGCGGCCTCGTACGCCTCGACGGTGCCCGCACCGCCGAAGTCGGCGTGCGTGTAGTCCAGGCCCGTGTCGATGACGCCGACCGAGACGCCCTCACCGGTCTGGCCGGTGTCGTGCCACGCCTGCAGCGCACGCGTGAACGTGACGGTGTTGGCGTTCGTCGGGCGCTTGGGGACGACGAGGCGGATCGCGGTGACCTTGTCCGACGACGCGAGCGCCCGGATCTTGGCGGCGTCGCCGCTGACGAGCGTCCCGGCGATGAGGTTGGTGAGGGTGCCGAGCCGCTTCGGTGCGGCGCTGGCGACGTTCTTCGCGGTGAGCTCGGCCGGCACGACGTCCTGCGCGACGGCCTCCGTCTGCGCGGCGGCGTCCTGCACGGCGTCGGCACCCTGGGCGGCGACCTCGACGCCCGCGGCCGTGTCGAGCTCGACGAGCGCGGTGATCCGACCCTTGGCCCCGACGATCCCGGCGGCCTTGCGCGCCTCGTCGAGCGTGACCCTGCTGAGCGCGGGGTCGATGCCGTGGTCGGACGGGGTGGGTGGACCGGGTGGCGCGGCGGTGGCCGACGAGCCGAGGAGCGCGGTGCTGAGGGCCACCGCGAGCGCGGTGGTGGAGGCGAGGACGGATCTGCGTGACATGTGCACCCCTGGAGTTGTGGGTTCTCACGGAGCGTCCGTGGGACCGTCGGGCTGACCGTTGCCCTCGTCGGCGGAGACCACGCACGCCCGACGCACGCTACTGACCGGTACGCCCCACGTCATCCGGTACGACCGAATTGGTGGCGGCGCTCGTCGAACGCCCCGCCGGGGACTGGCGCGCCGGCGCGCCCCTCAGCGCAGCGGGACGAACGCGTACGACCCGTGCGTCGTGTCGCTGACCTGCCCGTCCGCGACGACGAGCAGGTGCATCGTCGACCGGATCGGCAGCACCAGGCGGCCCGGGTCGGCCAGCATCCCGACGAGCTCGTCGGGGAGCGTGCGCGCGGCCGCCGAGACGAGGATCCGGTCCCAGCCGCCCGGGCGAGAGCGCCCGACGGTCCCGGGCGGCGCGATCTCGAGCCGCGCGCGAGGGGTCGCACGGCCGGCGCCGGCCGGGGTCCCCAGGTACTCGGCGACGTTCGCCGCGCCCCAGACCGCGAGCTCGGGGTCCAGCTCGAGACCCAGCACGTCGCCGTCCGGTCCGACGAGCCAGGCGAGCAGTGCCGTCGTCCACCCCGAGCCCGCGCCCACGTCGAGCACGCTCGCACCCGGCGGGACGTCCAGCAGGCGCAGCATCGCCTCGACCGTGCTGGGCTGCGAGCCCGTCGAGCCGTGCCACAGCGGGAGCGCGCGGTCCTCGTCGGCGTGCGCCCGCTGCGCGCGCGGCAGGAACTGCACCCGCGGCACCGCCCGCAGCGCCTCCCGTACCCGGTCCTCGCTCATCCGATGGTCACCCGGCCGTCGTCGTGCTCGTCGCGCCCGCCCCGCCGCGCCGCTGCGCGGCCGTGCGCGCGGTCGGCCGTCCTCAGCACCGACACTAGGCGCGTGAGTGATCCCCGGCCCGCGACACCGTCGTCGCCCCCCGGCCCGACCACGGCCCGTGCCGCGGCCCTCGACGCCGACGTGATCGTGGTCGGCTCGGGCTTCGGCGGTTCGGTCGCGGCGCTGCGGCTCACCGAGAAGGGCTACCGCGTCATGGTCCTGGAGGCCGGGCGGCGGTTCACGCCCGAGACGCTGCCGCGAACCTCGTGGGACGTGCGGCGGTTCCTGTGGGCGCCGCGGCTCGGCTGCACCGGGATCCAGCGCATCCACGCGCTGCCGGACGTGCTCGTGCTCGCGGGCGCCGGGGTGGGCGGCGGCTCGCTCGTCTACGCCAACACGCTGTACGAGCCCGAGCGTGACGAGTTCTGGGACGACCCGCAGTGGGCCGGCATCGCCGACTGGCGCGCCGAGCTCGCGCCGCACTACGACCAGGCGCGGCGCATGCTCGGCGTCGTCGAGAACCCCGCGACGACGCCGGCCGACGAGGTCGTCCGCGGCGCCGCCGAGGAGCTCGGGGTCGCGGGCACGTACCGGCGCGCACCCGTCGGCGTGGTGTTCGGGCGCGAGGGTCGGGTCGAGCCGGGGACCGTGGTGCCCGACCCGTTCTTCGGGGGCGTCGGGCCCGAGCGCCGGGGCTGCACGCAGTGCGGCGCGTGCATGACGGGCTGCCGGTTCGGGGCCAAGAACACGCTCGAGACCAACTACCTGCCGCTCGCGGAGCGCGGCGGCGCGCGCGTCGTGCCGCTCACCACCGTGACCGCGGTGCGCCCGGCCGACGACGGCACGTGGGAGGTCGACGTCGTCGCGACCGGCCGTCGGCGTCCTCGTCGGACTGCTCGTCGGACCCTGCGGGCCGGGCAGGTGGTGCTCGCCGCGGGCGCGTGGGGGACGCAGGACCTGCTGCACCGGCTCAAGGCCGACGGTGTGCTGCCCGCGCTGTCCGACCGGCTCGGGCACCTGACGCGCACGAACTCCGAGGCGCTCGGCGGTGCGGTCGCGCGGTGGCGCGACCGGCGGACCGGGCCGGACCTGACCCGCGGCGTCGCGATCACCTCGTCGATCTGGCTCGACGAGCGCACCCACCTCGAACCCGTCCGGTACGGCCGCGGGTCCAACCTCATGGGCCTGCTGTCGACCGTGCTCACCGCGGGCCCGACGACGGGCGAGCGACCGACCGGTGCGCGGGTGCGCCACGTAGGGCGCTGGTGCGCCGCGGCCCTGCGCCACCCCGGCCAGATGGGCTCGCTGCTGCTGGGCCTGGGCTCGTGGTCGCAGCGCACCGTGATCGGGCTCGTGATGCAGACCGGTGCGGCCTCGATCGTCGTGCAGCCGCGGCGGACCTGGCGCGGGCGCGTGCGCCTGACCTCGACGCCGGGCGACGGCGAGCCCAACCCCACGTGGATCCCGCAGGCGCACGACGCGTACCGCGCCATGGCGCGCCAGCTCGGCGGGTTCCCCGCCTCGAGCGTGGCCGAGGTGGTGGACGTGCCCATGACGGCGCACTTCATCGGCGGCTGCACGATCGGGCGCTCCGCGGCCGACGGCGTCGTCGACCCCTATCACCGCGTGCACGGCTACCCGGGGCTGCACGTGCTCGACGGGTCGACGATCTCCGCGAACCTCGGGGTGAACCCGTCGCTGACGATCACCGCGCAGGCGGAACGCGCGTGTGCGCTGTGGCCCAACCGGGGCGAGAGCGACCCGCGGCCGCGACCCGGCGAGCCGTACGTGCGGTTGGCGCCGGTACCGCCCGCGCGACCCGTGGTGCCCGCGCACGCCCCGGCGGCGATGCCCAGGCACTGACGGGTCCTTCACCGCACCCGTCTTTCACCAGACCCGTCCTTCACCAGACCCGACGCTCGTGCACGTGCCGGTGGCCGCGGCGGTCCGGGTGTCGGCGACATGGAAGCGTGTGCACGATTCGTCCGACGTGTCCGGTCTGCGCAGGTCAGCACGGCGTGTCGCGGCTCCTGTGGTCGCTGTCACAGCCTCGTCGGAGCGGGTGAACTTGTGTGTCGGAGACGTGAAGACGGCCGTCGAGGGCCTGCGGCGAGCCCGTGTCCGGTATGCGGAAAGTGCTCCGCAGGGCCCTCGGCGCGCATTCGGGACGTGACCAGGAGGGACGTCCGTCGGTCGCTCCGGAGGTGTTCCGCCGCCTGATCGCTGCCCGGTTGGGCGTTGTGTCGGACATGTGCGACTGCGCCGGCCAAGCCTTGCAGGACCTTGACGGATCTCAACCTGGACATCCCGCGAACGCTCCTTAGCGTGGAGATCGATGACTGACGAGCCGCAGCGCCGGCGTACGTCCGGAGGCGGCCGCCACGCGGCAGCAGAGCGGACTCGCACGCGCCCCACCACCCGTATGACCCCCAGCCGACTGGCGAAGGGGTTCGTCGTCGTCGCCCTCACGGCGGCGTTCGGCGGATTCGTCTCGCAGAGCACGGCCGCGAACGAGCAGGACCGCACCGCGATGCGCGACGCGCGAGCCGCCGTCGCCGACGCCGCGCTCGACGCCGTGCAGACCGCGCGCGCCGCGACCGACGCGGCCGAGGTCGTGACCCCCGACGACGACACGCTCGACGAGCTCGACGCCGCGACGGCCGAGCTCGAGGACCTGCTCGACGAGGCCGGCGTCCTGCGGGCGCGGTCCGCCGATGCCCCGTCCCGCAGCGGCGACCGCACCGCCGACGGCACCGCCGACGGCACCGCTGACCGCACCGCTGACCGCACCGCCGACCGCACCGCCGCGACCGAGCGCGGCGCCGACGGCTCGGCCACGACGCCCTCCGACGACGCCGCCTCCGACGGCGCCGCGACCGATGAGACCGCGACGGACGCCCCGGCGCGTGTGCCCGGCCTGCTGAGCGCGTCCGAGGACCGCCTCGCACCGGCCGCCCCCGACGCCACGACGACACCCGACGCCGCGGCCACGGCCCCGGCCGACGACGCCACGGCTCCGGTCGACGGCGCGACCGCCGAGCCGACCGCCCCGGCCGACGGCGCGACCGCCGAGCCGACCACCCCGGCCGACCCGGCCGCAGACCCCGGTGCCGCGGACCCGAGCAGCGCAGCCGACCCGAACACCCCCGCCGAGGTCGTCGACCCGGCCGACGAGGTCGTCGTGCCGCCCGTCGCCGGGCCCGAGGACGAGACGACGCGCAAGATCCGCGAGGCGGTCGCGCGAGTCGTGGAGCTCAGCAGCGAGGTCGCCGAGACGACCCAGGAGACGCGCGAGCGCATCGCCGCCGAGCAGCAGGCCGCAGCCGAGAAGGCGGCCGCCGAGAAGGCCGCCGCCGAGGCCGCGGCGAAGGCCGAGGCGGAAGCCGCCGCGAAGGCCGCCGCGGAGGCCGCCGCCGCCAAGGAGGCCGAGCGTGCCGCCTGGAAGCAGTCGCTGCTCGGCTACGCGAACGGCCAGATCCCGTCCTCCGCGCTGTGCGCCCCGTCGTTCGACTCGAGCGCGCTGCTGCGGTGCGACGCCGCCGAGGACCTCGACGCGCTCGACGCCGCGTACCACGCCGACTTCGGCGTGCACCTCGCGATCTCCGACTCCTACCGCTCGTACGGCAACCAGGTGAGCTGCCGTGCGCGCAAGGGCTGGCTGTGCGCCCAGCCCGGCACGTCGAACCACGGGACCGGCATCGCCGTCGACCTCGGCGGCGGCATCCAGGTGTTCGGCACCAAGCAGCACGCGTGGATGCAGCAGCACGCGGGCGAGTTCGGGTGGGTGCACCCGGCGTGGGCGCGGGCCGGCGGCAGCAAGCCCGAGGCGTGGCACTGGGAGTACACGCGCTGAGCCGCGGAGGTCCGGTTGCCGTGGGCGCGAGAGCGAGCGCCCGGTGCGCCGGCCGCGCAGGCAGTCGGCCGCCCGTGCGTGTCCCGCTCTTCACCCAGCCTGGTAGTGGCCAGCTGCACCTAGCATCGGTCCATGCCTGCACCGGGTCGTGCCTGGCCGCTCGTCGGCCGCGCCGCTGAGCTCGACGACCTCGAGGCCTACCTGACCGAGGCCACCGACGGGCCGGGCGGCGCCGTCCTGCTCGAGGGTGAGGCCGGGGTCGGCCGCACGAGCCTCGTCGAGGCGCTGCAGTCGGGCGCCCAGCTCCTCGGCATCCGCGTGTGCGGCGGCGCCGACGCGCTCGACGAGCTGCGCCGCCCGTGCGTCGACGGGTCCGCGCGGCTCGTCGTCCTGGAGGACGTGCACTCCTGGGACGACGACGAGCTCGCGGGCCTGGCCGCCGCGTCGGGCGACGGCTTCCCGCCGCGCACGCTCGTCGTGCTGACCCTGCGCCCGGTGCCGCACCGCCCCGCGGTCACGCACGTCGTGAGCCGGTGGACGCGCGCCGGCGCCCGCTACCTCGAGCTGCGCCCGCTGCCGACCGCCGCGGCCGTCGAGCTCGCCGAGGCCATCGTGGGCGCGAGCCTCGGTCCGTCGCTGCGCGGAGCGATCTCGACCGCGGGCGGCAACCCTCGGTTCGTCGTCGACGTGGTCACGACCGCGCACGACGCCGGCGCGCTCGTCGCCGTCGAGGGCGGCATCGACGCGGTGCTGCCCGGCTGGCGGGGCGAGGTCGAGGAGGTCGTCCGGTCGCGCGTCGCCTACCTGGGCGCCGACGTGCTCGCGCTGCTGTCCGCCGCGTCGGTGCTCGGCGTCTCGTTCGTCGTCGTGGACCTCGCCGCGCTCGTCGACCGGCCGGTCGCGGAGGTCTGGCGGACGCTGCGGCACGCGCTCGCGGCGGGCGTCGTGCAGGCGCGTGGCGACCGGCTCGTGTTCCGGCACGACGTGGTGCGCGCGGCGCTGTACGGCGGGCTGCTGCCCGCCGACCGACGTGCGCTGCACGCCCGTGCGGCGTGGACGCTGCGCGAGGCGGGCGCGCCGCAGGCGGTCGTGGCGACCCACCTCGAACGCGCCCGCTGACGCTCGCCGCCGTCCTGGTCGTGGCCCTGGCGTGCCCCCGTGCGCGGGTCGCGCCGCGATGTGGGCGCCGGGCTGCGCCGCGGCGGGCGGGGGCCTAGCGTGGGCGGACGGGCCCGGCGCGCCGCCTCGCGCGGCACGACGAGCGCCCACCACCCCGGACGAGAAGGAGCGGACATGCCCACGCGCAGCGCGAAGACCTCTTGGCACGGCACCCTGGCCGAGGGCACCGGTCACGTCGAGCTCACGAGCTCGGGCGCCGGGGCGTACGACGTCTCGTTCCCGCGCCGCGCGGCCGACGACGCCGAGGGCGTCACCAGCCCCGAGGAGCTGATCGCGGCCGCCCACTCGTCCTGCTACGCGATGCAGCTCTCCGCGGTCATCGCCGAGGCCGGCGGCACGCCAGTCGGGCTCGACGTGACGGCTGACGTCACGCTGCGGCCCGACCCCGCCGGCGGATTCCGGATCTCCGGGATCGCCCTGCGGGTGCGCGGGCAGGTCGAGGGGCTCGACGCCGACGGCTTCCTCGCCGCCGCCGAGAGCGCCAAGCTCGGCTGCCCGGTGAGCAAGGCCCTGACCGGTACCGAGATCACGCTGGACGCAGCTCTCGCCTGACCCGAGGGCGCCTCGCCCCGGAACCCAGGTCCCGGGGCGAGGTGTTCGGGACTTCCGTCCCGTGAGGATTGCCTCACCTCATCACTAGCGTCGAGTGCGTGAACCTCGCGCAGAGCACGCCGGGCGACGTGGTCCGGGTCACGCGCATCGACCTCGACGGGGCGATGCGCAGACGCTGCCGTGAGCTGGGACTGGCTCCGGGGGCGGTCGTGCACGTCACGCACCGCGGCGGGTTCGGCGGCCGGGTCGTGGGGATCGGTGCGGACCGGTTCGCGCTCGACGCCCAGACGTGCGTCCACGTGTACGTCGCGCCCGTCGACCTGACCACGTCATGAGCTGCCACGAGGCGCCCGCGGCGATCTCGCCCGGGCCGGTCGGCACCGCCGTGCTCGACGAGCCCCGCATCGTGCTCGTCGGCAACCCGAACGTGGGCAAGTCGACCCTGTTCAACGCGCTCACGGGCGCGCGACAGCGCGTGGTCAACGCCCCCGGGACGACGGTCGAGCTGCAGGAGGGCCGCTGGCGCGTGGGTGGCGTCCCGTGCCGCCTCGTCGACCTGCCCGGTACGTACAGCCTCGACGCGCGCTCGCCCGACGAGCAGGTCGCCGCGCACGCCGTGCACGACGACAGCACCGACCTCGTCGTGCTCCTGGTCGACGCCGCGGGGCTGGCCCGGTCGCTCGTGCTGGCGGGTCAGGTCGCGAGCGCCGCGCGGCCCGTCGTCGTCGCGCTGACCATGACCGACGTCGCTCGCACGCGAGGGCTGACCGTGCCCGCCGACGCCCTCGCGGACCAGCTCGGCGTCCCTGTGGTCGTGGTCGACCCGCGCACCGGGGCCGGCCTCGAGCGGCTCGCCTCGGCCGTCGCCCTCGCGCTGACGCACCCCCGCCGCCTCACGACCGCGCCGAGCCGACGCGTCACCACGCCCGGGACCGCTCCGGACACCGTGCTCGAGGGGGAGGCGGCCGCGGCCGGCACCGCCGCGAGCGACGACGAGGCCGAGCGCGTGTTCGCGTGGGTCGCCGACGTGCTGGCCGCCGTGCAGCTCGGGGGCGACGCGCCGCGGGCACCCGTGCGCACCTGGTCGGACCGCGTGGACCGCGTGCTCCTGGACCCGCGCGCGGGGATCCCGGTGCTGCTCGTCGTCATGTGGGCCCTGTTCCAGCTCGCGACGACCGTGGCCGCCCCGCTCATCGCCGCGGTCGACACGCTCGTGAACGGGTGGCTCGCCGACGCGGTGCGCGCCGCCCTGCCGTCGTCGGGCCCGTGGCACTGGCTCGAGGGCCTGCTCGTCGACGGCGCCCTCGCGGGCGTCGGGACGGTGCTGTCGTTCGTCCCGCTGCTCGCGCTGGTGTTCGTCGCGGTGGCCCTGCTCGAGGACTGCGGCTACCTCGCCCGCGCGGCGTTCGTCGCCGACCGCGCGATGCGGGCGATCGGACTCGACGGCCGGGCGGTGCTGCCGCTCGTCGTCGGCTTCGGCTGCAACCTGCCCGCCCTGGCCGCGACCCGCACGCTCCCGCACGCGCGTCAGCGGCTGCTCACGGGGCTGCTCATCCCGTTCACGTCGTGCACCGCACGGCTCACGGTGTACGTGCTCCTCGCGTCGGTGTTCTTCCCGCAGCACGCGGGCACCGTCATCTTCGTCATGTACCTCGCGTCCGCCGCGCTCGTCGTGCTCGGCGGTCTGGCGCTGCGGCGCACGCTGTTCCGCGACGTCCGTCGCGAGCCGCTCGTCCTCGCGCTGCCCGCCTACCAGCGCCCCGCGCCGCGGCCGATCGCGTTGTCGGTGTGGGTCCGGGTGCTCGCGTTCGCCCGGAAGGCGGGCGTGATCATCGTCGGGACGCTCACCGCGGTGTGGTTGCTCATGGCGATCCCCGTGACGGGCCACCACGCGATCGCGGACGTGCCCGTGCAGGACTCGTTGTACGGGCGCGCCGCCTCGACGCTCGCCCCCGTGCTCGCACCCGCCGGGTTCGGCACGTGGGAGGCGGCGGCCGCGCTCGCGACCGGCTTCGTCGCCAAGGAGGTCGTCGTGGGGTCGCTCGCGCAGACGGCCGCCGTGGCCGAGCCCGACGACCCCGCGCACCCGGGCGGCCTCGGCGACCGGCTGCGGGCGACGTTCGAGCGGTCGTCCGGTGGGCACCCGGGGGCCGCGGCCGCGGGGTTCCTGTGGTTCGTGCTCGCCTACAGCCCGTGCCTGGCCACCCTCGCCGAGCAGCGGAGGATGTTCGGGCTGCGGTGGACTGCGCTCGGGGTCGGCGTCGGGTTCACCGTCGCGTGGGTGGGCGCGGTCGTGGTGTTCCAGGTCGGGCGGTTGCTGGGATGAACGCGGAGAGGGACGTGCCACGACCCGTGCGGACAGCGCGTGCGAACGCTGCTGGTCCGGAGGCGACCCGATGAGCGTGCTCGACGACGTGCTGCGCGTGACGCGCTCCGGCGCTACGCCCGCGACGACCGCGCGCACCCTCGGGATCGACGAGGGTCTCGTCGTCGCCGCGCTCGACCACTGGGCGCGCCGCGGCGCCCTCGCGCCGACGCTCGCCCGCCGCGACGCGCCGTGCTCGTCGTGCGACCCCGGCACGCCCAGCGACACCCCGCTCCCACTCGCGTGCGCCGGCTGCCCCCTCGCCCGCCGCTGACCTGCCCGCACCAAGCCCGCCCCTGACCGGCCTGCGCCACAGACCAGCCGCCCCCGACCGGCCTGCCCCTGACCGGCCTGCCACTGACCGGCCTGCACCTGACCGGCCTGCCGTGACGGGCCCGCCGCTGACGGGCTCGGCCTGGTCGTGGCTCGAGGGCCATGGGGGTCGGCGTCCGGTCTGCGACCGGTCCCGGTCCGGCTCCGCGCGCGAGTGCGAAGATGCCCCCCGTGACTGCCGTGGCCGACGAGAACCGCTTGCGCACCGACGTCGTCGCCGCGCTCCGGTCCGCCGTGCGCGGCGCGGTGGACGACTCGTCCCGTCGCCGCGCCGAGTACTCGACCGACGCCTCGAACTACCGGGTCGTGCCCGAGGTCGTCGTCTTCCCGCGCGACCGCGACGACGTGCTGGCCGCGCTCGCGGTCACGCGCGAGGCCGGTGTGCCGCTCACGGCTCGCGGTGCGGGGACCTCCGTCGCGGGGAACTCGATCGGCCCCGGCGTCGTGCTCGACTTCTCGCGCCACGTGAACCGCATCCTCGAGATCGACCCGGAGGCACGCACCGCGCGCGTCGAGCCGGGCGTGATCATGGCCTCGCTGCAGCGGGCAGCCGCACCCCACGGTCTGCGGTTCGGGCCGGACCCGTCCACGTGGACCCGCGCGACGCTCGGCGGGATGATCGGCAACAACGCGTGCGGGCCGCGCGCCGTCGCCTACGGCCGCACCGCGGACAACGTGCTCGCACTCGACCTCGTCGACGGCACCGGCCGTCGCCTCACGGCCGGTGCGGGGGAGGGCGCGCTCGACGTGGTCCCCGGCCTGGCCGAGCTCGTGCGAGGGAACCTCGACCTGCTGCGCACCGAGCTCGGGCGGTTCGGGCGCCAGGTCTCCGGGTACTCGCTCGAGCACCTGCTGCCCGAGAAGGGCACCGACCTGGCGAAGGCGCTCGTGGGGACCGAGGGCACGGTCGGCACCTTGCTCGAGGCCACGCTCCGGCTCGTCCCGGTCGCGGCAGCGCCCGTGCTCGTGGTGCTCGGCTACCCGGACATGCCGACCGCCGCCGACGCCGTGCCCGCACTCCTTGCGCACCGGCCCATCGCGATCGAGGGCATGGACGCGCGGCTGGTCGACGTGGTCCGACGAGTCCGCGGTGCCGCCGCGGTGCCCGACCTGCCGCCCGGTGGCGGCTGGCTGATGGTTGAGGTCGGCGCCGACACGCTCGACGAGGCACTCGACCGGGCCCGGGCGTTGGCTGCCGACTCGGCAACCGACGCCGTGGCCCTCTTCCCCCCCGGTCCGGCGGCCACCGCGATGTGGCGCATCCGTGAGGACGGTGCCGGTCTCGGCGGGCGCACGCCGTCCGGCGAGCAGGCCTGGCCGGGCTTCGAGGACTCGGCCGTGCCGCCCGCGAAGCTCGGCGGGTACCTGCGTGACCTCGAGGCGCTCATGGCGCAGCACCGGGTCGACGGGCTCGCGTACGGGCACTTCGGCGACGGCTGCGTGCACCTGCGGCTCGACATCCCGCTCGAGCGGTCCGGCAACCCGCTGCGGGCGTTCATGGAGGACGCGGCGGAGCTCGTCGCGTCGCACGGGGGGTCGCTCTCCGGCGAGCACGGCGACGGGCGGGCTCGCTCCGAGCTGCTCTCGGTCATGTACTCGCCGCGGGCGATCGAGGTGTTCGGGGCGTTCAAGGACCTGTTCGACCCCCGCGACCTGCTCAACCCCGGCGTCCTCGTCCGGCCCCGGCCGCTCGACGCCGACCTGCGGCGCCCCGCCGCGCACCGTCTGCCGGCCGCCACGGGCTTCGCCTTCGCGCACGACACGGGTGACCTCACGACCGCCGTCCACCGTTGCGTCGGGGTGGGCAAGTGCCGCGCGGACTCGACCGCCGCGGGCGGGTTCATGTGCCCGTCGTACCTTGCGACCAAGGACGAGAAGGACTCGACGCGCGGCCGCGCGCGCGTGCTGCAGGAGATGGCCAACGGCTCGCTCGTCTCGCGCGGCTGGTCGTCGCCCGAGGTCCACGAGGCGCTCGACCTGTGCCTGAGCTGCAAGGCGTGCTCGTCCGACTGCCCCGCGGGCGTCGACATGGCTCAGTACAAGTCGGAGGTGCTGCACCGTACGTATCGCCGCAGGCTTCGCCCGATCAACCACTACGCGCTCGGCTGGCTGCCCCGCTGGGCGCGCATCGTCACGGGAGTGCCCGGGCTCGCGCGCGTCGTCAACGCGGTGCTCGGGGTCCGACCGATCGCCAAGCTCGTCCTCGCCGGGGGCGGCATGGACACCCGCCGCGAGATGGTCAGCTTCGCGGACGAGCCGTTCCGGCGCTGGGTTCGACGGGAGGGCGCGGACCAGGTCACGGTCGCGAGCACGCCCGACGAGCCTCGGCCTGAGCGCGGGGACGACGAAGGCCGACGTCCGCGCGTGCTGCTGTGGACCGACTCGTTCAGCGACGCGCTCGCACCCTCGGTCGCCCACGCGGCGGTCGCCGTGCTGCGGGACGCCGGGTACGAGGTGCTCGTCCCCGACCACCAGGCCTGCTGCGGCCTCACGTGGATCAGCACGGGCCAGCTCGACGGTACGCGTCACCAGCTCGAGCACCTCCTCGAGGTGCTCGGCCCGTTCGCGGTCAACGGCATCCCGATCGTCGGCCTCGAGCCCTCGTGCACCGCTGTCCTCCGTTCCGACCTGACCGACCTCCTGCCTGACGACCCGCGCGCGGTCGCGGTCGCGCGCGAGACCCGCACCCTCGCGGAGCTCCTCACGGCGCCCGCGCCGATCGGCCCCGGCGACCGCTGGCAGGTGCCCGACCTGTCCGACGTCACCGCCGTCGTCCAGCCGCACTGCCACCACTACTCGGTCATGACGTGGACCGCTGACCGTCGACTGCTGACCGACGCGGGCGCGCAGTTCTCGGCCATGGCCGGCTGCTGCGGCCTCGCAGGCAACTTCGGCATGGAGAAGGGCCACTACGACGTCTCGGTCGCCGTCGCGGAGAACTCCCTCCTGCCCGCACTGCGCGACGCGGCACCCGGTGACATCTACCTCGCCGACGGCTACTCGTGCCGCACCCAGGCCGACCAGCTCGCCGGTGTGGAGGGCATCCACCTCGCTCAGCTCCTGGCCTCCCACCTCCCCGCCCAGCGAGACGCGGCCACGCCCACCTCCTGACCTGCTCGCGGGCGGTCGGGCTCTCACGGCGGGACCGCCTCGACACGCGCGCCCCCGGCCGGCACTGCTCCTGGAGCGTTGTACGCGCGACCGCCGCGCCCGCGGAATACGTACCGCCGACCCTCGCCGCCGGTTGGTGAGCCGAGCGTCGACAGCACCCCGGGCTCGGCCCGTTCGACGCGCTCGACGTCCAGGTCGAGGCGGTGCACCTCGTGATGGTGGAAGCCGCACAGCAGCAGGGCGTTGTCGAGGTCGGTCGCGCCGCCGTCGCGGTGCCACCACGCGATGTGGTGCAGCTGGCCGTACGCGGGCGGCACGCTGCAGCCGTTCCACGCGCACACCCGGTCCCGCGCGATCACGGCGTAGCGCTGCGCGGGCGTGAACGCTCGCCGCGTCCGCCCCACGTCCAGCGGCAGCCCCGCAGCGTCCATCACCACGCGCGCCATGGCGCAGTCGCACAGCGCGGCAGCGAGCTCGGTCGCCGAGAGCGGTACCCCGGCGTCGGTCACCGCGGACGGGACGGTCGGCGGCATGAGGGGCACGCCCTCTGACCGCCGCCCCTGTGCTCGTGGACCGACCGCGCGACGCTGCGCCTGCTGACTCCTCACGAGGGCCCACGTCTCGGCCGGAACCAGGAGCGAGACGTGCGCCCCCGACCCGGCGCCGCCGACGCCGGGAGCGCCGACTCCACGAGGCCCCGCCGCCCCGTCGGCGTCGCCGCCCTCCACCGGCATGTCGTCCTCGCCGCAGCTCGCGGTCTGCATAGCGTCGCCGCCGCTCGCCGCCGCGGCGTCACCGCCACCAACCCCGTGCCGGACTGACCCGCCGGCGAGCGCCGTGAGAGCGTCGGCGCGTGCCTGCTCAGGCGTCCGGTCCTCGTCGGGGCGGTGGCCGGTCGCGTCGAGCGCGCGCTGCAGGCGGGCGCCCGCGAGCGGGTCGAGCCGGCCGCGCAGGAACGTCCCCTCGGCCGCATGCGTCAGCGTGAGGAACCGGGTGCGGCGGTGCGCCTCCCGCCGGTCCTCGTGGTGCGCGGGGTCCTGCGCGGCCACCCAGGCGGCGAGCCCGCGCCCGAACTCACGCGAGTCGACGCCCTGCGCGAGGTCGACCACCGCGGCCTGCCCCTCGGCGGTGCTGAGCGCCTGCGCCACCTGCGCGGGCGCCTCCGCGAGTGTCCGGGCGAGCACGTCGGCGTGCCCCTCGCGCACGCGACCCTCGGCCATCGCGGTGCGCACGTCCGGCAGGCGGGTGAGCGTCTCGGCGGTGCGCACCTGCGTCGCGACCTGCCAGCGGGACGAGCCCGTCTGCCGCGCCCGGGTGTCGGCGAGCTCCCGCTCGGCGCCCGCAGCCGCTGCCGCCGCTTGGTGGGCCGCGAGCACCGGCGCGCGCACCGCGGGGACGAGCGCCGCGAGCCGGTCGAGCGTCCCGAGCACAATGGCACGCTGCGCACCGGTCCACCGATCGGCGTCAGCCGCGCGACGGGCCAGCCCGACGAAGCGCTCGCGCACGTCCTCCAGCTCCATGAGCACGTCCTCGGCCCGCGGAGCGGCACTGCCGGCGCGCGCGCCGCCGGAGCGCGCGCCGCCCAGCACCGTGCTCACGCCACCAGGCCCCGAGGAATCGAACATGCGTACGATTCTAGGGAAGGTCCGACGTGCCAGGCCGGCCCTGTGGACAGCGAGGGGTCACGGTGGGACGGCCATCGCGACGGCGGAGAGCGAGGCTCCCACGCCGCATCGCACCCCGCGGTCACACGAGACGTCGTCGCCCCGCCCCGCGTGTCAGTCGCGCGACGACGTCGTCCCCCCGCCCCGCGTGTCAGCCGCGCGACAGCGTCGTCCTCCCGCCCCCCGTGTCAGTCGCGCGACAACGTCGTCGTCCCGCGCCCGGGGTGCCACGACGTGACGACCAGCCGCGTGCCCGACTCGTCGAGCCGCGTGTGCACCACCTCGGTGACGTCGAGCGCGAAGTACGCCCCCGGTGGCCCCTCGGCGGGCCGGGCGACCTCGACCAGCCGACCCGCGAGCTTGGCGTCGCCCAGCCACTGCGTCGTGTCCGACGGCGGCTCGAGCGTCGGGCTGTGCACGGCCACGCGCGGGTCGCGCAGCACGTCCTGCAGCTTGACCGAGCCCGGCATCATGCCGAGCGTCACGTCGTCACCGAGCTCGAGCTCGGTGCCGGAGATCCGCGGCGAGCCGTCGGCCCGCAGCGTCGCCATCGTCTTGTTCGTCCCCGCCCTGAACAGCGCTTCGACCACCGCCGCCAGGTCTGGCGCGTCACGCCTCACGTCCGCCCATCGCACTCGTGCCGTCATCCGCCCATCGAACCTCCGACCACCCACACGCGCCGGACCCGAGGCGTCGGACCCCGCACGCGTCGGGCCACACACGCGTCGGGCCACACACGTCGGACCAGCCGTTGCGTCCCGGCCGCCAGACGGGCAGGGTCGGGGGATGCTCGTCGCCTTCTCCGTCGCCCCCAGCGGAACCGGCCGTGCGGACGGCTCCGTCTCCGAAGCCGTCGCGGCGGCGGTCCGGGTCGTGCGGGAGTCCGGTCTCCCGAACCGCACCGACGCGATGTTCACGACGATCGAGGGTGACTGGGACGCCTGTTTCGACGTCGTCAGGCGCGCGACCGAGGCGGTCGCTCCGTTCGGCTCGCGCGTCTCGCTCGTCCTGAAGGCCGACATCCGGCCCGGTTACGTCGGCGAGCTCGACGGGAAGGTCGCTCGGGTCGAGGACGCGCTCCGGGACGCCTGAGAGCGGCCACCGGTCCACCGGAGCAGACGCTCCACGAGAACGGCGAGCGGCCAGGGGCGTCCTCGCTGCGCCGACACGAGCGCCGACGCGTGACATGCGTCCCCGTCAGGGCGAGGATTGCCCCGGTACGTCACCCGCACGGCCGTCGCGGGCGGTCAACTCGACCCGTCCGGCGGACAGACCGGACATGCGCGCACGTGCCAGAGTGTCGCTGACACGTGGAACTTCCGCGTGCACACCGTCGTCGGGGCTGCCACGAACGCCGGGACGAGGACCTCAGACGCCCGGGCAGGGCGCAGAGACCGCGCCGGTCGGACGTCGCGCGCCCCAGGAAGGCCGGGACCGGATGCCCCTGTTCGAGCTCGACGACGGTCGCCCGCGCCTCGTCCAGCCGATGCAGCCGTTGCCCGGGTCGTTCGCGCAGGATCTCGCGTCGCTGCTCACGCACCACCTCGCGGCGATCGCGGGAGAGCCGCTGTTCCCGGTGCGTCACCGCTCGAGCGCGCCTGACCACGCGGACCTTCCCGAGCTCCTCGCGCTGGACGCGACGGGCCGCGCGGTGGTCCTCGAGGCCGTGCAGGTGCTGGACGACGACGCGGTCGTCGCGGCGCTGCGGCACGCGGGCGCGGCAGCGCGCATGACGGGCACCGACCTGGCGCGCTCGTACCACGCGGACCCCGACAGGTTCGCGGTGGACTTCGCGGCGTTCCGCGACCAGGTGGCGTACGGGATGGCGACGAGCCGGCGTGAGGGCGTACGCCTCGTCGTGATCTGCTCGGAGGTCGCGACCGAGGCGGGCGACACGTTGAGCTACCTGCGGGGCCCGGGCCGGCACGTGGACGTGCTGCAGCTCGGCGTGGTCCGCGGCGTCGACGACCGCCGGTTCCTCGACGTCTCGCCGCTCGCGCGCCACGAGAACGTGCGGCGCCCGGTCGAGCCGACGGCGCTGCGGCTGGTCCGGTCGAGCGAGGCGTCGTTCGCGACGGCCATGGCGTACGAGGACGGCCGTCGCCGCCCGCCGGCACCGCTCGGCGGCGCCACACCGAGCCTCCCCGGACTCGGCACGAGCCACGGCGGCACAGGTCACGGCGGCACAAGGAACGGCGGTGCAGCGAACGGCGGTGCAGCGAACGGCGGTGCAGCGAACGGCGGTGCAGCGAACGGCGGCTCGCCGTACGGCTCGGGCCTGCCGTCCACCTCCGCCTTCCCCTCGGGCCCCAGCCAGCCGACGACCGCCCGACCCCCGCAGCCGGGAGCGCACCGTCCGGTGGCTCAGACGACGAGCCGCACCCCGGGCCTGCCCACGACGAGCCGCGAGAACGCCGCCGTCCCGCCCCCGCCGCCGCAGCCCGCACGCCCGACGACCGCCGCGCCCACGGCCGCGGTGCTGCCCGTCGCGGGCACCCCGAGCGCGCAGGTCTCCGCGTCCACGCGCGCGACCCCGGCCGTGATCCCGCAGTCGGGCCGCGCCGCCGGTGCGCCCGTCCCGCCGTCGTACGCGCCGCCGACGAACCGCACGACCTCGTCGTACGCGCCGCCCGTGAACCACGCCCCGGCGCACCCGCCCCTGACGAACCCGCACGTCACGGGCGCGACGCCGGGCCGTCCACCCGCGCCGTACGGCGCGCCGTACTCCGCCGCGCACGCGGCGCGTCCGCCCGCACCCGTCCCGTCGCCGCCCGCGTCCCGCACGACGAGCACCGCCCCGATGCCCGCCGCGGCCGACCCGGACGGTGAGCGCGGCTACCCGGCGACCGCGTCGCCGCTGTACGAGTCGATGTCCTCCTTCCTGTCGGACCTCGCGCCCGCCCCCGCGCAGCTCGCCGAGCCGCTGAGCCACGTCCTGGGCACGTCGCACGAGCCGTTCGGCCACCCCGGACCCCGGCGGCCGGCGCCCGACGCGCAGGCGTACGACGACCGTGCACACGACGAGCGTGCACACGACGAGCGTGCACACCGCGAGCGTGCGTACGACGAGCGTGCGTACGACGAGCAGACGCCCGACGAGCAGCCACTCGACGAGCAGCCACTCGACGAGCAGGCGCTCGACGAGCCCGCGTACGAGGAGCCGGCGCCCGACCCCGACCCCCCTGCCACCCCCGCGCCCGTCGTGCAGCTCCCACCCCCGCCGCCCCGCCGACCGGACATGCCGTACCCCGAGCTCGCGACGCTCGCCAAGCAGCGCCGCGCGCTCGTGACGCTCGTGTGGTTCCGTGAGCGCCGCGGTCAGCGCCTCGTCGCGACGCTCGCGCCCGACGGGTCGATCGAGTTCGCCGACGGTGCCCGGTTCTTCGAGCCGAGCGAGGCCGCGACGTACGCCGCGGGCACGCCCGTCGAGGTCGACGGCTGGCGCGCGTGGCGCCTGGGCGACGGCGGGCCGACGCTCGCCGAGGCCACGGGACGCCACGACGAGGTGCGCGGCTGAGCCTCAGGCCCAGCCGTACCCCGCCGACCAGCGGTCGATCTCCGCGTAGACGCGCGCCCGCACGGGCGGCGCGGACAGCACCAGGTCGTGCAGGCCGCCCGCGATCCGCACGACCGTCACGCACGGACCGAGCTGGGTCGCGCGCCGTGCGAGCAGCTCGACGTCGAGCACGGTGTCGGCCGAGCGCATCGCGTCGTTCCAGCGCGGCGTGATGAGCGTGCGCGACGACGCCATCATGAGCACCGGCACGTCGATCTGCAGCCCGCGCGCGACGATCGTGTGCCCGGTCATGATCGCCGACAGCCACCCCGCACGGACCGGGAACGACGGGCTGGGCCGCCACCGGTCGTCGAACGTCCACTCGCCGCCGGACGCCGCGGACAGCGTGCGGTTGTAGAAGCCCGGGTCGATGTTGGGCAGCGGCGCCTTGGGCTGGAACCGGGCGATCTGCGCGACGGCGGGGCTCGACAGGTGGCGCAGCATGCCCGAGCCCTGGAGCTCGAGCCACGGGCTGTTGAGCACGAGGCCGGCGAGGCGTCCGGGGTTGCGGTGCGCCCACAGGGAGGCGATGAGGCCGCCGGTCGAGTGGCCCATGACGACGACCCGCGCGTGCCGCCCGAGCTCCTCGTGGACGAGGTCCAGCGCGGCGGCGAGGTCCTCGTCGTACGTCACGAGGTCGTCGACGTAGCCGGGCGTCTGGTGCGGGCGCAGGCTGCGGCCGTACTTGCGCAGGTCGAGCGCGTAGAACGCGACGCCGCGCGCGGTCCAGTGCTCGGCGAGCTCGGTCTGGAAGAAGTAGTCGGACCACCCGTGGACGTACAGCAGGGCGCGCGCGGGGCGCACGGCCTCGTCGGACGGGGGTCGGTGCCGCACGACCGTCGCGACGACCGCACCTTCGTCGTCGGGCGCCAGGTACAGGGTCTGGGCCTGGTAGTCGGGCCCGAGCACGTCGGGCACCCACGTGCCGGGCGGTGAGACGACGGTGGGTACGTCCTCGTCGGGCGTCGCGGGAGCGGTCGGCGGACCGGTGGCCGCTCCGCTCGCCGGCTCCGTCGCCGTCGTGTCGCTCACCGTCCTCGCCTCCCTCGTCGTGCGCCCGCCTGCGTGCTCACGTCGTCAGGACGATCTTCCCGAACTGCTGGCCGGCCGCGAGCCGAGCGACGGCGTCGCGCGCCTGCGTGAGCGCGAACGTGCGGTCGACGAGCGGCCGGACGCCGGTCCGCGCGAGGAACGCGAGCAGGTGCTGGAGGTCGTCGCGCGAGCCCATGGTCACGCCGAGCACGGAGATCTCCTGGAAGAACACCCGCGTGAGCTCGGCGGCGGTCGGGTCACCCGAGGTCGCCCCCGCGACGACGACGGTCCCGCCGGGACGCACCGAGCGCAGCGAGTGCGACCACGTCGCCCGGCCGACGGTCTCGAGCACCAGGTCGACGCGCGGCACGCGCGCCCCGGGCTCGACCGCGGCGGCCGCACCGAGCGTCAGGGCGTGCGTGCGCCGCTCGTCGGACCGGCTCGTGACGAGCACCTCGAGCCCGGCGGCCGCCCCCAGCAGGATCGCCGCGGTGGCGACCCCGCCGCCCGCGCCCTGCACCAGCACGCGCTGCCCGGGGGTGGCACGTCCGGTCGTGAAGAGCATGCGGTAGGCGGTCAGCCACGCGGTCGGCAGGCACGCGGCCTCGACGAAGGAGAGCTCGGCGGGCTTGTCGACGAGGTTCCACGTCGGCACCGCGACCTGCTCGGCGAACGTGCCCGGGTACCGCTCGGACAGCAGCGAACGCGGCTCGTCGGGCCCGACTCCGTGCCCGGACGTCCCGCCGATCACGCCGTGCACGACGACCTCGCGCCCGTCGACGACCCCCGCGGCGTCGGTGCCGAGGATCATCGGGAGCTGCTCGGCGCGCAGCCCGACGCCGCGCAGCGACCACACGTCGTGGTGGTTGAGCGCCGCGGCACGCACGTCGACGACGGACCAGTGCTCGCGCGCCTGCGGCTCGGGCCGGTCGCCGACCTCGAGGGCGGCGACGGGGTCGTCGGGGGAGAGGTCTCGTGCGTAGGCCGCGATCACACCGTCACGTTACCCACCGGTAGTGCGCCGGGC
>Ga0160496_1000174_pt1 | contig 41035 bp, 33 predicted proteins | sample DIDPMG_2_FD_108231 | JGI IMG/M metagenome (GOLD analysis project Ga0160496, IMG submission 108231) | Enriched soil microbial communities from UW Madison campus, WI, USA - DID2937_E24_FP MG | ecosystem: Environmental > Terrestrial > Soil > Grasslands | place: USA: Madison, Wisconsin | collected...
GATGGTGATGCCGGGCGACAACATCGCAATGGAAGTGCACCTGATCGTGCCGATCGCGATGGAAGAAAAGCTGCGCTTCGCCATCCGCGAAGGCGGACGCACCGTCGGCGCAGGCGTCGTCGCTTCGATTATTGAATAATCGAAGCGCAACGCCGTTAGCGCCCGACGGCATTAAGTAATACGCAAGTGCGAAACATCGCACTTGCGGCCGGCGCAGGCGTCGTCACTTCGATTATTGAATGATCGAAGCACAACGCCGTTAGCGATTGGCGGCGTTTCAAATTGCTATCGTGCCCGGAACGCTCAGCGTTCCGGGCATTTTCATTTGCGTATCGATTGTGATGGAAGGAGCCAACAGATGCGGCGTCGGGCCCGCTTGATGGAGCGCATTGTGTTGCTTCATAGTCATGGTCGGCTCGTTTTTTTTGCGAGCCATGAGTTCGACTGTTTTTCTGAACCTGCAATTTAAAAAGGCATTGTCATGAAAAAGATTGTTGCCGTCGTCGCTTTCGCAATCTCCGCCATGTTTGCCGATGGCGCTTTGGCTCAAAGCAAAGTCGCCATTCTGATGCCGGGATCGGCCGGCGCGGTGCCGAACGATTTTCTGGTGCGCAACAAGGACCGCATCGGCGGCAAGGGCGTCTCCACGGTGGTCACCACCTCGTCCGGCGAGGCGGCATCGATCTCGCAGGCGGAAGCCGCCAAGGGGCGCAAGGTAGTGCTGGTCGGTATGAGCCGCGGCGCGATCGACGTCGCCGCCGCGCTGGCGGCAGGTGCGAAGGTGAATGGCCTGGTGATTGTCTCGGGCATGTACCGCGAGGCGCAGTCGCGGCTCGGCTCTCCGAGCCTGCTGCCGCGCACGCTGCTGATCCACAACAAATACGACACCTGCAGATTCACGCTGCCGGAATTCGCCAGCCAGTTCGCCGCGTGGAGCGGGGGGCGCGCTTCGGTGCGCTGGGTCAACGTGCAGGGGCCCGAAGTTCCGCGCGTATGCGGCCCGATGGGCGCGCACGGTTTCTATCGGCAGGATAGCGGTGCAGTTGCTGCCATCAACAGCTTCATTCGTTCGCGGTGAAAACCGTCGCACGGATGCGTCTATTGGCTCTTTCCTCGCCGGAGCAAAGTGCTTATAGAGGGCGCCAGCTAGGAGTGTAGCTCAATTGGTAGAGCACCGGTCTCCAAAACCGGGGGTCGCAGGTTCGAGCCCTGCCACTCCTGCCAGCGGCAGGATTCCACATTTGATTTGACGTCATTCAGGCTTCGGCTTTTGAAGCGTAGGCCGGCGCGGCTGCTCCGGATCAGTCGCTGAGTCTGGTCAGAAATGCCTTGAAATCCACCGACGGCGCTTCTGCCGCGGTGCCTTCCACCGACGCAAAGCTGTTCTTCTCGACGCCCCGAAAACCGATCTTCACCTCGTTGAGATCGAACATCGACGGATGATTGGGATCGTCGGTATGCCGCCTGGCGGTGACCACGCCGCTGATCTTGTGGCCGTCCTGTTCGTAGGATCCCACGAAGGCGAAAGCGGAACTGCCGCCACGGAGTTTTCCGTCTTGCGCGAAAATGATGCCGACGGCTTTCCTGCGCGGCGTTTCGAACTCGACCTTGTATAATCCTTCGAGCATTTCGGTCCCTTGCGAGTGTTCTTCCCGGGCGGGTCTTTAGGTACGCGCGAGCATACGTAACGATCCGACCTTAATTTCTCGTTATGGTTGTGATGGTTCCTAAGTACCACGAACTTGCGCCAGCCGATTGCTCCCCTAACGTTCCTCTTCGCTAGAACCGGATTTTGCGCGTGAGCGGATACCACAGCACGGAAATCGTCACTTGGTTGTGACGCAATTCCAGTACTCACGAATGCTCGATTTGCCCTGGATGGTTAATCCGGTCCTACTTTGCGGCCGTCCGGCGCCGTCTTTCAGGGCTGGGGAAAGCAGGGACACCGTTTGAAAACGGCCGGAATGGACCGGTGCCGCCATGGACAGGCAGGTGAGCCCATCGCACCATGAGCAGCCCGAGTCGGCGCGTTAGCCGACCGATCGCTCGCCAGCCAAACTTGATTGTGATTCATGCGCACGCCCGATACGCCGCCGGCCAATCCCGGTTTTGTCCATCTCCACGTCCATTCCGCCTATTCGTTGCTGCGCGGCGCGATGAAGGTGCAGAAGCTGGCCGAACTGGCGAAGGCAGACCATCAGCCGGCGCTGGCGTTGACCGATACCGACAATCTGTTCGGCGCGCTGGAATTCTCCGACAAACTGGCGGGCTACGGCATTCAGCCGATCGCCGGCCTCGCGCTGGCGGTGGACTTTTGCGACCAGGACCCGAACGCGCGTAACGGCATCGTGCCGGGACCGGCGCGGATCGTGCTGCTGGCAGCGCGCGAGGCCGGTTACCGCAGCCTGATGCGACTCAATTCGCGCGCCTTCCTCGAAACCCCGACGCATCAGGCGCCGCATATCAAGCTCGACTGGCTGCAGGGCGAGACGGACGGTTTGATCGCGTTGAGCGGCGGACCGGACGGGCCGATCTCGCTGGCGGTCACCGCTGATCAGGCCGCGTTCGCGGCGTCGCGTTGCGATCAACTCTCTGCGTTGTTCGGTGATCGTTTCTATATCGAACTGCAACGCCACGGCGTCGAGCGTGAGCGCCGCGCCGAGCCGGCATTGATCGATCTCGCCTATGCCAAGGGCTTGCCGCTGGTCGCGACTAACGAACCGTATTTCGCCGCGGCCGACGACTACGAGGCGCACGACGCGCTGCTCTGCATCGCCGCCGGCAAACTGATTGCTGAGGCCGACCGCGATCAACTGACGCCGGATCATCGCTTCAAAACCCGCGCCGAGATGGCGGTACTGTTCGCCGATCTGCCGGAGGCCTTGGCCTCGACAGTCGAGATCGCGGCGCGTTGCGCTTATCGGCCGCGCACGCGTAAACCGCTGCTGCCGCATTTCACCGTCGATCCCAACACCAGCGGCGAGGAGGCCGAGCGCGAGGAGGCGGCCGAACTGCGCAAGCAGGCGGAGGAGGGGCTCGCGCGGCGGCTGGCGCTGCATGGCCTGACGCAAGGCATGACCGAGGAGGATTATCAGAAGCGATTGAGCTTCGAACTCGATGTCATCACCCGGATGAAATACTCCGGCTACTTCCTGATCGTGTCCGACTTCATCAAGTGGGCCAAGGCGCAGGGCATTCCGGTGGGACCGGGGCGCGGCTCCGGTGCCGGTTCGCTGGTGGCTTACTCGCTCACCATCACCGACCTCGATCCGATCCGCTTCGGCCTGCTGTTCGAGCGCTTCCTCAATCCGGAACGCGTGTCGATGCCGGACTTCGACATCGACTTCTGCCAGGACCGGCGCGGCGAGGTGATCGACTACGTGCAGCGCCGTTATGGCAGCGATCACGTCGCGCAAATCATTACTTTCGGAACGTTGCAGGCGCGCGGCGTGCTGCGCGACGTCGGCCGCGTGTTGCAGATGCCGTATGGGCAGGTCGACAAGCTGACCAAACTGGTGCCGCAGAATCCGGCGGCGCCGGTGTCGCTGAAGCAGGCGATCGAGGGCGAGCCGAAACTTCAGGCCTTCCGCGACGAGGACCCGGTGATCGCGCGCGCCTTCTCGATCGCGCAGAAGCTGGAAGGCTTGAACCGCCATGCCTCGACCCACGCCGCCGGCATCGTGATCGGCGACCGGCCGCTGCACGAACTGGTGCCACTCTATCGCGATCCGAAATCCGATATGCCGGTGACCCAGTTCAACATGAAATGGGTCGAGCCGGCGGGCCTCGTGAAGTTCGACTTCCTCGGCCTGAAGACGCTGACGGTGCTCGACGTCGCAGTAAAACTGCTCAAGCAGAGCAATACTCATGTCGATCTGTCGACGCTGCCGCTTGATGACAAAGATACTTACGACATGCTCGCGCGCGGCGATGTGGTCGGCGTGTTCCAGGTTGAAAGTCAGGGCATGCGGCGCGCGCTGGTCGACATGCGGCCGGACCGTCTGGAAGACCTGATCGCGCTGGTCGCGCTGTATCGCCCGGGTCCGATGGCGAACATTCCGACCTATTGCGCGCGCAAGCACGGCGACGAAGAGCCGGAATACATGCATCCGATGCTCGAGCCGATCCTGAAGGAGACCTTCGGCGTCATCATCTATCAGGAACAGGTAATGCAGATCGCGCAGGTGATGGCGGGCTATTCGCTCGGCGACGCCGACCTGTTGCGCCGTGCCATGGGCAAGAAGATCCGCGCCGAGATGGACAAGCAGCGCGAGATTTTCGTCGCCGGCGCGATGAAGAACAACGTTGCCAAAGGGCAGGCGGAAACCATCTTCGAATTGCTGGCGAAGTTCGCCGACTACGGCTTCAACAAGAGCCACGCCGCCGCCTACGCGCTGGTGTCGTACCAGACCGCGTATATGAAGGCGCATTATCCGGTGGAGTTCATCGCGGCATCGATGACGCTCGACATGAGCAACACCGACAAGCTGTCGGAATTCCGTTCCGAGGCGCAGCGGCTCGGCATCAAGGTCGAACCGCCGTCGATCAACCGCTCGGGTGCGACGTTTGAGGTCAGCGAGAACACGATTTATTACGCGCTCGCCGCGCTGAAAGGCGTCGGCGCGCACGCCATCGAGCAGATCGTCGAGGCGCGTCAGAAAGGGTTGTTCACGTCGCTGGCGGATTTCGCCGGCCGCGTCACGCCGCGCGCCATCAACAAGCGGGTAATCGAAAGCCTTGCGGCCGCCGGTGCGTTCGACACCATTGAGCGCAACCGCGCCCGCGCCTTCGCCGGAGCCGAAGCCATCCTCGCGGCAAGTCAGCGTGGTTTCGAAGCGCAGACGTCGGGGCAGAACGACATGTTTGGCGGCATGGCGGATGCGCCGAGCGTGATGCTGCCGGCAATCGACAACTGGCTGCCGGCCGACAAGCTGCGCCGCGAGTATGATGCTATCGGCTTCTTCCTGTCCGGCCACCCGCTGGACGACTATGCCGCGATTCTGAAGCGGCTGCGGGTGCAGTCGTGGGCGGAATTCTCGCGCGCGGTGAAGAGCGGCGCGACCGCGGGCAAGGTCGCGGCGACCGTGGTGTCGCGGATGGAGCGGCGCACCAAGACCGGCAACAAGATGGGCATCATCGGCCTGTCGGACCCGACCGGCCATTTCGAGGCGGTGCTGTTCTCGGAAGGGTTGGCCCAATTCCGCGAAGTGCTGGAGCCCGGCGCTGCCGTGCTGCTCAAGCTCGGCGCAGAGTTGCAGGGCGACGATGTCCGGGCGCGGGTGCTGCACGCCGAACCACTCGACGACGCGGCGGCCAAGACCCAGAAAGGGCTCCGCATCTTCCTGCGCGACACCAAGCCGCTCGATTCGATTACCAAGCGTCTGCAAGCGCCCGGTGCCGGCGCGGCCAATGGGAATATTTCCCTTGTGTTACGCCTCGACCCGCAAACCGAGGTGGAGTTCGAATTGTCCGGCCGCTTCCCGGTGTCGCCGCAGATCGCCGGCGCCATCAAGGCGGTTCAAGGGGTTGAGCAGGTCGAGACGCTGTAGTGGGGCGCGTTCGGTTCCCGTTGGAAGCGGGGACCGGTGGGGTGGATTCGAGCCTTGGATTCCCTTGCTTATGCGCCGGTACGCCGCTATATAGCGCGCCATCTCACACGGAAACATGGCTGATTTGGCCGTCCGGTGGCATTCCGGGCCGCAAAGCATGTCGCTTTGAAGCTCGTATTGCTCACACGTTTCCGGAGGAACCAACCGGAGAATTAAAAAATGTCACTTCCTGATTTCACTATGCGTCAGTTGCTCGAGGCTGGCGTTCACTTCGGCCACCAGTCGCACCGCTGGAATCCCAAAATGGCCGAGTACATTTTCGGTGCGCGTAACAACATCCACATCATCGACCTCGCGCAGACCGTGCCGATGCTGCATCGCGCCTTGCAGGCGGTGAGCGACACCGTCGCCAAGGGCGGTCGCATCCTGTTCGTCGGCACCAAGCGTCAGGCGCAGGACGGTGTTGCCGAAGCCGCGAAGCGCTCGGCGCAGTACTTCGTCAATTCGCGCTGGCTCGGCGGCACGCTGACCAACTGGAAGACGATCTCAGGTTCGATCAAGCGTCTGCGCCATCTCGACGAAGTGCTGTCGTCGGGCGATGCCAGCGCCTACACCAAGAAAGAGCGCCTGACCTTGCAGCGCGAGCGCGACAAGCTCGACCGTTCGCTCGGCGGCATCAAGGACATGGGCGGTCTGCCGGACCTGATCTTCGTGATCGACACCAACAAGGAAGACATCGCGATTCAGGAAGCCCAGCGGCTCAACATCCCGGTCGCGGCGATTGTCGATACCAACTGCGATCCGAAGGGCATCACCTATCTCGTGCCCGGCAATGACGACGCCGGCCGCGCCATCAGCCTCTACTGCGACCTGATCGCGCGCGCCGCGATCGACGGCATTTCACGCGCGCAGGGCGATTCGGGCATCGACATCGGCGCTGCCGTGAAGCCGGTCGCTGAAGAAATTCCGGCCACCGCCGGTTTCCAGGGATTGGCCGGTCCGCGCGGCACTGCCGACGACCTCAAGAAGCTCACCGGCGTGTCCGGCGAGATCGAGAAGAAGCTCAACGACCTCGGCATCTTCCACCACTGGCAGTTGGCCGAACTCGACAGCGTGACCGCGCACAAGATCGGCGAAGAAGTCGGTCTGCCGAGCCGCGCCGACGCCTGGGTCGCGCAGGCCAAGGCGCTCACCGCCGAGGCGGAATAATTTTTCGCGCGCGGCGGGGCACCCGGCCGCGTGCTTTTTCGGCTTTATCACTTGATAGATTCCTGATGGTGAGCGGCGCGGCGGCAACGTCGCGGCGTTCGCCCGAACAGGCAAAGGAAAACGGACATGGCAACGATCAGCGCGGCAATGGTCAAGGAACTTCGCGAGACCACCGGTGCCGGCATGATGGACTGCAAGGCGGCGTTGACGGAGAACGGCGGCGACATGCAGGCGTCCATCGACTGGCTGCGCAAGAAGGGGCTTTCGAAGGCTGCCAAGAAGGCTGGCCGCGTTGCCGCTGAAGGTCTGATCGGTGCGATGACGTCCGGCAACAAGGGCGTCGTCGTCGAGGTCAATTCCGAAACCGATTTCGTCGCGCGCAACGATCAGTTCCAGGGGCTGGTCAAGATGATCGCGCAGGTCGCGCTGCACGCCGGCGCCGACGTCGAGAAGATCAAGGCGACCAAGGTCGGCTCCGCCACCGTCGAGGCCGCGATCAACGACGCCATCGCCACTATCGGCGAGAACATGTCGCTGCGTCGCGCCGCTTCGCTCGAAGTCGGCAAGGGCGTGGTCGCGAGCTACGTTCATGGCGCAGTGATCGACGGCGCCGGCAAGATGGGCGTGATCGTCGCGCTGGAGTCGGCCGGCAAGGCCGACGAACTGGCTGCGCTCGGCCGTCAGATCGCGATGCATGTCGCAGCCGCAAATCCGCTGGCGCTCGATGCCTCCGGCCTCGACCCGGAAGTGGTGAAGCGCGAGAAGGACGTGCTGGCCGACAAATATCGTCAGCAGGGCAAGCCGGAGAACGTGATCGAGAAGATCGTCGAGTCCGGCCTCAAGACCTACTACAAGGAAGTCTGCCTGCTCGAGCAGGCCTTCATCCACGACACCGGCAAGTCGGTGGCGCAGGCGGTGAAGGAAGCCGAAGGCAAGGTCGGCGGTCCGGTGAAAATTGCCGGCTTCGTGCGCTATGCTCTCGGTGAGGGAATCGAGAAGGCCGATTCGGACTTCGCCGCCGAGGTCGCCGCGGTAAGCGGACAGACCAAGGCTTGATGCCGGGACAACGGCATCGGGAGGCGTCGGCGTAGAAGCGAAGGCTCATCGGAGGATCGATCGCATCATGGGTGAGCCAGTCTACCGCCGGGTCGTCGTCAAGCTGTCGGGTGAGTACTTCGCCGGCGGCAAACCGTTCGGCATCGATCAGGAAACCATGGATCGGGTCGCCGGCGATCTTGTCGCGGCCCGGCAGCTTGGTGTGGAGATTGCCGTCGTCGTCGGCGGCGGCAACATCTTTCGCGGCGTCGAGGTCTCGTCGCGCGGCGTATCGCGCCCGACCGGCGACACCATGGGCATGCTCGCCACCGTCATGAACTGCCTGGCGCTGGAAGCGGCGCTCGAACGGCGCGGGCAGGCGGCGCGGACATTGTCGGCGATGGTGATGCCGCAGGTCTGCGAACTGTTCACCCGGGGCACCGCCCATCGCTATCTGGCCGAGGGCAAGATCGTGCTGCTGGCCGGCGGCACCGGCAATCCGTTTTTCACCACCGACACCACCGCCGTGCTGCGTGCCGGCGAGATTGGTGCGCAGGCGGTACTGAAGGCCACCAATGTCGACGGCGTCTACAGCGCCGATCCGAAGCGCGACCCGACTGCCAAGCGGTTCGACCGGCTGACCCATTCTCAGGCGCTGGAAGGTGGCTATAAGGTGATGGATGCCACTGCATTCGCCCTTGCCCGCGAAACGTCGCTGCCTATCATCGTGTTTTCCATCGTGGAGGCGGGATCGATCGGGGCAATTCTCAGCGGGACGGGGTACGGTACGATTGTCGCTGGCTGACGCCCTGAGCGGAGCGATCCGCTTCGTGGCGACCGAAGGGCAAAGCCGGGCGACGTTCGGGAATAAGGCTACTCAAGAATAAGACTGCGATTTCAAGAAGGAGAGCGGTATGCCGTCCGGAAGTTTCGACATCAGCGAATTGAAACGGCGTATGCAGGGCGCGACCCAGTCGCTCAAGCACGAGCTGGGTGGATTGCGTACCGGGCGCGCCGCGGCGTCGATGCTGGAGCCGGTACAGGTCGAGGCCTATGGCAGCCACATGCCGCTGAACCAGCTCGCCACCGTCAGCGTGCCGGAGCCGCGCCTGCTATCGGTGCAGGTCTGGGACAAGTCGATGGTCAAGGCGGTGGAGAAAGCCATCGTCGATTCCAATCTCGGCCTCAGCCCGGCCACCGAAGGGCAGGTGCTGCGGCTGCGTATTCCCGAACTCAACGAGGAACGCCGCAAGGAACTGGTGAAGGTTGCGCACAAGTACGCCGAAGCCGCCAAGGTCGCGGTTCGCCACGTTCGCCGCGACGGCCTCGACACGCTCAAGAAGCTTGAAAAAGCCAGCGAGATTTCCGAGGACGATGAGAAGCGCCTCGCCGGTGACGTACAGAAGGCCACCGACAGCGTGATCGCGGAGATCGACCAGATGCTGGCCGGCAAGGAAAAGGAAATCCTCACCGTTTAACGTCAACGGAGCGCAGCTGGCGCTTCCAGGAACCTCGCCGATGTCGAATGTCGCAATGCCCTTGACCGATGGACCGGATCGCTCCGGTACGCCGGAGCATGTTGCGATCATCATGGACGGCAACGGACGCTGGGCGGCGGCGCGCAGCCTGCCGCGCGCCGAGGGCCATCGACGCGGCGTCGAAGCGCTGCGGCGCGTGGTCCGCGCCGCCAGTGAGTTGGGCATCCGTTATTTGACGATCTTTTCGTTCAGCTCGGAGAATTGGTCGCGGCCGGCGAGTGAGATCGGTGACCTGTTCGGCTTGCTGCGTCGCTTCATTCGCAACGATCTTGCATCCCTGCATCGCGATGGCGTGCGGGTGCGGGTGATCGGCGAACGCGAAGGGCTCGAGCCCGATATCGTGGCGTTGCTTGACGAGGCCGAGGAACTGACCCGCGGCAACGTCCGGCTCAATCTCACGGTTGCATTCAATTACGGTTCGCGGCAGGAAATCGCCAATGCTGCGCAACGGCTGGCGCGCGAAGTGGCCGAGGGCAAGCGCGATCCGTCCAGCATCGACGTCGCCGCGATCTCCGGGTACCTCGACACATCGGAGCTTCCGGATCCCGATCTGATTATCCGCACCTCGGGCGAGCAGCGATTGTCGAACTTTCTGATGTGGCAGGCAGCTTACAGCGAACTGGTGTTCGTGCCGGTGCATTGGCCGGATTTCGACAAGGCCGCGCTTGAAGATGCCATTACCGAATACGCCAAGCGCGAGCGCCGTTTCGGTGGGCTTGCCGCCAAAGCCGGAGCGGGCCGCGCGTGACGCCGCAACAGGCGCCGCCGGCCGGGAACGACGTGCGCGATTCCAGAAATCTGATGCTGCGGATATTGGCCGGCGCTGTGCTGGCGCCGCTGACCATTGCCGCCGCTTATTTCGGCGGTTGGCTGTGGGCTGCTCTCGCCACGCTGGCGACGATGGGCATGTACGCCGAGTGGCTGTTTGTGGTGCAGGCGACCCGGCCGCGCGTGGTGGCTGCGGGCATCGCGCCCCTTGCCGTTGCCGGGATTGCGTTGGCCATCGGATTTTCCGGAAAGGCGCTGCTCGCGATCGCCGCGGGGCTGATCGCGATTGCGTTGCTGGCGCGCGTCAATCGTGGGTGGGCGCTGGCCGGATTGATTTATGCCGCGGCCGCACTGTTCGGCGCGGTGCTGGTTCGTGCCGATCCGCAGTCCGGCTTCATCGCGCTGCTGTTCGTGCTGCTGGTCGTCTGGGTCACCGACATCGGCGGCTACTTCGCCGGTCGCGGCATCGGGGGACCAAAACTCTGGGTCCGCGTTAGCCCGAAGAAAACCTGGGCCGGTGCCATTGGCGGCTTTGCCGGGAGTCTTGCGGTGGCCGCAGGTTTCGCCGCTTCGGGATTCGGCCGAATGTTGCCGTTGCTGTTGCTCGGCGCGGTATTGTCGATCGTATCGCAGTGCGGCGATCTGTTCGAATCAGCGGTGAAGAGGCGCTTTGGCGTGAAGGACTCCAGCAACGTCATTCCGGGCCACGGCGGCTTGCTTGATCGGCTGGATGGTTTCGTCGCGGCCATTGTCATGGCCGCCGTGATCGGCGTAATGCGTGGGGGTCTCGATGGAGCCGGCCGCGGCCTTTTGATGTGGTGATTGAATGAGTGCAGTACCGTTAAGGAACGATCAGCCGGCCATCAACGGTCCGCGCGCCGTCACCGTGCTCGGCGCGACCGGTTCGATCGGCGACAGCACCATGGATCTGCTGCGGCTCGCACCCGAGCGCTATCAGGTCGAGGCCTTGACCGCGCACAGCAACGTGGAAGGGCTGGCCAAGCTGGCGCGCGAGTTCAACGCGCGCTTCGCCGCGATTGCCGATCCCGCGCGTCTCGGTGAGTTGAAAGAGGCGCTGTCCGGCACTGGCATCGCCTGCGGCGCCGGCGAGAGCGCAATCATCGAGGCGGCGGCGCGCCCGGCCGACTGGCTGATGGCGGCGGTGAGCGGTGCGGCCGGTCTGAAGCCCGCCTTGGCGGCGGTCGATCGCGGCACCACCGTCGCGCTGGCCAACAAGGAATGCCTGGTCTGTGCCGGCGATTTCTTCATGCAGCGCGCGGTTGATGCCGGCGCGCGCATCCTGCCGGCGGATTCCGAGCACAATGCGCTGTTTCAGGCGCTCAGTTCCGGTAATCGCGCCGAACTGACCCGGGTGATCATCACCGCGTCCGGCGGACCGTTCCGCACCTGGGCCGCAGCCGACATCGAACAGGCGACGCTGGAGCAGGCGCTCAAGCATCCGAACTGGAGCATGGGGCAGAAGATCACCATCGACTCGGCGTCAATGATGAACAAGGGCCTCGAGGTGATCGAAGCGGCCTACCTGTTCGCGTTGAGCCCAGACCAGATCGACGTGCTGGTGCATCCACAGTCGATCGTCCATGGCCTCGTCGAATTCTCCGACCGCTCGGTGGTGGCGCAGCTCGGTTCGCCCGATATGCGCATTCCGATCGCGCATTGCCTCGGCTGGCCGGACCGCATCGTCGGCCCGTCGACGCGGCTCGATCTGGCCAAAATCGGCCAACTGACCTTCGAGGCGCCGGACTTCGAACGATTCCCCGGCCTGCGGCTGGCGTTCGAGGCGCTGCGGACCGGGCAGGGGGCAACTACGGTTTTCAACGCCGCCAACGAGATCGCGGTGGCCGCGTTCATCGGCAAGAAGATCCGGTTCGGCGCCATCGCGCGGCTGGTGGAGGCAACGCTCGAGCAATGGGTCCGTGCCGGCAATCTCGCGCCGCTCACGTCGGCCGACGACACGATTGCTGTTGACCATAACGCGAGAAATCTCGCTGCCTCCCTCTTGCCTCAAATTGCCGCAAAGGCATCCTAGGAACTTCGTGACAAGGTCGGGCGGTTCTGCGCGTGACTGCCGGTCTTGGTGAGGGAATACGAATGTCAGAGTTTTTTCTGCATGGTTTCAGTACGTTAAGCCATGGCGTGATCGGTTACATCGTTCCCTTCCTATTCGTTCTGACGATCGTTGTTTTCTTTCACGAACTCGGACACTTCCTGGTGGCCCGCTGGGCGGGTGTGAAGGTGCTGACGTTTTCCTTGGGATTCGGCCCCGAGCTGGCCGGGTTCAACGACAGGCATGGCACGCGCTGGAAGCTGTCGGCGATCCCGCTGGGCGGCTACGTGCGTTTTTTTGGCGACGAAAGCGAAGCCAGCACGCCGGATAGCGCCAAGCTCGCGACCATGACCGAGGACGAGCGCAAGGGCAGTTTCCATCACAAGAAGCTCGGGCCTCGCGCCGCCATCGTCGCCGCCGGACCGATCGCCAATTTCATCCTGGCAATCGTGATCTTCGCAGGCCTGTTCACGTTCTTCGGCCGACCGAATGCGACCGCGCGCGTCGACAAGGTGATGGAGGGCAGCGCCGCCGCCGTCGCCGGTTTCCAGTCCGGCGACCTTGTCACCGCGATCGACGGGACCAAAATCGGCAATTTCTCCGAGATGCAGCGCATCGTCGGGACCGAGGCGGGACGGCAATTGTCCTTCACCGTGAAGCGGGGCGAGGCCTCGCTGACGCTCCAGGCCACGCCGGAACTCAAGGAAATCAAAGACAATTTCGGCAATGTCCATAAGCTCGGCGTGCTCGGCATCACCCGCTCCAACGCGCCCGGCGACGTCCTGACCGAACGGGTCGATCCGGCAACCGCGCTGTGGCTCGGCGCCAAGGAAACCTGGTTCGTGATCGACCGTACCCTGGCCTATGTCGGCGGCGTCTTTGTCGGCCGCGAAGCCGCCGATCAGGTCGGCGGCCCGCTGCGCATCGCCCAGATATCGGGGCAGGTGGCTACGATCGGCCTCGCCGCACTGATCCATCTGACGGCGGTACTGTCGGTATCGATCGGCCTGCTGAACCTGTTCCCGGTGCCGCTGCTCGATGGCGGGCATCTTTTGTTCTACGCGGTGGAGGCGATCCGGGGCCGTCCGCTGTCGGAACGGGCCCAGGAAGTAGGATTCCGCATCGGACTGGGCCTTGTGCTGATGTTGATGGTGTTCGCGACTTACAACGACATTCTGCACTTCGCGACGTCGTGATGTTCCCGATGGCGTGACTATTGGGCAACGTCTTGGATTGAAATTGAAATTGCGTTGCGAAAGAGCGTTTGCCAGGTGGGCAAAATTGGCTACAAGCAGGGCAACACGAGAGAATCTGCCGGTGTTCCGGGGGATGGGGCTGGGCACTGGAAATGAAGAATAAGGGCGCACGGCGCATGAAGGTCGGAATGCGAGTTCTACGGGGCGGTCTCCTTGCTGCTGTCATGATGATTGCCATGCCTGTCGCGGCGACGATGGGGACCGTTGCGGTTTCGTCGGCGGCGACAGCCCAGACGGCGTCCTCCATTGCGGTTCAGGGCAACCAGCGCGTCGAAGCGGCGACGATCCGTTCCTATTTCAAGACCGGCGCCAGCGGCCGTCTCGATCAGGGTGCCATCGACGACGGCCTCAAGGCCTTGATCGAAACCGGCCTGTTCCAGGATGTGAAGATCAATCACGCCGGCGGCCGTCTGGTCGTTTCGGTGGTGGAGAACCCGGTCATCAACCGCGTTGCTTTCGAAGGCAACAAGAAGGTCAAGGACGAGCAACTCTCGGCCGAAATTCAGAGCAAGTCGCGCGGCACCCTGTCCCGCCCGATGGTGCAGGCGGATGCGTTGCGGATCACCGAAATCTATCGGCGTTCCGGCCGCTACGACGTGCGCGTTGATCCGGAGATGATTCAGCAGCCGAACAACCGCGTCGATCTGATCTTCGTCATCACCGAAGGCGAGAAGACCGGCGTAAAATCGGTCGAGTTCATTGGCAATCACGCCTTCTCGTCCTATCGCCTGAAGGACGTCATCAAGACGCATGAGTCGAACTGGCTGAGCTTTCTGTCGTCCGGCGACGTCTACGATCCGGATCGCGTCGAGGCCGACCGCGACCTGATTCGCCGTTTCTATCTGAAGAACGGCTATGCCGACGTGCAGGTGGTCGCCGCGCTGACGGAATACGATCCGGCGAAGAAGGGCTTCCTAGTCACCTTCAAGATCGAGGAAGGTCAGCAGTATCGCGTCGGTTCGGTGAACTTCCAGTCGACCATCCCGACGCTCAACGGCGATTCGCTGCGAAGCTGGTCCCGCGTCAGTGTCGGCGGCGTCTACAATGCCGAGGCATTGGAGAAGTCGGTCGAGGAGATGCAGGTCGAGACGTCGCGTCGCGGTTACGCGTTCGCGGTGGTCCGGCCGCGCGGCGAACGCAATTTCGAGGCGCACACGGTGGCGATCACGTTCGCTATCGACGAGGGCCCGCGCACCTACATCGAACGCATCGACGTGCGCGGCAATACGCGGACCCGCGACTATGTCATTCGGCGTGAGTTCGATATCTCCGAGGGCGACGCCTACAATCGCGCGCTGGTCGATCGCGCCGAACGGCGCCTGAAGAATCTCGACTTCTTCAAGTCGGTGAAGATCACCACCGAGCCGGGCTCGTCGAACGACCGGGTCATCGTGGTGGTCAATCTCGAAGAGAAATCGACCGGCGACTTCTCGGTGTCGGGCGGTTATTCGACGACCGACGGCGCGTTGGGTGAAGTCAGCATCGCCGAGCGCAACTTCCTCGGCCGCGGTATGTTCGCCAAGGCGTCGGTGCAGTACGGCCAGTACGCGCGCGGTTACTCGCTGTCGTTCGTCGAGCCGTATCTGCTCGACTACCGCGTCGCGCTGGGCCTCGACCTGTATCAGCGCACGCAGTTGCCCAACAACTACTACATTTCGTACGGCACCAAGACGTTGGGCTTCAGCCCGCGTCTCGGCTTCCAGTTGCGCGAAGATCTGAGCTTGCAGTTGCGCTACTCGCTGTACCAGCAGGAAATCACCCTGCCGGCCGGAACCGATACGTCGTACATCTCGTATCCAATTCTCAAGGAGTTGACCGAGGGCGCCAAGCTCACCTCGATGGTCGGTTACACGCTGACCTACAACACCCTCGACAACAACAAGAACCCGACCGACGGTCTGTTGATCGACTGGAAGCAGGACTTCGCGGGTGTTGGCGGTGACGTCAGCTACTTCAAGTCGACGATCGACGCGAAGTATTACACGCCGCTGGTGTCTGACATCGTCGGGATCATCCGCCTGCAGGGCGGTATCCTGAACAAGGTCGGCAACAACGAAATCCGGATGCTGGATCATTTCCAGATGGGTCCGAACCTGGTGCGCGGTTTCGCCCCGAACGGCATCGGTCCGCGTGATATTTCGACGATCAACCAATTTGGTTACGGCGATGCGCTGGGAGGCACCCAGTACTGGGGTGCGTCGGTCGAATTGCAGATGCCGTTCTGGTTCCTGCCGAAGGAAGTGGGTCTGAAGGGCGCGATCTATGCCGACGCGGGTCAACTGACCGGCTATAAGGGACCGCCCTATGCCGGACAGGCGCCGGACGTGGACCCGATATTGCAGGCCAAGCGGCTCGCTTTCGACCCCTACAGCGACTCAACGGTCCGCAGCTCGGTGGGCGTGGGTCTGATCTGGCAGTCCCCGTTTGGACCGCTGCGCTTCGATTACGCTATACCCCTCACCAAGGGTAAGTATGATCGCGTGCAGGAATTCCGGTTCGGCGGCGGCACGACGTTCTAAACGTGCCCCCGCGACCGGTCGCAGCGGGTGGCATGGCGCAGCAGACATTCTTCCGACAACCGCCGAGGTTGACGCTGGCTGAAATAGCCGCGTTGACCAAGGCGCATTTGGTCGACGCTTCGCGCGCGAGCCAGTCCGTCCACGGGCTGGCTTCGCTCGACGAGGCCGGGCCGATGCACCTGGCCTTCTTCGACAACCTGAAATACGCCGACCAACTGGCCCGGACCCACGCCGGAGCCTGTCTGGTCCACGAAAGGTTCGAGGGCAGGGTGCCGGCGCATGTCGCGGTGCTCCGGGCGGCGCAGCCGTTCCGCGCGTTTGTCGAACTCGCCCGTCATCTTCACGCTGACGTGCTGCGTCCGCAGTCGTCCTGCGGCAACACTGGCATTTCGCCGTCGGCGATCATCGATCCGTCCGCGCATCTGGAGGATGACGTCATCGTCGATCCGCTGGCGGTAATCGGTCCCGATGTCGAAATCGGCTCGGGCACCGTGATCGGGGCCAGCGTGGTGCTTGGCCCCGGCGTCAAGATCGGCCGGGACTGCAATGTCGGACCGAACTCATCAATCCACAACACCTTCATTGGCAACAACGTGCTGATCCATCCCGGCTGCCATCTCGGTCAGGATGGCTACGGCTTCGTTTTCGGCAAGGACGGTCACATCAAGGTGCCGCAGACCGGCCGCGTGCTGATCCAGAACCACGTGGAGATCGGCGCGGGCACCACGATCGATCGCGGCAGCCTGCGTGATACCGTGATCGGCGAGGGCACCAAAATCGACAATCAGGTGCAGATCGGCCATAACGTGACCATCGGCCGCCACTCGCTGATCGCGGCCCAGTGCGGGCTGGCGGGCAGCCTGACGATCGGTGACAACGTGGCCATGGGCGCCAAGGTCGGCGTCAACAACCATGTGCATATCGGCGACGGGGCCCAGATCACCGCCATGAGCGCCGTCAAGGACAGCATTCCCGCGGGCGAGCGATGGGGGGGCTTCTTCGCCAAGCCGACCAAGCAATGGTTCCGGGAGTTTCTCGCGGTGGAGCGTCTGGTCCGCGAGGGCGGACTGCAAGGCACCAAGGAATCCAATACCAAGGCTGAGGGACAGGGCTGATGCAATCGCCGATCGCCATCGAGACCGTCGATATCAATAAAATCCTCCAGACGCTGCCGCACCGCTATCCGTTCCTGCTGATCGACAAGGTGATCGATATTCGCGAAGACCACAGCGGCATCGGCATCAAGAACGTCACCATGAACGAGCCGGTGTTTCAGGGGCACTTCCCCGAGCGGCCGGTGTTTCCCGGCGTGCTGGTGATCGAGGGCATGGCGCAGACCGCCGGCGTGATCGGCATCCTGTCGGCGGGCAACGGCATTCAGCCGCGCGCGGTGTATTTCCTCACCATCGACAAGTGCAAGTTTCGCAAGCCGGTGCTGCCGGGTGACACCATCGAATATCACATGCGCAACACCAGCCGCCGCAAGACCATGTGGTGGTTTCACGGCGAAGCCAAGGTCAACGGCGTCGTCGTCGCCGAGGCCGATGTCGGCGCGATGCTGACCGACTGACGCTAGAGCGCGATGAATTAAGATTGAATCGTCATTGCAGGCGAAACGAAGCAATCCAGAGAATCGCAGGGAAGAACTGGATTACTTCGGAGTTCACGCTCCTCGCATGACGGATAAAATGAGTGATCGAACCTAAGTTCATCTGACTTCAGGTCCACGGCCTCAGTGAATATATAGGCGAGCATGAGCAAGATTGATCCCACCGCGCGGATTGCGGATGGCGCGGTGATCGGCGAGGGATGTTTCATCGGCCCGTATTGCGTCGTCGGCCCTGACGTGGTGCTCGGCGAGGAATGCCAGCTCGACGCGCACGTCTCGATCATGGGGCACACCACGATCGGTGCACGCTGCCGGATGTCGCCGTTCGTGTCGCTAGGCAGCGCGCCGCAGTCGTTGGCCTATCGTGGCGAGCCGACGCGGCTTGAAATCGGCGAAGCCTGCCAGATGCGCGAAGGCGTCACCATGAATGTCGGCTCCGTGATCGGAGGCGGGGTCACTCGCGTCGGCGCGCGCGGTTACTTCATGAACAACGCCCATGTCGGTCATGATTGTCAGGTCGGCAACGACGTGATCTTCGCGACCTCCGCGACCCTTGGGGGACATTGCGAGATCGGTGACTTCGTCTTCATCGGTGGTCTATCCGCCGTGCATCAGTTCACTCGCGTCGGCTCACAGGTGATGATCGGCGGCGTCTGCGGCGTGCGCGGTGACATCATCCCGTATGGCCTCGTCAACGGACAGTATGCGCGGCTCGAAGGTCTCAATATCGTCGGTATGCGCCGTCGCAAATTCACGCGGGATCGGCTCGCGTGCGTGCGCGGTTTCTATCGCAAGCTGTTTCAAGGTGCCGGCACCTTTGCCGAGCGTCTGCAAGAGGTGCAGCCGATGGCGGCGGACGATCCGGCCATCGCGGAAATCCTCACATTTATCAACGAAGGCAAGCTCCGGCCGCTTTGCCTGCCCGGAGATACCAGCGACAAGTCGTGACGACGAGGCGGTGAGACACGAGCCATGACCGACGACACGTTGCCGATTTCATCGCCGGTCGGACTGGTTGCGGGCGGTGGCGTGTTGCCCTTCGCGGTGGGCGAGGCGCTGAGCGCGCGCGGCGTCACGCCGGTAATCTTCGCGATTCAGGGATTTTGCGATCCGGTCGCGGTCGCGCGATTCAAGCATCACTGGATTTCGCTGGGGCAACTTGGCCGGCTGACGCGGCTGTTGCGCGCCGAGAATTGCCGCGATCTGGCTTTCATCGGCACGCTGATCCGACCTGCGCTTTCCGAAATACGCCTCGATTGGGGAACGTTGCGGGTTTTGCCCCGCGTGTGGGCGGCGTTTCGCGGCGGCGACGATCATCTGCTGTCGAGCGTCGGAGGCCTGCTCGAGAAGGACGGTTTTCGTCTTGTCGGCGTCAAGGATCTCGCGCCCGACCTGTTGATGCCGGCCGGTTGCCTGACGCGTGCCGTACCGGATCGCGATGCGGACGCCGATATCAACAAAGGCTGTGATGTGCTGCGTGCGCTCGGGCCGTTCGATATCGGTCAGGCCGTCGTGGTGATCGACGGTCATGTCGTCGGCGTCGAGGGAATCGAGGGCACCGATGCGCTGCTGGCGCGCATCGCGCAGTTGCGTGCCGACGGTCGTATTCGCGCGAAGATCGGGCGCGGCGTGCTGGTAAAGATGCCGAAGCGTGGTCAGGACTTGCGCTTCGATCTGCCGACTACCGGGCTGCAAACAGTAGAAGGCATGATCGCCGCCGGACTTGCGGGACTTGCGACCGTCGCCGGTCATACCATCGTTGCCGATCCGCAGCCGATGATCGACGCGGCCGATCGCGCGAGCGTCTTCGTCACCGGATTGCCCGCGTAATGCAAAGCGATGCACGAACGATATGTCTGATCGCGACGGAAGAATCCGGCGACCGACTCGGCGCTAGCCTGATGCGCGAATTGCGAACGCGTCTCGGTGACGGCGTGCGCTTCGATGGCGTCGGTGGTCGCGCGATGGCGGAGGCGGGGCTCGCCTCCCGGTTTCCCATCGAGGAGTTGTCGATCGTCGGTCTCGCTGCGGTCGCAAAACAGTTGCGCAGCATCCTGCGTCGCATTCGGGAAACCGCCGATGCCGTGATCGCGGCACAACCGGACGCGCTTATCATCATCGACAGTCCGGACTTCACGCATCGTGTCGCCAGGCGGGTGCGCGCGCGCGCGCCGTCGATTCCGATTGTCGATTACGTGTCGCCGCAGGTCTGGGCGTGGCGGCCGGGACGTGCCCGCACCATGCGCGGCTATATCGATCATGTGCTGGCGATCCTGCCGTTCGAGCCCGAAGCGTTACGGAAGCTTGACGGGCCGCCATGCACCTTCGTCGGTCATCCGTTGACAGCGCAGATCGGCTCGTTGCGGCCAAGCGACATTGAACAATCGCGCCGTGATAGCTCGCCGCCGACTCTGTTAGTGCTGCCCGGCAGTCGTCGTAGCGAGATCGCCCACCACATGGCGGTGTTCGGTGAGACGCTCGCGCAATTGCAGGCGCAGGGTGTGGCGTTCGAAGCGGTGTTGCCGACGATGCCGCACCTCGAAAGCGCGATTGCACGCGGACTGGAAAGCTGGCCGGTGCGGCCGCGCGTGGTGATCGGCGAGGACGCCAAGCGCGCGGCGTTTCGCGTGGCACACGCCGCCTTTGCCAAGTCCGGCACCGTCACGCTCGAGCTTGCACTGGCGCAGGTGCCGATGGTGACGGCTTATAGAGCCGGTGCGGTGGAAGCCTGGATAGTGCGCCGGCGCATCACGTCGTCCTCTGTCATTCTCGCCAATCTGGTGATCGGCGAGAACGTTATTCCCGAATTCATTCAGGAAGACTGCACTGCTGCCAAGTTGGCGCCGGCGTTGCGTGACGTGCTGACGGAGACGCCGATGCGGCGGCGGCAGCAGGAGGCGTTCGCGCGGATCGACGATATCATGTCCACCGGCGCGTTGTCGCCGAGCGCGCGCGCCGCTGACGTGGTGATGGGGCTGCTTCGCGGCTGAACGTGGCCGGTGCGGGGTCGATGTTGCAACCCTTACCGTAAAGCAAAAGCCTCGTTTCCGATCCAAGCGTTCCCATCAATACTATTTAAAGACGACCCGACGATAATCTTGCCAAGCTACGGATCGTTGCACGTGTCGCATCGGCCGGAGCCGATAGATCAAGGCTGGCCGGGGATCGGTCGCAAACAGGGCGGGAAGCATGGTCTCTTCTTCGAAGGCGAGCCAGTCATTGTTGGACGCGTTGTTTTCGTCGGCACACGTGGTGCATCGGCGCCATTTCCTCGTGGCAGGCGCCGGGATCGCGGCGGCATCGTTCGCCGGCGACGGGGCGCAGGCCAAGACGGCTCCTCGCGCAAAGCGGACCATCACCGAGCAGGATCGGCAGCATATGGCGGAGGCGATCCAGACGATGCGGCAGGCTGGCGTCGTGGACAAAACCGGTGGCCCCTTCGGCGCGGTGGTGGTGCGCGATGGCGAAGTGCTGGCGGTCAGCGGCAACAGCGTTTTGCGCGACAACGATCCGTCGGCCCACGCCGAGGTCAATGCCATCCGCATGGCGTGCAAGAAGATCGGCGCACCCAACCTGCGCGGCGCGACGCTGTTCACCAGTTGCGAGTGCTGCCCGATGTGTTACGCGACCGCTTACTGGGCGCGCATCGGCAAGATTTATTATGCCGCGGCATGGACGGACTACGCCGATCTGTTCGACGATTCCAATATCAGCATCGACATGAAGAAGCCCTATGCGCAACGAGTGCTGCATCCCGAACAGATGATGCAGAGCGAGGCACAGAAGGTCTGGCTTGAATTCCGCAAGATGCCGGATCGTGCCCGTTACTGAGCCGCGCTGATCAGCACATCATCGCGGACGATGCAGACGCCGTAGCGATAGACCGAGCGCCCCTTGGGCACCGCGACCACGGCTTCCGGAATATGCGCGGCGCGCAGCGTCACGAAGTCGGCGCGCGCGCCGACGTGCAGGCCATAGTCCGCGATGCCGAGTGCTTTGGCACCTGCCACTGTGACCGCATCGAACGCGATGCCAAGCTCCTCGTCGGTGCGGAAGTCGGAGCGATGCCCGATCATCATGGCGCGGCGAAGCATGTCGCCGTCGCCGTAGGGGCTCCAGCTATCGCGGATGTTGTCGTTGCCGCCGAACACCGTGACGCCGGCTTCACGCAGCGCCAGTACCGGTGGAAACGCCCGCGCACCGGGCGCGGTGGTCATGATGGCGATGCCGGATTCGGCGAGTGTATCCGCAACGCGCCGGACAGCATCGGCGGGGATATCGCCGAGCGCATAGGCATGGCTGATGGTCACCTTGCCCTGCATCCCGTGCGCCCGTGTGCGCGCCGCGATCTCCTCGATCGAGAACAGGCCCATCGTCCCTGGTTCATGCAGATGGATATCGACGCCGACGCCGCGCTTCTCGGCGATGCCGAAAACGATATCGAGATGGCCCTTGACGTCGCGATCGACCGCGGCGGGATCGAGCCCGCCGACCACATCGGCGCCGTGATCGAACGCGGCATCCAGCAGCTCCGCGGTGCCGGGGCAGGTGAGGAGGCCGCTTTGCGGGAACGCCACCAACTGGATATCGATCAGATGGCGATACTGCTCGCGCACGGCAGCAATGGTTTGCAGCGATTTCAATCCGACGCTGCCGTCGACCATGACGTGGCTGCGCATCCGGGTCGAGCCGTTGGCAATGCAGAGGTCGAGTTGATTGCGCGCTCGTGTCTCCATCGGCGCGGCGGCCGCCATGTTGCGATGCTGAATCTCCACCCGCTCGCCAACGTTGAAGCCGGTCGTGTAGGGCACATATGGCCGCCAGGCATCACCGTAGAAACTGGTGTCGAGGTGGACATGACCTTCGACGAATCCGGGCACGACCAGCCGTCCGTCAAGATCGATCTCGGATGACGCGGCCATGCCGTGCGCTGCCGTCTGCTGTTCGATCGCGACGATGTTGCCGTCGGTGACGGCGATGATGGCCAACCTCCCGTCGACCAGGCGAGCGTTTCGAAACAGCATATCGATCGTCATAGCTTACCTCATCGACGCGAGAGCTTGGCCGAAAAGCAACAGGCCCGATCCGGATTGTCGGATCGGGCCTGCAAATCTTCAAGTCGTCGAAAGCGAATGCGTTTACTTGCGCTTGCCGAGATCGACGTAATCGCGCTTGGCTGCGCCGGTGTAGAGCTGGCGCGGGCGACCGATCTTCTGCGCCGGATCCTCGATCATCTCGCTCCACTGGCTGATCCAGCCGACGGTGCGGGCGACCGCGAACAGCACGGTGAACATCGAGGTCGGGAAGCCCATCGCCTTCAAGGTGATGCCCGAATAGAAGTCGACGTTCGGATACAGCTTGCGCTCGATGAAGTATTCGTCGCTCAGCGCGATCCGCTCCAGCTCCAGCGCGATCGGCAGCAGCGGATCGTTGGCATGCCCGGTCTCCTTGAGCACGGCATGACACATCTTCTGCATGATCTTGGCGCGGGGGTCGTAGTTCTTATAGACGCGATGGCCGAAGCCCATCAGTCGCACCGAGGAATTCTTGTCCTTCACCTTGGCGATGAATTCCGGAATCTTGTCGACCGAGCCGATCTCGGCGAGCATCTGCAACGCCGCCTCGTTGGCGCCGCCATGCGCCGGGCCCCACAGGCAGGCGATGCCGGCCGCGATGCAGGCGAACGGGTTGGCGCCCGACGAACCGGCAATGCGCACCGTGGAGGTCGAGGCGTTCTGCTCGTGGTCGGCGTGCAGGATGAAGATCTTGTCCAGCGCGTCGGCCAGCACCGGATTGATCTTGTACTCCTCGCAGGGCACCGCGAAGCACATCCGCAGGAAGTTCGACGCATAGTCGAGATCGTTCTGCGGATAGACGAACGGCTGGCCGACCGAATATTTATAGGCCATCGCCGCCAGTGTCGGCACCTTGGCGATCATGCGCATCGACGCGATCATGCGCTGCTGCGGATCGTTGATGTCGGTGGAGTCGTGATAGAACGCGGCCAGCGCGCCGACCGAGGCGACCATCACCGCCATCGGATGCGCGTCGCGGCGGAACGCCTGGAAAAAGCGCGTCATCTGCTCGTGCACCATCGTGTGATGGGTGACGCGATGGTCGAAATCGTCCTTCTGCGCCTTGGTCGGCAGTTCGCCGTGCATCAGGAGGTAGCAGGTTTCGAGGAAGTCGCCTTTTTCGGCCAGTTGCTCGATGGGATAGCCGCGATAGAGCAGCACGCCGGCATCGCCATCGATATAGGTGATCTTGGATTCGCAGCTCCCGGTGGAGGTGAATCCCGGATCGTAGGTGAACATGCCCGCCTGGGCATAAAGCTTGCTGATGTCGATAACCTCAGGGCCGACGGTTCCAGCTTTGACCGGGAAGTCATACGACTTGCCGCTGACGGTCAGGGTGGCTGATTTTGAATTGGTTTTTGCGTCCATCGCGTATCCCCGATGAGATCGTTGAAAGGCCGAGCTTGCCAGACGTCAAGATTGTGGCGACGGATGGCAGCCGGGGTGGCCGAAAAGCGCCGGGCCAAGGGGTATCGCATTGCAGTATGCACCGCAAGATGCGGTTTTACGCCTTTGGTAGCGTCAGGCCACGGCCTGATCCGCGAGGCGTCCAAGACATTCCTCTCGCCCGAGAACGGCCAGCACGTCGAAGATGCCCGGAGATGTCGTACGGCCGGTCAAGGCCACGCGCAGCGGCTGTGCGACAGAACCCAGTTTCAGGCCATTCTGTTCCGCGAAAGCACGCATGGCGGCCTCGATGGTGTCCTGCCGCCAGTCCGTCACCGCCGCCAGTGCCTCGCGAAGCCGGCCGATCAACTGCCGTGTTTCCGGCGTCAGCAGAGCGGCCGCTTTTGCGTCGATCGGCAGTGGCCGGTCGGCGACGATGAAGTGCGCGCCGTCGATGAGATCGATCAGGGTCTTGGCGCGCTCTTTCAGCCCGGGCATCGCTCGCAGCAGTTGCGCGCGCGTGGTGTCGTTCAGCTTCGCCTTCAGCGTCGCGCCGTTGGGCAGATGGCCGGCCTCGTTCGCCAGTACGGTCACGAGAGATTGATCGTCGCTGTTGCGGATGTAATGGCCGTTGAGGTTTTCCAGCTTGGCGAAATCGAACCGCGCGGCGGAGCGCCCGATGGCGGGGAGATCGAAAGCGTCGATCATGTCCTGCGTGGAGAAAATCTCCTGATCGCCATGGCTCCAGCCGAGCCGCACCAGATAGTTCCGCAGCGCCTCGGGCAGGTAGCCCATGGTGCGATAGGCATCGACGCCGAGCGCGCCGTGCCGCTTCGACAGCTTCGAACCGTCCGGCCCATGGATCAACGGAATATGTGCCATGCTGGGCAACTCCCAGCCGAGCGCATCATAAATCTGTTTCTGTCGCGCCGCGTTGGTGAGGTGGTCGTCGCCGCGGATGATGTGAGTGACGCCCATGTCGTGATCGTCGGCGACCACGGCGAGCATGTAGGTCGGGTTGCCGTCGGAGCGCAGCAGCACCAGATCGTCGAGGTTCTCGTTCTGCCAAACCACGCGGCCCTGCACCTGATCCTCGATCACGGTTTCGCCGGTGAGCGGGGCCTTGAGACGGATCACCGGCGCGACGCCGGCGGGCGCTTCGGAGGGATTGCGATCGCGCCACAGCCCGTTATAGAGCCGCGTGCGGCCTTCCGCGCGCGCCTTCTCGCGCATCGCGGTGAGTTCGTCCTGCGTGGCGTAGCAGCGATAGGCGTTGCCGCTGGCGAGCAGTTGAGCGACCACCTCGCGGTGACGCTCGGCGCGCTGAAACTGATAGACGACGTCGCCGTCCCAATCGAGCCCGAGCCATTTCAGGCCATCGAGAATGGCGGTGATGGCGGCGTCCGTCGAGCGCTCGCGGTCGGTGTCCTCGATCCGCAGCAGCATCTTGCCGCCCAGATGACGGGCGAACAGCCAGTTGAACAGCGCGGTCCGGGCACCGCCAATGTGCAGGAAGCCGGTGGGCGAGGGCGCAAAGCGAGTGACGACAGGTTTGGTCATGATACCGGTATTGAAGAAGAAGGGGCGGGCTGAAAACGCGCGGTCGGTGTATAGCAGGATCGCGGCATAACTAAAGCCTTCTTGAAGTGGTCCGTGTCCGATATGCGGGCTTGGCGGCGGCAGGTGGATTTGGCTAAGGAAGGCGCTGGACAAGATAGCGAACTTCGGATTCGGAACACGGAAATGACGGCAGAAGCGACAACGGCAGAGGCAGGGCGCGATTTCATCCGCGACATCGTTCAGGCTGACCTCGACAACAAGCGGCACGCCCAGATCGTGACACGCTTCCCGCCGGAGCCGAACGGCTACCTGCATATCGGCCATGCCAAGTCGATCGCGCTCAATTTCGGCATCGCGAAGGAATTCGGCGGCAAGTGTCATCTGCGCTTCGACGACACCAATCCGGCCAAGGAAGAACAGGAATATATCGATTCAATTCAGCGCGACGTGCGCTGGCTCGGCTTTGACTGGGGCGACAACCTGTTCTACGCCTCGGACTATTTCGAGCGCCTCTACGGCTGGGCGGAAGATCTGATCCGCGCCGGTCTCGCTTACGTCGACGACCAGTCGCAGGAAGAGATCCGCCTCGCGCGCGGCACCTTGACCGAGCCCGGCAAGAACAGTCCTTTCCGCGACCGTGGCGTCGAGGAAAACCTCGATCTGTTCCGGCGCATGAAGGCGGGCGAATTTCCCAATGGCGCGCGGGTGCTGCGTGCGAAAATCGACATGGCGTCCGGCAACATCAACCTGCGCGATCCGGTGCTCTATCGCATCCTGCACGCCGTGCATCCGCGCACCGGTAAAGCGTGGTCGATCTATCCGAGCTACGACTACGCGCACGGGCAGTCCGACGCCATCGAGGGCATCACGCATTCGATCTGCACGCTGGAGTTCGAGGATCATCGGCCGCTTTACGATTGGCTCCTCGACAAGCTGCCGGTGCCGTCGCATCCGCACCAGTACGAATTTGCGCGGCTCAATCTCACCTATACGCTATTGTCGAAGCGCGTGCTCACCGAGCTGGTGCGCGGCGGCCATGTCAGCGGCTGGGACGATCCACGGATGCCGACCATCGCCGGCTTGAAACGTCGCGGTGTGCCGCCGGAAGCGATCCGCGAATTCATCAAGCGGATCGGCGTTGCGAAGGCCAACAGCGTCGTCGATGTCGGGATGTTGGAATTCTGCATCCGCGAGGTTTTGAACCGCACGTCGCAGCGGCGCATGGCGGTGCTGCGGCCGCTCAAGGTGGTGATCGAGAATTATCCGGAAGGGCAGAGCGAGGAGCTTGAAGCCGTCAATCATCCGGATGATCCGGCGGCCGGCACGCGCACGATCACCTTCGGCCGCGAACTCTACATCGAGCGCGACGACTTCATGGAAAACCCGCCGAAGAAATTCTTCCGCCTGTCGCCGGGCAAGGAAGTGCGGCTGCGCTACGCTTACTTCGTCACCTGCCGCGAGGTGGTGAAGGACGTTAATGGCGAAGTGATCGAACTGCGCTGCACCTACGATCCCGAAACCCGCGGCGGCAACGCGCCGGACGGCCGCAAGGTCAAGGCGACGATGCACTGGCTGTCCGCCGCGCAGTCGGTGCCGGCCGAGATCCGGATTTACAATCCGCTGTTCAGCAATCCGGCACCGGATGCCGCAAACTTCGTCGCCGATCTCAATCCGGACTCGCTCGAGGTGCTGCGCGACGCCCGCATCGAGCCGGCACTGGCGACGGCGAACAGCGATGACGTCATGCAGTTCGAGCGGCAGGGTTACTTCGTTCGCGACCGGGACTCGACGCCGGAACGTCCGGTCTTCAACCGCACCATCGGCCTGCGCGACAGTTTTGCGAAGGGCTGAGGCAGCAACGGCGAATTTGCCGGGCACATCCTCACCCACAGCGTCGTCCCTGCGAAGGCGGGGACCCAGACTCCCTGTCTCTATCGTGGCCGCAGAGTTTGAGATGACCAAAACAACCGGCGCTTCCCGCCTCACGACTGCTGCGGCGTATGGGTCCCCGCCTGCGCGGGGACGTCGATCATCGTATTGGTAAATCCGCGCCCCAAGCGAACGTCTGTCTGAACATCGAAATCGCGTTGCCGCCGCCTGCCGATTGATCCATGCTGCCTGACCGTTTGCGGGAGTGCGCATGACGGACGGGGGCGAGGGCAAAGTCAGGGCACGAACCTGGCCGGTATCGAACGACGCGCAGGCCGCTGTCGGTTCTGCGCGGAACGTGAGCCTATGGTCACCGCTCGTCGCGCGTCTGCGCGAATGGCTGCGCGCGGAGGCGGGGGACGGGCGCCTGCTGCCATGGGTGCCGATCGCTTTCGGCATCGGCATCGCGCTGTATTTTTCCGCCGATCGCGAACCGGTCGCGTCGGTGGCGGCCGTTGCCGCGGCGGTGCTGTTCGGCGTCGCATTATTGCTTCGGCACCGCAAAGCATTTGCCGTGACGTTGATGCTGGCGGCGATGGCCGGCGGGTTCGCCGTCGCGGCCGTGAAGACGGCGCGCGTGGTGCATCCGGTGCTGGCGCATCCGATCTATTCGGCCTCGCTGCAAGGTTTCGTCGAGACGCATGAGGAACGCGAGCGCACCGACCGTTTCGTATTGCGCGTCACCGAACTGACCGCCGCGCGCAATGCGGTGGCGTTGACGCGCGTGCGGCTCGCGGTGCGCAAGGGCACCGCGCCGCCGGTCGGCAGCTACGTCGCGTTGAAGGCGCGGCTGTTGCCGCCGCTGTCGCCGCTGCGGCCCGGCAGTTACGACTTCGGCCGCGACCTGTATTTTCAGGGCATCGGTGCATCGGGCTTCGCGATGGGCGCGATCAGGACGCTCGATCCGCCGGCGAGCGGCGGCTGGAAATTGCGCTATGCCGCCATCATGCAGGGCATGCGCGACGGCATCGATGCGCGTATCCGCACCGCGCTCGAAGGTGACAACCGCGCCATCGCCACGGCGTTGCTGACCGGCCGGCGCGACGCCATCACGCCGCCGGTGAACGACGCGATGTTCATTTCCGGCTTGGGCCACGTGCTGTCGATCTCCGGCTATCACATGGCGGTGGTCGCGGGCGTGGTGTTCTTCGCGGTGCGCGCGCTGTTGGCGCTGATCCCGGGATTGACGGTGACGTTCCCGATCAAGAAATGGTCGGCGGCCGCGGCGCTCGCAGCGGCCACGTTCTATCTGCTGCTGTCCGGCGCGGAGGTTGCGACGCAGCGCTCGTATTTCATGACGGCGGTGGTGCTGATCGCGGTGATGGTCGACCGCCGCGCCATCACCTTTCGCACGCTGGCGATTGCGGCGATGGTGGTGCTGATCGCAGCACCGGAAGCGCTGGTGCATCCAAGTTTCCAGATGTCGTTCGCAGCGACGCTGGGGCTGGTGGCGCTGGTCCAGATCGGCATGCCGCGCCTGTTCGCGAAGCCGGACAATTCGGCGGCGGCGCGCGCGGCGCTGTGGGGCGGTCGCGAGATCATGACTCTGGCGCTGGCCTCACTGGTCGCCGGACTCGCCACCACGCCTTACGCCGCCTTCCACTTTCATCGTGTCACGCCTTACGGCGTGTTGGCGAATCTCGCGGCGATGCCGGTGGTGTCGGGTGTCGTCATGCCCGCCGGGTTGATAGGCCTGATCGCCGCGCCGTTCGGGCTCGACCGTCCGTTCTGGGAGATCATGGGCCTCGGCATCGACTGGATGATCGCGGTCGCGGTCTGGGTCGCGGCGCTGCCCGGTGCCATCGGCCGCATGGCGGCGTTCGGGACCGGGCCGTTGCTGCTGGCAAGCGCCGGCATTGTCCTGCTTGGCCTGTTACGCACGCCGCTACGCTGGGTGGGCGGTGTTGCGGTGATCGCGTCAACGGTCTGGGCGTTGTCGGTGGCGCAGCCTGACGTGCTGGTTGCCGGCGACGGCCACAGCGTCGCGGTGCGTGGCGGCGACGGTCGCCTGCGGATGATGCGGACGGCGAAGGATACATTCCGCGTCCGGGAATGGCTGGCGGCGGATGCCGACGCGCGCGGCGCGGCGGATGCGGCGCTGGCCTCGGGCGTCTCCTGCGATCCCGACGGCTGCGTCACGGCGCTGGGCGACGGCCGGCTGGTGGCGTTGACCTTGCAACCTGCGGCGTTCGACGACGATTGCGTGCGTGCCGCGATCGTCGTCACGCAGCAGCAGGCGCCGTCCGACTGCGCCGCCATGGTGATCGATCGGGCGAGGCTACAGCGTCACGGTGGGCTGGCGCTGCGCAAGGCGGGCGAAGGTTTTTCGATTACTGCGGTCCGGCCCGATGGTGTCGATCGGCCGTGGTCGCCCGCGCCGCCAGCAGAAACGACGGCGCTCGCCACGAAAGCGCGTCCGCGTCCCGCGCCGCCGGTCGATGCGACACCGGCGGAAGCCGATCGGGAGGGGGAGGATTGAGCCGAATGTTCTGAGTTCGAACTGGATAGCTCTCCGTCATGGCCGGGCTTGTCCCGGCCATCCACGTCTTTAACCTTGCGGCGTCGTCAAGGACGTGGATGCCCGGGACAAGCCCGGGCATGACGATCTCGATAAGACGACCAAGCGCAAACGTTCAGTACCGCCGGTACAGCCCGATCAGCTTGCCCTGAATCCGCACGCGGTTGGGCGGCAGGATGCGGACTTCGTAGGCTGTATTGGCTGGCTCCAGCGCGATTGACGCGCCACGACGGCGGAAGCGTTTCAGGGTGGCTTCTTCCTCGTCGATCAGGGCGACGACGATGTCGCCGGTGTCGGCGCTGTCGTTCTTCTGGATCAGCGCCATGTCGCCGTCGAGAATGCCGGCCTCGACCATTGAATCACCGCGCACCTCAAGTGCGTAATGCTCGCCGGAGCCGAGCATGTCGGGCGGGACGCTGATGGTGTGGCTGCGGGTCTGCAAGGCCTCGATCGGGGTACCGGCGGCGATGCGGCCCATCACCGGCACGGCCACGGGATGCTCGGCGTCGTTGTCGGAACTGCTGGCGGCCGGGCGGACCTTGCCGAGATTGCCCTCGATGACGCTCGGCGTGAAGCCGCGCCGTGTATTGCCGCCGGTGCTCGTCTCCGGCAGCTTGATGACCTCGATGGCGCGGGCGCGGTTGGGCAGGCGGCGGATGAAGCCGCGCTCTTCCAGCGCGGTGATGAGACGATGGATGCCAGACTTGGAGCGCAGGTCGAGCGCGTCCTTCATCTCGTCGAAGGAGGGCGGCACGCCGCTTTCGCTCAACCGCTCGTTGATGAACCGCAGAAGCTCGTATTGTTTGCGTGTCAGCATGTCGGTCCCATCCCCGGTATCAAAACAGGTAGCAAACGCCCGTTATCTTGCGCCGGTCATCCACCGGCCGATACGCACATCGAACGAGGTGACCGTTCGAAACAAATCATGAACGGACACTATATGTTCGATATGTGTTCCGCAACCTCTTAATTTTCGGTCAATGCGGGATCGATCCGGGACATCAATCCGGCAGGCGGATTAGGGTGCAGGGGTCCCCGGCCTTGGCGGCGGGGGCAAACGGCGGCCGGATCACCAGCGCCTGCGCGGCCGCCAGATTCGCCAGCAGCGAACTGTCCTGATGGCTGACGGTGGTGGCGACGGTGACGCCGTCGGCGCGCCGCGTCAGGCTGGCGCGGAGATAATCCTGCCGCTGGTCGTTGGCGGGCAACGCGTTGCCGAGCACGGCGGGCTCCAGCGCGTGCTGGATGTCGGTGCGGCCGGACAGCGCGCGCAGCAACGGCACCATGAACAGGAAGGCGCAGACGTAGGACGAGACCGGATTGCCGGGTAGCCCGATCACCCGCATGTCCCCAAGTCGACCATGCATCATCGGCTTGCCGGGACGCAGCGCGATCTTCCAGAACGACAGCGCGACGCCTTCGGCCTGCAACGCGACATGCATCAGGTCGTGATCGCCGACCGACGCGCCGCCGGTAGTAACAAGGATATCGGCGCCGCTGTCGCGCGCGCGGCGGATCGCGCCCGTCGTCGCCTCCATCGTGTCGGCGGCGATGCCGAGATCGATGGTGTCGGCGCCTTCCTGCCGCGCCAGCGCGTGAAGCGCGAAGCCATTCGACAGCACGATCTGACCGGGCTTCGGATCGGAGCCGGGCAACACCAGTTCGTCGCCGGTCGCCAGCACCGCGACGCGGGGGCGGCGATGCACCGGTAGGCGCGGATGGTTCATGCCGGCCGCGAGCGAGAGGTCGCGATCGGTGAGGCGGCCGCCGGCGCGGAGCAGCACGTCGCCTTCGCGAAAGTCGATGCCGGCGCGGCGAATGTTGCGCCCCATAGCGATCGGCTCGTTGATGACGACGATATCGCCGTCGCGTGTGGTGTTTTCCTGAATGACGACAGCGTCAGTTTCGAGCGGCACCACGCCGCCGGTGAAGATGCGAACCGCTTCGCCGGACCTTACCGGTGCATCGAACGGACTGCCGGCAGCAGCTTCGCCGATGACTGTCAGACGCGCGGGAATTTTTGCTGCGTCGGCGGTGCGCACCGCGTAACCGTCCATTGCCGACATATCGGCGGGCGGCTGCGTGCGCAGCGAGGCAATGTCGCGGGCGAGTACGCGATGATGCGCATCGGGCAGTGCGACCATTTCCTCCGGCAGTGCTTTGACGCCGTCCAGCACCGCAGCCATCGCATCGGCGACCGGCATCAACGCCATGACGACCTCCGCGGCTTGCGATGCGCGTCGTTCATTTCGACGCCTTGGGCGCCGGTGCCCGATAGTGGCCGGATTTGCCGCCACGTTTTTCGACGAGACGTATGCCTTCGATGCGCACGCCGCGCTCCACCGCCTTGATCATGTCGTAGACCGTGAGCGCCGCGACCGAGACTGCGGTAAGTGCTTCCATCTCGACGCCGGTGGGGCCGGTGACCTTCACCGTGGCTTCGATCCGGCAACCGGGTAGCGCGGCATCGGGCTTGATGTCGAGCGTGACTTTCGACAGCGCCAGCGGATGGCACAGCGGGATCAGTTCGGAAGTCCGCTTCGCCGCCATGATGCCGGCGATGCGCGCGGTGCCCAGCACGTCGCCCTTGGCGGCGTCGCCTTTCACGATCAGGTCGAGCGTCGCCTTGCTCATGACCACGCTGCCCTCGGCGACCGCCACGCGTTCGGTCGCGGGCTTGGCCGAAACATCGACCATGCGGGCTTCGCCCTTGCTGTCGATGTGGGTGAGGGCAGGCTTGCGGGCCATGAGGGTCAATGCGCTCCGGCGGTGGTGCGCGCGAGCAACGTTCGCGTAGCTGCGGTGACATCGTCCTGTCGCATCAGGCTTTCGCCGACGAGGAAGGTCGAGATGCCGACACGCGCAAGCCGTGCCAGATCGTCAGGCGTGAAGATGCCGCTTTCGCCGACCATCAGCCGGTCAGCTGGCATGTGCGCGGCAATATCCTCGCTGGTCTTCAGCGTGGTTTCGAACGTGCGCAGGTTGCGATTGTTGATGCCGATCATCGGCGAGCGCAGTTTGAGCGCGCGATCCAACTCCGCGCGATCGTGCACTTCGACCAGCACATCCATGCCATGGATGCGCGCAGTGTCCTCGATCTCGTGCGCGGCACCGTCGTCGAGCGCCGCCATGATGATCAGGATGCAATCGGCGCCATGAGCGCGGGCTTCGACCACCTGATAGGGATCGAACATGAAGTCCTTGCGCAGCACCGGCAACGACACCGCCGCGCGCGCTGCCACCATGAAATCAAGATGTCCCTGGAACGAGGGCGTATCGGTCAACACCGAAAGACACGCCGCGCCGCCCGCCTCGTAGGCGCGGGCTAGCGCAGGCGGATCGAAATCGGCACGGATCAGGCCTTTCGACGGCGAGGCCTTCTTCACTTCGGCGATCAGCGCGTAGTCGCCGTTCGCGAGCTTGCGGCGCAGCGCTGCAATGAAGCCGCGCGGCGCGGTCGCGGCGCGCGCCAGATGTTCGAGGTCGGCGAGAGAACGCACGCGCTTGGCGCTCGCGATCTCCTCGCGCTTGTAGGTTTCGATCTTGGTCAGGATATCGGACATGGCCGCCTCCTGCATATCAACTGTTGGAGACGGCAATAAGTTGCTTCAGCCGCTCGGCGGCCGCGCCGCTGTCGAGCGCCTTCGCGCCGATGGCGACGCCTTCCTTCAAATCCTTGGCGCGGCCGCCGACGATCAGCGCGGCGGCCGCGTTCAACAGCGCGACGTCGCGATAGGCGCCCGGTTTGCCGTCGAGCACGCCCTTGAGCGCAACGGCATTGGCGTCGGCGTCGCCGCCTTTCAGCGCATCGCCATTGGCGCGCGGCAGGCCTGCGTCGTCTGGCGTGACTTCGAAGGTGCGGATGTTGCCGCCTTCAAGCGCGGCAACGAAAGTCGGGCCGGTGAGGGTGATCTCGTCGAGCCCGTCGGAGCCGTGCACGACCCAGATCGATTCCGCGCCGAGATTCTTCAACACCTGCGCCAGCGGTTGCACCCATTGCCGCGAGAACACGCCGACCATCTGGCGCGTGACGCCGGCGGGGTTCGACAGCGGGCCGAGCAGATTGAAGATGGTGCGGGTCGCGAGTTCGACGCGCGTCGGGCCGACGTTCTTCATCGCGGGATGATGTGTCGGCGCGAACATGAAGCCGATGCCGGTTTCCTTCACGCAGCGCGACACCTGATCCGGCGTCAGGTCGATCTTGACGCCGAGCGCCGCCAGCACGTCGGCCGCACCTGATTTCGACGACAGTGCGCGATTGCCGTGCTTGGCGACCGGCACGCCGGCACCGGCCACGATGAACGACGCGCAGGTGGAAACGTTGACCGAACCGGAGCCGTCGCCGCCTGTGCCGACGATGTCGACGGCTTCGGGCGGGGCGGTCACGCGCAGCATCTTGTCGCGCATCGCCGATACCGCGCCGGTGATCTCGTCGACCGTCTCGCCGCGCACGCGCAGGCCCATCAGCATCGCGCCCATCTGTGAGGGCGTCGCTTCGCCGGACATCATGCGGTCGAAGGCGTTGGCGGCTTCGTCGCGGGTGAGGCTGGCGCCGGTGGCGACCTTGGCGATAATCGTTTTCAGATCGTCCATCGAATCGGTGCCTTCAAGTCGTTCTCAATTGTTCGCGCCGGTGATCTGCGCGACCGCCGGCTGATTGATCGTCACGCCGATCTCGTTTTCCATCTTGATGACGTACTGCCCGACCAGTTCATCGGCGAGGCCGCGCTCGACCGATGTCTTGAGCTTCTTGGCATCTTCGGAGGCGAGGTCCAGCGTCGGTTCGATCACGTCGGTCACACGAAATACCACCCACTCGGTCGCGCTTGCGCCCTCGCTTTGGCCAGCCGCGTCCTTGACGGTGCGGAACGCGCTCGCGACCGCGCCGGCGGGCAGGTTGGCGACGGTGGCGTTGCGCTTGAACTTCTCCGCGGTCTCCACCTTGACGCCAACGGCCGAAGCCTCATCGGCGAGTTTACCGCCCTTGTTGAGCTTCTCGACCATCTCGGTCGCCTTGGCGCGCAGCTTGTTGGTGATCTGATCGGTGCGCCAGCGCGCTTCGACCTGATCCTTCACCTCGTCGAGCGCCCGCTCGCGCGACGGCGTCACGCCGACCACGTCGAACGAGACGTAGCCGCCCTGATAGGAAATCGTTTCGTTGTCGACGCCGACATCGCTGGCGAAGGCCTGCGAGACAAGATCGAGCCCTTGCGGGATCGACGTCACCGGCTTGCCGTCCGGCGCGCGGCCGGAGCGGTCGACGGCCTCGATAGTGGTGACCGGCAGTTTCAGTTTCTCCGCGGCTTCGGTGACATTGGCGCCGCCGCCGCGCTCGTCTTCCAGCTTGTCGTGCAGATCCTTCACCGACTTGCGCGCACGCTCCAGCGCGATTTCCTTCTTGAGGTTCGCGGCGACGCTCTCGTAGCTGGCTTGACTGCCGGGTTCGATCTTGCCGACCTTGACCAGCACCGTGCCGAACGTGCCCGGTATAGGTTCGCTGATCTCGCCGGTCTTCAACGTGAAGGCGGCGTCGGCCACCTTGGAGTCGATGATCGCCGATTTGGCGACCAGACCGAGATCGACGTCGGACGGTTTGAGGTTACGCTCCTTGGCGAGGTCGTCGAAGGAGAGGCCGCCGATCAGGCGCGCGCGGGCGGCGGCAGCGTCCTCGGCGTTGGGAAACATCATCTGCGAGACTTCACGCTTTTCCGGCGTCGCGAACGTATCCTTGCGCTCCTCGTAGACCTTCTTCGCATCCTCGTCGGACACCGTCGTCCACTTCGCCAGTTCGTCCGGCGTGATCGCGACGAACGCGATCTTGCGATATTCGGGCGCGCGGAACTGAACCTTGTGCGCGTCGTAGAAACTTGCCAGCGCTTCCGGCGTCGGCGTGTCGATGGCGCCGGCCTGCGCCGCCTCCAGCTTGACGAATTCCACTGTGCGCTGCTCGTTCTGGAATTGGTTCAGGACGGCAACGGCGGTCTTGCTCGGCTCCATCTCCCCGGAAATCGAGCCGGCGAGCTGGCGCCGCAGCGAAACCTTCTTCTGTTCGGCGATGTAGCGCTGCTCCGAGTAGTTGGCCTGGCGGATGAGCTGGGCGAAGCGCACCGGATCGAACGCGCCGTTGGCGCCCTTGAAATTCGGATCATTGGTGATCGATTTCATGATCTCGTCGGTCGACACCTGCAAGCCGAGCTTGCGCGCGGATTCGTCCAGCGTCGTCTCGGCAATCACCTGCTGCAGCACCTGGCGGTCGATGCCGAAGGCACGCGCCTGGTCGGGCGCGAGCGGGCGGCCGATCTGGCGGCTGATCTGCTGAAGCCGGTCGGTATAGAGCTGGCGGAATTGTTCGATGGAAATTTCGGTCTTGCCGATCTTGGCCAGCGTCGACTGGCCGAATCCCCGGAAGATGTCGCCGATGCCCCATACGCCGAAGCTGATGATCAGGACGCCCATCACGATGGTCATGATGGTCTTGCCGAACCAGTTGGATGAGGCGTTACGTATTCCGCGGAGCATGGGCCTATCTTATTGCAGGAGGGGCGGGCCGCTTCCGGAGCGAATTCGGCGTCATGGCAGCGGTGATGCGCCAAGCCGCTTCGCCGGCACAAAATCCGGGGTGGTCCTGGCACGAACCGGCGTTCCACGTCGCCGGAAGGCGTCCGAAGGGCAGCACGAAGTGATCCGGTTATCATAAAGAGCCGGCCGCGCCGTCGCAACCGTGGCGGAAACGCGCAATTCGTCGCCAATTCCCGCCTTGTCCCGTCCTTGGGCGTTGTCAGCGCCGGCCGCTGCGGCTATTGGCTCGGCCATCCCAATTCCGTGATGATGCTTTAACCGTCGTCGCAAAGTCACCCCGAGCGCGAGAGTTCGATCCCATGACCAAGCCGATTCGTCCGCTGATCGCGGGCAACTGGAAGATGAATGGCCTCAAGGCCTCGTTGAGCGAGATCGCGGTGATTGCGCAGGGGGCCGGCGCGTTGTGGCGCAAGGTCGATCTGCTGATCTGCCCGCCCGCGACATTGCTGTTCACCTCGGCCGCGTCGGTGATCGGCTCGCGGGTGGCGATCGGGGCACAGGATTGCCATGTCGCGACCTCGGGCGCGCATACCGGCGACATTTCCCCACAGATGCTGGTGGACGCGGGCGCCACCGCCGTCATCGTCGGCCATTCCGAACGCCGCGCCGATCATGGCGAAACCGATGCGTTGGTGCGCCGCAAGGCCGAAGCCGCCTGGAACGAGGGCCTCGTGGCGATCATCTGCATCGGCGAGACGCAGGCCGAGCGCGCCGCCGGGCAGGCGCTCGACGTGGTCGGACGCCAGCTCGCCGGCTCGGTGCCGGACGGCGCCACCGCAGCCAATACCGTGGTCGCCTATGAGCCGGTCTGGGCGATCGGCACCGGCCGCACCCCGACTGTCGCGGAAGTCGCCGAAGTTCATGATTTCATGCGCAAAACCCTTATCGGCCGGTTTGGTACCGAAGCCGCCGGCATCCGCCTGCTCTACGGCGGGTCGGTCAAGCCGTCGAATGCCGCGGAACTGATGGCCGTATCCAATGTCAACGGCGCGCTGGTCGGCGGTGCCAGCCTGAAGGCGGCCGACTTTCTTGCGATCGCGGCCGGCTGTCCTTAATTAAGCGCCAATCGATCAGGTATCGGATTGCGTACCTGAACGCCGGGCAGGGGTGACAATCGCCCCGCCGGTCGTGTAGACACCCTGCGAATTCATGTTTCGCCTGCTGCCTGCGGATTCGACCCGCCGGCGCTGCGATGGAAGGTCTCGATGGAAACCGTCATTATCGTCATTCACCTGATGCTGGTCGTGGTGCTGATCGGCGTGGTGCTGATCCAGAAGTCCGAAGGCGGCGGCCTCGGAATCGGCGGCGGCGGCGGTGGCGGCGGCTTCATGTCGAGCCGCGGCACCGCGAACCTGCTGACGCGGACCACGGCCATCGTGGCGGGCCTGTTCTTCGTCACCAGCCTGCTGTTGTCGTGGCTTGCGAATTACGAGCGGGCGCCGACCTCGATCATCAACAACACCTCCGCGCCGTTGTCGCAGCCGGCAACTCCGGTCGCGCCGAGCGGCGGCGGTGTGCTCGATTCGTTGAAGCAGCAGGAACAGCAGGCCCCGAGCGTTCCGCAGCCTCCACGATCGCAGTGAGGCCCTGCAATTCTGCAAGGCTTCTCAATGTGAATTGTTGAGAAACGTCTCCAAGAAACTGTTTTCGCTTTGAATTTTAAGTCACCCACAGCATGGCTCGTCATCGGGCCGTGGTTCCGATTCGTTTTGGCGAATCGCTCAGGTCAGCGTAGAGGTTAAGTCCCATGGCGCGGTACATTTTCATCACCGGCGGCGTGGTCTCCTCGCTCGGCAAGGGTCTGGCATCGGCGGCGCTCGGCGCTTTGCTGCAAGCCCGGGGCTACAAGGTCCGGCTTCGCAAGCTCGATCCCTATCTCAACCTCGACCCCGGCACGATGTCGCCGTATCAGCACGGCGAGGTGTTCGTCACCGACGACGGCGCCGAAACCGATCTCGACCTCGGCCATTACGAGCGGTTCACCGGGCGTCCGGCGACCAAGCAGGACAACATCACCACCGGCCGGATCTATCAGGACATCCTGACCAAGGAGCGGCGCGGCGATTATCTCGGCGCCACCATTCAGGTGGTGCCCCACGTTACCAATGCCATCAAGGACTTCGTCCTCACCGGCAACGACGGCTACGACTTCGTGCTGGTCGAGATCGGTGGCACCGTGGGCGACATCGAGGGCCTGCCGTTCTTCGAGGCGATCCGCCAGATCAAGAACGACCTGCCGCGTGGCCACGCCATCTACGTTCACCTGACCTTGCTGCCGTTCATTCCGAGCGCCGGCGAGTTGAAGACCAAGCCGACCCAGCACTCGGTCAAGGAGCTACGCTCGATCGGCATTCAGCCGGACATCCTGCTGTGCCGGACCGACCGGCCGATTCCGAAGGAGGAGAGGCGCAAGCTCGGGCTGTTCTGCAATGTCCGCGAAAGCGCTGTCATCGAGGCGCGCGACGTCGACAACATCTACGCCGTGCCCGAGGCTTATCACGACGCCGGGCTCGACGACGAGGTGCTGGCCGCGTTCGGTATCGAGCCGAAAGCTCCGCCGGCGCTTGAGAGCTGGCACACCATCAACGAACGCGTCCGCAATCCGGAAAGCGCGGTGACGATTGCCATCGTCGGCAAGTACACCGGCATGAAGGACGCCTACAAATCGCTGATCGAGGCGCTGTCGCACGGCGGCATCGCCAACAACGTCAAGGTGAACCTCGACTGGATCGAGAGCGAGGTGTTCGAGAAGGACGATCCGGCGCCGATGCTGGAACATGTCGACGGCATTTTGGTGCCGGGCGGGTTTGGCCAGCGCGGAGCGGAAGGCAAGATCCGCGCGGCGCGGTTCGCGCGTGAGCGCCGGGTGCCGTATTTCGGTATCTGCTTCGGCATGCAGATGGCGGTGATCGAGGCGGCGCGCAATCTCGCCGGCATCGAGAAGGCCAACTCCACCGAATTCGGCCCGACCTCCGAGCCGGTGGTCGGTCTGATGACCGAGTGGTTGCGCGGCAACGAACTCGAGAAGCGCTCGAAGGCGGGCGATCTCGGCGGCACCATGCGGCTCGGCGCCTATCCCGCCGCGCTCAAGAAGGGCAGCCGCGTCTCGCACATCTACGGCGACGCGCTGGAAGTGTCCGAACGCCATCGCCACCGTTACGAGGTCAACACCGCCTACAAGGACCGGCTCGAACAGCACGGCCTGCGTTTCTCCGGCCTGTCGCCGGACGGTGTTTTGCCGGAGATCGTCGAATACGAGGATCATCCGTGGTTCATCGGCGTGCAGTATCACCCCGAACTGAAATCGCGCCCCTTCGAACCGCACCCGCTGTTCGCCTCGTTTATCCAGGCGGCGGTGGTGCAGAGCCGGCTGGTCTGACGATTTATTTGCCGGACCGTCCCAAGCCGGTGTCGCCGCCGAATGTGGTCGGGCCGGACTGTCACAGTCCGCTCGATTCGCGCCAATAGATCGATTCTTTCATGCAATCCCCCAAGGAGGAGCCGCCGCATGTCGCGTGACGGCCGGAATTGCTTTGTCCTGACCGGAGGCCCGGGCTCAGGCAAAAGCACGTTGATTGAGGCTCTTGGATCTGTTGGCTTTCGAACGGTGCCTGAGGCGGGCCGCTCTATCATCCGCGAACAGGTTGCCATTTCGGGTCGTGCATTGCCCTGGATTGATCCGGCATTGTTCGCCGAGATGATGTTATCTCGCGATTTGCAGTCTTACGAACGCCACGCCGGTCACCAAGAGGTGGTGTTTTTCGATCGCGGTCTTCCCGACGTGATGGGCTATCTGCGCCTGCTCGATCTGCCCATTCCAGATCATGTGCGGAAGGCCGTGGATCTGCATCGTTACCATCCCTGTGTTTTCATCTGCCCGCCTTGGCCCGCTATATTCACGCAGGATCGCGAACGCAAACAGACGAGGGAAGAGGCGGAACTGACCTATGAAGCGATGATCCGGGTCTATTCGGATTGCGGCTACAGGCTTATCGAAGTTCCTCGTGCCGTGGTCGATGATCGTCGGCAATTCATTCTGGATGCGATCTCGGGGGCACTACGCGGCTCCGCGCCTATCCCTCGATGCTGATGAGGCGCGTCGTCGTCGCGGTGCACACGAGAATACCCACAAAGTTCTTGTCGTCCCTGCCTGTGCAGGGACGACGCTGTGCAGGGTGTCCAGTATCGGACTTGACAATATTCCTATAGGATAGTATACCTATCAACGTTCCGTCCCGATGAGAGGGGCGTTTCGCGATCGTCACGGTTCGCGGGGCGGGATGCGGTGGACGCGGCAGCGTTCGGCGCGAAGTGTTGGCGGCAGGGCGGCTCCTCCATGGCGAGGGCTCCGTGAGCCTCCATCCTCGCGCGGACGACGACGCTGCGCGGTGCGGACCGGGGTGGAGATGCACCCCATTGGCATCGCCTTTGCGCGCC
>Ga0160496_1000175_pt1 | contig 41027 bp, 36 predicted proteins | sample DIDPMG_2_FD_108231 | JGI IMG/M metagenome (GOLD analysis project Ga0160496, IMG submission 108231) | Enriched soil microbial communities from UW Madison campus, WI, USA - DID2937_E24_FP MG | ecosystem: Environmental > Terrestrial > Soil > Grasslands | place: USA: Madison, Wisconsin | collected...
CTGGCCGCCCGAGATCTCGGCCGGATAGCTCTGCAGCACCGGCTCGAGCTCGAAGGCCTCGACCCAGCGGCGCGCCGCCGGCGGCACCGCGCGCCGGCCCGGATTGAACCAGCCCGACTTCAGGCCGAAGGCGATGTTCTGCGCCACGGTGAGATGGGGAAACAGCGCGTAATCCTGGAACAGATACGCCACCCGGCGCGCCTGCGGCGCCACCCAGACCTGGCGCTCGGCGTCGAACAGCAGATGGCCGTTGACCTCGATGCGGCCGGCATCCGGGCGCATCAGCCCGGCCACCGCGCGCAGCGTCTGGCTCTTGCCCGCGCCCGAAGGGCCGAACAGCACCACGCGGCGCGCGTCGGTGCGCAGGCGCACGTCGAGCTCGAAGCGGCGCTCGCCCGACACCAGCGTCTTGCGCACGTCGATGGCAATGGTCATGTGATGCTCCGGGCGTTGCGGCGCGCGTTCGCCGGCACGAGCCGTTGCGCGAGCAACAATGCCGCGACGCAGACCACCGAGGTGATCAGCACCAGCACGTTCGCGGTGTGGTCGTCGCCCGCCTGCACCGCCTCGTAGATCGCGATCGACAGCGTCTGCGTGCGCCCGGGCAGGTTGCCCGCGATCATGAGCGTGGCGCCGAACTCGCCCAGCGCGCGTGCGAAGGCGAGCAGCACGCCGGCGATGATGCCGCGCGACGCCAGCGGCAGCGTCACGCGGAAGAAGATGGCGCTGTCGCGCACGCCCAGCACGCGGGCCGCGGCCGGCAGCTGCGGATCCACGTCCTCGAAGGCCGCGCGCGCGGCCTTGAGCACCAGCGGAAAGGCGACCACGGCGGCGGCGATCACCGCGCCCTGCCAGGTGAACACCAGCTCGATGCCCCAGCCGGCCAGCGTCTCGCCCAGCACGCCGCGGCGGCCGAGCAGCACCAGCAGGTAGTAGCCCAGCACCGTGGGCGGCAACACCATCGGCAGCGTGAGGATCGCGTCGACCAGATCGCGCAGCGGCGAACGCCAGCGCGACAGCCCGTAGGCCGCGGCCACGCCGCCTACGGTCGCCAGCAAGGTCGCCCACAGCGCGACCTTGAGCGACAGCAGCAGCGGCACCCATACCGGGTCAGTCATGCGGACTCCTGCCGGAAGGGTGCGTCACCGCTCAAGGCTTGGAGAAGCCGAAGCGCTTGAGGATGGCCTGGCCCTTGTCGGAACGCACGTAGTCGATGAAGGCCTGCGCGTCCTTGGCCGAGGCCTCGCGGGTGGTGCGGGCGATCGGATAGGTGATGGCCTGCGGCGTCGGCACGTCGGCCACCACCCGCACCTTCTCGGGCATCACGGCCGCATCGGTGGCGAACACGAAACCGGCGTCCACCTCGCCGCGCGCCACGTAGTCCAGGCTCTGGCGCACGTTCTGCGCCAGCACGCCCTTGGCCGAGACGGCGTCCCAGAGATTCTGCTGCCTGAGCGCGCCCTCGGTGTAGCGACCCACCGGCACCGAGGCGGGATTGCCATAGGCCACGCGCTTGACCGCGTCGCTGGCGAGATCCTGCGTGCTGGTCACGATGGCCGACACGCCGACCGGCGCGATCAGCACCAGCTTGTTGGCGGCGAAATCGACGCGGGTGGCGGGCAGCACGGCCTTGCCGGCGACGGCGCGGTCCATCGCGGCCTGGTCGGCCGACGCATACACGTCGGCCGGCGCGCCCTGCTCGATCTGGCGCAGCAGCACGTCGGAGGCGGCGAAGTTGAACGTCAGCCGGGTGCCGGGATGGTCGGCTTCGTACGCGGTGCCGACGGCGCGGAACGCGTTGGTGAGCGAGGCCGCGGCCGACACCACCAGCTCGGCCGCCATCGCGGACGAGGAATAAACACCGGCGAGCACGGCCGCCAGCACGATCCTGTTGCGCATCTTCATCCTGTTCTCCTGTGCGGCGCGGGCCCTGTGCCGGGCCGATGGCGGACGCATCGAAGCGAAATATACATAGGTACATAACGCTCGTCAAAAAGCCGTCCGCCCATGAAAAACGCCGCCCGGTCGGGGCGGCGTCGGTGCGGCGGGGCCGGGCTGCGCTCAGCCGAGCAGCAGCGCGTCGTCGGCGAGCTTCTCGCCGCGGACGCGCTCGAACATCGCGAGCAGGTCCGGCACGTCCATGCCGCGGCGCTCCTCGCCGGACACGTCGAGCACCACCTGGCCCTGGTGCAGCATCACCGTGCGGTCGCCCACGTCGAGCGCCTGGCGCATGCTGTGCGTCACCATCATGGTGGTGAGCTGGTTCTCGGCCACGATGCGGGCCGTGAGCTGCAGCACGAAGTCGGCCGTGCGCGGGTCGAGCGCGGCGGTGTGCTCGTCGAGCAGCAGGATGCGCGAGGGCTGCAGCGCCGCCATCAGCAGGCTGACCGCCTGGCGCTGACCGCCGGAAAGCAGACCGATCCGGTCGGACAGGCGATTCTCCAGGCCCAGGCCCAGCGTGGCGAGGCGCTCGCGGAAGCCGTCGCGCATCGAGGCCTTGACCGCGCGCGACAGGCCGCGGCGGCCGCCGCGCATCTGCGCCAGCGCCATGTTTTCCTCGATGGTGAGGTCTTCGCAGGTGCCGGCCATCGGGTCCTGGAACACGCGGGCCACGCGGCCGGCGCGGGACCAGACCGGCTGGCGCGTCACGTCGGCCTCGTTGATCAGGATCTGGCCCGAGTCGATGGGCAGGTCGCCCGACACCGCGTTGAGGAAGGTGGACTTGCCGGCGCCGTTGGAGCCGATCACGGTCACGAACTGACCCGTGGGGATCTCCAGCGACAGGCCGCGCAGCGCGCGGGTCTCGATCGGCGTGCCGGCGTTGAAGGTAATGAACAGATCGCGTGCGCACAACATATCAGCGCCCCTTCTTGCCGAACAAACGGCGCTTGAGCATGGGAATGACCAGCGCGATGGTCACCAGGACCGCGGTCACGAGGTTCAGGTCCTGGGCCTTCAGGCCGATGAAGTCGCTGTTGAGGGCCAGCGCAATGAAGAAGCGATAGACGATGGCGCCGAGGATGACGGCCAGCGTCGCCATGACCAGCTTGCGCGAAGGCAGGATGCTTTCGCCCACGATCACCGCCGCCAGGCCGATCACGATGGTGCCGATGCCCATGGAGATGTCGGCGCCGCCCTGCGTCTGCGCGAACAGCGCGCCGGCCAGCGCGACCAGCGCGTTCGACAGCGCCATGCCGGCCAGGATCATGCCGCCGGTGTTCACGCCCTGCGCGCGCGCCATGCGGCCGTTGGAACCGGTGGCGCGCATAGCCAGGCCGGTCTGGGTGGCGAAGAACCAGTCGAGCGCGAACTTGGCGATCAGCACCACCAGCAGCAGCAACAGCGGGCGCGCCTCGTAGTCGGACAGCCAGGAGGGCTGCAGGATGGTGAACACGGTGGGCTCGGTGATCAGCGGCACGTTGGGCTTGCCCATGATGCGCAGGTTGATCGAGTAGAGCGCGATCATCATCAGGATGCTGGCCAGCAGATCCATGATCTTGAGCCGCACGTTGAGCCAGCCCGTGACCAGGCCGGCACAGGCGCCGGCCGCGGTGGCGACCAGGGTGGACGTGAAGGGATCGTAGCCGGCGGCGATCAGCGTGGCCGCGACCGCGCCGCCCAACGGAAAGCTGCCGTCGACGGTGAGGTCGGGAAATCGCAGCAGACGGAACGAAATCAGCACGCCCAGCGCCACCAGGCTGAAGATCAGGCCGATCTCCAGGGCGCCCAACAGTGAAAACAATGACATTTAATCAATCCGGTCAGGGGCAGGAACCGGCATGCTATCGAAAGCCGGCCAGCCGATTCTTGCGTTCGGGCATCGGTAATACCCGAGGTTTCGAAACGAATATTTCGCATCCCGCCGTTTTTTGGCGGATCGGGATCGTCCGTGGACGCGCTGCCGAATGGGCGACGCGCGAATGCAAAAATGCCCCGCGCCAGGGTTGCTCCTGGGGGCGGGGCATCGGGCGATGCCGTGATTATTTCACGATCTGCGCGGCCTGCTTGACCAGCGTGTCGGGCAGCTTCACGCCCTGCTTCTCGGCCGCGCCCGGGTTCACGAACAGCTCGAGCTTGGAGCTGGTTTCGGAGGGGATCGCGCCGGGCTTCTCGCCCTTCAGGATGCGGCCGACCATCTTGCCGGTCTGGATGCCGAGATCGCGGTAGTTGATGCCCAGCGCGGCGATGGCGCCGCGCTTGACGCTGTCGGTGTCGGACGCGACCAGCGGGATCTTGGCGTCGTTGCCGACCTTGACCAGGGCCTCGTAGGCCGACACGACGTTGTTGTCGGTGTTGGTGTAGATCACGTCGACCTTGCCGATCAGGCTGCGCGCGGCCGAGGCCACGTCGACGGTGCGCGGCGCGGCGGCCTCGACCAGGGTCATGCCGGCCTTGGGCAGCAGCTCCTGCAGCTGCTTGACCACCACCACCGAGTTGGCTTCGCCGGGGTTGTAGACCATGCCGACGCGCTTGGCTTCGGGCACGACCTTCTTGATCAGGTCGATCTGCTTGTCGAGCGCGAGCAGGTCGGACACGCCGGTGACGTTGGTGTTGGAGGCTTCCATCGCGGGCACCAGCTGGGCGGCGACCGGATCGGTGACGGCGGAATAGACCACCGGCACGGTCTTGGTGGAGGCGACCACGGCCTGGGCCGAGGGCGTGGCGATCGCAACGATGGCGTCGGGCTTGTCGCCCACGAACTTGCGGGCGATCTGCGCGGCGGTGCCGGTGTTGCCCTGCGCGCTCTGGTATTGCCACTTCAGGTTCTTGCCTTCCTCGAAGCCGGATTGCTTCAGGCCTTCCTTGACGCCGTCACGCACGGCATCCAGCGCGGGATGCTCGACGATGGCGGTCACGGCCACCGACTTCTGCTGCGCGAAGGCCGGCGTGGCTTGTACGGCCATTGCCAGCGCCAGTGCGCCCACCGTCAGAAAATGTTTTTTTCCGATCAGCATAGATAAGCTCCTTACACCCTGTGTTTGATTATTCTCTCGCGGCGCCCGTGGCCACGAAAGCGCGTAGTCTAACGTGTCGATACCAGGGCCGCGGCGCGGGAAATCCCTGAAGCCGACACCTGCCGGTAAGCGGGAAAGGTGTAGTCTACCGTCCATGGTCCGCTGCATTGCAGCATCGCGCGCGGACCGCCGCCGCACACGCGCCACCGCCGCGCCGGGCCCCGCCCGCGCACACGTCACGCCAAGGATCTCATCATGCAGAAACGCGCTCTGGGCCGCTCCGGCCTGTCGATTCCTCCCATCGCTTTCGGCGGCAACGTGTTCGGCTGGACCGTCGACGCGGCCACCTCGTTCTCGCTGCTCGACGCGCTGGTCGACGCCGGCCTGAACTTCATCGACACGGCCGACGTGTACTCGCGCTGGGCGCAGGGCAACCAGGGCGGCGAATCGGAAACCATCATCGGCCAGTGGCTCAAGAAGACGGGCAAGCGCGACCAGGTGTTGATCGCGACCAAGGTCGGCATGGAAATGGGCCCGGGCAAGATCGGCCTCAAACCGGACTACATTCGCCAGTCGGTTGAAGACTCCCTGAAGCGCCTTCAGACCGATCACATCGATCTGTACCAGGCCCACAAAGACGATCCCGACACGCCGCTGGCCGACGCGCTGGAGGCGTTCGCCGACCTGATCGCGGCGGGCAAGGTGCGCGCCATCGGCGCCTCCAACTACTCGGCCGCCCGGCTCAACGAGGCGCTGATCACCAGCGAACGCCTCGGCCTGCCGCGCTACGAAAGCATCCAGCCCGAATACAACCTCTACACGCGCGAGCCCTTCGAGTCGGGCCTGCAGGAGCTGGTCGTGACCCAGCAGCTCGGCACGATCAACTACTACGCGCTGGCCAGCGGCTTTCTGTCGGGCAAGTACCGCAGCGCCGCCGACGCCGGCCAGAGCGTGCGCGGCAAGAAGATCGTGGAGCAGTACCTGGACGAGCGCGGCCTGCGCATCCTGAAGGCGCTCGACGAGGTCGCCGAAAACGCGCGCGCCAGGCCGGCGCAGGTGGCGCTGGCCTGGCAACTGGCGCAGCCCGGCATCACCGCGCCGATCGCCAGCGCCACCTCGCTGGCGCAGCTCGACGACCTGGCCGGCGCCGCCCGCCTCGCCTTGTCGCGCGACGACCTGGTGCGCCTGAGCGCGGCCAGCGCCTGGTGCTGACCGACGGGTGCTGACTGGCGGGAGCTGACCGCCGGGTGACGCGCGGCCGGCGGCCGCGCTGAAGCGGATCAGACAACGGGCGCGCACGGCGCCCGTTGCGCATGCCGGTGCGAGCCAGACGCCGGGCCAAAATTTCGCGCATCAATGTTATGTTATATCATTCCATTCAAGCGGAGCCGCTCCGGTGCGCCCGCGCCCGATCCGGAAGTCCCATGCCCCTCGCCCCCACCCACCGCCTGCCCGTTACGGTCCTGTCCGGCTTCCTCGGCGCCGGCAAGACCACGCTGCTCAATCACATCCTGACCAACCGCGAAGGCCGCCGCGTGGCGGTGATCGTCAACGACATGTCGGAGATCAACATCGACGCGGCGCTGGTGCGCGATGGCGGCGCCGCCCTCTCCCGCACCGACGAAAAGCTGGTGGAGATGAGCAACGGCTGTATCTGCTGCACCCTGCGCGAAGACCTGCTGGTGGAGGTGCAGCGGCTCGCCGCCGAAGGCCGCTTCGATCAGCTGGTGATCGAATCCACCGGCATTTCCGAGCCGCTGCCGGTCGCCGAGACCTTCACCTTCGAGGGCGAGGACGGCCTGTGCCTGGGCGACGTGGCCCGGCTCGACACCATGGTGACGGTGGTCGACGCGGCCAATTTCCTGCGCGACTACGGCTCGCGCGACCGCCTGGCCGAACGCGGCGAATCGCTGGGCGAGGAAGACACGCGCACCGTGGTGGACCTGCTGATCGAGCAGGTCGAGTTCTGTGACGTGATCGTGCTGAACAAGGCCGACTTGATCGACCTGGCCGAGCTGCATCGGCTGCACGGCATCCTGTCGCGCCTGAATCCGCGCGCCCGCATCGAGATCGCGGAGTTCGGCCAGGTGCCGCTCGACCGCGTGCTCCAGACCGGTTTGTTCGACTTCGAGCAGGCGGCGCAGGCCCCGGGCTGGCTGCGCGAACTGCGCGGCGAGCACACGCCGGAGACCGAGGAATACGGCATCCGCAGCTTCGTCTACCAGGCGCGGCGGCCGTTCCATCCGCAGCGCTTTCACGACTGGGTGGCGCGCGAGTGGCCGGGCGTGGTGCGGTCCAAGGGCTTTTTCTGGCTCGCCAGCCACCCGGCCCTGGCCGGCAACTGGTCGCAGGCCGGCGCGGTGGCGCGCCACGGCGTGGCCGGCCATTGGTGGGCGGCGATCCCGCCCGAACACTGGCCCGACGATGCCGAGGCCGTGGCCCGCATCCGCGCGCGCTGGGACGAGCGGGTCGGCGATGCGCGCCAGGAGCTGGTGCTGATCGGCATCGACATGGACGAGCCCGCGCTGCGCGCCCGGCTCGATGCCTGTCTGCTCGACGACCGCGAGATGGCGCAGGGCCCGCAGGCCTGGATGCGCTGGCCCAATCCCTTTCCCGACTGGCCCGCGCAGGACCTCGCCGATCTGGCGCCCTGATGTGCGGACGGGGCGCCGAGGCGCCCCGTCGAACTGGCCGCAGCCCCGCGGCTGCGCTTACTTGACCACGCCGCAGGCCAGGCGCGCGCCGCCGCCGCCCAGCTTCTCGGGATGATCGCTGTGGTTGTCGCCGCCGGCATGCACCATCAGCGCATGGCCCTTGAAGTCGGCGGCCTTCAGGCGCGGCGCGAGCACCGGGTAGGTGGCCTTGCCGTCGGCCGTGACGTAGATCGCGGGCAGGTCGCCCTTGTGGCCGGAATCGTCATACGGGCCCTTGTGGGCGCCGGTCTTGTCCGGATCCCAGTGGCCGCCCGCGCCGCCGCCCGGCACCGGCTTGCCATCGGCCTCGGTGGTATCGCACGACGGCTTTTCGTGCAGGTGGAATCCATGCACGCCCGGCGGCAGGCCGGTGAGGTTGGGCGTGAGCACCGCGCCGTATTTGCTGTCTTCGATTTTCACGCTGCCGGCCGCCTTCTCGACGCCCTTGGGGCCGACGAAATTCAACTCGACGGTCTGTGCCTGCGCATGGGCCACGCCCGCCAGGCCCAGCATCGCGGTCAATATCAAACGCTTCATGGAAACTCCTCCAGATCGGTGGGACGGGTCGGCACCCGGCTCATCCCAGTCTAGCGAAGCGTTCCGGCACCAGCAACGCACGCGCCCGGCGCGTGTGTCACCGATTGCATCAGCCGGCGAAAGCCTCTCGCGGCTTTCGCCGGCCGGTCGCGGCCTCAGTCCAGCGTGACGCCGGAGTCCTTCACCACCTTGGCCCAGCGCGCGATCTCGCTGTCGACGAACGCGCCGAACTGCGCCCCCGTCAGCGTCGGGATGCTGGAACCGTTGCCGGCCCAGGTTTCCTTGATCTTGGGCTGGTTCAGCGCCTTGGTGACCTCCTCGGTCATGCGGGCCACCGCCTCGGGCGGCGTGCCGGCCGGGGCCCACAGCGCGTACCAGGTCGAGACCTCGTAGTTGGGCAGGCCCGCCTCGGCCGCGGTCGGCACGTTCGGGAACGACGGCGAGCGCTCCTTGGACGCCACCGCCAGCGGCTTGATGCTGCCCGAGCGGATGTGGCCGGCCGACGAACCGAGCCCGTCGAAGGCCATGTCGACCTGGCCGCCGATCAGCGCCGACAGCATCGGCCCGGCGCCCTGGTACGGCACGTCGACCAGCTTGATGCCGGTCTGCATGGCGAACAGCTCGCCGGCCAGATGGTGCGTGCTGCCCTTGCCGGCGGTGCCGAAGTTGATCTCGCCCGGGTGCTTCTTGGCGTAGTCCACCAGTTCGGCGACGGTCTTGACCGGCAGCTTGCTGCTGTTGATCACCACCACCTGCGGCGGCTGCGCGAGCAGCGCCACGGGCACGAAGTCCTTCTGGATGTTGTAGCTGAGGTTCTTGTAGAGCGAGGGGGCCAGCGCGTGGTGCGCGCCGCCCATGAAGAAGATGTAGCCGTCGCCCTTGGCCTTGGCCGCCACCGCCGCGCCGACGGTGCCGCCGGCGCCGCCCTTGTTGTCGATCACCACCGGCTGGCCGATCTGCGTGCCCAGCTGCTGCGCGAGCGGGCGCGCAAAGGTGTCGGTGCCGCCGCCTGCCGGGAACGGGACGATGATGGTCACCGGCCGGTCGGGCCAGGCGGCGGTTGCGGGCAGGCTGGCCGTGCAGGCCACCAGGGCCGCCATCGCGGTCAATACGTGTCTCATTGAAGCTCCTCCTTGGTCATGCGCAGGATGGACGTGCCGCCTCGGATGGGGTCGTGCGACGTCCTCGTGTTATGTGTCGTGGCGCCTGCCTTGCGGCGGCGCCCGCCTGTGCTTCTGCTGCAATCACTTCAAGTCTTGCGGGGTCGCTGGGGGCGGTCTCCTTTCGACGTCTTCGGGGCGGGGCCACGGCCGGCGCCCGCACATAGAAAAAGGCCGGCGCATCGACTGCCCCGGCCCGCTGGATCATGCCGCGCGATAGGTGTCGCGCAACACGTTTTTCTGCACCTTGCCCATGGTGTTGCGCGGCAGCTCGGCCGCCACGTGGATCTGCTTGGGCACCTTGAAATTGGCGATGCGCGCCTTGAGTTCGGCCTGCATGGCCTGCGGGTCGAGCGTGGCCGACGCGCGCGGCACCACCACCGCGACCACGGCCTCGCCGAAGTCCGGATGCGGCACGCCGATCACGGCCGACTCGGCCACGCCGGGCATTTCGTCGATCAGCGTCTCGATCTCCTTCGGGTAGACGTTGAAGCCGCCCGAGATGATCAGGTCCTTGCTGCGGCCCACGATCGAGAGATAGGCGTCGGGCACCGCGCGGCCCGAGGCCTCGCCGCCCCAGCGGCCCACGTCGCCGGTCTTGAACCAGCCATCGGCGGTGAACTCCTCGGCCGTCTTTTCCGGCATGCGCCAGTAGCCGGAGAACACGTTGGGGCCGCGCACCTGCACGTTGCCGATCTCGTTGGGCGGCAGCGCACGGCCGGCGTCGTCGACCACGCGCACCTGCACGTCCGGCAGCGCCCGGCCCACCGTTCCGCCCAGGCGCTCGCCCTCGGCGGCGTCGTAGGGGTTGGAGGTCAGCATCACGGTCTCGCTCATGCCGTAGCGTTCGAGAATCGTGTGGCCGGTGCGCTCCTTGAAGTCGTTGAAGGTCTCGGTGAGCAGCGGCGCGGAACCCGAGATGAAGAGCCGCATGTTGGCGCAGGCCTTGCGGTCGAAGCGCGCGTCGCCCAGCAGTCGCACGTAATAGGTGGGCACGCCCATCATCACGGTGCTGCGCGGCAGGTAGTGCAGCGCCTGTTCGAGGTCGAGCTTGGGCAGCCAGATCATGCGGGCGCCGGCCAGCAGCGCGCCGTGCGAGGCCACGAACAGGCCGTGCACGTGGAAGATCGGCAGCATGTGCAGCAGCACGTCGTCCGCGCGCCAGCCCCAGTATTGGTGCAGCGTGCGCGCGTTGGCGGCGAGGTTGCCGTGCGACAGCATCGCGCCCTTGCTGCGACCCGTCGTGCCGGAGGTATAGAGAATGGCGGCCAGGTCGTCTTCCTTGCGCACGGCGGTGCGGAAGGTCTGCGGCAGGCCGGCGGCGGCCGACAGCAGCGTGCCGCTGCGATCCTCGTCGAGCGTGTACACGTGCTTCGTGCCGGCGGCCTTGGCCAGGCGCTCGATCCAGGGCTGGTTCTTGCTCGAGCACACCACCACGGCGGGCTCGGCGTTGCCCAGGAAATACTCGATCTCGGATTCGCGATACGCGGTGTTCAACGGCAGGTAGACGTAGCCGGCACGCAGCGTGGCGAGATACAGCAGCAGCGCCTCGGGCGACTTCTCGACCTGCACGGCGACGCGCGCGCCCTTGGGCAGTTTCAACGAGGCCAGCAGATTGGCCAGGCAGGCCGTGGCACGCTCGATGTCGTCGTAGCTGTATTGCAGGTCGGGCGTTTCGATGGCGATCTTGTTGCGATCGGCGGGAAAGCCGCCGGCAAGGACCGCGTACAGGTTGGCGTTGCTCACCGTTCTAGTCTCCGGTAAAGGTCGGTGTCGTGCCGGCCAGGAACGCTTGCACCCCTTCGAGGTGGTCCCGGCTTTCGGCGTATGAGAAAAAATCCTGGTATTCGGCCTCGGTGAGCGGCGCGGCATCAGTGAGGCGGCGCGCGTACTGCTTGTTGAGGCGGGCCGCCGCGGGCGCGCCCGCGCGCACCCGGGCCAGGGCCGCCTCGGTCTCGGCCTCGAGCTCGGCGGGGTCGACGATACGGGTGAGCAGCCCCAGCCGCAAGGCTTCGGGCGCATCGAACACGCGGCCCTCCAGCAGCAGCGCCACCGTCGCGGCGCGGCCCACCAGGTCGATCATGCCGCGCATCTCGTCGGGGGCCAGCGGGAAGCCGAGGCGGTTGATCGGCACGCCGAAGCGGGCGTCGGCCGCGGCGATGCGCAGGTCGCACAGGCTGGCGATCTCCAGGCCCCCGCCCACGCACACGCCGGCGATGCTGGCAATGACCGGATGCGGGCAGTCGCGCAGCGCATGCAGCGCCGGCGCCAGCACCTCGCGGTGATAGTGCATCACGTCGGCGAAGCTGCCGCGCTCGCGCGGGAATTCGCGGATGTCGGCGCCGGCGGCGAAGTGGCCACTGGCGCCTCGCACCACCACGGCGCGCAGCGTCATGTCATGGGCGAGCGCGCCGAACACCTCGGCGAGCTGGCGCCACATCGCCACGCTGATGGCATTGAGCCGGCCCGGGTGCGACAGGGTCACCCAGGCCACGTCGCCGCGGCGCTCGTGCAACACCTGCCCGGCCGCGGGCGCCTCGCGCATCTGCTCTGTCACGCGTCTGTCCTCGTCGTCGATGCGGCGCGGCTCAGGCCACGCGCGCGATGGAACGGCTGATCACGGGCTTGCCGTCCTGCAGGCGCGCCAGGTTGTCGTCCAGGTCGGCCAGCACGTAGGCGTAGTTCACCATCAGCCCGCAGGACTGGCTCAGGCCCTTGGCCGACAGGTCGGCCGCCCAGTTCAGGCGTTCGACGCGCGCGCCGTTGCCCAGGTGGAAACGCGCCACCGGGTCGAGCGGCTGGCCGTTCTTCATCTGCTGCAGATAGTGCGCGGCGAGCTTCATGCCGGCACGGCGCACCACCTCGGCCGACTTGCCCTGCGCCGCGCGGCGCAGGCGTTCGACCCAGCGCGCGCCGTCCGGGGCGCCGGTGCGCACCTTCTTCGAATCACGCACGATGGCCTCGACGTCGGCGGCGGCCAGCTTGCCGAGCCAGTCGGCGAAGCCCGGGATGGGCGAGAGCGTGGCATACGACTTCAGTTGCGGCAGCTCGTCCACCAGCGACTCGATCACGCGCTTGAGCAGGAAGTTGCCGAAGCTGATGCCGCGCAGGCCCGCCTGGGTGTTCGAGATCGAATAGAAGATCGCCCAGCGCGCCTTCTCCAGATCCTGGCGCGGCGCGGCCATGTCGAGCAGCACCTGCACGTTGTCGGCCATCTGCGGCGCGAAGGCCACCTCGACGAAGATCAGCGGCACGTCCGGCATCTGCGGATGGAAATAGGCGTAGCAGCGGCGGTCGGCGGCGACCCGGTGCTTGAGGTCGTCCCACGAGCGGATCTCGTGCACGGCCTCGTAGATGATGAGCTTCTCGAGCAGCGAGGCCGGCGAATCCCAGGTCAGCGGCCGCAGCGTGAGCAGGCCCACGTCGAACCAGGCCGACAGCAGCACCTCGAGCTCCTTGTCGAGCGCCTGCAGGCCGGCGACCTGCTTGCGCCAGCGCAGCATGTCGGCGCGCAGCGCGACCAGGAAGCCCAGGCCCTGCGGCAAAGCGTTGAAGCGCTTGAACAGGCGGGCGGCCGCCTCGCTGCCCTGCTTCTGGGCGGCGTGGCCCTGCACCAGGCCGGCCAGCAGCGCGCGCTGGCGCTTGGCGTCGCCCTCGTGGTAGGCCGCGCACCAGGCGCGCGCCAGCTTGTTGGCGCGCACGTCGGTCAGGCGCGCGGTGAAGAGCGCGTCGATGTCTTCGGCGCGCGGCAGCGGGTTGCGGTCCCAGAGCCGGCCGATGCGGGCCATCAGGCCGGCCTGTTCGCCCGCGTCGTCGCCGGCGTCGGGACGGTCGTTTTCAGGCGCTGGCGCGCTGCGCGCGGGCACGAGCGTTTCGGGTGCGGACATGGGGTTCCTCCGGGAGAGTTTCGGTCGGGGCGCGGGCGCCATGGGTGGCGAGGGTGCGCAGCGCGTCGAGCTGGCGCAGCAGGTGTTTGCGCGCGAGGGCCTCGGCGCCTTCGGGATCGCGCGCCTTCAGGGCGGCGTAGATGGCGAGATGCTCGGCGCAGGATTCCTGGATGCGGCCGGGCAAGGACAGGCTTTTGTGGCGGAACAGGCTGAGCACCTTGCGCAGGCCGTCGACCATGTCGGACAGCCAGCGGTTGTCGGCCAGCGCCTGCACCGCGACGTGGATCTGGTAGTTCGCTTCGTAATAGGCGTCGATGCGGCCGGCCTGCGCGTGCGCCTGCAGCGCCTCGTGCAGCGGCGCGAGCGCGGCGAGCTGCGCGTCGGTGGCACGCTGCGCCGCCTCGTGCGCGCAACGGCCTTCGAGCATGGCCATGAGCGGGAAGATCTGCTCCAGGTCCTGCACGCTCACCTCGTTGACGAAGCAGCCGCGGCGCGGCTCCAGCCGCACCAGCCCCTCGGTGGCCAGCACCTTGAGCGCCTCGCGCAGCGGCGTGCGCGAGATGCCGAGCTCGCCGGTGAGCCGGACCTCGTCGATCCACTCCCCGCCCTTCAGGGCCTGGGCGCGGATCATGGCGCGCAGGCGGTCGGCCACTTCGAGGTAGAGCGCCTGGCGGACGATGGGCGTGGCGGCCGGGGCCGAGGTCAGGGTCGCCAGGGCGCCGGGCTCGATACCTGCGGCGGGGCCGGGACCTGCGGTCAGCGCGGTGGGCGTTTCCATGGCATGTAATTCATAATTATGAATACAACCATCCTACTCCCGCCCTCTGGCGCCGCCTAGCCCCGCCCTCCCTGGGAGAAACCCGTAGACACAAAAAAGGGCATGCCCTCGCGGTGCATGCCCCGGTCTGCCGGCGGTGGCGGTCAGAGATGCAGCACGCCGTCGACCGCGTGGCGCACCAGCGAACGGGCCCAGCGGCGCGCCGGCAGCCCGTATTGCGACTCCACCACCTCGGCGCGCGCCAGCAGCTCGGCCGGGGTGACGGCCAGCGGCGGCCCCGAGAAGGCCAGCACGATCTGGTTGCCGGCATCGATCTCGGGCAGCAGGATGATGCGGTCGTCGAACGCCAGCATCAGATTGCCGATGTTGCGGTCGAAGCTTTCATGCTGGCCGAACAGGTTGACGGCCAGCACGCCCACCTCGCCCAGCACGCGGCGGCAGTCGCGGTAAAAGGCCACGCTGTCGCGCACCGGGCCGCGCGCGGAGGCATCGTAGAGGTCGACCATCAGCACCGGGCAGCGGCCCGCGTTGAGCGGATCGGCCACCCACTCGGCCGCGTCGTCGTGATGCACGGCCAGGCGCTTGGGCGTGGGCAGGCGGAAGAACATCTGGCACACCGCGGTGACCTGCGGGTTCCATTCGACCACCTCGAGCTCGCTGCGCGTGTGCTTGAGACAGAAGCGGGTGAGCGAGCCGGCGCCCAGCCCCAGCAGCCCGATGGCCTGCTCGCGCGGCGGCTCCAGAAACAGCAGCCACGCCATCATCTGCGCGGTGTATTCGAGCACCAGCTCGTTGGGATCCTTGATGCGCATGGCGCCCTGGATCCATTCGGTGCCGAAGTGCAGGTAACGCACGCCGTCGGCTTCGGAAAGCGACGGCTGATCGTGTTCGGAGGGTTTGTTGTGCTTGGACATATCGCGCGATTGTAGCGAGCCGGGCGCGCGCCGCGGCCCGCGGGCTTGGTCCATAATGGCCGCTTCGTCCCAGGCGACGTCCCATGCGAAAGGAGTGTGCCGTGTCCGACAATTTTTCGTCTACGCAAACCATACGCAAGACCGTGCTGCGCAGTGCGGGCGGGCTGGTCGCCTCGCAGCACCGCAAGGCCGCCGAGGCCGGCGCGGCTGTGCTGGCGGCCGGTGGCGATGCGGTGGACGCGGCGGTCGCCACGGCCTTCGCCGCGGGCGTGGCCGAGCCGTGGATGAGCGGGCCGATGGGCGGCGGCGCGATGGTGATCTATCGCGCCGACGAAGACCGCGCGCGCGTCGTGCACTTCGGCATGCGTTCGCCCGGTGCGCTCGACCCCGCGGCCTACTCGCTGGCGGGCGGCGGGCAGGTGTCGGCCGATCTGTTTCCGTGGCCGGCCGTGGTCGACGACCTGAACTGCCGCGGCGCCAAGGCCGTGGCGGTGCCGGGCATGGTGGCCGGCATGAGCGAGGCCCATGGCGCGTACGGCAGGCTGTCCTGGCGCGAAGTGCTGCAACCCGCCGTCTCGCTGGCCGAGGCCGGCCTGCCGCTCGACTGGTACACCACCCTGATGATCACCGGCTCGGCGCGCTGGCTGGCGCGCGACCCGGACGCGGCGCGCATGTTTCTCGACGACGGCCAATGGCCCAAGGCCGGCAACTGGACCGACGCCGCGGGCAACCGCATCGCGCTCACGCAGCAGGCCCTCACGCTGGCGCAGCTGGCCGAGGAAGGCGCGAGCTGCTTCTATGGCGGCGACATCGGCGCCACGCTGGCCCAGGACGTGCAGGACAAGGGCGGCTTCCTGAGCCTGCACGATCTGCTCGCGTACCGCGCGGAGTGGTTCGAGCCGCAGCGCGTGGCCTATCGCGGCGGCGCGATCCACGTCACGCCCCACATGACCGCCGGCCCGAGCCTGGCGCGCTGCCTGGCCAATCTCGAGCGCCTCGTCACGCCGCGCGGCCAGCCCGATGCCGACACCTACCTGGCCTACGCCAAGGTGCTGCGCGACGAATACGCCTACCGGCTCGGCAGCATGGGCGACAACGAGGATCCGCGCGCGCCGGCGTGCACCACGCATTTCAGCGTGGTCGACCGCCACGGCAACATGTGCGCGGTCACGCAGACGCTGCTGTCGGCCTTCGGCTCGCACGTGGTGTCGCCCGGCACGGGCATGCTGCTCAACAACGGCATCATGTGGTTCGATCCCGAGCCCGGCAAACCCAACTCGCTCGGCCCCGACAAGCGCTGCCTGATGAACATCTGCCCGGTGGTGGGCCAGCACGAGGGCCGCACCTTCGCGCTCGGCGCATCGGGCGGGCGCAAGATCCTGCCCGCGGTGATGCAGCTGGTGTCGTTCCTGGTCGACTACGGCTACACGCTCGAAGAGGCCTTCCATCACGCCCGCATCGACGCCAGCACCGACACCATCATGGTCGATCCGCTGCTCTCGCCGGCGATCAAGGCCGCCCTCGCCGAGCGCTTCCCGCACGCGCTGGCCACCCGCACCTGCTATCCGTATGCCTACGCCTGCCCGGCCGGCGTGCTGCGCGACGAAGGCGGCAACCAGGGCTGCACCGAGATCATGTCGCCCTGGGGCGACACGGCGCTCGAAGAACACGCGAGCTGGCCGCCTGCCTGAGCCCCGCGCAGATCCGGAGTTCGCATGCGATATCACGACCTGGTTTTCGAACCGGATTGGCTGGCCGCGCACAGCGACGACGGCGCGCTGATCCGCTTCACGCGCAAGGAGCGCGCGCTGCTGCAGCGCCTGGCCGAGCGCGCGCCGCACCTGCTCACGCGCGCCGCGCTGGCCGACGCGCTGGCGCAGGATGGCGGCGAGGCGAGCGAACGCAATGTGGATTTCGTCGTCAACCGCCTGCGCAACAAGCTGCGCGACTCGGCGCGCACCCCGCGCTTCATCGCGACCCAGTACGGCGAAGGCTATTACTGGATCGCGGCCGCCGCGACCTCGCCGGCGCCCGACGCGCGGCCGCTGCTGGTGGTCGGCCCGAATCACGGCGGCAACGCCGACCTGCCGCGCCGGCTGTCCGCGCATCTGCAGGCCGAGAGTCGGGGCCATGCCGGCATCGCATGCCTGAACGGCGGCGCGAGCCCGGCGTCCTGCGAGGCGCTGCTGGACCAGGCGCGCTACACGCTCGAAACCAGTAGCCACCAGGATACGGCGCAGCCGCGCGAACACCTGGCGCTGGTGCTGCGGCATCGGCCCAGTCGGCAGATCGTGCGCACCTTCCGCAGCACGCTGGCGCTGCCCCGTGCCGCCGACGCCCTCGACGGGCTGGCGCGCGAGGTGCTGCACGCGATGTGGCAGCACGGGGCGCTGGCCCAGGCGCACGCCACGCCCACCGAACGCCCGCTCGACCTGCGCATGCACGAAACCGCCCTGATGCTGACCGACTCGGCCGAAACCTGGCGCGCCAACGAGGCCCGCATTGCGCAGGAGCGGGCGGCCCGTCCGGACGATCCGCGCCTGGCCGTGATGCAGGCGCTGGCGCTGATGAGCCGCATGATCCTGGCCGGTGGCACCGAGCCCGGCACCGACTGGGCGCAGCAGGAAGAAACGATCGAAACCCTGGTGCTGGGCGCGCTGCCGCGGGTGCAGGACGACCCGATGATGGTGCTGGCGGTGGCGCGCGCGCTGTGCTTCGTCGGCCGGGGCCACGCGGCGCTGGCCGAGCGCCTGGCCCAGGACACCTTCGAGCGCAGCGCGGCCTTCGCGGCCGCCTTTGCGACGCTGGCGCCGATGCGCATGCACGCCGGCCGCATCGACGAGGCCGTGGCGCTCTATGACCAGGGCATCGCGCTGTCGGAGCCGGGCTCCGAGTTTCGCGTCAGCCTCATGGTGATGAAGTGCATCGCGCTGCTGGCCAGCGGCGAGCGTGCGCGGCTGGAGGCCGCCAGCGCGCAGCTCTACCAAACCAAGCCCCTCACCCGGCTGCAGATCGGCCTGTTCCTCGCGCCGGCCGCGCCCAGCGCGCTGGCGCCCGACCTGCAGGCGGTGCTGGGCACGCTCGATGCCGACCAGGCGAGCCGCCTGATGCACTATGCCCACACCGTGTACGCGCGGCACTTCGTCATGCCGGAGCACCGCCGCAACGTGCTGATCGGCGCCTACAGCCATTTCGAACGCCACTTCGGCAAGGCCGTGGCGCCCGACGCCGTGATCGCGGCGCTGGGCCGCTAGGCCCCGCGCCGCCCTGCCTCACACGCGCTCGAAGATCGCGGCGATGCCCTGCCCGCCGCCGATGCACATCGTGACCAGGGCATAGCGGCCCTGCACGCGTTGCAGCTCGTGCAGCGCCTTCACCGTGATGATGGCGCCGGTGGCGCCGATCGGGTGGCCCAGGCTGATGCCGCTGCCATTCGGGTTGACCTTGGCCGGATCGAACCCGAGCTCGCGCGACACCGCGCAGGCCTGCGCCGCGAACGCCTCGTTGGCCTCGATCACGTCGAGATCCTGCACGCTCAGGCCGGCGCGCTTGAGCACCGCCTGCGTGGCGGGCACCGGGCCGATGCCCATGATCTCGGGGTCGACGCCGGCGTGGGCGTAGGCCACTAGGCGCGCCAGCGGCTTGGTGCCGCGGCGGGCGGCCTCTTCGGCGCTCATCAGCACCACCGCGCCGGCGCCGTCGTTCAGGCCCGAGGCATTGCCGGCCGTGACCGTGCCGTTTTCCTTCTGAAACACCGGCTTCAGGCCCGCGAGCTGGTCGGCGGTGACGTCGCCGCGCACGTGCTCGTCGCGCTCGAACACCACCTCGCCCTTGCGCGTCTTGATGCGCACCGGCACGATCTGCTCGCGGAAATGGCCGGCCTCGATGGCCGCGTGCGCGCGGCGGTGCGACTCGGCCGCCAGCGCGTCCTGGTCGGCGCGGCTGATGTCGAAGCGCGCGGCCACGTTCTCGGCCGTCACGCCCATGTGCATGCGGCCGAACGGATCGGACAGCGCGCCGGTCATCATGTCGATCAGGGTGCTGTCGCCCATGCGCGCGCCCCAGCGCTGCGCCGGCGCGATGTAGGGCGCGCGGCTCATGCTTTCGGCGCCCGCGGCCACCGCGATGCGGGCGTCGCCCAGCAGGATGGTCTGCGCCGCCGACACGATGGCCTGCAGGCCCGAACCGCACAGGCGATTCACGTTGAAGGCGGGCGTGTTCTTGCCGATGCCGGCGTTCATCGCGGCCACGCGCGACAGGTACATGTCGCGCGGCTCGGTGTTGATCACGTGGCCCACGGCAACGTGGCCCACCTCGTCGCCCGCGACCTGCGCGCGCGCGAGCGCCTCGCGGATCACGGTTGCGCCCAGGTCGATGGGCGGCACGTCTTTCAGCGCGCCGCCGAAATCGCCGATGGCGGTCCGCACGCCTGCCACTACGACTACGTCATTCATGGTGTTCTCCTCGATGATCGATGCCGGAATATCGCGAACCATCATACCCCCGGCCCGCGTCCGCCCGGCCCGCCATAGCGCGGCGGTATCGGCGCACAAATAAAAAATATTAGACAGCGCGGCCGGGCACGCGGGATAGTCTTCGGACCAATCCCCATCCCGCTGGAGCGCCATGATCGAAGTCCTGGACCCCGCCGTCATCCCCGCCGCCGACCAGGCCCTGCGCGGCGAGGTGCGCGCCTTTCTCGACCAGGCCCTGGCGGGCCTGGCGCCCGAGACCCGCGCGCGCTCGTGGATGGGATTCGACGCGGACTTCAGCCGCGCGCTGGCCGAACGCGGCTGGCTCGGCCTGACGCTGCCGCACGCGTATGGCGGCGCCGAGCGCGGCCACTTCGCGCGCTTCGTGCTGTCGGAGGAACTGCTGGCGGCGGGCGCGCCGGTGTCGGCGCACTGGATCGCCGACCGGCAGAGCGGCCCGCTGATCCTCAAGTACGGCAGCGAAACGCAGCGCGCCTTCTACCTGCCGCGCATCTGCCGCGCCGAGGCCTTCTTCTGCATCGGCATGAGCGAGCCGGACTCGGGCTCAGACCTCGCCAGCATCCGCAGCCGCGCGCGCCCCGAGGGCGCGGGCTGGATCCTGGACGGCGCCAAGACCTGGACCACCAACGCGCAGCACGCGCACTACATGATCGCGCTGGTGCGCACCCACGGCAGCGCCGCCGACCGTCACGCCGGCCTGTCGCAGGTGATCGTGGACCTGAAGGCGCCGGGCGTCACCATCCGGCCCATCCAGGACATCGCCGGCGACGCCCACTTCGCCGAGGTCTTCTTCGATGGCGTGAGGCTGGGCCCCGACGCGCTGATCGGCGCCGAGGGCCAGGGCTGGGCGCAGGTCAACGCCGAACTGGCGTTCGAGCGCAGCGGCCCCGAGCGCCTCTATTCCAGCATCGCCCTGGTGCAATGCTGGCTCGATCTGTGCCGCGCCGCGCCCGACCCCGCCAACGACGCGCTCACCGGAAAGTTGCTCACGCAACTGGCCACGCTGCGCGCGCTGTCGCTCGCGGTCGCGGGCCGGCTGGCGCGCGGAGAAAGCCCCGCCATCGAGGCCGCGCTGGTGAAGGATCTGGGCACCGAATTCGAGCAGCGCGTGCCAGCCTGGATCGGCGACGCGCTGGGCGCCCGCCCCGAGGTCGCACTGGACGGCAGCCTGTGGCGCACGCTGGCCTACCTGGACCAGGTGAGCCCCACCTTTTCGCTGCGCGGCGGCACGCGCGAGATCCTGCGCGGCATCATCGCCTGCGGCCTGGACCTGCGCTGAACCAGGAGACCCTGATGCACGACCCGCAGCTGTATGCCGAAGACGATCTGCTTGGCGCCGCCGCATCCCGGCTGTTCGCCGACGCCTGCACGCCGGCCGTGCTGCGCGCCGCGCTCGCCGGCCAGCGCCCCGCGCGCGCCTGGCAGGCCTGCGCCGACAGCGGCACGGCGGACGCCCTGGTGCCGGAGTCCGCCGGCGGCGCCGGCCTGGCGCTGCGCGACCTCGCCTCCACCCTGTTGAGCGCGGGCTATCACGCCGTGCCCTATCCCATTGCGGACACGCTGTTCGCGCGCGCGTGGCTGCAGCAGGCCGGCGCCGCGCCCGTCGCCGGCAGCATCGCCATCGCCCCGTTCGGTTGCGGCCGCAACGACGGAGGCGTGGTCGGCGCCCGCGTGCCCTGGCTGCGCAGCGCCGATCATGTCCTGGCGCAACTCGGCGGCGATGTCTGGTTGCTGCCCGCCGCGCTGGCGCACATCGAGCCGGGAGGCGCGCACGGCAGCCTCGCGGCCAGCGCGACCTGGCCCGCGGGCACGGGCACGCGCATCCAGACCGCAGCCGGTGCCCCCGCCCTGGTCGACCTGTCGGCCTGCGCGCACGCCGCCGTCGCCGCGGGGCTAGCGCTGCGCATCCTGCACCTGAGCCTGGATCACGCCAACACGCGCCAGCAATTCGGCAAGCCGATCGGCCGCTTCCAGGCGATCCAGCAGCAGCTGGCGGTAATGGCCGAACAGGTCTGGGCGGCGCGCGCGGCCGCCATGCTGGCCTTGCAGGAAGACACGCCCTGGCCGCGGCCCGAGGCCGCGGCGCTGGCCCGCGCCCGCACCTGCGAGGCCATCGGCCCGGTCTGCGACATCGCGCATGCGGTACACGGCGCGATCGGCGTCACGGAGGAACACGAGCTCGGCCTGTACACACGGCTGCTGCGCGACCTGCGCCTGGCCGTGGGCACGGAGTCGTTCTGGCACGCGCGCGTGGGCGCCTGGGCCGTGCAGGGGCGAGCCAGCGTGCTGGATCGCGTGCGGGCCCTGTGCGGCGAGGCCATCGCATGACGGGGCGCCCGCGGCGCGCCGGTCAGGCCACCGCCTGCACCGGCGCCATGCAATCGCGCAGCCGCGTCACCGCGGCGTTGGCGCCCTCGCGATGCGTGACGAGCGACAGCGCCAGCGCGCCCCGCGCCTGCGGGTCGGTCAACGGCACGAAGACCACGTGCGGATTGGAATAGGCCCGCGCCACGCCGGGCACCAGCGCCACGCCCATGCCGCTCGCCACCAGGCTCACCAGCGTCTGCACCTGGATGGCCTCCTGCCCGATGCGCGGCGTGAAGCCCGCGCTGCGGCACAGCGCCTGCGTGACGCCGTACAGGCCCGGCACCTTGACCGGCGAATACACCACGAAGGATTCGCCGCGCGCCGACGCCAGCGGCACCGCTGCGCCCTGCGCCAGCGCGTGGCCCGCGGGCACCGCCAGGATCAGGTCGTCGCGTTCGATGGCCCAGCACGACAGCGCCGCGTCGTCGCTCACCGGCCCGCGCACCAGCGCGGCATCGATCTCGTTGCCGCGCAACATCGCCAGCAGGCCGACCGTGCTGTCTTCACGCAACTCGAGCGCCACCTCCGGACACCGCGCGCGAAACGCCGGCAACAGACGCGGCAGCAGCATGTAGGTGGCCGACCCCACGAAGCCCAGCCTGAGCGTACCCCACTCGCCCAGCGCCACGCGGCGCGCCGCCTGGCGGGCCTGGTCGGCATGGTAGAGCGCGCGCCGCGCATCGGCGATCAGGGCCTGCCCGGCCGCGGTCAGGGTCACGCCGCGCGCCCCGCGTTCGAGCAATTGCACGCCCACCAGATGCTCGAGCTTCTGGATCGATACCGACAGCGCCGGTTGGGCAATATGCAGCGCCTCGGCGGCGCGGCGATAGCTGCCCAGTTCGGCGATGGTCACCAACTGCCGCAGCTGACGCAAATCCATGGCCATATCAATTCCCGTATCACGCAATACGAAAGCCATATTAGACGGTACGCGGACCCGCCGTTAGCATCGGCCACGTCCACCCACCCGGCGCCGCCGTGCAGCCACAGGAGACCACCGCCGCCATCCCGCCATTCCCGCGCAACCTCTTGCCGCACCGGCGCCCGTGCGCCGCCATCCATACCTATACACAGCATTCCGATCAGGCCGCCAGACGGCCGGGGGAGACACAGATGGGCAAGCAACACCGACGCGTCGTTTTCCGTTCGATCACCGTACCTTTTGCCACCCGCCTCGGCGCGCTGCTGGCCGGACTCGCGCTCGCCGCGCCGCTCGCGGCGCAACCCGCCGGCGACGTGGTGCGCATCGGCGTCTCGAACGACCGCAGCGGCATCTATTCCGATCTCGGCGGCCTGGGCTCCGAGATCGCCACGCGGCTGGCCGTGAAGGATTTCGGCGGCCAGGTGCTGGGCAAGCGCATCGAGGTGATCGGCGCCGACACGCAGAACAAGGCCGACGTGGCCTCCGCCGTGGTGCGGCGCTGGTTCGACACGCAGAACCTGGTCGCGGTGGTGGACGGCGGCGCGAGCTCGACGGGCCTGGCCGCCGCCAACGTGGCGAAAGAGAAGAAGGGCGTGGCGCTCATCAGCGGCGGCTTCGCCAGCGACTTCAGCGGCAAGCAGTGCTCCACCATCAGCACGCAATGGGCCCCCGACACCTACGCGCTCGCCAACGCGGTGGTGCGCGGCGTGGTCGACCAGGGCGGCAAGAACTGGTACTTCATCACCACGGACTATGTCTTCGGCAAGTCGCTCGAGGCCAATGCCAGCCGCTTCGTCGAGCAGGCCGGCGGCAAGGTGCTGGGCAGCGCGCGCCATCCGCTGGGCGCCACCGATTTCGCCTCGTTCATCCTGCAGGCACAGTCGTCGCAGGCCCAGGTGGTGGGGCTGGCGAGCGCCGGCGGCGACCTGGTCAACCTGATCAAGCAGGCGCAGGAGTTCGGCATGACCGGCAAGCAGCAGCGCATGCTCACCTTCCTCACCTTCATCAACGACGTCGCGGCGATGGGCCTGCCCGTGGCGCAGGGGCTCACCTTCCCCACCGGCTTCTACTGGGATGCTGACGACGACACGCGCGCCTGGACCAAGCGCTGGCAGCAGGAGACCGGCTTCACCCGCGCGCCCTCCATCGTGCAGGCGCTCAGCTACGTGTCCACCACGCACTATCTGCAGGCCGTGCAGGCCGCCGGCACCTTCGACGCCGAGGCGGTCAACCGCAAGATGCGCGAACTGCCGGTGACGACCCGGCTCATCAAGAACGCGCGCGTGCGGCCCGAGGATGGCCGGGTCATCATGGACCTGTATCTGGTCGAAGTGAAAAAGCCGGCCGAGTCCAAGTATCCCAGCGACTTCTATCGTATTCTGTCCAGCGTGCCCGGAGACAAGGTGTTCGTTTCGCTGGCCGACTCCGAATGCCCGCTGGTGCGCAAGTGAATTCCAAAAGAAAAACGGAGGAGCAAGACATGAAATGCTATTGCGTGGTCGACTTCCACCAACCGCTGCAGCGGATGGAACAGCCCTTGCCCCGGGTCGAGGGCGCGCAGGTGCTGGTGCAGGTCCGCGCCGCCGGCGTCTGCCATAGCGACATCCATCTCTGGGAGGGCGGCTACGACCTCGGCCAGGGCAAGCGCCTGTCGCTGAAGGACCGCGGCGTCGTGCTGCCGCTCACCCTGGGCCACGAAACCGTCGGCACCGCCACGGAGATCGGCCCCGACGCCGGCACCATCCGGCAGGGCCGCAACTACCTGGTCTATCCCTGGATCGGCTGCAACGCCTGCCCCGCCTGCCAGGCCGGCAACGAAAACCACTGCGCCGCGCCGCGCTATCTCGGCGTGTATCGCCCCGGCGGCTACGCCGACTATCTGCTGGTGCCCGATGCGCGCTATCTGATCGACATCGGCGATCTCGATCCCGCCACCATCGCGCCCTATGCCTGCTCCGGCCTCACCACCTATTCCGCGCTGCGCAAGATCGGCGAGGCCACGTTGCGCGACCATCCCATCGTGATCTTCGGCGCGGGCGGCCTCGGCCTGATGGCGGTGGAGATCCTGCGCGCGCTCGGCGGCAAGGGCGCGATCGTGGTCGACATCGATCCGGCCAAGCGCGAGGCCGCGCTCAAGGCCGGCGCGATCGCCGCGATCGACGGCGCGGCGCCCGACGCGGCGCAGCAGATCATCCAGGCCGCCGGCGGCAAGCCGCTGCAGGCCGCGATCGATCTGGTCGGGGCCCCGGCCACCACCGGCACCGCGTTCGACACGCTGATCAAGGGCGGCAAGCTCGTCATCGTGGGCCTGTTCGGCGGCGGCGCCACCTGGCCGCTCGCGCTCATCCCCATGAAGGCCATCTCCATCATCGGCAGCTATGTGGGCAATCTGCAGGAGCTGCGCGAGCTGATGGCGCTGGTGCGCGAGGGCAAGGTCAAGCCGATTCCGGTGCACCGCTATCCGCTCGACGAGGCCGACAGCGTGCTGGCGTCCCTCGTGGCCGGCAAGGTGGTCGGCCGGGCGGTCCTCACCACCTGATCCTGCACGGCCCCGCGGCCACCGAGCCCGCGCCACCCGGCGCGGGCTTTTCTTTTGCGCGGCGGCAAACACAACGGCCGTCCTATAACCCGCGCCCCGCAATTGCCAGCGCTGTCAGGTTTGCAGAGACTGCCTTTCACCGGCATCCGCCGGACAAGAACAACGAGCCGCCACGGCCTGCCGGCCCGCGCGGCAACAGGAGACGACCATGCCCCCCATCCTGCGCCAACTGCTGGCCTGCGCCATCGCGCTGCCCGCCATCCTGTCCGCCGGCCAGGCCGCCCACGCCAGCAAGCAGGCGCCGGTGATCGGGTTCTCGATCGACGACCTCCGGGTCGAGCGCTGGACCCGCGACCGCGACTACTTCGTGGCGGCGGCAAAGCAGCTGGGCGCCAAGGTCAACGTGCAGTCGGCCAACGCCAGCGAGTCGCGCCAGATCGCCCAGATCGAAAACCTGATCGCGCAGGGCGTCGATGCGCTCGTGATCGTGCCGTTCAACTCCAAGGTGCTGGGCAACGTGATCGCCAAGGCGCACCGCGCCGGCATCAAGGTCGTCGCCTACGACCGCCTGATCCTCGACGCCCCGCTCGACGGCTATGTGCTGTACGACGCCGTCAAGATCGGCGAATTGCAGGCGCAGGCCCTGGTCGACGTCGTGCCCGAGGGCCATTACTTCCTGCTCGGCGGCGCGCCCACCGACAACAACTCCCGGCTGCTGCACGAAGGCCAGATGAAGGTGCTCAAGCCGCTGGTCGACAAGGGCGACATCCGCATCGTGGGCGACCAATGGACGCCCGAGTGGGATCCGTCCAAGGCCCAGACCATCGTCGAAAACGCGCTCAATGCGCACGACAACGACATCCAGGCCATCGTCGCCGCCAACGACGGCACCGCGGGCGGCGCGATCCAGGCGCTGGCGAGCCAGAAGCTCGCGGGCAAGGTGGCGGTGTCGGGCCAGGATGCCGACCTCGCCGCCGTGCGCCGCATCTCGGCCGGCACGCAGACCATGACGATCTACAAGTCGCTCAAGACGCTCGCCGGCGCGGCGGCGAAGATGGCGGTCGACCTGGTGCAGGGCCGGCAGCCGGCCTTCAACACCCGGCTCGACAACGGCAAGGGCGAGGTCGAGTCGATCATGCTCACGCCGGTGCAGATCAACCGCGGCAACATCGACCTGCTCGTGAAGGAGGGCTTCTTCACGGCCGGGCAGATCCAGGGCAAATGATCGTGAGCTCGGGTCTGCAGGCCCACGCGCGGCCGCTCTTCGAGATGCACGACATCGTCAAGGCATTCTCCGGCGTGCGCGCGCTGTCGGGCGTCAGCCTGAGCGTGCGGCCCGGCGAATGCCTGGGCCTGTGCGGCGAAAACGGCGCGGGCAAGTCCACGCTGATGAAGGTGCTCTCCGGCGTCTATCCGCACGGCAGCTACGAGGGCACCATCCTCTGGGAAGGGCGCGAGCTGCACGCGCGCTCGCCCCGCGACAGCGAACGCGCCGGCATCGTGATCCTGCACCAGGAGCTGATGCTGGTGCAGCAGCTGAGCGTCACCGAAAACATCTTCCTCGGCAACGAGCTGCGCCTGTCCGGCGGCCGCATGGACTACCCCGCCATGCACCGGTACGCGGCCGAGCTGCTGGCGCGGCTCAAGCTCACCGATGTCAACGTGGCCGCGCCGGTCATGAATTACGGCAATGGCCACCAGCAGCTGTTCGAGATCGCCAAGGCGCTCAACAAACGGGCCCGCCTGCTGATCTTCGACGAGCCCACCTCCTCGCTCAGCGCCAAGGAGATCGACGTGCTGCTGTCCATCATCCACGACCTCACGCGCGCCGGCGTCGCCTGTATCTACATCTCGCACAAGCTCGACGAGGTCAAGCGCGTGTGCGACACCATCACCGTGATCCGCGACGGCCAGCTGATCGCCACCCGGCCCGCGGCCGAGCTCGACGAAAACGGCATCATCGGGCTGATGGTGGGCCGCGCGCTCGAGTCGCGCTTTCCGCGCACCGAACGCGCGCCGGGCGCCGTCGTGCTCGAGGCGCGCGGCGTGAGCTGCTGGGACGTCACCAATCCGCAGCGCAAGCGGGTCGACGACGTCGGGCTGCAGGTCCGGGCCGGCGAGATCCTCGGCATCGCCGGCCTGGTCGGCGCGGGCCGCACCGAGCTCGTCTCCGCGATCTACGGCGCCTATGCCGGCCGCAGCGTCGCCCGCGTCCTGGTCGACGGCGAGCCGGTGCGCATCGGCTCGCCCGCCGACGCCATCGCGCACGGCATCTGTCTCGTGCCCGAAGACCGCAAGCGCCACGGCATCGTGCCGCTCATGAGCGTGGCCGCGAACATCACGCTCGCCAGCCTCGACGACTACGCCGGCCCGCTGCGCATCGATGGCGACGCCGAGCTGGCCGCAGTGCGGCGCGAGATCGCGCGGCTGCGCATCAAGACGGCCAGCCCCGCGCTGCCGGTCGCCGGCCTGTCCGGCGGCAACCAGCAGAAGGTGGTGCTGGCCAAGATGGCGCTCGAACGGCCGCGCGTGCTGATCCTCGACGAACCCACACGCGGCGTCGACATCGGCGCCAAGTACGACATCTACAAGATGATCTTCGACCTGGCCGATGCCGGCGTCGCCATCGTGATGGTGTCGTCCGAGCTGCCCGAGATCCTCGGCATGAGCGACCGGGTGCTGGTCATGAACGCCGGCCGCCTCACCGGCGACTTTCCCATCCAGGGCCTCACCCAGGAACGCGTGCTGGCCAGCGCCCTGCTCTCCGACTCGCAGTGAACGCCCGGAATCCCATGTCCCAGACGCCCGCTTCCTCCGCCGATTCCCCGCCACGCCGCCCCCGCCCGCCGCTGCGGCAGGTGTTCGCCCGCCACAAGCTGCTCGGCATGCTGCTCGCGCTGGCGCTCATCTGGCTGTTCTTCTGGCCCCAGACCGACGGCAGCTTCGTGCGGCCCAACAGCATCTCCAACCTGCTGCTGCAGACCTCCGTCACCGGGATGCTGGCCTGCGGCATGGTGCTGGTCATCATCGCCGGCGAGATCGACCTGTCGGTGGGCTCGCTGCTGGGCCTGCTCGGCGGGGTGGCCGCGCTCCTGACCGTCAACCACGGCTGGAACACCTGGCTGGCGGTCGCCGTCGTGCTGCTGCTGGGCGCCGCCTTCGGCCTGGTCAACGGCTACCTCACCACGCGGCTGCGCGTGCCGTCCTTCATCGTGGGGCTGGGCGGCATGCTGGCCTATCGCGGCCTGCTCCAGCTCAGCACCGACAGCGTCACGATCGCGCCCGTGCCCGACGACCTCGGCGCCATCGCCCAGGCCTTCGTGCCGCCGGGGCTGTCGTGGGCGATCGTGGTGCTGATCATCGCGCTGGCCTGCGGCCTGACGCTCGCACGCAGGCGCCGCCACCGCCAGCTCGGGCTCGATCGCATCCCGGCGTGGCTCGACACCCTGCGGGTGAGCGCCATCGCGGCCGCGGCCATCGGCTTCGTGCTGGTGCTCAACCAGGCCCACGGCGTGCCGCTGCCGGTGCTGATCCTGCTCGCGCTGCTGGGCGTGTTCACCTGGATCACCACCCAGACCGTCTTCGGCCGGCACGTCTACGCGGTCGGCAGCAACGTCGAGGCCAGCCGGCTGTCGGGCGTGAACGTCCGGCGGGTCAAGCTGCTGGTGTTCATGCTGATGGGCCTGATGTGCGCCTTCGCCGGCGTGGTCAACACGGCCCGGCTGGCGGCGGGCTCCCCGTCCGCCGGCGTCGGCAGCGAGCTCGACGCGATCGCCGCCTGCTTCATCGGCGGCACCTCGATGCGCGGCGGCTCCGGCACCGTCTACGGCGCCATGATCGGCGCGCTGGTCATGGCCAGTCTCGACAACGGCATGCAGCAGATGAACGTCGACACCTCCTGGCAGATGATCGTCAAGGGCGCGGTGCTGGTGCTCGCCGTCTGGATCGACGTCGCGACCGGAGCCGAACGTGCCTGAGCGCGCCCGCCGCCCCTCTTGCGCCATCCCGGGCGGGCACCTCCGCCGCCGCGCGGCGCTCGTCCGCATGCCCGCCTTCATCCCGAACCGGAGCCTTCCATGACCTCTCCCCTGCTGCCCGCCCACGTGGCCGTCACGGGCGCCGCCGGCCAGATCGGCCGCAAGGTGGTCGACATCCTGGCGCGTCAGCCCTGGTGCCGGCACATCACCGCGCTCGACCAGCGCGCCCATGCCGCCGACTTCGGCCCGGCGCTGCGCGGGCGCCTCACCGTCGTCACCGCCGACCTGCAGCGCGCCGATCCGGCCTGGACGTGCCGCTTCGACGGCGTCGACGCGGTGGTGCACCTGGCCAATCGGCATTCCACGCCCGACGCGAGCTGGCAGGACGCGCTAGGCTCCTACGACATGACGCTGAACGTCCTGACCGCCGCCGCCACGCATGGCGCGCAACGCCTGTTCTTCGCCTCTTCCAACCACGCGATGGGCGGCTACAAGGATCCGCCGCTGTCCGGTCTGATGGGCCCCGGCCGGCTCACGCCCGACCTCGAACCCGCGCCCGGCACGCGCTGGTTCGACGGCGAACGCAACGCCGACTCGCTCGCCTACGGCACCGCCAAGGTGCTGGGCGAGCGCCTGTGCCGGGCCTATTCGGCGATCACGCAGGGCAGGCTGGCCACGGTGATCGCGCGCATCGGCTGGATCCTGCCGGGCGACAACGATCCGCGCGCCATCACCTACTCCGGCGTGGCGTTCCCGCAGGCCCCCGCGCCCGGGCAGTTCGACGAACCGGCGCGCCAGGCCCTGGCATGGTTCCGCGGCATGTGGCTGTCCAACGCGGATCTCGAGCGGCTGCTCCTCGCCGCGCTCACGGCGGATGCCGCGCCCTGGCCCGGCGCCACCGTCACGGTCAACGGCGTGTCGGCCAACCGCGGCAGCGTCTGGGACGTCCAGGCCGGGCGCGACCGCCTCGGCTACGATCCGCACGACGACGTGCAGCGCCATCTGTGCTGAGCCCGGCGCGGCGCCGGCCGAGGCGCGCGGCCGGCACGGGCTCGCAGTGCAGCATAGGAATGCGGTATCGCGCCATACCAAACCCCTATTAGACGCCCGCGGCCACGCTCTTTAGCATGGCCCGCATGACCTCCGCACACTCCTTCGAAGGCACCGCGCTGGACGGCCTGCGCGTGCTCGATCTCACGGCCGTGGTGTTCGGCCCCTACGCCTCCCAGATCCTGGCCGACTACGGCGCCGACGTCATCAAGATCGAGCCGCCCGCCGGCGACTCCACGCGCCACACCGGGCCCGCGCAGGAGCCGGGCCTGTCGGCCATCTTCCTCGGCATCAATCGCAACAAGCGCAGCGTGGTGCTGGACCTGAAGCGGCCCGAGGCGCGCGCCGCGCTGCTCGCCCTGGTCGACGGCGCGGACGTGCTGATGCACAGCATGCGTCCCGCCAAGATGGCGCGCCTGGGCCTGGGGCCCGAGGTGTTGTGCGCACGCAATCCGCGCCTGGTCTATGCCGGCCTGTATGGCTTCGGCAGCGGCGGCGCCTACGACGGCCAGCCCGCCTACGACGACATCATCCAGGGCCTGTCCGGCGTGGCGGACCTGATGCGGCGCCAGACCGGCACGCCGCAGTACCTGCCCACCGTGGCCGCCGACAAGACCTGCGGGCTGATCGCCGCGCACGCCATCCTGGCCGCGCTGTTCCAGCGCGAACGCAGCGGGCGCGGCCAGGCGCTGGAAGTGCCGATGTACGAGTCCATGGCCTCGTTCCTGCTGGTCGAGCACCTGTATGGCGGCCATCTCGCCGACACGCCCGGCCCGCTCGGCTACCCGCGCGTGCTCACGCCGTGGCGCCGGCCCTACCAGACCACCGACGGCCATATCTGCATGATGCCGTACACGGATGCGCACTGGCAGCGCTTCTTCGTGCACGCCGGGCGCGACGACCTGGCCGCCGACCCGCGCTTCGCCGACATCACGGCGCGCACGCGCCACATCGAAACGCTGTATGCGCTGGCCGGCGAGATCGTCGCGGGCCATGACACGGCGCACTGGCTCGCGCTGTGCCAGCGGCTCGAGATCCCGGCCGCCCCCGTCAACCGGCTCGAAGACCTGCCCGAAGACCCGCACCTGCGCAGCGTGGACTTCTTCGCCGAGGTGCAGAGCGACAGCGGCGCGGCCTACCGCTACACCCGCAGCCCGGTGCGCCTGGCCGACAGCCGCGTGACGCCGGCCATGGCGCCGCGCCTGGGCCAGCACACCGCGCAGGTGCTACGCGAGGCGGGTCTCGACGACGCCGCCATCGCCGCGCTCGCGCCGAATGCCCCGCCTTCCCCTTCCGCTTCCTGAGGACACCCGCATGACCCCCACCCCCACGCTGCTCGGCAAGGGCTATTACTGGCAAGACCTGGAGAAGGGCCAGCGCTTTCGCACCTTCCGCCGCACGGTCACGGAAACCGACATCGTCAACTTCATCAGCGCCACCGGCATGCTGGAGACGATCTTCATCGACGCGACCTACGAACATGGCGCGATCCGCGGCCGCCCCGCGCCGGGCGCCCTCACCTACGGCCTGATCGAAGGACTGCTGATGCAGGGCATGGTGCAGGGCACGGGCCTCGCGCTGCTCGAGGTGCACAAGAAGATGCTGGCGCCGGTGGTGGCGGGCGACACCATCTGGGCCGAGGTCGAAGTCACCGAGGTCAGGCCCACCTCCAGGCACAACCGCGCCGTCGTCAGCTCCGCCATCACGGTGCACAACCAGCACGGCGACGCCGTCATGCAGTACACCGCCGTGCGCATGCTCGCCGGCCGGCCGGGCTAGCGCGGGCCGCCCCCAGACAACAATACCGAGGAGACACTCATGATCCGACGCTACGCCGCCTGCGCGTTCGCCGTCTGCGCCGTGCTGGGCGCACCCGCCGCGCGGGCCGCGGACTGGCCGCAACGCCCGGTCAACCTGGTGGTGCCCTTCCCGCCGGGCGGCCCCACCGACCTGGTGGCGCGTGTCCTGGCGCGCCAGCTCAGCGTGCAGACCGGCCAGAGCTTCGTGGTCGAGAACAAGGGCGGCGCGAACGGCAACATCGGCATGCAGTACGTGGCCGCGGCGCAGCCGGATGGCTACACCGTGCTCTACAACACCTCGTCGATCGCGCTCAGCCCCAACCTCTATCGCAAGCTGCCCTTCGATCCCGCGCGCGACTTCGAGGCCGTGTCGTCCACCGCCGTGATTCCGCTGGTGTTGCTGGTGCATCCGTCCGTGCCGGCGCAGGACCTGGCCGGCTTCGTCGCCTACGCGCGCAAGCAGCCCGGCAAGCTGTCGTATGCCTCGGCCAGCACGGGCAACGTCACCCACCTCGGCGCCGTCCTGCTGCTTCAGTCGGTGGGCGTGCAGGCGGTGCACGTGCCGTACCGCGGCAGCGCGCCGGCCATGACCGATCTCGTCGGCGGGCAGGTGCAATTCATGACCAACACGCTCAATGATTCGCTCGCCTTCATCCGCGACGGCAATCTGCGGGCCCTGGCCGTGACCAGCGCCCGGCGCAGCGCGCAGTTGCCCGAGGTGCCGACGGTGGCGGAAACGGTGGCGCCGGGCTTCGAGATGGGTGCGTGGCAGGGCGTGGTTGTGCCCAAGGGCACGCCGCCCGCCATCGTGCAGAAGCTCAACGATGAGATCCGCAAGGCCTTGCGCTCGCCCGAGATGCAGCAGCAGCTGGCCGCGCAGGGCGCGCAGGCGCTGGGCAGCACGCCGCAGGAATACGCGCGCTACATCCAGGATGAAACGCGCCGCTGGGGCGAGGTGATCGAGGCGGCGCAGGTGAAGCTGGACTGATGCCGTCCGGCTGCTCCTGGCCGCCCTGCGGCTTCAACGGCCGGCGGCCTTCGCGCTGACGCCGTTGGCCACGCCCATGTTGATCTTGGGCACGTCGGTGATGACCACGCGCACGTCGGCGCCCGAGATGCCGATGCTGTCGCACACGGCGCGGTTGAGCGCGCCGATCAGCGCCTCCTTCAGATCGTCGGTACGGCCTTCGATCAGGGCCACGTCGACCAGCGCCATCGACTTGCCGACCTCGCCCGCCACGATCACGTGGGCCGGCGCCACTTCTTCGAGCACGATGCGCACGCTCGGCAAGGGCGCGGCGATGCTTTCGCACACCGCATTGCTGGCGGCCTTGAGCAGCGTGGTTTTCTGGTCGGCCGAATGGCCCTGCATGATCTGGATGTTGAGTATGGGCATGACGGTGGCGGAGAGGATCCGCGGCGTGAGGTGGATGGGTGCCGTCCAGGCCGGACGGCCGGGACGGGCCATCATATCGCCAGCCGGGCGTGCTGCCCATCGAGAAAGTCCCGGGGCGCGCACGCCGGCCCAATGACAAAGGCCGGCATGCTGCCGGCCTTTGTCGTCTTGCTTGCGCCGCCCGGAGATCAGGCCGCGTTCTTGCCCGCGTCGGGATCGCGCGCCGCGTCGGCCGCGCCGGCCGTCTCCGGCGCAGGCGCCGCGGCGGCATCGGCGCTCGCCGCCGGTGCCGGCTCGCCGTCGACCAGATCCGCCACCGGCGTGCTGCCGTTGAGCGCCTCGGCCTCGGTGATGACCGGCGTCACCAGCTCCACCACCTTCTTGCGCGACAGCATGCCGATGAACTCGTCGTCCTCGTTGGTGACGGCCACCGGCTGGTCGCTGTGCACCAGCTGCGCCAGCACCTCGCCCAGGCCCGCGGTGGCGGGCACCGAGGCCAGGTCGTCGACGTAGCGCGACACGTCGCGCGCCCCGGCCTCGATGGCCTCCCGGGCGCGGTCCGCGGTCAGGACGCCGGCCAGGCGCTTGCCGTCGAGCACGGGCGCGTACTCGTAGTTGAGCGCCTGCATGCGATCGAGCGAGTGGGCCGGACGCGAACGCATGGTGAGCGTCAGGCGCGACGGATTCACGGCATGCGCGGCGTTCAGCACCTTGGTGCGGTTCACGTCCTGCAGGAACGACTGCACGTAGTCGTTGGCCGGGTTCAGCAGGATGTCTTCCGGGGTGCCTTCCTGCACCAGCTCGCCGTCCTTCAGGATGGCGATGCGGTTGCCCAGGCGCAGCGCCTCGTCCAGATCGTGGGTGATGAAGACGATGGTCTTGTTGAGCTTGGCCTGCAGCGCCAGCAGGTGATCCTGCATCTCGCGGCGGATCAGCGGATCGAGCGCCGAGAAGGCCTCGTCCATCAGCAGGATCTCGGCGTCGGTGGCGAGCGCCCGGGCCAGGCCCACGCGCTGCTGCATGCCGCCCGAGAGCTGGTGCGGGTACTGCATCTCGAAGCCCGACAGGCCGACCTGGTCGAGCCAGTGGCGCGCGCGCTGCTCGCGCTCGGCCTTGGCCACGCCCTGCACGGTCAGGCCGTAGGCGGCGTTGTCCAGCACGGTGCGATGGGGAAACAGGCCGAAGCGCTGGAACACCATGCTCATCTTCTTCTGGCGGAAGGTTTCGAGGTCGCGCTTGTTGAGGCTGACCACGTCCACGCCATCGACCAGGATGGAGCCCGCGCTGGGCTCGATCAGGCGGTTGAAGTGGCGGATCAGCGTCGACTTGCCCGAGCCCGACAGGCCCATGATAACGTAGATGCTGCCCTCGTCGATCGACAGGCTGATGTCGCGCAGGCCGAGCGTGTGGCCGCTCTTGGACAGCAGGTCTTCCTTGCTGATGCCGCCCTGCGCGGCGTCCAGCCACTTGGCCGGGTGCGGGCCAAAGATCTTGTAGATGTTCTTGACTTCAATCTTGCTCATCGTTGGCCTCCGGTACGTACGCGTTGTCCATACGATTGGGTGATGCGGTCGAACAGAATGGCGAGCACCACGATGCCCAGGCCGGCCAGCAGGCCCCGGCCGACTTCCAGGCGGTTGATGCCCAGCAGCACTTCGTAGCCCAGGCCGCGCGCGCCGATCATGGAGGCGATCACCACCATCGACAGCGCCATCATCGTGGTCTGGTTGATGCCGGCCATGATGTTGGGCAGGGCCAGCGGCAGCTGCACGCCGAACAGCTGCTGGCGCGAGTTGGCGCCGAAGGCGCGGGCCGCTTCCAGCACTTCGCGGTCGACCAGGCGGATGCCGAGGTCGGTCAGGCGGATCAGCGGCGGCACGGCGTAGATCACCGTGGCGATGATGGCCGGGATCTTGCCCAGGCCGAACAGCATCACCACCGGGATCAGGTACACGAAGCTCGGCATGGTCTGCATCACATCGAGCACGGGGGTCATGACGGCGCGCAGCCAGTTGACGCGGGCCATCAGGATGCCGAGCGGAATGCCGATCAGCACCGACAGGCCTGCGGCCATGATCATCAGCGCCAGCGTCTGCATGCCGGCGTCCCACAGACCGAGCAGGCCGATCACGCACAGGAGCGCCCCCATGGCAATGCTCAGGCCGATACGACGGCTGACCAGCCATGCGATCGCCACCGTGGCCACGACGATGGCCCACCACGGAGATTGACGCAGGAGTTGTTCGAGCCAGACCAGCGCCTTGAGGACCGGGCTTGCCAGCGTCTCGAGCGTGTCGGCGTAGTTGGTGACCAGATGGTCGACGAAATTGTCGATGGCCCCGCGCACTGCGCGCGCGGGAATCAGTTCAGGAAACATCGAAGGGCTCCATATCAGAAAGTGCCGGCGGCGCGAGCGCGCCGCCAGGGCAGCCGCTCAAACATCAGACACGGATTTCAGAACACCCCGCAGGCGGCAAGCGCCACCTGGACCCGGTTCCCGCCCGGCGGCGGATGGCGCTTGGCGCCAGTACGGCACCGGCACAGGGGCCGGGTTGCGGGGCATGGCGGCACGGGCAGGCCCGCGCCGCCATGGTTGCCGGTCCGGCACGCCGCGCAGCGGCGCGGCCGGACCCGGCGGGCGTTACAGGGCAGCCTGCACGCGCTGCGCGACGTCGGCGGGGACCCACTTGGTCCAGACGTCGGACTTGTTCTTCAGGAACCACTGCGCCACGTCACCGGTCTCGTCACCCGACTCTTCCATGTGGGCGAGCGTTTCGTTGACCTGGTCGAGGGGGATCGACACCTTGGACATGAACTCGGTCAGCTTGGGCGCTTCCTGGGAGAACTTGGTGTTGACTGCGGTGAAGACCGGGTTCTCGGGGTAGGCGCTGGGCTGCGGATTCTCGCACTTGGGCGCCGTCAGGCACTTGTGCTTCTCGGCGTCGTAGGGCGGCATCTCGAGCTTCACGAGGTCGAGCGCACCGACCAGCGGCGTCGGGTACCAGTAGTAGAAGACCACGTTCTGCTTGCGCTTGTAGGCCGACATCAGGGCCGCCTTCTGCGCGGCGCCGGTGCCCGGCGAGTACAGCGTGAACGAGTCGTCGAGCTTGAGCGCGTGGAACAGGTTGTTGCTCACGACCTCGCAGCCCCAGCCGGCCGGGCAGCCGTAGAAGCGGCCCTTGGAGGGCTCTTCGGGATCGGTGAACTTGTCCTTGAACTTCGGCAGGTCGGCGGCCGACTTGAGCTCGGGCAGGCGCTCGGCGGTGTAGCGCGGGATGAACCACGCTTCGCCGCCCATGTAGACGTCGCCGATGCGCTTGACCTTGCCGGTCTTCTCGGCGCGTTCCCAGGGGTCGGCCACGCTGTTGAGCCAGATTTCGGAGTTGATGTCGAGGTCACCGCGCTCCAGCGCGGCGAGCGCGGGCAGGGTTTCGGTGGGCAGGGTCTCGGTCTTGCAACCGTAGCCCTTTTCCATGATGAAGCGCTGGATGTCGACCAGCACCAGATTGGATTCCCAGTTCATGCCGCCGAATTTGACGGGGCGTTTGAGTTCGCACTGGGCGTCGGCGGCATGGGCGGCGCCGGCGAAAGCGAACATCATGGCCGTTGCAGCCAGGGTCTTGACGGGGGTGAAACGCATTGGCTTTTGCCTCCATAGGTTCAAGGACACAGGGCTGGCGTGCGTCGCCGGCCTATGCCGTGTAGCTAAGGGGGGTGTGCGGAAGACGGGCGAAGCCGCCAATACAGACCACACTAACAGCAGGTACCGGTGTGTCGGGACACCGTTGACCTGTAAGACAGCGCTTGAGCTGACAGGCGCGAGGCCGGCATCTTAAGCGCAGTAAATTGAAAGAAACTCAACGAAGAAGACTGCATGTTAGCCGATTTTGCGAAACAACCCAAGCCCGCGACCTCTACAACCAGTTACATTCGGCGATTCGGGACTCCGGGTTAACGCCAATATTGCCCGGGAAAAACACGAAATTCCCCTGCTATTGCGCTGCAACATGGCGCGGACACGTTAAGTTTCATTCAGTTTCCAAATCCGCGAAACTTCGGTCCTTTTCGGGCCCGGGGACGCGGTCTCAACCGTACATGTAACCGCGATTCCAGGGGTAGTCGCGGTCCGCCGGCGCGTCCAGCTCGTCGCTGCGCCCGGGCGCCAGGGAGCTGGCCAGCACCTGGTGCAGCGCCACCCAGCCCTGCTCGAACGCCATGGCGCACCCCGCCAGGTAGAGCCGGTAGGCGCGCAGCGCGCGTTCGCCCTGCCCCGCGCCCAGGATGGCGGCGGCCTGGGCGAGCCGGGCTTCCAGCGCATCGCTCCAGGCCCACAGCGTGCGCGCGTAGTGCGGCCGCAGGTTTTCCGCGTCCAGCGTCTCCAGCCCGCCGGTGGTCACGGCGGCCAGCACGTGCGAGATGTGCGTGAGCTCGCCGCCCGGAAAGATGTAGGTTTCGATGAAGCGGCCCATGCCGCCGCCGAGCTCGGCGTTGTGCACGCCGGCCGCCGTGATGCCGTGATTGAGCACGAGGCCGCCGGGCCGCAGCAGGCCGCGCAGCGTGGCGAAGTAGTCGTCGAGCCGGGCGCGACCCACGTGCTCGAACATCCCGACCGATGCAATCTTGTCGAACGGGCGCGCCACCTTCAGCTCGCGGTAGTCGCACAGCGCCACCGACACCTGCCCCGCCAGGCCGAGCGCCTGCACCTGCTGCTGCACGTAGGCGTGCTGGTTGCGCGAGAGCGTGATGCCGGTGGCCTGCACGCCGTAGTGCTGCGCGGCCCACAGCAGCAGCCCGCCCCAGCCCGCGCCCACGTCGAGAAAGCGTTCGCCCGCGCCCAGCCTCAGCTTGCGGCAGATATGGTCGAGCTTGGCCTCCTGCGCCTGCGCCAGGGAGAGATCGGGCTCGCGAAAATAGGCGCAGGAATAGACCCGTCGCGGGTCCAGCCACAGGCCATAGAAATCATCGGAGAGGTCGTAGTGGAACGCGATCTGCCTGGCGTCGCGTCCCGGCGCGTGGCGGGCGAGCGATCGCAACCGGCGCAGGGTCTCGACCAGCCAGCCGCGCCGGCGCGCGTCGACCGGGTCGGCCGGCAGCAGCCCGGCCGCCACGCCCATCAGGTCGCGCATGCTGCCCTCGATCTCGACGCGCCCCTCGACATAGTCGTGGGCAAACCAGCCGATCTCGCCGCGCGCCAGGTGGCCGAGCACCCGCCGGTCGCGCAATACGAAGCGCAGGCGGGCCGACGAGGGCCCGGCCACGGTGCCGTCCGGCAACTGCAGCTGCACCGGGACGGGCAGCGTTTCGAGCTTGCGTTCGATGAGGGACAACAAGGGATGCATGCACGCCTCCTGACCGACGATGCCGGATCGGAAGGCCCGGCGCCTCGCGAATCTACCGGGCCTATGTTGCAATTCAACCGTAAGGTGGTCCGTGATACAGTGGGCCGCTTGGCACGGGTCGCGCAACGGACCCGCGTCCTCACCCGCGGTTCCTGCGCCCCCCTCGCGCCCAGGCCGCTCTCTGCCTCACCCTCATGTCCTCTGAATCCATGTCTCGCAGCCTGCCCGGCTGGCTGATCCTCATGGGCGCGCTGACCGCGATCGGCCCATTCTCCATCGATATGTACCTCCCGGCGTTCCCCGCGATCGCCACCAACCTCGGCGTGCCCCGGGGCGATGTGGAGCGCACGCTGGCCGCCTACCTGGTCGGCATGGCGATGGCGCAGGTGATCTACGGCCCGCTGGCGGACCGGTTCGGCCGCAAGCTGCCGATGCTGGGCGGGCTCGTCCTCTATATGGTGGCGTCGCTGGGCTGTGCGGTCGCCGGCAACATCGAGACCCTGACGCTGTGGCGCGTGGTGCAGGCCCTGGGCGGCGCGGCCGGCGTCGTGATTCCGCGCGCCGTGATCCGCGATCACTACGAAACGCAGGACGCGGCGCGCGCGATGTCGCTGCTGATGCTGATCATGGGCCTGGCCCCGATCCTCGCCCCGCTGGCCGGCGGGCAACTGCTCGCGTTCGTGGGCTGGCGCAGCCTGTTCTGGCTCATGATGGGCGCGGGCCTGGCGATGTTCGTGGCCGTGCTGTTCATCATGAAGGAATCGCTCGCGCCCGAGCGCGTGGTGCCGCTGCGCCCGCAGATCATCGCGAGCAATTACTGGGCGCTGCTGCGGCACCGCAGCTTCATCTTCCACAGCTTCGCCGGCGGCCTGGGCCAGGCGGGCATGTTCGCCTACATCATCGGCTCGCCGCGGGTGTTCATCGAGCTCTATGGCGTGGCGCCGCAGTATTACGGCCTGCTGTTCGGCACCAACGCGGCCGCCCTCATCATCGGTTCGCAGGTGAGCGCGCGCCTGCTGCGCCGGCTCGCGCCGCCGCTGTTGCAGCGCCGGGCCCAGAGCACCCTCGCCGTGGCCAGCCTGGTTGCCGTCGTGCTGAGCGCCAGCGGCCTGATGAGCCTGCCGCTGCTGATGGCCTGCCTGATCGCGTATATGTTCAGCCAGGGTTTCGTGAACCCCAACTCGGCCGCGCTGGCGCTGTCCGAACAGGGCAAGCGCCTGGGCGCGGCCTCCGCGATGCTGGGCACGCTGCAGCTCTCGTGCGGCGCGCTGGCCGGGCTGGTGGTGAGCCTCTGGCAGACCGAAAGCTCCCTGCCGCTCACGACCGTGCTGGCGGTGTGCGCCTGCCTGTCGTGGGGGGCCGGCCGGATCGCGCGCCGTCCCGCGGCGTCGCTGGCCTGAACGCTCGGCTGTCCAGGGTGGAGGCAGGGGCAGACGCCCCCGCCCCCTCGGCTGCGTCCCTCGTTTACTGTGGCGCCTCGACCTCTTCCCGCAGCGCCCGCTTGACCGAAGCCCCCACGTCAATATAGAATCGCTGGCTAATCAGTAATTTCCCGTCGCGTGGTCACTATGCTTTGTGGTCACTCGCAACCTTCCCCGAGCCGGAACTGATCGTTTCAGGCCAGGCGGGCGAAGCGGGGTATAAGCACAGGACGGCAGCGTCCGGTGGCTGATCCGGATCCCTCTGGCCCGTCCAGACCCAGGCGATACGCGTTCAGGCTTTCCGAGCATGCGCCCTCCCCATCCACTTTGTTGGGTGGCCGGCAGTGTCGGGATGCACCAGCATCCTTTCACATCCAGTCCGGCGGCATATATCCCCAACGCCCCATCCTGTCCTGATCTGCACCCGGCGAAGAACAACCGTTAAGAGGTGCATCCATGGCACGCGTATGCCAAGTGACCGGCAAAGGCCCGATGGTGGGCAACAATGTTTCGCACGCGAACAACAAGACCAAGCGTCGCTTCCTCCCGAACCTGCAATCGCGCCGGTTCTGGGTTGAAAGCGAAAACCGCTGGGTCCGTCTGCGCGTGTCGGCGAAAGCCATCCGCACGATCGACAAGAATGGCATCGACGCCGTCCTGGCCGACCTGCGTGCACGCGGCGAAGCGGTCTGATCGACATCGCCCGCTGACCCCAACTACATACTAGGAGCACGACATGGCCAAAGGTATCCGCGAAAAGATCAAGCTCGAGTCGACTGCCGGCACGGGCCACTTCTACA
>Ga0160496_1000177_pt1 | contig 40748 bp, 33 predicted proteins | sample DIDPMG_2_FD_108231 | JGI IMG/M metagenome (GOLD analysis project Ga0160496, IMG submission 108231) | Enriched soil microbial communities from UW Madison campus, WI, USA - DID2937_E24_FP MG | ecosystem: Environmental > Terrestrial > Soil > Grasslands | place: USA: Madison, Wisconsin | collected...
AGTCCTGCGAGGTCGGATTGGTTTATTCGGTTTCTTGAGATGCGTGGGCCGCGGTTACGGCGCTCAGCCGGCGACGGGCGGGTAGTCCAGTTCGCCGCTGGATTCGAGGCCGGCGGCGCGGGCGCTCGACAGCTCGCGGCGGACCTGGGCGCGGCTCAGTTGCGAGACCTCGGTGCCGGCGACGATGGTGTCGCCCTGTTCCGTGGCGGCGACCAGGCCTTGCGACTTGGCCAGCTTCAGGTCGGCGACGACCTGGGCACGGGTCAGCGTGCTCACGCTGGTGTCGGCGGCGGGGTAATCGAGTTCGCCAGCCTGGGCGGTGCCTGCGAAGGCGGCAGAGAGGGCGACGGCGGCGAAGAGGGCTTTGACGTTGTTCATGATCGGTTCCGGTTCAGTTCGTTGGATTGGGTTGGTTGTTTGCAGCGCGCTGTTGTGTGCTGCGATGGACTGAACTTTAAAGATCGGAACAATGTCGCGGTAGAGGGCGAAAATTCCTCACAGCGTTCTATTTTGAGAACGATGTGAGGAAAGAGGTGGATGCGGCGCCGTCTCCCCCGCGCCACCGCCACGGGTCCAGGGCGCGTGCTTCAACAGCAGACCACGTTGCACTCAGGCAGCCGTCGTCGTCTGCGTACGCCGCTCGCCTGACCGGGCTTCGTTCAAATGGAGTCAGACTGCATTTTTCTGTCGGACGAATGCCCAATTAAAAGGAGTCAGACTGTATTTTTGGGCCAGACGAAGTCCCATAGGAAAGGGCCGCGTGCGCGGCCCTTTCTACGTACTCTCAATCACGACGGCTGCCCGACGCCGGCTCAGAAAATGCAGTCTGACACCTTTGTTTTGGTATCCATGATCTTGGGGCCAGCGCAGATGGCGCGGCGATGTCAGGCGGTATGGTCCGAAAGAAATTGCAGTCTGACACCTTTGTTTGGGGCCGGTCTGGGAGGAACGGTCCGGGAAAAATGCAGTCTGACACCTTTGTTTTAGCGTTGGGTGGGGGTGATGCGCCAGATGGTGTTGGAGAGGTCGTCGGCGACGATGAGGGCGCCCTTGGGGTCGACGGTCACGCCCACGGGGCGGCCGCGGGTCGTGCCGTCGGCGTCGCGGAATCCGGCCACGAAGTCCACGGGCGGGCCGGCGGGCTTGCCGTCGCGAAAGGGCACGAACACGACTTTGTAGCCGACCGGGTCGCTGCGATTCCAGCTGCCGTGCTCGCCCACGAACACGCCATTCGCAAACTTCTCGCCCATCGCGTCGACCGAGAAGTCCACGCCCAGCGCCGCGACGTGCGCGCCCAGGCTGTAGTCGGGTGCGATCGCGCTGGCCACCTTGGCCGGATTTTCCGGTCGCACGCGTTCGTCGACGTGCTTGCCCCAATAGCTGTACGGCCAGCCGTAGAAGGCGCCCTCCTGCACGGCGGTCAGGTAGTCCGGCACGAGGTCGGGGCCGATCTCGTCACGCTCGTTGACCACCGCCCACAGCTTGCCCGTGTCGGGCTGGATGGTGAGCGCGGTGGGGTTGCGCAGGCCGGTGGCGTAGGCCTTGTATTCGCCGGTGCGCGCATTGATCTGCCAGATGCGCGCACGGTCGACCTCCGCCGCCATGCCGCGTTCCGTGATGTTGCTGTTCGAGCCGATGCCCACATACAGGTACTGCCCATCGGCGCTGGCCGTCATGGCCTTGGTCCAATGGTGGTTGATTTCGGCGGGCAGCGGCGTCACGACCTGCGGCGCACCGCTCGCCTTGGTCTGCCCCGGCTGGTAGTCGAAGCGCACCACGGCATCCTGGTTGGCGACGTACAGATTGTTGTCGACCAGCGCGAGGCCGTACGGCGCGTTGAGATTGTCGGCGAACACCGAGGCCTCGTAGGTGCCGTCGCCCTCGGGGTCGCGCAACAGCGTCAGGCGATTGCCGCCCTTCACCGGACTCGTGCCCTTGGCCTTGATGATGCCGGCGATCACGTCCTTGGGCTTGAGCTTGCCGGCGCTGCCGCCGCGGCCCTCGGCCACCAGGATGTCGCCGTTGGGCAGCAGCAGCGTCTGGCGCGGGATCTTCAGATCGGTCGCGATCGCGGTGATCGTGTACCCCTCCGGCACGGTCGGCTTGCGATCGCCCCACTGCGCAGGCTTCGCGATCACCATGTCGGGCAGCAGGCCCTGCTTCGGTTTGGGCAGGTCGGGCGTGGCGCCCACCTGCGATGCACCGCTCTGCGCGGCACACACGCTCATCGCCAGCGTCAGCGGTGCGAGGGCAAGCAAGGAGAGCGTCTTCATACGGTGCCCCTGATGTGCGGCGTGCGGAAACCCAGCACGATGGCCACGCAGGCGAACACCGCGCCGACGATGGAGAGGATGAGGCCGGTAGGCATGCTGGCCCAGGCGTCACGCGCGTGGATCAGCGCGTTGAAGAAGCCCACGACCCACGTCAACAGCATCACCACCACATACGGGACGACGCCGCGGGCGCGCTGGCGCGGCCGGAACAGATCGATCAGGCCGAGCACGAGCGCGATCGCGCCGAACACCAGGCCGCCGACCAGGAACCACGACGCAAAGTTGTTCCACTGGATCTCGAATGTCTGGGCATAGGCCGCGTCGGCCAGCGCCGCGCCGAGAAACCAGGGGAATGTCCCGGCAAGAAATACCGCATGCACCGGATGCACCGTCAGGGCATACCGATTTTCGATGAGTTGGGTCACGTTGAGAGCCTCGTGGGTTGTGGCGCGCGGCGGGCGTGTGCAGCGGCGCGCGCCCGCTGCGCGCGCCCGCTGCAGGCGGCGAGCCGCCACAGGCGCCGCAAGTGGCGTGCCCGCGTACAGCGGTCGCGCAGCGGCGCAGTACGAGACGCCCCATGTTGCACGCGCAACCGTATCGGGCCGCCTGCGCAACCAGGGCGGCGCGATGCCCGCCCCCGCGGCTCTCCCCCTGCCTCAACCCCAAGGATCCTGCGGCCGATCTCCCTGACAAACCCGGCCGCAACCCCTCCTCAGACCCGGCCCGACAGGAACGCCGGATTCTTCCAGTCTTCCAGCGCCTTCACCTGCGCGTTGTTCGCCTGCGCCATCGACAGCTCGCGCGTGATCGCCGCGTTGAGTTCGTCGCTGCGCTGGCGCAGGGCATCGACGCTCAGGCCGCTCAGGTCCGGCGCGATCGCGGTTTGCGGCGCGCGCGGCGTGTGGATTTCGACGTAGGCGTTGCGCAGCAGCTCCACCTCGTTGCCCAGCGGCTTGAAGACCGGATGCTGGGGCGCGGCGGTGAACGACAGGCTCAGCATGGGCTCGCCCTTGGCGTCGAGCCCGGTATCGAAGCGCATGCCGCGCATGCCTTGCGGCATGTTCTGGCCATGGTCGTCGATCATGAAGGTGGAGGCGTTGCCATCCTGCGTCCCGGCCATGGCGCCGGTATAGGCGACCGGCACGTTCATCAGGAAGCTGTACAGTTTGCGATCCGGATCCCGCACGGTAAGACTGCCGTCGGCGTTGCGCACCACCGCGGCGTCGTCCGTGTCCGCGCTATCGGGGGTGGCATCGACCGCGATCGCGTCGAGATACCAGCCGAGCGCGCGCGCCGTCGTCAGCGATGCCGGCACCGCAAACTCGCCCAATGGTTTGCCCGCGTCGACGCGCACCGTACCGAACGACTGTCCGGACGCCGACTGCAGCGACCGCATCAAGTTCTCGCCCATGAGGCAGCGCTCGCTCACCTGCTTGATGTCGGTGCTGGCCCCATTGGCCTGCGCGCGCCGCATGGCGCCGACGTCGATGCCGGTTCTGACCCGGCTGTCGCTGCCCACGCTGCGCAGTGCGACGAACATCATCTTGTTGTTCGCCACCTCGGCGGCCTCGGTACTGCGGGCTTCGCGGCGCTCGAGGAAGCGGCCCGGCACATTCGGTAGGTCGGCGATAAAGCGGCCGACGCTGGCCAGCCCGCGCCCGATCGTCCCGAAGAAGGAAGAGAAGGCGTCGCGCGCACGGGCCGCAAGCCCCAGGGTTTCGGTGCGGGCCGCGCCATCGCCCACGCTCACGGCGTGGCGCGGCGCGGTCTGCGTGACCGGCGTGGTCTCGCCGGCCTCGGCCTTGCGCAGGGCCGCTTCGACGTGACCGAGCTCCGTGCGCAGCGCATCCAGGCGCGGCAGATGTTCCAGCCCCGCGAGCATCGTGCGGATCGACGCCGAGCCGCGCGCCTGCTCCTGGCCCAGGATGTCCTGGACCATCGCGAAATCGGAGGCGACCTGCTGCAGCGTCTCCTCGATCAGGCTGACGACGGTCGAGTCGTTGGCCAGCTGCGGATAGTCGCGCAGCGCGGTGATGCCGAGATAGGCGCCGCCGAGCAGCGCCGTCATGTTGAGCGCAATCTTCGTAGGCCCGATCGACATGGGCGTGGTGGCGAGGCCGACCGCCGCCGGAATCGCGGCGCCCACCGTCATCTGGCCCAGGGTGGGGACGACCGCGCTCAAGCCGCCTTTGACGTTGTGGTACCAGCGGTTCAGCGTATCGCGCGTCGTGAGTTCGGGCGCATCGAGCCGGGCCTGCGGCGTGATGCCCTCGAGCTTCTGGCCCTTGGCCTCGAGATGCAGGTTGAGCTTGGCGAGCGCCAGGTCGATGTTGGCGCTGAGCGCCTCCGCGCGCTTGAGATTCTGCTGCGAGAAGGAGATCTCCTTGGCGCTTTCCTTGACCTCGGTCGGAGCGGACCGGATGCTGGGCAGCATGTTGTACGCGCCCTTGGCCAGCCCAACCGTCGCGTCTCGCACGGTGCCGACGGCACCGCAGACGCGATTCCACAAGCCGCCCTGTTGCTGTTGCACCTGGGTCTCGGCCTCGACACGCGCCTCCTGTTCGCCCACTTTCGGCGGCACCCCCTCTGGCGCCTCCTCGCTGTGCAGTGTCAGCGGTGCAAGATGCACGTCGTCGCGCGACTCCGCGAGCGCCAGCGGCGTCGTGTCGCCACCGGATGGCCCGTTCGAATCGGGAATCGAATCGTTGCCGGCCCGTGCGTTCGCGTCACTCGCCGTATTCTTTTCGGCCTGATTCGAGTCGGTGCGCGACGCATCGAGCGCCGTGTCGTCCAGTTCTCCCGCCCGCACGTCCGTCACCTCGGGCTGGCCCGTCACCTCGGGCTCACCCGTCACATCGGGCTCGTCCGTCACGTCGGGCTCGTCGTCGTACAGCCCGCCGCCGTGCATCTGCTCGGTGAACTCGGTGGCGGCCTCCCAGAAGGTCGACAGGAACGTCGTCACGCCGCCGAACCAGCCGCGCGACGCCTGCGCATCCTCGCGCAGGGCCGTGCCCTCGCCGCCGTCGCCCACGCCCACCAGCGAACCCTGCATGGCACCCGTGCCGGGCGAGGTGCCCGGGCGCTGCGCGGTGTGGCCGACCGAGGCGTTGACGTCGGAGTCGGAATGGGAGGAAGGGTTGGGGCCGGAGAGTCCGGGCAGGCCTGAACTGATCGTCATGGCGGTCTCCCAGGCGTCAGGCGGCGAGCGCCGGCAGGTCGACGCTGTGGCGGCCCTGGAGGACTTCGCGCCACAGCAGCGCCACGTCGACGAAGCCGTCGAGCGCGCCGGAAAGCGCCTGCGCGCCGCATTGGACCAGCGGCAGGCGCGCGCTCAGCAGCGCCGCGCCGGTGCCGGCCTGCAGGCCGAGCGTGCAACCGCCGGTGCCGACCCACAGCGCGTTGGCCTCGAGCATCAGGCGCATCAGCCGCTCCTGCGGCAGCTGCGGCGCGGGCGGGCCCAGGCTGGTGAAGATCACGACATTGCCTTCGTCCTGGCTGCCCTCGGCGCTCAGGCCTACCGCCAGGTCGGCGATACGCAGTTCCTGGTTGACGGCGAGTTCGGCGGGCTCCAGGCCGGCCAGGCGGGCATAGTCTTCGAGCAGTTGCTGATAGCGGGTCATGGCGGTGCTCCGATGGATAGGGGGTCGCGGGTCAGGCGGCTTCAGGCAGGCCCTGCGCCAGCGCGGCGGCCCAGAGGGTGGCCACCTGGGACTGGGCCTGGCAGGCGCGCGCCAGTGCGGCCGGCGGGGTGTCCAGGGGATGGCGGCGGGCCAGCACGACGTCGTCGGCGCCGTGCTGCAAGCCGACCGTGGCGCCGGCGGTCACGGGCCCCAGCGTATTGGCCTGCAACAGCAGGCGCAGCGTCTCGGCCGTGGCGTTCGGCGGCAGGGGGCCCACCTTGCAGGCCACCTGGATGCCTTCGCCCCCCGGCGTCTGCACGTGCGCCAGACCCAGCGTGACGCCGTCCACGACCAGCGCCTGCTGGTCGGCCAGGGCCTGCGCGTCCACCCCGATTTCAAGCGCGAGCGCAGCGAGCGCCTCGCGATAGGTTTCGTTCGTCATGATGCGATCTCGAAAAAGTCAGGCGAGGCAGGGTTCAGGCGCGCAGGTGCAGCGGCACGGCGGCGGGCGTCGTGCCGGCCCGCAGCGGGGCGGCCTCGGCGGCAGGCCAGCGGCGCTCCAGCTCCGCCTCCCAGGCCTGCGCCTGGGCGCACAGGCCCGTCACCAGGGCGGCCAGGCGGTCTGCATCGACCGAGGCCAGGCGCACGGCCTCGCTGGCGATCACGTCGCGCTCACCGAGCAGGCCGAGGGAGGCGCCGGCGGTGCCCGCCCAGAGATTGTTGGCCTGGAGCAGCAGCCGGCACACGTCCTCCCGGGCGGGCGCCGGCAGCCGGGTCACGCCGCAGCGCACGACGATCTGGTCCTCGGCCGCGTCGTCGGCGTCGCGCGCCACGGAGAAGTCGATGCGCCGCCCCCCGATCGACAGGGTCTGGGCCTGCCTGAGGCCGGCGGGATCCACCCGCAGGCGGCGCGCCAGCGCGTCCAGCAGGGCCAGGTAAGCTTCATCAGGCATCGCATGCTCCCTTGCAGAAAGGCGCGCCGGACCGGCGCACCTCACAGGTGAGTAACGCGCGCGGCGGGCGGGTTCCATGGGGCGGTCGTGCCGAGGCGCCATGCCCGGCCGCGCCGGTGACTCGCGCCTGCCTGTGTGCACCGACACAATTCGCACACGCGCCGCCGCCTCACCGCGTGCCGCATGCGTCGTCTTCGGCCCGTTTCGCGCACTGAAATTGCGCGAAGGCACGGACGGCGCGTCATGCCGAGCCGGCATCGCCGCCGGCCCGGTCACCCCGCCGTCGCATGATCGCCCCCGAACCGCCCGGTTTCGGTCAGAATGGGCGCGGCCAGGCACGTTTCATTCCGGCGGCCGGGCGCACCGCGCCGTCCGCCCCAAGTTCCCATCCTCACGATCATGACTTTCGCCAAAGCGCTCTTATCCAGGCTCGGCTTCAAGCCTTCCGGCATCCGGCGCCAGCTGCATGCCCTCTACCGCACCCAGGCCGTGATCGAGTTCGATCCCGATGGCCACGTCCTCACCGCAAACCGGCAGTTCCTCGAGCTGATGGGCTACCGGCTGGCGGACATCCAGGGCCAGCACCACCGGCTCTTTCTCGGCCGGTCGGGCGTCGACGAGCGCGAGTACCAGGCCTTCTGGGACCGCCTGCGGCGCGGCGAGGCCTTCGTCGGCCGCTGCGAGCGCATGAAACGCGACGGCAGCGCGGTGTGGCTGCAGGCGAACTACAGCCCGGTGCTCGACCGCGCCGGCCGGGTGGTGCGCATCGTCAAGTATGCGATGGACATCTCCGCCGAGGTCCTGCGCGATGCCGAGGCGACCAGCCAGCTCGCCGCCGTCGGCCGCGCCCAGGCCGTCATCGAGTTCACGCTCGACGGCCACATCCTGCGCTGCAATCAGAACTTCCTCGACGCGATGGGCTACGCAACGGAAGACGAGCTCGTCGGCAAGCACCACAGCGTCTTCATGCCGCCCGAAGAGCGCGGCACCCGGGAATATGCCGAGTTCTGGGCCAAGCTCGGGCAAGGCCACTACCATCGCGGCCAGTTCCGGCGCAAGGGCAGGCAGGGCAACGACGTCTGGATCGAGGCCAACTACAGCCCCGTGCTCGACCAGTTCGGCACCCCGTTCAAGGTCGTGAAGTACGCCACCGACATCACCGCCCGCTTCGAAGCCACGCAGCTCGTGGCGGCCGCCTTCGCGCAGCTCCAGGCGCTGATGCGCGAGAGCGCGCTCAGCGCGCGCGACGCCGATGCGCAGACGCGCGAGGTCACCGCGATCGCCGAGGCCGGCGACGCCGTGCTCGGCAGCGCGGTGGCGGCCATGGACCGCATCACCACCGATTCGAAACGCATCGGCGAGATGGTCGGCCTGATCGACGACATCGCCTTCCAGACCAACCTGCTCGCGCTGAACGCGGCCGTGGAGGCCGCCCGCGCGGGCGAGCATGGCCGCGGCTTCGCGGTGGTCGCGGGCGAGGTGCGCGGGCTCGCCCGCCGCAGCGCCGACGCCGCGAAGGAGATCAAGACGGTGATCGGCTCGTCGAACCAGAGCATCGAGGTCGGCCATGCCCGCGTCAACGATTCGGGCCGCATGATGGAACAGATCCGCGCCGCGGCCCAACGCGCGGGCAGCATCATGGACGGCATCGTGCAGGCGTCGAACCAGCACGACGAACGGCTGATCGAAGTGCGGCGGGCCGTCGCGCGCCTGGAAAACGCGGTCTTGAAGGCCTGATCCGGCCAGGGCGCCGCGCGCCCGGTCCGCGGCGCCCGCATTCTGGTTGCGCGCGCAACCTCACCCCCGCGCACCGCGCCACCGCGAGCCGGCCGGCAGCGGGGATATACTTTTCGGCGACTCCCGTTCCCGCCCACCATCCCGCCGACCGGACCCCGCCATGACGACGCGCCGTGCCCGCCAACTCGCGATGTCACTTTGCACCGCGATCGCTCTCGCGGGCTGCGATCCCACGCTGCCGCCGCCGCCCGCCGGCTCGACCCTCACCGCCGAAACGATCGCCACGCGCGCGGCCCCGCCCGAGCACCACTTCCAGGGCGTGCTGGCCGGCAAGCCGGTCCATCTGCTCCTCCACGAATGCCGGGTCTACCGGGTCGAGGAGGCGGCCGGGGGCAACGTCACGTGGACACAGGTGCTGGCGGGCGATCCCTATCCGCTTCCCACCTCCTGCGTGAACCAATCGATCACCGCAGAGAAGGGCGGCGTCACGGCCTTTCTCGGCCGCCAGGCGTTCGGCGCGGGGGGCTGCTGCGTCGGCACCCCGGAATTCCGCACGAAAGACGGCGTGACCTGGACGCCGCGCTGAGCGGCACCGCGCCGCGCCCCATCCGCTTCAAAGGTATCGTATTCCATGACTACGGCAACAGACACCACCCTCGCCATCGTCGGCCCCGGCGCCATCGGCACCACGGTCGCGGCCGCGCTGCACGAGCGCGGCCGCACGCCCCTGCTGTGCGGCCGCAGCCACCGCGACGGCCTCACGCTGCACGACGGCGAGCGCCGCATCAACGTGCCCGGCCCGGTGCAGACCGAGCCCGCCCGCGTCGCGCACAAGGCGGATCTCGTCTTCCTCGCGGTCAAGGCCACCCAGAACGACGCGGCAGCCCCGTGGCTCGCGGCGCTCTGCCGGCCCGACACCGTGGTGTGCGTGTTGCAGAATGGCGTGGAGCAGGTGGAACAGGTCGCCGCGCTGGCCCCGCAAGCCCGGGTCGTGCCCGCCGTCGTGTGGTTTCCCGCGCAAGCGCAGGCCGACGGCTCCGTGCGCCTGCGCGGCCAGGCGCGGCTGAGCCTGCCGGACACCCCGGCCGCCCGCGTCGCGGCGGACGCGTTGCAGGGCAGCCGCTGCGCCGTCGAGCTCAGCACGAACTTCCATGCCGATGCCTGGCGCAAGCTGATGCAGAACGCGGTGGCCGGCCTCATGGCGCTCACCCACCGCCGCGCCGGCATGTTCGGCCGCCCCGACGTGGCGGCGCTGTCGCTCGCCTATCTGCGCGAATGCCTGGCCGTGGCGCGCGCCGAAGGGGCGGACCTGGGCGACGAGGTGCCGCAGGAAATCCTCGCCAAATTCCAGGCCTCCCCCGCCGACATGGGCACCTCCATCCTCACCGACCGCGTCGCGGGCCGCCCGCTCGAATGGGACATCCGCAACGCCATCATCGCGCGCCGCGGCCGCCATCACGGCATCGCAACGCCGATCAGCGACGTGCTCGTACCCCTGCTGGCAGCGGCCAGCGACGGCCCGGGCTGACCGGCGCCGCTCACGCCCTCGCAGCGCGCGATTCCGCGCGATGATGCATAATCGACATTGGTTCTCATTACTATTCGTTGTCGAAACGGGGCTGGCGGTCGTGCGCGATCAACGTTCTACGCTTGAAATCGAGGCGCTCTACAGCGCGCATCACGGCTGGTTGCGCGGGTGGTTGCGCGGCCGCATGGGCAACAGCTTCGACGCCGCGGACCTGGCCCAGGACACCTTCCTGAAGCTGCTGGCCAACGAAGAACCCCTGAGCATTCGCGAACCGCGGGCGCTGCTCACCACCATCGCGCGCCGCGTGGTCGCCAACTTCTATCGGCGGCGCCGGATCGAGGAAGCCTATCTCGCCACGCTGGCCGTGTTGCCCGAGCCCGAGGTGCCGGGCCCCGAGACGCGCGCGCTGCTGCTCGAAACCCTGCTCGAGATCGACCGGCGCCTGGCGCTGCTGAAGCAGGCGGCTCGCCGGGCGTTCCTGATGCACCAGGTCGAAGGCATGACCCAGACGGAAATCGCGCAGGCGCTGGACGTATCGGTGGCCACGGTGCAGCGATACCTCGAGCGCGCCGTGCACCAGGTCTGTTTCGGTTGAGCCGCATGGAAACGCCCCCCAGGCTCCCCCCGATGCCGCGCGTGCAGGGCGCGGCCATCCCGCCTGCCGTCAGCCGGGCGGCGGTGCGCTGGCTCATCGCACTCGACGCCCCGCAGGCCACGCAGCAGACTCACGACCAATGGCGCGCCTGGCTGCAGGCCGATGGCGCGCATGCTCGCGCCTGGGAACACCTGCAGGCCATGGGGCTCTGCCTGCGGCAGATGCACCCCGCCATCGCGCACTCGACGCTCGTGGAGTCGGACGCGTCGGTCAAGCAGGGCCGGCGCCGCGCGCTGCGCCTGCTGGCGGGCGGCGTCGTATCGGCGGCCGGCGTGTGGGCGCTGCAGGACAGCACCGGCTGGCGCGCATGGCGCGCCGACTATCACACCGCCGTCGGCCGGCGCCAGCGCATCGCGCTGCCGGACGGCGGCGAAGTCGTGCTCAATACCGACAGCGCGGTCAACGTCCGCTTCGATGCGCAACACCGGCTGCTGCAGATGGTTCGCGGCGAGATGCTGGTCACCACCGGCGCCCACCCGCCCGCGTCTGCGCCGCCCTTCCTGGTCGAGACGGCGCAGGGCGTCCTGCGGGCGCTCGGCACGCGCTTCTCCGTTCGCCAGTACGACGACGCCTGCGAGCTCAGCGTCCTGGACGGCGCGGTCGAGGTCAGGCCGCTGGACGCGCCGGCCCGCGCCTTCGTGGTGGCGGCCGGCCGGCAGGCGCGCTTCGATCGCCGGCAACTGCTGGGCAACACCGAGGCCGACCCGGCGGCGGGCGCCTGGTCCAACGGCATGCTCATCGTCCATCGCATGCCGCTGGGCGAGTTCGTCGCCGAGCTGGCGCGGTATCGCAGCGGCCATCTGGGTTGCGATCCCGCCGTCGCCGACCTGCCCGTGTCCGGCATCTTTCCCGTCGACGACACCGAGCGCGTGCTGGACATGCTGGGCAAGACCCTGCCGGTGAAGCTGCGCACGCGCACCCGCTACTGGGTCACGGTGCAGGCCAAGGCCTAGCCACGCACGGCCGTTACAACTTTATCGGGCGTGCCGCCCCGGAAATTGAGGGGTTTTCCTCGAGCTGAGTGACATACCAGGCAGAAATCACTCTGTTTCGTGGGAAGGCAAGTCTGATGGGTCAATTCATGCAGCGCGCGCGAGCGCGCACCGCCGCCATGTCGCTGGCGGCATTTTCCGTGGTGCCGGCCACGCTGCTGCCGGCGCTGGCCGCGCCCGGCGCGCAGGCGCAGAGCGCGCCGCAGGACACCCGCAGCTATGCCGTCGCCGCCGGCGACCTGCAGGCCGCGCTGAGCGCGTTTGGCCAGGCCAGCGGCCTGATGATCTCCTATTCGGCGGAAGACATCGCGGGCAAGCGCAGTCACGGCGTGAACGGCCGGTACGCCGCCAAGGATGCGCTCGCGACGCTGCTCGCCGGCACGGGCCTCGAAGCCATTGCCTTGTCCAACGGCGGCTACACCGTGACGCCGATCCCGCGCAGCCCCGGCGCGGCCGTGGAGCTGGCGCCGGTCAGCGTGGTCGGCAGCGCCGACCTCGTCACGACCGAAGGGCTGGCCTCCTACGCCTCGCCCAACGTCTCGATGTTCAAGGGCGCCACGTCGCTGCGCGACATCCCGCAGTCGGTGTCGGTGCTGACCCGCCAGCAGATGGACGACCAGAACCTGACCACCGCGGCGGCGGCCCTGAATCAGGTGACCGGCGTCAGCACCACCGGCTATGACCGGACCGAATCGATCATGGTGCGCGGCTACACGGCCAATGCCCAGGCCGACGGCGTGCCGGTGGTCGGCATGACCAACAATCCCTTCACCGACATGGCGCTGTACGACCGCGTCGAGGTGCTGCGCGGCCCCTCGGGCCTGCTCACGGGCAGCGGCGAGCCCGGCGGCACGGTCAACTTCGTGCGCAAGCGGCCCTACGCCGACCTGGGCGCCTCGGGGGCCTTGTCCACGGGCTCGAACGACCGGCGCCGCGCCGAGATCGACCTCAACACGCCGCTGAACAAAGACGGCTCCCTGCGCGCCCGCACGGTGCTGGTCCGGCACGACGAGGACAAGTTCTACGACGACGCCAAGAGCCGCGACGAGGTGGCCTACGGCATCGTGGAATACGACCTGACGCCGCACACCACCTTCGGCGTTTCCGGCACCTACTCGCAGTGGACGACCAACACCTTCTGGGGCCTGCCGCTGATGAGCGACGGCACCCTGCCGTCGCGCCGCACCTTCATGGGCTCCGACGAGGACTCGGTCTACCGCATCAAGGAAGCGTCGGCCGACCTGACCCATCGCTTCGCCAATGACTGGACCGCCCGCGCGGCCTACAGCCATCGCGAACTGGACGCCGACTACCTCGGCATCGTCACCACGGCGCCGGTGGACATCGCAACCGGCCGCGCGGACACCTCCAGCGCCTACGGGTACTACCAGAAGCAGACCAAGTGGGACAGCGCCGACTTCAACGTCACCGGCCCGATCGACGCCTTCGGCCTGCGGCACCGGCTGACCGTGGGATACAACCTGTCGAGGTCGGACAATCTGTTGGGGTCCACCTCGTTCTCGGCGAAGAACTGGGATGTCTTCAATGACCACGACTACAGCGCGCTCGTCGACCACAACGTGACCTCGCGCCGGCAGACCGTCACCGAGCAATCGGGCCTGTACACCTCCGCCCAGATCGCGCTGGCGGATCCGCTCAAGCTCGTGATCGGCGGCCGTTGGACCAGCTATCGCAGCAAGAGCCGGACGGTGGCCGCCACCAACACCGACTGGGTCCGCAGCGCGGGCAAGGCCAGCAAGGAGTTCACGCCCTACGGCGGCCTGCTCTGGGACGTGAACGATCGCGTCACGCTGTACGCCAGCTATGCCGACACCTTCGTGCCGCAGACGCAGGAGGATTTCCAGGGCAATGTGCTCGATCCGCGCGTGGGTTGGCAGACCGAGGTGGGCGCGAAGCTCCAGCTGGTCCCCGACCGTCTGTTCTTCAACGTGGCGCTCTACCGCATCCGCGACAAGAACCGCTCCATGGTCGATGGCGACCACGTCGGTTGCGGCGGCTCGACCAACGGCGCGTGCTACCGCTCGGCGGGCGAGGTGCAGAGCGACGGCCTCGACCTGGAACTGGTGGGCAAGATCACGCCCAACTGGGACATCTCGGCAGGCTACACCTACTCGCGCGCCAAGTACCTGAGCGATACCAATCCCGACAACGTCGGCAAGCGGTTCAACGCCGACCTGATTCCGCAGCAGATGTTCAAGCTCTGGACCAACTACAGCTTCGGCCCCGAGGACTTCGGTGGCGCGCTGTCGGGCTGGAGCGTGGGCGGCGGCGTGAATGCACAGAGCGACATCTACACCAGCAGCGCGCGCCAGGGCGGCGTCAAGCACGGCGGCGGCTATGCGATCTACTCGGCCCGCGTCGGCTACCGCTTCAACGCCAACTGGGACGCGTCATTGCTGGTCACCAACCTGTTCGACCGCACCTATCTGCGCAACGTCGGCTACGGCGGCTTCCTGAATTTCTACGGCGACCCGCGCGCGGCCATCCTGACGGTGCGCGGACGGTTTTGAAGAGGGCCAGGCCTTAAGGAGGCGGGACGCCACGGCGGCCGCGCCTCGTGTGTGAAGGCGGGTCTGGCGGCGGCCGCGCCAGCGGCCGCGCCGCTCACACGCCGTCGTGGGCGGCGATGTTGCGATACTGGCCCTTGAAATACAGCAGCGGCTGCGCGGCGGCGGCGTCCTGCAGATCCAGCGCCTTGACTTCGCCGATCACGATCACGTGATCGCCCGCGGCGTGCTCGGCGTAGATCTCGCAGTCGAGCCAGTGCAGGCTGCCGCCAATGATGGGGTTGCCCAGCGGCGATTCCCGCCACGCGATCCCCTGCCACTTGTCGGTGCCGCGCCGGGCGAACTGATTGGACACGTCGATCTGCGCCTCGGTGAGGATATTGACCGCGAATCGGCCCGCCTGGCGGATCTTCGGATAGCTGGCCGATCCGGCCATGACGCTGAACGACACCAGCGGCGGGCTCATCGACACGCTGTAGAACGACTGGCAGGTGAACCCCACCGGCTCGTCATCGATGAGCGACGTGACCACCGTGATGCCGGAGGCGTAGTGTCCGAGCGCCTCGCGAAAGCGCGCAGGCTCGATGACCGTATTGGCGGGGGGAATCATGGGGGGAAAGAAATACGGGTCGCAGCGCGAACACATGGGATAGGGCCTGGAGGGATCCGACGGCGTTGCCGGCGTCGGCAACAGGCGAGCCGGGCCGGGGCAAGCGGCTTGCCCCGGCCCGACGCGTTCAGGCTCAGTTCGAGAGCTCGCGGCGGAGGATCTCCGCGCCTGCGCTCAGCGCACTCAGCTTGCCGCGCGCGACCGCACGGGGCAACGGCGCCATGCCGCAGTTGGTGCTGGGATAGAGCTTGTCGGCGTCGACGAAGCGCAGCGCCTTGCGCAGCGTATCGGCCACCTGCTCCGGCGTTTCGATGGTGTTGGTGGCCACGTCTATGGCGCCCACCATCACCTTCTTGCCGCGGATGAGCTCGATCAGTTCCATCGGAACGTGCGAGTTCTGGCATTCCAGCGAGACGATGTCGATATTGGATTTCTGCAGCTTCGGGAACGCCTGTTCGTACTGGCGCCATTCGGAGCCCAGCGTCTTCTTCCAGTCCGTATTGGCCTTGATGCCGTAGCCGTAGCAGATGTGCACGGCGGTTTCGCATTTCAGGCCTTCGATGGCGCGTTCCAGCGCGGCGACGCCCCAGTCATTCACTTCGTCGAAAAACACGTTGAATGCCGGTTCGTCGAACTGAATGATGTCGACGCCCGCCGCTTCGAGCTCGCGGGCTTCCTGATTCAGGATCTTGGCGAATTCCCAGGCCAGCTTCTCGCGGCTCTTGTAGTGATCGTCGTAGAGCGTGTCGATCATGGTCATGGGACCGGGCAGCGCCCATTTGATCGGCTGGTCGGTCTGCTGGCGCAGAAACTTGGCATCCTCGACGAACACCGGCTTCTGGCGCGCGACGGCATCGACCACGGTGGGCACGCTGGCGTCGTAGCGATCGCGGATGCGCACGGTCTTGCGATTCACGAAGTCCACGCCGCTGAGGTGCTCGATGAACGTGGTCACGAAGTGCTGGCGCGTCTGTTCGCCGTCGCTGACGATGTCGATGCCCGCATGCTGTTGTTCCTGCAGCGACAGGCGCAGCGCGTCCTGCTTGCCTTCGACCAGGCCTTCATCCTGCAATTTCCAGGGAGACCAGAGGGTTTCGGGCTGTGCCAGCCAGGAGGGTTTGGGCAGGCTGCCGGCGGTGGAAGTGGGAAACAGTTTTTTCACAATAGGACCTGATACTTTTTTATTAATCGAAACGGGCAGCTGCGGACCACTGCTCGAGAACCGACTGGTACGGTTTGATGAAGTGTTCTTCGACGAACTTGCCTTGCTCGACGGCCAGCCGGCTGCGTTCTTCCCGGTCGTAGACGATGCGCGTCAACGAATAATCCTGATGCTTCAGGCTGGGCTGATACGAGCGGCCCGCCGCGGAATTCGCGTTGTAGATCTCGGGGCGATAGATCTTCTGGAACGTGTCCATCGTGCTGATCGTGCCGATCAGCTCGAGATTGGTGTAATCGCCCAGCAGATCGCCGGTGAAATAGAAGGCCAGCGGCGCGGCGCTGTTGGGCGGCATGAAGTAACGGACCTTCATGCCCATTTTCTTGAAATATTCGTCGGTCAACGAATACTCGTCCTGCAGGTATTCGACGCCCAGCACCGGGTGCTGGTTTTCGGTGCGCAGGTAGACCTTGCTGCTCGACACGCTCAGGCAGATGACCGGCGGCTTCTTGAAATGCGCCTTGTAGGCGCTCGAATTCACGAAGGCCTTGAACAGCTTGCCGTGCAGCTCGCCGAAATTGTCGGGCGTGCTGAAACCCGCGCGGTCCTTGTTGTGCTCCAGCAGCAGCACGCTGAAGTCATAGTCGCGCACGTAGGAGGAAAAATTGTTCCCCACGATGCCGTCGATGGTCTCGCCGGTCTTGCGATCAAGAATGGTCGTTTTCAGGATCTCGATCAGGGGCAGGGCATTGCCGCTGCGCTCGCCGTCGATATCCAGCTCGCCGGAAATGATCTCGAGCTTGACCGAATAACGATCGCCCTTGGGATTGTCCCAATGCGCCAGGGCATTGAAACGGTTGTTGATCATCTCGAACGTGTTGCGCAGATTCTGCTGGCGGCTTTCGCCACGCGCCAGGTTGGCGAAGTTCGTGGTGATGCGGGTATTTTCGGAAGGACGGTAATCCTCGTCGAAACAAATGCTCTTGATGGCAAATGTGAACTCTTTACTCATTTTGATCCGCCGCACAAATTCTGGATAAAGCCGTTTCCGGTTTTTGCGGCAGTGCTGCGCCAGTCCTGTTATGGGGTTTTCTTGGGCTGGCAGCCTTGACACTGTCGCTGCTCGGACCGTATTTTAGGCAAGGCTTTGCATGAATAAAAATGAATTTATTTGGCAGATAGCATTAGCCGGGCTCATGTTCCTCGCGGCGTCCCGCGTCCGCTTCTCCCTGGCATCCATGCAGCGGTGGGCCATACTCTCGGGCCCTGAACCTCACATTCCCCCGCCGGCACGGCAGATCAGCCTGCACGCGCGCTCTTTTGTATGGATTTCTATGTTGTTCTAGCCATACAAAACCATACAAATCTCACGATTCAACTGCTTGTATGGAGTTTGGCAGTAGAATTTGGCTTCAGCAGAGGTATGACGCTCATCCCGCCCCGCCCGTTGTCATCGTGACAGCGGCCCCGCCAGGACTCGAGTGCAATCCCTGCGGCAGCGGCTGTTCGCATCGTTCGCAGCGCCGCGCCTGTCGTGACGCCTGCCCGCCGCCAATCCGGCGCGCGAGCCGGACGGGCAGCGCGGCCTTGCCCTCATCGGATCCGGTGCCTCGGTTCGCCCCCGCGGCGATCGTCCGTTCGTGTTTGCCCGGCCCGCGCGTCGGGAATGTAGCTGCGCACGCAGCGTTTGAGGAAATGATGAATTTTTGGGTCCCTGTCATCTTCGGTGCGTTCAAGCTCATCGTGTTGGGCACGTTCATGTTTCTCGCCATCAGGTCGCACCGCGAGGGAGAAAAGGAAGACAAGAAGAAAAAGGAGCTGCAGGCGCTCAAGCGCCGGCAAGGCAGCCCGCATTGCTCCTGAAGCCGGCCTGATCGGATACTCGATCGGGCGCGCGCTCCACGCAGAGAGGCCGCACATGCGGCCTTGTTCTTTGGGGCAGCGGCGCGGGCACCGGGCCGCTCGCACACCCCGCTGTCAAAGAGGCTGCGCGCGATGCGCGACGAGGGCGGCGAGCCCTAGTGCCGCCGGCCTGCGCGCATCAGACGGCCGTTGAGCAGCGCGTAGGCCAGCAACCCGATCACCAGGCCCCAGAATGCACCGCCGATGCCCAGCGTCTTGATGTTCGCGGCGGCGGCGAGAAAGGTGATCAGCGACGCCTCCCGGGTCCTGGCGTCCTGCATGGCGAGCGTCAGGCTCGCGCCGATCGTGCCCAGCAGCGCCAATCCGGCCAGCGTGGCGATGAAGGTCGCCGGGAAGGCCATGAAGACCGCAGCCAGGGTCACGCCGAACACGCCGACCAGGATGTAGAAGCCTCCCGCCGCCACGCCGGCGACCCAGCGTTTCGAGGGGTCTTCGTGCGCCTCCTTGCCGGTGCAGATGGCCGCCGTGATGGCGGCCACGTTGAAGCCATGCGAACCGAACACCGCCATCAACAACGACCCCAGGCCGGTGACGGTGAGGATAGGGTTGGCGCTGGTCTTGAAGCCGTCGTTGCGCAACACCAGCATGCCCGGCATGTACTGGCCGGTCAGCGTGATGAGGAACAGGGGCAGGGCCACGCTCAGCAGCGCGTTCAACGAAAACATCGGCATCGTGAAGACCGGCGCGGCCAGCTTCAATGACAGGCCCGCCAGGTCGACCCGGTCCTGCACGAGCAGGAACGTCAGCCCGAGCACCAGGATGCCGACGATGGCGTAGCGCGCGGTGAAGCGCTTGAACACGAGGTAGGCGAGGATCAGGAATCCGGCGAGCACGGGATCGACGCTCAAGCTGCCGAAGGCGCCGATGCCGAATTGCAGCAGGATGCCCGCCAACAGCCCCGCCGCGATGCCCGGCGGGATGAGCCCGATCACGCGCTCGAAGCAGCCGGACAGCCCCAGGATCACGAAGGCCGCAGCCGCGACCAGATACGCACCGACGGCCTCCGCGTAGGGCGTCGTCGCCAGCGCAGTGACCAGGAAGGCGGCGGCCGGCGTCGACCACGCCGTGATGATGGGCTCGCGCGTCACCCAGCTCAGCAGGATGCCCGTCAGGCCCACCCCGATCGAGATCGACCACACCCACGAGGCGGTCAGCGACGGGCTCAGTCCCGCCACCTTGGCAGCCTGGAAAACGAGGACAAAGGTCCCGCCATAGTTGACGATGACGGAGATCAGCCCCGCGACGATGGGGTGGACGAGATCGCTCGAACGAAGCGATCCGGTGGAAGCGTGGGATGCCATGGCCTGCGTGAAACTCCGTAGACGGGAAGGGATGCGTCGGAAGCCACGTTTTTACCGCTAGAATGGTCGGATTGGCCCCGCCATTTTCTCTCACCCGGGCAGACCATTCCCGCGTCTAGGGATCTCTGTTTCCCGGCAACACGGCGTCCCTCGCGGTACGCTCGACAGCCCCTTCCGGACACGCCTGCATGTTCAAAAACGCGCTGCTGGAAACCGTGAAGGCCTGGATCGACGAGCCTTCCCGCGGCGCCAATCCCCTGCATCTGCGGATCCAGCGTGCCCTGCGTGACCTGATCCTCAACGGAACCCTCGGCGTGGGCAAGCCGCTGCCGGCTTCGCGCACCCTGGCCAGATCCCTGGGCGTATCGCGCGACACGGTCGAGTCCGCCTACCGGCAGCTCCAGCTGGAGGGCTTCATCGAGCGCCATGTGGGCAGCGGCAGCTTCGTATCGGAGCGCGCGAAACGCTCGGCGAAACGCCACACCGCTCGCAATGAGTCCGGCAGGCGCGACGCGGTGCGCCTGAGCCAGCGCGGAACCGCGATCCTCGAGGGCGGTGGCGTGCGGGAATTTTCATTTCCGCGGCCTTTCGCGCCGGGCGTGCCCGAAACCCGCAGCTTCCCCCTCCAGACCTGGGAGCGACTCGAGCGCCAGGTCCTGAAGGAGTACGACAGCCAGGCGCTGGCCCACAGCCCGCCCCAGGGCACGGAGAGACTGCGGCGCGCGATCGCGGATTACGTCAGCCTCGAACGCGGCGCGCGGGCCACCGCGGAACGCGTGCTCGTGCTGACCAGCTCGCAGCAGGCGCTGACGCTGTGCGCGACCGTGCTGATGGACGCCGGCGACGTCATCTGCATCGAGGATCCCGGGTATTACGGGGCGCGCAAGGCCTTCCAGGCCGCGGGGCTGCGCTGCGCGCCGATACCGCTGGACGGCCAGGGCATGCGCGTCGAGCATCTCCAAACCTCGGGCAAGGACGCGAAGGCGGTGTTCCTGACGCCGTCGCATCAGTTCCCCACCGGAAGCACGCTGTCCCTGGAGCGCCGCCTGGCGGCTGTCGAGTGGGCGAACCAGCAACGCGCCTGGATCCTGGAAGACGACTACGACAGCGAATTCCACTACGCCGGCAAACCCACCGCGTGCGTGCAGGGGCTGGATAGCCATGACCGCAGCATCTACATCGGCACGTTCACCAAATCCCTGTTCCCGGGCCTGCGCATCGCATACATGGTGCTGCCGCCGCAGCTCGTCGAGCCCATGACGGTGGCCCGCACGCTGCTCGACGGGCACAGCGCCACCCTGCCGCAATTGACGCTGGCGCGCTTCATGGAAGGCGGACACTTCGGCGCGCACGTGCGCGCCATGCGCGGCGTATACGTCGAACGTCGGGACACCCTGGTCCGCCTGGTGCGCAAGCATCTCGCCGACTTCGTCGAACCCACGGTCCCGATCGGCGGATTGCAATTGCAATGCGTGCTGACGTGCGGGATGCGGGAGGAGGAGGCGGTCGAAGCCGCGCGCGCGGCCGGCGTGGACCTGCTGGGATTGAGCCCGCTGCACGCATCGGCGTGCGATCGCCCGGGCTTTCTGCTGGGATTCGCGGCCTACTCGCCGCGCGAAATGGAACTGGCCATCCGGAAGCTGGCGAATGCGCTCCGGACCCTGGCGCAGCCCCGGCGATCTGCGCCGAGCGGCCGGAAGGCGGGGATCTGACCCGGCAGCACCGAAACGCCGACCGCAGGCTCGGCGCCAGACAGGTGGGAGCCGATACACGTCGGTACGCGCAAGCGGCAGCGTCCCACGCATTCGGCATCATGCGGCTTCGCGCAGGAACTCATGGCGCCCCATGGGAAAGCCGACAGCGTTACTAATCGACCAGCACGAAATCATCCAGCTTGAACCGCTTCGTATTCAGCGCCTCCGTCGGGCCGTAGAAACGCATGGCCGGCAGCGGGCGCTTGCCCTCGGTGGGAATCCAGTTGCTTTCGTAGCCCGCCGGGGCGGTCGGCCCGATGAACAGCGTCACGCCGCCGTCGGCATTCTTCTTCATGCGGTCCACGTCGTAGGAAGACAGCGTGGTGCGCCCGGACTTGCTGTAGATGAATGCATTGGTAGCGCGGTCGTAGACCGTCAGCGCCCAGAATTGCCTGACCGGCATCTGCGCCGGCACGTCGAGCCGGTAGCGCTTGCCGGCCTGCAGGGGCTTGCCGGCCGCGTCGGCAACGGCCATGAGGTATTGGGTGGCGGGGTTGTCGCCCAGCTCCTTCGGCATGTAGGTGCACCAGAAGTACTCGGCGGCCCGCTCGATCAGATCGATCCGGTCGTCGTAGACGAACGTGAAACGTCGATTGCGATCGGCCTGGAGCAGCGAGGCGTAGTGCCGGTCCGGCCAATACCGTTTTTCCGCGGGGAAGTTTTCGAACCATTGCTGCATGTAGAACCACGCATCGATGGCCGCCTGCCGCATCGCCTTGCGCGCCTTGTCGTCGGGCGCGAAAGGCTTGCCGTGCTCGATGCCCAGCGATGCCAGCATCCCCATCATCACCTTGTCATGCTCCTTGACCGGTTCGACGCTCAGGATGGCATGCATGTCGTGGAAGTGGCGCTCGTCGTAGAACGGCAAGGTCGGATACCGTTGATCGATCGGATCGACGAAGCGTTGCTCGGGCGGCGTCCGGGCCTGCGACAGGGCATACATGCGAAGCTTGCGTGCATAGCGGTACGCGTCTTCGGCGGTTCTCCCGGGGGCCGGCACCGACCTGAAGGCCAGCGATATCCGGTAGTTCGGCGACGCGACGTGGATATAGCCTTCCGGCACTCGCTCGCCGTAGCCGGGCGGCGTGAACAGGAATCTGGCACCCTTGCCTTTGTCCAGGCCCGAGGGGCCGACGTCAGCGATCGTGAATTGCCACGCGTCAACCACCTGTCCGTAGACGCTGCCGTCCGGTCCCGCCGGCGGTACCTCGAGCACGACCGGGCCGTTGCGCAAGTCCGTGAACGCCGTGATGTACGGCGTGGTGCTGTTCGCGGTGATCGCTTCCAGCCGCGGCGTGGCTGGCGCCGAATACGCAATGATGTCGTTGTCCTTCAGGCCCAGCCCGTCGAATGCGGCGCGACGAAAGCTGTAGATTGCCACGGCGGGCATGGCCCACAGCACGGCCTCGAAGGCGCGCTGATATCTGATCTGGTAGTCGAAGTCGGCGACCGATGCCGCGGCGCCGGCCGGTGGCTGCCCGCCCAGCGGCTCGAATTCATCGCCCGCGCCGACCGCCAGGGGCGCACCCCGGGCCGGCGCTGCGGCGACAGACGCCGAGGACGTGGCGGACAGCGCGCCCAGCACGGCAAGCCCGGAACGGGTGAACTCGCGACGCGTAAAAGACATGCAACCCTCACAAAAGCGTTCAGGCCATGCAGGCGCATGCCCCGTGCATTGCGGACGCGACGATTCGTCGCGTCACGGTGCGCTCATTGGCTCCGTTTCAGATCCGGGATCTTCCATTTCCCGCTCAAGATGTCGTCGTTGGGCTGATACATGCGCAGGATCACATAGAAGGGACCCGTGGGCGCGGGCAGCCAGTTCGCAGCGTCTTCGCCAGCCGGCTTCTGGTGCTGGATGCGGATCGTCATCGAGCCGTTCTTGCCCTGGGCCAGGCCTTCGGTGTCCGACCCGACCTTGTAGCGTTGTATCTCGTTGGCAACGAGCATCTTGTCGTCGGCGTTGTACATGGTGAGCGACCAGAAGGCGTTGACCGGCGGCAGCGTGTCGAAGGTCAGCGTGTACTGGTTGGCGCCGGTCAGCGGCTTGCCTTCGCTGTCGGTGTAGCGGATGGGGTACATCGCCTCCTTCTCGCCATTGCCCCCGAGATAGGGGCCGGCCACGACGGCGCGCAGCGGATAGTTGTAGCCGAAACTATCGAGTCCGGTGACCCAATCCCAGCCGCTGCGCTTGGTGCTGGTGCTGGCCAGCGAGGCAACGGCCACCGACGGCGCATCGTCGAGCCCGCGGATCATCCCTTTGCGCACGGCGGGGTCGAGCTTGGACGGATCGAAGCCCGATTTGGTGAGCCCGATCCGTTCGAACTGCGCGAACAGCGCTTCGTCTTCGACGCGGATGGGGTTGGCTTTCACCGCCTGGCCGAGGTGGGTCAGGAAGCCGAGCTCATCGTTGTCGATCGCGGGCAGCGGGGCCAGCGGCTTCCGGTCCGCACGAGCGGCGGGCTTGCCGGCTGCGCTCAATGGCGTGAGTTCGAAGCCACTTTGCACCGCTTTCAGTTTCTCGGGGGTTTCGCCCGGAACGACGCGCAGGCGGCCCCAGAGCCACACCTTGTCGGTGCTGACGTCCAGCCGCTTCGCGCCGGCGGGCAGATCGCCCTTCCAACCCGGCGGCACCAGCGCGAAGGTACCTGCCTTGGTGCCGGTGGCCCGTCGTCCGATGTAGTGCTGGAGCTCCTGGTACATGTTGAACACGTCGATCACGTAATAGCGATCCTGGGTATCCGGCACGGTGAGGATCCACGGCTCATCGAGCTGCACCACCGCGCTCATGTAGTACGTGTCGTTGTTGGCCGTCGGCATGTCCTTGGCTTTCGGGGACGCCAGTTCCGTTGCCCAGCCAATGGTATTCATGGGAGCGCGATAGCTCGTGGCCGGCTTCGGCGACGGAACGTCGGTGTACTCGCGCATGGCCCGTTCCATGCGCACCAGCGGATAACCCCAGGTATAGGCGGAAACCGCCAGCTGATAGCCGTCGACCTCCATGCCCTTTTCCACCACGTCGGGCGTGCCGGGCGTGGACAACAGTTTGTCCGGAAAAGGGGCCGCCACCGACAGGTTGACGCTCGCGAGCAGTGCCGCGCATACCCATCCCGCCTTCGCGCCATGGCGTCGGATAATGGTGGAAAGCCTGGCCGCGCGCAAATGAAAACCGGTATTCATGCTTGCCCCTGAAAATCTTGCTGGATGGACTTACCTGGGAAACAGCAGCGTGATGGGCACCACGGATTGAATGTTGAGCGTATTGCGGTGCCCGTTGCCATCGGGGCCCAGGCCGCGGTCATAGTTGTACTGAAAAGGAATGCTGATCAGGGCCGCGACGGGATTGCTGAGCTGTTTCGCCAGCTCCTGGCTGTCTGCGCCGGCGGCAGGTCCTGCCACCGCCGAAAATAATCCGGCCATTATCCAGCCAGCGGCATGACGACCGTGCCGCCGCCACGCACTCCAGGAAAAGGAGTGCCAGGGATCTTGCTCGCCGGACGTTTCTGTAATTCGTTCCAGCGGAAGACATGACTGCTCCTTGTGAGGTCGGAGGGTGACCGCGTCCAACGGAATCTCGTGCGTCGCAATACGACTCTATCTGCTCAACATGTTCGCGTAATCGGGAATATCCATTACTTCATCACATGTTCATTTTGATACGAGCGCGGCCAGTCATGGCGTTGCATTTACCGAAACCCGCGGATCTCGCTGGAAACCCTTCAAAAGCTGACCGCAAGCCCGACCGAAAAGCCGCGGACATTCTGGCCAAATACATACCTGCCCACCAGACGCGTGCGCGTGATGATGACGTCGTACGCGCTCGAGTCGAGCTCCAGGCCGGCGCCCAGAGAAGTCAGGCGGTCGAAGCCGAGGATGCCGCGCTGGTCGCCCAGGAACTCCGAGTGGGTGAGCTCGAGGACGTAGCGCACCGGGCGCTGCAACGCGACCTGGCCCGTGGGCGCGCGATATCTGGCCCACAGGTTCGCGGACTGGGCGGTCGCACGCCCCTTGACGGCCGCCGAGCTGTCGAAACTCTGCAGGCGGATGTCGGAGTATCGGAGTTCCACGTCGACCTCGTAACCCGGGCGGTAGTGTTCGTAGTCGAGCATGATCGAACCGCCCAGGCCGTAGGCATTGAGCGACCCCCGATCCAGGAAGTCGACGTCCGCTCCTGTCTGCCGGCCGACGTACCAGCTGGCGGCACGCAGGTCGCTGGTCACATTGCCCAACGCAAAATTGAAGATCGGCCGCAGCTTGAGCTCGTCGGTCAGCTTGAAATCCCAACCCACGCCTCCGGTGGCCGAGGCGCTGTTCCACTTGGTCGGCAGGCGCCGCGTCTCCGCGCCCTGCGTGGCCACGAAGGTCGGGTCGTAGCGGCTGTAGGCCAGCACACCTTCCAGATAGATCGGCACGGATTTCGAGAGGGTGTCGCCTCCGCCCAGCTGTGTCATGAAAAACTCATTGGAACCCGACGTGGCCGCGCCGCTGCCACCGAGGTTGAGCGAACTCGTCGTGATGTCGGGCACAATCGAAAACGACATCAGCGCCAGCACGCCGTTTGCCCGCTTCTGCAGATCGTTCTTCACCAGCCGCAGGCCTTGTCCCCAGGCCGCGCCGGATACCGGCAGCATGAGCAGCCCCGTGAAGACCAGCCCACCGAGCCCGGTCCACGCTCGCGCCGCCGTCCTGAGCATTTTTGTAGCCATCCGGAATCCGCCTCACGGATCGACCATCGATTGCCGCTGCGCGATCAGCAAGGCATCGCTCTGGTCGATGCGAATGGTGCCGATGCGCGGAAATTCATAGTCGACGATGATGTAGAGCGCGGAGGTCATCACCAGCGCATACACGAGCTGATGCCCCAGGCCGGTGCGCTTGGCCGCGCCCAAATTGAAGCCGGCGAGCCCCGCACTCACCAGGGCCAGCAGCCCGAGGAAGACGTAGGTCATCATCGGCGGATGGATCTTCTGCGCCACGGTCTGCGTCGTCGACACGTCGAACATCTCGTTCACGGCCCCGATATACGAAGCCGCATAAGGCGGCACGCTGTCCTGCGCCGCCTGGATCGATCTGCGCCAGATGGCCTGCTGCAGTTTGGACACGTCGTGGGCGATGCCATCACGCGCGTCCAGATCGGCCACGCGCTGGTAATAAAGAATGCGGCCGTCGACGTAACGGCGAAAGTCTTCGCGCAGTGCCGGCTGGGCCGCTGGCGCAAGCAGATCGATGCGCAGCCACGCCGTGCCGATGGCATTGACCTCCTGCACCAGCACCGCGCGGCGCTCCGACATGCGTTGGGCAGCGCCGGAGAAGGTGAATGCCAGCAGCAGGCCCAGCAACGCAAACACCGACGCTTCGATCGCCGCGGCGCCCGCACGGCCTTTCTCGTCCGCGTCGCGCCCCAGCCGCTTGCCGAATTGCAGGGCCAGCAGCAGCAAGACAAAAAACCCCGCGGCCAGTGCGAAGAGAATCACGGAATAGTTCATCGATGTTTCCGGACCGATTTTGTTGATGGTTGATGAAGGGAAAGCCATGGACGGACGGCGCCACACATCGTGTTTCATGGGGCGCCGGACCAGTGCGTGATGCGATTGCGCCCGTGCGACTTGGATGCGTACAAGGCCTCGTCGGCACGCGCCAATGCCGTCTCGGCGCTGCATTGCCCGGGCGTCCACAGCGCGATCCCGCCCGATATCGAAATCTTGCCCACGCCATCGATGTCGGTCTGCGCGATGGCGACCCGCAGGCGTTGCGCCCCGTCCATGGCCGCCTCCGGCGAGGCGCCCGGCAGCAGCACGATGAACTCCTCGCCACCCACGCGAAAGGCCTGGTCGTGCTCGCGCACGGAGCGCCTGATCAACCTCGACACCCGGACCAGGACACGATCGCCAGCGGCGTGGCCATACGTGTCGTTGACGCGCTTGAAATGGTCGAGGTCCAGGGCCAGGATTGCGCCGCCGCCGTTGCCGCGAGACCAGGCCTCGAGCGCTTTGTCCAGCGCGCGCCGGTTCGACAGGCCGGTGAGCGGATCGGTCTGGCTTTGTGCGTTCAGGCGCCCAACCTCCCGATGATGCTGCGCCAGCGCCGTGCGTACCGCCTGGCCCAGTGCAGCGGCCTCGGCGTACCAGGCGCGCGGCACGCGCACGTCGCGACGGCCGCCCGACAGGATGCCCGCCAGCCGGCGCAAGGGCACGGCGATGGCATAGGCGACGCCCCCCACCAGCAGCAGCGTCAGCGCGACCATCGGAAGCGCCTGCATCAAAGCTTCGCGCAGCAGTGTGTTCACGGGTGCCAGAATCGATTGAACGGATTGGCGGGCGATCACCGCCCACGCGCCCGCGGCGACCGGCGCGTAGCCGACGAGGGCGGCGCCGGAGGCCGACTCGACCATGCGGGCGCCGGGCCGGTCGATCGCCGGCAGCCCTTCGAGCGTCGCCGCCACATCGTTGCCCGCCGGCCGATACAGGAGGCGGCCGTCCCGGCTGAACAGAAAGACCTCCAGCCCCTGTTCCGCCGCACGGCTGGACAACAGGTGGTCCATCCTGCCGCCCGCCTCCAGCCTGACGGCCGCAACGAGCGCACCCGGCTGCGCCCCGGCATCCGCCGGCAGCCGGCGCGACATCAGCAACAGCGTGGCGCCCGGCCCGTTGCCTTCGACCACATGGGCGCCCGGTCGAGCGGCCGCGGCCGCGAGGCGCGGCGCAAGCGACGCTGAAGCCGGCTCGTCGCCGGCAAGCACCTCGCCCGCCGGGCTCACCAGCATGATGGCGTCGGCCGCGTCGATCTGGCTGCGCAGGCGCGCCAGCTCGGCCCGGGCCTGCCCGGGTGCGCGCGCGGCGGACATGGCCGTGACGCTCGCATCCAGCTGACGCTCGATGGCGTCCAGGTAGATGTCGATCGCCTCCGCGAACTTCCCCGCGTTGGACTGCACGCTGGCCAGTGCGTGGGTAAGCGCACGTTCCTTCTGCACCGTGTGGCTGGCGTACAGCGCGTTGAAGAACCCGACGCACACACTCAGGACGGTGAACAGGACCAGAATGGGCAGCAGGCCCGGCAAGCGAGCAGGACGCGGCGGCGCGGATATGGTCATGCGCCGCTCATCGGAAGCGACGGGCCGCGCTCGCCCCTTGCCGCCTGGCGCGAACCCCACGGGCACGCGGGCCGAGCCCGGAGTCGCCGCCGCGGCGCAGGTTTCGCCCGACCTCATTTTGCATTCGCGACCTCGCTGACCTGCCGGTCGGCGCCGATGCCGAAGCTGCGCGCGCCCGTCTGGCCGCGCGTCGCAGGCCAGGCCCTGAACGCGCAGCCGTCGTCGCCCATCTGCGGCCGCGCCGCGAAATGGTATCCATGCCAGGCCTCCGCGGCCGGCGTGTCGGGCGTCATGACGAGCGCCTCCTCGCCGAGCGGGCTGGCCTGCGCGGCGGCGTCCGCATCCCAATAGAGGCCGTCGGTCGTGCCCTCACGGCTGACGATGCGCGCGGCCGGACGGCCGAAGGCGGCGCGATAGCGATCCTGCGCTGCGCAGAGCATCTGCAGGGTTTCGATGGCAGCGGCCTCGTTGCGTTCGATGCGCCGGCTGCGCATCTCGACGACGCCTTCCCGCAGGTCGAAGCGCCAGCCGCCCGCTCGCTTGACCAGCGGTACAGGGAACGACCAGTCCTGGCGGCCGACCAGCAACGTGGCCCGGTCGGGCGCGGTCTGCGCCACTTCGCTGTGATCGTGCCACGCGGCAAGAAAGGCGTAAACGTCTTCGCGGGCAATGCTGTCCTGAGGCACGAAGCGGCGGAAATCCGGACCGAGGATCCGCCGCAGGCCATCCTCATCGCCAGAGGCGACCGCAGTCACCAGGGCATCCGCGGCGGCGTTGGGCGAGTCGTAGCGTGCCTGTGCGCCGGCCTGGGCCGACGCCATCGAGAGCATGGCAGCCAGCAGGGCGGCCTTGAGGCGTTGTTGCATCATCGTCTCCCGTGATTTCGTTCGATATGACGGCCCCCGCCGCCGCTCGGTGCATCGCGGTGCGGTGCATGGCGAGCCGCGGGCGCGGCCCGGTGAGGCTGGCCCGTCTGACGGCCTGCGTCGACGCCGCGGAAGGCGTTGTCGCGATTGTTTTCGCGCGAGCGCGCCGCGGCTGCGCTGCGCGCGTCGGCGCGATTGCGATTGGCTTGAGGCGCGTCGGCACGACGGGGCTGGGCTTGATGCTGCGGTGTCGCGCGTGCGCCGGGCCGTTGGCCTGCACCGCCACCGCCCGCACCGCGCTCGCGCATGATCTGCTGCGCATGATCTCGCCGCGCCTGCTGCGACGCGTCGCGCCCGGGGCTGTCCCCGGGGCGGGCGTTGTGTTGCCCGGCGGGGCGTTGCTGGCTGAATCGCTGTTGCGTCGCGCCGCTACGATAAGGCGTGTTGCCGCGACGAGCCGGATCGTGACTCCAGTCCACGTTGGCCCGGTTGGCGTCGATGCGGCGATTGACGTTGATGTTGTTGTAGCGGTTGACGTCGATATCGACGTCGTTATGCCCCCAATCGAAACCGCCCCACAGCGAATCCGCGATCGCGATGCCGGTGCCAAAGGCCAGGCCACCCACCAGTGCCGACGCAAAGACCGACCCCGGCGGCGGCGGGTAATAGGCCGGCGGATAGCTGGGGTACGGCCATGTGCCGTACACCGTGCTCGGGTTGTAGGAAGGCACATATACCGTCTGTGGCGACGCCGGCGCGATGCTCACGTACGTGTTGCCGCCTTCGGTGCTGGTGCTGACCTTCTGCTGCGCGTTGGAAGTCAGGCTGCCCGCGCGCTGGGCCTGCTGGCGCAGGCGCTGCACGGACGCCATCACGTCGTCGGGCTGGTCCAGAAATGCATCTCCCAGCGTCTGCACCCAGTCCGGCTGGCGTCCCATCATGTCGAGCACGGAAGGAAAGCCGACCAGCGAGATCACGCTGGGGTCCCAGGGCTGGTCCTGCGCCGCCTTCACGGCGGCATCGCCCTGCATCGAACTGTGCTGGCCGGACCACGTGGCGGCCGCCTTCACGTCGTCGGGGTAGGTGCTTGCCATCAGCAGCTGCGACAGCAGCGCGTCCGGGTACAACGCGACCGGCGCAAGCATCTGATCGAGCTGCTCCTTGCTGAAAGTCGTCTGCTGCGCCTGGCTGGGGCCATGCATCAGCACCATCAGCGTGAGCAGCAGGGTTATGACGCGCTTCATAGACCTCTCCCGAAAGCCATCGTCTTCGCGACGGCGAAAATTGGTATGGCACCGTCGTCGCGCCGCGAGGCAGCGGCGGGGGCACGGGCGGGCTTCGTGTCAGAGCAGCGTGAAAAGCAATTTGTTTAGGGTGGTGGTCAAGGGCCACTGCGTTGCGACGAGAATGAGCAGGGGCAATGCGGACGGGACGATGAGCTTGAGCAGGATGGCTTTGCTGATGATCGCCGGACGCATCGCGCTGACGGATTCATAAAGCACGCGTATGTCCGCGACAGGGCCGAGTTCGGGCGCATCGAGTATCGCGTCCGCGGCGACATGCTGCTTTTTGATCCATCGGGCATCGACGGCGCGGCCATGTTCCGCCAGTAATACCCCGTAATCCAGCAGCGCCTGGCGCCGGGCGCGCAGCAGGACGGGAGAAAACGCCATCAGCGGCGCCAGCCCGATCAGAACGAGCACCCCGATCAGCGTGCCGATCTGCACGTAGAGCGCGGGAATCGGCAGGTCGTGATAGAACACTTGATGCGCCCACGCACCCGCCAGGACCGCCGACAACGAGAACAGCACGGGGCCGTAAACCGCGGGCAGGCGGTCCAGGAAACCCAGTCCCGCCATACGGTCCGGATGCTGCACGGCGAGCTTGAGCGGCAGCCTTGAAATGCGCCACAACAGCAGGCCCAGCAATATGAAGCGCCAGAGCCAGGCCAGCAGCAGCGTCGAGAAAATCGGGCGCGTGACGAGCAGGAACCACCACTCGGCAAACGTCATGACCGCGTTGTCGCTGGCCGTCCAACGGAGTTCGTCAGGGTTGGGTGAAATCAGGAATCCGGCCGTCCAGGCCAGCACCAGGCCGAGAATGATGATCCAGGGCAGCATGCGCCTCTTGAGCGTGGCGACGCCTTCGACGATCGCGTCGAACCGCGGCGCGAGCGCGGCGTCGACCAGCCCCGACTGTTTGAATTGGCGCAGGCACAGCACGATGTTGCGCTGCGCCACGCCTTCGGCGAGCACCAACAGCGGAATGGCGACGAGACAACGGATGTGTATGCCGAAATGGCCGAACAACGGCTCGCCCGGCGGATCGGCGCGCAGGCTGGTGCCGGAAAACAAAGCCGCCAGCACCAGCGGCAGCCACGCCAGCATGGCGTAGAGCAACGCGCGCCGCTTCAGGCCCAGTCCGGCCGCCGGAATCAGGCCCAGTTTGTTCTGGAGCCGCGAAAACACGTCCCCTTGCACCAGCGAGAACGCTTCATCACTCTCGGACACCACGGCTGTACGGTTCATCCATTACCTCGGTGAAGCACCACGGCAACCAGCGAACAGCAACGAGAAGGGCGACAACGCAGGACGGAAGAGCGAGGCGGCACCGCGCCGCCCAGTCTCATTTATTAACGCATTCGTAGTCAGTTATCAACATTTTTAAGAATGCTTGGTCGCAAAACTACGGTATTCTCGAATCGCGATCTGTATCCCAGTATGCGTTACCTATTTTCGATAGGGCATGGCAACCGCCACGTACGTCCAGGGAGAAATCATGAAGCGCTTCATCGCTCGCCGGGCCCCCGGCGCCGCAGCAGCCCATGAAAGCCGCGCAAGATCCCGCCGCGCCCATCGCCGTGAGTCATCGCGAGCGGGCCTGGCGACCCGAGCCGTCTGCCTCGCTCGCCTACCCTTCACCGTTTCCCCTTTCTTCGCCTGCACACGCTAGCGCCTGCGGCCGCGGCCGCCCGCTAGCCGGCCCATCCACGCCCGCCCTGACCGCCCGGCCCGCGCCCGGTCGTACGGCGTCATGCCGACGCCAGCCACGCAATCATCCCATCCGTCTATCGACGGTGAATGTCGGTCGCTCGGCGGCCACACCCTCTACACCCTCAGACTGGAGTCGTAATCATGACGCAACATGCTCGTGCCGTACCCTCCGCGCCTCGTCCCCACCGCCGCGCCCGGCCGGTGCTTTCCACTCTTGCGCTATCCCTCGCGCTGGCCCACGGGGCCATGGCGAGTGAGGCATCCAAGCCAGCCGAACCTGCTACGAAGGAAGCCAACGCGGCCCTGCTGAAAGCGCTCCCCTTCACCGACAAGACTTCCTTCGAACTGGCGCACAAAGGCTTCATCGCACCCTTGCCCAAGGAAATGGTCAAGGGCGAAAAGGGCAATCTGATCTGGGATCCCACCAAGTACGACTTCATCAAGGAAGGCTCCGAGGCCCCGGACACCGTCAACCCCAGCCTGTGGCGGCAGTCGCAGTTGCTGAACATCTCGGGCCTGTTCGAGGTGACCGACGGCATCTACCAGGTGCGCAACTACGACCTCTCCAACATGACGATCGTCGAAGGCAAGGAAGGCCTGACGATCATGGATCCGTTGATCTCCACGGAAACCGCCAAGGCGGCACTGGACCTGTATTTCAAGCATCGGCCGAAGAAGCCCGTCGTGGCCGTGATCTACACGCACAGCCACGTGGACCACTACGGCGGCGTGCGCGGCGTGGTGGACGAAGCCGACGTGAAGGCCGGCAAGGTCAAGATCTACGCGCCGCTGGGCTTCCTGGAACATGCGGCCGCGGAGAACGTGATGGCGGGCACCGCGATGAGCCGCCGCGCCAGCTACATGTACGGCAACCTGCTGCCGCCCAGCGCCACCGGCCAGGTCGGCGCCGGCCTCGGCACCACGACCTCGGCGGGCACGGTCACACTGATCGCGCCGACCGACATCATCGAAAAGACCGGCGAGACGCGCACCATCGACGGCCTGACCTATGAGTTCCTGTACGCGCCCGGCAGCGAAGCGCCTGCCGAGATGCTGTACTACATCAAGGAGAAGAAGGCGCTCAACACCGCCGAGGATTCGAGCCACACACTGCACAACACCTACTCGCTGCGCGGCGCCAAGATCCGGGATCCGCTGGCATGGTCGAAATACCTCAATGAAGCGTTGAAGCTGTGGGGCGACGATGTGCAGGTGATGTATGCCATGCACCACTGGCCGGTGTGGGGGCAGAAGGAAGTCAACGAGCACATCGGCCTGCAGCGCGACATGTATCGCTACATCAACGACGAAACGCTGCGTCTGGCGAACATGGGCTACAACAAGGAAGAGATCGCCGAGCAGGTGAAACTGCCCGAGACGATCGCGACCAAGTTCTCCAACCGTGGCTACTACGGCTCGCTGAACCACAACGTGCGCGCCACCTATGTGCTGTACCTGGGCTGGTTCAACGGCAATCCCGCCACCTTGCATACGTTGCCGGTGCAGGAGGCGTCGAAGCGCTACGTGGAGATGATGGGCGGCACCGACGCGCTGCTGAAGAAGGCCCAGGAGTACTACAAGAAGGGCGATTACCGCTGGGTTGCCGAGGTCGTCAACTACGCCGTCTTCGCCGATCCGCAGAACCAGGCGGCCAAGAACCTCCAGGCCGACGCACTGGAGCAGATGGGCTACCAGGCCGAGAGCGGTCCGTGGCGCAACTTCTACCTCACCGGCGCCAAGGAGCTGCGCGAGGGCGTGCAGAAGCTGCCCGTGCCGGATACGGCCAGCCCGGACACGGTCCGTGCGATGACGCTCGACATGCTGTTCGACTACTTTGGTGTGCGCTTGAACCGTGAAAAGGCGGCCGGCAAGCACGTGGTGCTGAATCTCGATTTCACCGACACCAACCAGAAGTACACACTGGAAATGGTGAACAGCGTGCTCAACCACACCGAAGGCAAGCCCGCGAAGGATCCCACCGCGAGCGTGACCCTCACGCGCGAAACCCTCAATCGCATGATGCTGAGGGAAACCAACCTCAACGATGCAATTTCCAAGGGCGATGTGAAGGTGACCGGCGACCAGCAACAGATCACCGAGATGTTTGCCGCGCTCGATAACTTCGAGTTCTGGTGGAACATCGTGACGCCGTAAGGGGAGGCGGAGCGGGCCACCCCGCTCCGCCAGCGCTATCCTGGCCCAGGGGCGGATCGTGCCGGCCGGCGGAAACAGAATCCAGCGCAGGCTCGCATCAGCGCGCACATCCATGGCGCGCGCCGCGAGTGGCGTCAGCCGGACTCCCGGCTGCCGGTAATATGCGCGTATACCGCCAGACTCCGCGCCAATCAGGAATCGATCCGTGACCCGCGTCCGCCACTCATCCGCTCTGCCCGTCTCCGCGCCGCCGCTCGCCGCCAGCGCGCCACGGGAAACGGCGATGCGCGCGACGCGGATGGCGCGGTGCCTGCACCGCGCCGACGATCCGGCGCGGCTGATACCGGCCCTGCCAGGCAAAGGTCGGTAATGGGCAGCCCGACCGACGCACGCAAGCAATGGCGTGCGCAGCAGCGTGCGCAGCGTCTGGACGATGCCGAGACGCAACGCGCCGCGCTCGAGGCGCAGGCGGACGCGGCACGGGCGTGGACCGACCACGCGCGCTGGGCGCCCACGGTCGCGCGCGTGTCGTGGGCGGGCGTCGAATTCGAGGTGCTCAACCTGGAACAGGCTCAGCGCCTGCTCGCACGCATTCGCGACACCGACAACGCGGCGGCATACGCATTGATGGACGAGGCTGCCCAGGCGCGGTTTGCCCTCGAGGACGCGCGCCACTGGGTGTTTCTGGCCGCCAATGGGCCCGTGCGCGCCGCCACGCTGGACCTGCCCGACTCGCTGCTGGACCATCCGCGGCTGCGCGTGGCTGGCTGGATCTTCCGCGCCGGCCTGCAGGCGCGGCGCGTCAGCGTGGGCGATGCGGCGCAGCTGCACGATGAGGCGTCGCATGACGAGGCGGGCGGCCCATGGCTGATCGTCGACGGCCCCTGCGACCTCGCGTTGCTGATGCTGCCTGCCGGCGAGCACGCGTTCACCTCGGGCCTTGCCGTAACCACGCTGCTGGCGCGCGACTACCGTTGCCGCATCCTGGTGCGCGGCCGCCTCGACGCCGCGTGCCTGATCGCTGCGGGCGGCGATGTGTGCCTGACCGAGGCGCCTCGCATCGACCTGCTGGCCACCGATGACGCCAACCCGGATCGGGCCCGCATCATGTCGCGTCACGGCCGCAGCTATCGTTTTCATCCGCCCACGCATTTGCTCGACGAACTCGTCACGCCCGCCCGGCTGCGCCGCGACGCACGCGGCCATGCGCGGCTCGCGCTCGATCTCAGCGGGATCGAGGATGCGCAGGGTCTGCTGCGCTCGCGCGCGGAGATCGACGCGGTCTATGCAGGATTCGCCGACGAGTTGGCGCAGGCATTGGAAGACCTGGCGGCGCGGCTGCGCGGCGCCGGACCCGCACGACTGTCGGCGCGGTTCGGCGGTGGTCCGGCGGACGAGGCGAGCTACGAAGAACGCGCGGGCGCAGCGCGGGAACTGGTGCGGCAGATCGGCCATTCGGTCGACGTGCGCGTGAGCGCCACGCAGCCCGCGCCCGGCGCACCGGTCTCGCTGCGGCTCGAAGCGCTGACCGCACCCGTGCGCGAGCGCCACGTCCGCGAGGCCACGCCCGCCGACGATGACGCGGAGGCGCTCGCCATCAAGCGCGCGCTGCGCGCGGCGATCGAGCGGCTGCGGCGGCAGTACCCCTCGGCATGAGGGCCTGCACGCCATAGGTCGACGGGCCGCGCAAGCGGCCCTCGTATTTGGATGAGTCGGTAGTGGCAAGCTCGAACCGAACCTCAGCCCCTCTCAGACGTGCACGGCATAGACGGCCTGACCGTGAGGGGGCAATGCCACTCGAACCCGTAGACCGATGAAGAGCGCGGCGAGGATCATCACGCCTCCTGCCGTCACAAAGACGCCAATCACGCCGCCGAATCCGAACACCATGCCACCCAGCGCGGCTCCTGCTGCGATGGACGACTGCACGCATGCAACCACCATACCGCCCGCCGTTTCAGCCTGATCCGGAACTGCTCGAGCGACCCAGTTCGACCACGCTACGGGGACCCCTCCGAAGGCGAGCCCCCACAGTGCGACCAACAGCATCAGCCCCGTCTTGTCCACGGGAAGCCAAATCATGGCCAGGGCCGCGACGCCGACCAGCGCAGGCATCCAGACCAGCGTGGCGCGCAGGCTGCGCTCCATTATCCAACCCGCAACCAAGGTCCCGACGAAGTTGGCGATACCGAAGCCAAGCAGCATCAGAGACAGATCCTGTACGTTGATATGCGCAACGCTCTCGAGTGCCGGACGTATGTAGGTGAAAAGGGCAAACTGGCCCGTGTGAGCCAACACGCATCCGGTCATTCCCGCTGCAATGCCAGGACGGCGGAGTAACTGCAGCACCGTCGCGGTCTGCAGCAATTTGCGCGGCGCCATGCGGGGCAACGTGAGCAGTTGGAAGAGGAGCGTGACGATGCCCACCGCGGCGGCCGCCAAGAAGGCGCTGCGCCAGCCGTAGAGCTCACCCAAATAGCTGCCGAGCGGCACGGAAACGACAGTGCCCACGGCGATGCCACTGAAGATAATGGAAAGTGCGCGTGGGACAAGCCTGGCCGGTACCAAGCGCATCGCAACCGCGGCCGCCATGCCCCAGAAACCACCCAAGGCAAGGCCCAGAAGGACTCGCATCGCCAACAGCATCGGCAGGCTCGAGGAAAACGCCACCAGCAGATTGGAGGCGATCATCAATACCGTGAATCCAAGCAAGACCAGCCGGCGATCAAACCCGCGGGTCAGGCGCGGCACCGACAAACCGGCGAACAGCGCCACGACGGCCGTTACGGTGACGGCTTGGCCCGCAAGCGCCTCCGACACACCAAGATCCGCTGCCATCGGGGTCAGCAGGCTGGCGGGGAGGTACTCCGCGGTGAGCAACCCGAACACGCCCATCGCCAGAGAAAAAACGGCTACCCACGCGGGCGTGTTCACCTCCTGAGCCGCTGCATCCTTCACATCACTTCTCATTTCAAACAACTCCGGAATATCTATCTCAGCCAGGAAGTCTAGGGCCGTATTCCAGGAGGATCTATGATAAGAAGTCCTGAGTTTTTAACCGAAACACCTGAAATGACAGAAAGCCGCCCCTTTGCTCTGTCGTCCGACCTCATCAGCGAGCTGCTGACAGGCATGCGTTTGCGCGGCGTGCAGTACCGCCGCGTTCAAACCGGTCCATCGTTCGGCTTCGATTTCGACGCCAGGCCTGGATACGGTTATTTTCACTACCTCGCGGTCGGCAACGCCGTCCTGCGTACGCAGGACGGCGCCGTTCATGAACTCACCGCCGGCAGCGCCGTGTTTTTGCCTCAAGGCGGCGGACATCAGCTCCTTTCGGATCCGAACGCCTCTTTCCAACCGATCGACACGTTCGATGTGGCGCCATTGGGCGAGGCTGTCAGTGGGGTCGATACTTGCCCCAGTACCCATTCGACGCCCAGCGCTGTCCTCTTTTACGGCTGCATGGAGTTCGACCTGGGCGGTATGCAGGGACTGGCAAATCTGATGCCGGATGCCATGGTGGCCGATACGGACGGGACGACGTATCCCGGCTTGCGCGAGATCCTGGACGCCATGAAGCGCGAGATATGCTCCGGACGCATCGGCTTCGCTGGCATCCTGGCGCGGCTTGCAGAGGTGGCGGCAGCGATGATCACGCGTGGGTGGATTGAATGCGGTTGCGAGAGCGCTTCCGGACTCGTCGCTGCCTTGCGCGACCCCCGTCTCGCCCGCGCCATCTTGGCGTTACATCGCTCGCCCGGTAGGGAGTGGACAGTCGCGGAGCTGGCCGCAGAATCGCATGTTTCTCGATCGGTCTTTGCCCAACGCTTTCAGGCGACCCTGGGGGTGCCGCCTCTGCGCTACGCGACAGAACTCAAGATGCGCCTCGCCCGCCAATGGCTGACTCAGGACAGGCTGTCGATCGATGCCGTGGCGCATCGTCTGGGCTATACGTCGCAAGCTGCGTTCAGCCGGGCGTTCAAGCGCATCAGCGGACAATCGCCTGGCGCGACGCGACGAACGGCGGCATAACCAGCACACTCTGCTTCGCATGCCCGATGTAGAAACGTCCGCGCGAGCGGACGTTTCTACTTTCACGAGGGAGATTGCGACAAGAACCAAGTAAATGGCGGGAGAACGATGCTGTCCACGTTGCGACCGACTTTACTCCGCGCGGCCGACTTTATTTCACGTTCTCAACGCCAGAACCGACCTCCCCAGCCTCACTCCACCGTGACCGACTTGGCCAGGTTGCGGGGCTTGTCGACGTCGGTGCCGCGCACGCAGGCGGTGTGGTACGCCAGCAGCTGCAGGGGCACGGTGTGCAGGATCGGGGAGAGCATGCCGTAGTGCTCGGGCATACGGATCACGTGCATGCCTTCCTCGTTGTTGATCTTGCTGTCGGCATCGGCGAACACGTAGAGTTCGCCGCCGCGGGCGCGCACTTCCTGCATGTTGGACTTCAGCTTCTCGAGCAGCGCGTCCTTGGGCGCGATGGTGACCACGGGCATCTGGTCGGTGACCAGGGCCAGCGGGCCGTGCTTGAGTTCGCCGGCCGGGTAGGCTTCGGCGTGGATGTAGCTGATTTCCTTGAGCTTGAGCGCGCCTTCGAGCGCGATCGGGTAGTGCATGCCGCGGCCCAGGAACAGGGCGTTTTCCTTGGTCGCGAAGCGATCGGCCCAGGCGATGATCTGCGGCTCAAGCGCCAGCACCGAGCCGATGGCGGCGGGCAGGTGGCGCAGGGCCTTGAGGCATTCGGCTTCCTGCTCCGGGGTCAGCAGGCCGCGCGTCTGGGCCAGCGTGAGCGTGAGCAGGTACAGGCCGGTGAGCTGCGTCGTGAAGGCCTTGGTGGAAGCCACGCCGATCTCGACGCCGGCGCGCGTGATGTACGACAGCACGCACTCGCGCACCATGGCGCTGGTGGCCACGTTGCAGATCGTGAGCGTGTGGTTCATGCCGAGCGAGCGCGCGTGCTTGAGCGCGGCCAGGGTGTCGGCGGTCTCGCCCGATTGCGAGATCGTGATCACCAGGGTCTTGGGGTTCGGCACGCTGTCGCGATAGCGGTATTCGCTGGCGATCTCGACCGCCACGGGAATCTGCGCCATCGATTCGATCCAGTACTTCGCGGTCATCCCGGCGTAGTAGCTGGTGCCGCAGGCCAGGATCAGGATGCGGTCGATGTCCTTGAAGATCTTGAACGCCTGGTCGCCGAACAGCTCGGGCGTGATGGCGTCGATGTCCTGCAGCGTGTCGCCCACGGCGCGCGGCTGCTCGAAGATCTCCTTCTGCATGAAGTGGCGGTAGGGGCCGAGCTCGGCCGCGCCGGTGTGCACGTGCACGGTGTTGGTCTTGCGGTCCACCGGCTTGCCGTCGGCGTCCACGATCCAGACCTTCTGCAGTTGCAGGTCCACCACGTCGCCGTCTTCCAGATAGATGATCTGGTCGGTCGTGCCGGCGAGCGCCAGCGCGTCGGAGGCGAGGAAGTTTTCGTTCTTGCCCAGGCCCACCACCAGCGGCGAGCCCTGGCGGGCGCCGACCACGCGGTGCGGTTCGTCGCGGCAGAACACGGCGATGGCATAGGCGCCATGCAGGCGGCGCACGGCCTGCTGCACGGCTTCGAACAGGTCGCCGTTGTAGAGGTGGTTCACCAGGTGCGCGATCACTTCGGTGTCGGTCTGGCTCTCGAACACGAAACCGGCCTGCTGCAGCTCGGTGCGCAGCTCGGCGTAGTTTTCGATGATGCCGTTGTGCACCAGCGCGATGCGCGGCTCGTCCTTGCCGATGGCCGAGAAGTGCGGGTGGGCGTTGTACGTGGCCGGGGCGCCATGGGTGGCCCAGCGGGTGTGGGCGATACCGGTGAAGCCTTGCAGGCCTTCCTCGGCCACCTGGTCGGCCAGCTCGGCCACGCGTTGGGTGCTGCGGGTACGGCGCAGATGGCCGTCGGTGTGGAGGGCCACGCCGCAGGAGTCATAGCCGCGGTATTCGAGCCGCTTCAGGCCTTCGACCAAGATCGGGGTGATGTCGCGCTGGGCGACGGCGCCTACGATGCCGCACATGTGCAGTGCTCCTGAGAAAGAGAAAGTGGACGCATTGTGCATCCCCAATCAAGAAATTAGATTTCTATATTTAGCCCGATCTGAAAGATTAATTTCTTACAGGAACGTGATTAAATATAATTTCTCTACAGCCTGATTTATGAACGAATCATGCAAAACGAACCGAATTCTCCCGATTCCGGGCCCGCCGCGGTCGCTCTGGACGACCTGGACCGCCGCATTCTGGAACAACTGCAACAGGACAGCTCGCTGACCAACCAGGACCTGGCCGAGCGGGTGCACGCCTCGCCGCCCACCTGCCTGCGCCGGGTGCGGCGCCTGGTCGAGACCGGCGTGATCGAGAAGCAGGTGGCCATCCTGGCGCCGGCCGCGCTGGGCAGCACGCTCACCGCCATCGTCGAGATCACGCTCGACGTGCAGGCCGCCGAACGCCTCGACGAGTTCGAGGCGGCCCTGATGGCCGAACCCGCGGTACTCCAATGCTACCGGGTTTCGCCGGGTCCGGACTTCGTCGTGATCGTGCAGGTGCGCGACATGCCGGCCTATCACGCGCTGG
>Ga0160496_1000184_pt1 | contig 39483 bp, 39 predicted proteins | sample DIDPMG_2_FD_108231 | JGI IMG/M metagenome (GOLD analysis project Ga0160496, IMG submission 108231) | Enriched soil microbial communities from UW Madison campus, WI, USA - DID2937_E24_FP MG | ecosystem: Environmental > Terrestrial > Soil > Grasslands | place: USA: Madison, Wisconsin | collected...
CGAAGACTACGTGCACCGCATCGGCCGCACGGGCCGCGCCGGCGCGAGCGGCGAGGCCATCGCGCTGTTCACGCCTTCCGAAGAGCGCTATCTGCTCGACATCGAGAAGCTGATCAAGCGCAAGGTGCCGCGCGGCACGATCGAGATTCCCGCCGAGCTGTTGGCGCACAGCCATGGCCGAGGCGGCGAAGCGCCCACCGAGCGCGGCGAGCGCAGCCGTGGCCGCGGCGGCGACCGCGGCGAGCGTGGCGGCGATCGCGCTGAACGCAGCGAACGCGGCGAACGCCGCAGCAGCGCGCCGCGCCAGCCGGTCGACGACTTCTTCTCCAAGCCCTACGAGCCCACCGCCGCGCCGTCGTCGGCCGCGCCCGTCGAGGCCAGCCCGCGTGCCAACGGCACGGCGCCCAAGCGCCAGCTGGCCGTGCTGCTGGGTGGCAGCCGCAAGCCCTGAGCGGCACCTGCGCCGCCCTCGTGCGGCCATGAAAAAAAGCGCCTCCGGCAGGGCCGGCGGCGCTTTTTTTTGCCTGGCGGTTCAGGACGCGATGGCGTCGTCGCGCAGCAGGGCTTCGATCTCGGGCAGGCCGGTGGCCTGCGCCGGCGCATCGGCGCCGAGGCTGTCGAGCAGGCGTTCGAGATGGCCGATGTGCGGCAGCATGGTGCCGTAGAACAGCGTGCGGCCGCGCTCGCGCACCAGCAGGGTGGGAAAGTTTTCGACGTCTTCGTCGCCCAGCAGGTCGGGGTGATCCTCGATGTCGATCCAGGCGAAGGTGTGGGCCGGATAGCGGGCGGCCAGGGCCTCGAGCTTGGGTCGGTATTCCTGGCAGGTGTCGCACCAGGCCGCGCAGAAACACGCCACCAGGCGCGTGTCGGGGCGGGCGAGGGCGGCGCGCAGCGCCGGCGTGTCGGGACCGGGTTCGTAGAGGGGCATGACGGTGTTCCACAGCGGGTTTGACTATGATACCCGGCGCGTCTATCTTGCGTCTTGGCCCGGGCGCCGCGCGCCCCGGGTCCACCTCGTCTTTGCTGCAGGATGCGTCATGCCCCCGTCTTACCCCGCCAACGGCGCGCCCCGGCGCGCTTCGCCCGTCTCCGAGGGCGTACGCATCACCACCGCGTTCAAGCGCGCGCTGGTGTCGCAATGCCATCCCAGCATGTTGTTCGCGGTGCTGCTGCCGTTTCTGATCGCGCTGGTCGGCGCGATCCTGTTGCTGTGGCTGTTCTGGACGCCGCTCACCGACTGGCTGCGCCTGGAGGCGGGCCAATGGGAAACCGTCAATGACGTCGACGCCTGGCTGGTCAGCATCGGGCTGTTTTCGCTCAAGATCTGGCTGGTGCCGGTGCTCGCGGCCGCGATTCTGCTGCCGGTGTCCGGCATCCTGGGCCTCACGATCGCTGCCATTTTCGTGATGCCGCTGGTGTTGCGCCACGTGGGCAAGCGCGAGTACGCGGGCCTGGCGCAGCTCGGCCGCAATGCCACGGCGGTGAGCGTCTGGAACGCGATCTGGGTCAGCGTGGTGTTCGCGCTGGGCTGGCTGTTCACGCTGCCGTTCTGGCTCATCCCGCCCATGGCGCTGATCCTGTCGGTGTTCTGGTGGGCCTTCGCGTTCTCGCGCATGCTGCGCGTCGACGCCATCGTCGAACACGCCCGTCCCGAAGAACGCCGGCGGCTCATCAAGGAGCGCAACGGCGGCTTCTGGATCATCGGTTTCATCCTCGCGCTGATCAACCTGATCCCGCCGGCCTGGATCATCCTGCCGGTGTACTCGGCGCTGGTCTATGCCCACTACGGCCTGCAGGCCCTCCAGGACCTGCGCGCCCAGGACCCGCTGCCGCGCCCCGACGAGCTCTCGCGCCTGCCGCCCTGAGCCGGCCGCGCCGCGCCACCCCTTTTCTTCGAATCCCAGGACCCTCGCAACATGCCCGCAGCCGCTTCCCAGCGCCGTATCGGCCTCATCATCGTCGGCGACGAAATCCTCTCCGGACGCCGCCAGGACAAACACTTCGGCAAGGTGGTCGAGCTGCTGGCCGCGCGTGGCATGCGGCTGGCCTGGGCCGAGATCCTTTCCGATGACCGCGACGCGCTGACGGCGGCCTACCGCCGCAGCTTCGCCACCGGCGACGTGGTGTTCTCGTGCGGCGGCATCGGCGGCACGCCCGACGACCACACGCGCCAGGCCGTCGCCGCGGCGCTCGGCGTGGAGATGGCGCTGCATCCGCAGGCCGAAGAGGCCATCACGCTGCGCACGGCCGAAATGGCGGCCAAGGGGCAGGGCACCACCGACATGAGCACGCCGGAGAACCAGCAGCGCCTGCAGATGGGCGTATTTCCGGTGGGTGCCGAGATCGTGCCGAATCCGTACAACCGCATCCCCGGCTTCTTCATCCACGACCACACCTTCGTGCCCGGATTTCCCGTGATGGCCTGGCCCATGCTCGAGTGGACGCTCGACACCCGCTATCGCGACCTGCAGCACCTCACGCGCCATGCCGAGCACTCGTTCCTCGTGTTCAACATGCCCGAGTCGCGCATCACGCCCAGCCTGGTGGAGATCGAGCGGCGCTGGCCGGCGGTGCGGGCGTTCAGCCTGCCGAGCGTCGGAGAAAGTGGGGGCGCACCCCATATCGAACTGGGCGTAAAGGGCGAGCCCGAGCCGGCCGCCGAGGCGCTGCTGTTCCTGCAGGCCGAGGTGGAGCGCCTGGGCGGCAAGCGGGTGCCGCCGGCCGCGGCCTGACGCCGCCCTGCACAAATACCGGTTGCCAAATCGGCGCCGGAATTTCACAATACGATAAGCCTGTCGTGCTGCGCTGCGGCATACAGGCCGGCACCGGCTCGTCTCCGCCCGCGCGCGGCAGCCCGCCGGTTCGCAGTATTCAACGCTCTCAGCCTCGCCTATGTCCCGCCTGCCCCGCGTCCCCGCGACCGCGTTGGGCTCCGAACCGGAGTCCGCCGGCCAGTCGCCCATCGCCATCCAGGTGATCGAGCGCGCCATGAGCCTGCTGGACGCGCTCGCCGCGCAACCCGAGCCGGTCACGCTGAAACAGCTCTCGGCCACCACCGGCCTGCACGCCTCCACCGCCCATCGCATTCTCAACGACCTGGTCGTGGGCCGCTACGTCGAGCGCGTCGACAACGGTGTGTATCAGCTGGGCATGCGGCTGCTGGAGCTGGGTTCGCTGGTCAAGGGCCGGCTCAACGTGCGCGAGGCCGCCATCGGCGCGATGCGCAACCTGCACCGCCAGACCGGCCAGACCATCAATCTGTCGGTGCAGCAGGGCGACGAGATCGTCTATATCGATCGGGCCTGGAGCGAGCGCTCCGGCATGCAGGTGGTGCGCGCCATCGGCGGCCGTGCGCCGCTGCACCTCACGTCCACCGGCAAGCTGTTCCTGTCGACCTGCGACACGCGCCAGGTGCGCGCCTACGCCACCCGCACCGGCCTGGCCGGGCACACCCGCAACAGCCTGACCGAGCTCGAGCGCCTCGAGCGCGAGCTGGCGCTGGTGCGCCGCCACGGCTATGCGCGCGACAACGAAGAGCTCGAGCTGGGCGTGCGCTGCATCGCCGCCGGCATCCACGACGACTCCGGCAAGCTCGTCGCCGGGCTCTCCATCTCGGCCCCGGCCGAGCGCCTGCAGGACGAGTGGATCAAGCTGCTCGTCGAGACCGCCGCCCAGATCTCCGAGGCCCTCGGCCACGACACCCTCCCGCCCGGCGCCGAACCCCTGGCCGAAGCCCGCTAGGCGCTGGCAGCGCGAAAAAAAAACCTGGTCCTCGGACCAGGTTTTTTTATTGGACGAAAGAACAGCCCCGCCGCCGCCCGGCCGCCCGAAGGCGGCGGAGCCCCCTCGGGGGGCAGCAAGCGCGAAGCGCGCGGCGTGGGGGCCTTCTCCCTACTGTTTTTCGACGCCAGCCTTCTTGAACAGGCCTTCCCATTGCGGCACCTGTTGCTTCACCTTGGCGGTCAGCGCGTCGGGGTTGGCTTCGGCGGTCAGGACGGTGGCGCCGAGTTGCTTCATGCGGTCCTGGAACTTGGGGTCGGCGAGGCCGGCCTGCAGTGCCTTGACCAGCTTGTCGACCACGGGCTTGGGCGTGCCCTTCGGCACCCACATGCCGTGCCAGATACCCACTTCGAAGCCCTTGTAGCCCGACTCGTCCATCGTCGGCAGATTCGGCAGGGTCGGCACGCGCTTCAGGCTGGTCACGGCGTAGGCCTTGACCGAGCCGGCGTTGATCTGCTGCGTGGTGTTGGTGGTCTGGTCGCACAGCAGGTCGACCTGCTTGCCCAGCAGATCGTTCATGGCCGGCGCGGTGCCCTTGTAGGGGATCGTCAGCAGGTTCACGCCCAGGGCTTCGATCAGCATGGTGCCGCACAGGTGGCTGGCGGCGCCGATGCCGGCGTTGGCCAGCGAGATCTTGTCGGCGTTTTTCTTGACGTACTCGGCCAGTTCCTTGATGTTGTTCGGCGGCAGGTCGCTGCGCGCCACGATGGTCATGGGCACGTCCACCACCAGGCCGATCGGCTCGAAGCTGGTGTAGGGGTCGTAGCCGGGGTTCTTGTAGAGCGAGGGCGCGGTCGAGAAGCCTGCGTGCATCAGCAGGATCTGGTAGCCGTCGGGCTGGGCGCGCGCGACCTGCGTGGTGCCGATCGTGCCGCCGGCGCCGCCCTTGTTTTCGACCACGACGGTCTGACCCAGGCTGGCGCGCATCGATTCCGCGAGCGAGCGGGCGACGTTGTCGGTCGGGCCGCCGGCCGCGAACGGCACGACCATGTTGACGGGGCGTTCGGGATATTCGGCTGCCGCGGACGCGGCGACGGTCAGGGTGCCGGCCGCGAACAGGGCCGACATCAGGCGGGAAAGACGGGTCATGAAGTCTCCAATGCAGGGGGATTTTGGCTGCGAGGGTTTATGTAGTTATGACCGGCCTTGGAATGGTTGTAATGGTGGCGCGGTGTGCGGAAAGTGTAGGGAAGTCGTGGGGTTCCGTCACCCCGGGGATTCCCCCAGCCTGTCGGGGCCGGATCAGGCGATCCGTCCTCGTGTTGCGCCGCACAAACTTTTACTTGACACGAAAAAACAAGTGCTTAGAATAGGAATTGTGCAATGCAGCAAACGCGCCTGCGGTGGCAGTACTTCCCGGTCGCGCACATTGACCATTCCGGTCGTAGAGCAGCCTTATTCGCCGGTACAAACCGGCACCCGTGAAGGAGAGACAACATGAGCGCCATCCCCCAACAAGTTCTGGCCCGCCAGAAAGCCACCCTGCAATCGATCGTTGCCGCCCAGTCGGCCGTGTTCAGCGGTTTCGAGAAGCTGATCGACCTGAATCTGAAGGTCGTGCGTGCCACCCTCGACGAAGCGGCCCTGAAGTCGCAGCAGGCCGTGGAACTGAAGGACCCGCAAGACGCCGCCGGCTACGCCAGCGCGCTGGTGCAACCGGGCGCCGAAAAGGCCCTGGCCTACGGCAAGCACGTGTACGACATCGTTGCCGGTGTGCAGGCCGACCTGGCCAAGCTGGCCGAAGCGCAGATCGCCGAGAACCAGGCCCAGCTGCAGGACGCCGTCGAGCAGTTCTCGAAGAACGCCCCGACCGGTTCGGAGTCCGCCGTTGCCCTGATCAAGTCGTCGCTGGCTACCGCCAACAGCGCCTATGATTCGCTGACCAAGGCCGCCAAGCAGGCCGCCGAAGTCGCCGAATCGAACCTGAACGCCGCCGCCAACGCGACGTTCAAGGCCGCCACCGACGCCGCCGATGCCGCCACGAAGGTTGCCGGTCGCGGCCGTCGCGCTGCCGCCTGAGGCCGCTGCGCGACCCGGCCGCCGCCCCTGAGGGAGACCCTCGGTTGCGACGGCCCTCTCTGTGTAGTACCGTTGAGTGACAGAGCAGAGCTGGAATTAGGGCCACCTTCGGGTGGCCTTTTTTTATCCAACGCGAATGTTGCGGCCCTTTTTTTATGCGGCGCGTACCCGCCTCGTCGCCCTGGGCCCGGCTGCCGGGCCACGCGCCGCAAAACAAAACAGCACCGCATGCGGTGCTGTTTTGCATTCAGACGGCCAGGCGCGGCTCAGCGCCGGGCGAGCGCCTGCACGCACTCGGCCACCAGGGCCGGGCCGCGGTAGATGAGGCCGGTATAGAGCTGGACCGCGTCGGCGCCGGCGGCGATCTTCTCGCGCGCCTGCTTGCCCGACAGGATGCCGCCCACGCCGATGATCGCCATCGACGTGCCCACGCGCTGGCGCAGGCGTTCGATCACGGCCAGCGAGAGCTCGTGCACCGGCGCGCCGGACAGGCCGCCCGCCTCCTCGGCGTGCTGCAGGCCGGCGACCTTGTCGCGCGCCAGGGTGGTGTTGGTGGCGATCACGCCGTCCACGCCGTGCGCGAGCAGCGCGTCGGCGATCACGTCGATCTGCTCCTGGGTCAGGTCGGGCGCGATCTTCACCGCCAGCGGCACCTGGCGCTGGTGCTGCTGGGCCAGCTCGGCGCGCTTGTCGCGCAGTAGCGCCAGCAGTTGCGAGAGCTCGTCGCCGCCCTGCAGCGCGCGCAGGTTCTTGGTGTTGGGCGAGGAGATGTTGACCGTGATGTAGTCGGCGTGCGGATACACGCCCGCCAGGCCGATCAGGTAGTCGTCGGCGGCGCGCTCGATGGGGGTGTCGGCGTTCTTGCCGATGTTCAGCCCCAGGATGCCGCCCTGCTGGCGGAACGTGCTCTTCTGCACATTGGCCAGGAACGCGTCCAGGCCCTGGTTGTTGAAGCCCAGCCGGTTGATCAGCGCGTCGGCGCGCGGCAGGCGGAACATGCGCGGCTTGGGATTGCCGGGCTGCGCGCGCGGCGTCACCGTGCCCACTTCCACGAAGCCGAAGCCCAGGTTGCCGAGGGCGTCGACGTAGGCGCCGTTTTTGTCGAGACCGGCCGCCAGCCCGACGGGATTGCGCAGGCGCAGCCCCATCAGCGTGGTGGGCGCCTCGGGCTGCGCGTGCAGCATGCGGCGCGTGGCGCCGCAATCATAGGCGCGCTGCAGCCCCGAGAGCGTGACCTCGTGGGCGGTTTCCGCATCCATGGCGAACAACGCCGTGCGGGCCAGGGGATAGGCGTGAAAGAGGATAGACATGAGGCGCAATTGTAGTGTGTCGGCGGCCGGCCGCGCACCTGTTGCGCGGGCGCCGCTCAGGCCGGGCCGGAGGCCGGCGTTTCGTCCTGCCAGGCGCCGTCGACCAACATCTGCAGCGGGCGGAAGCTGGCCTTGTAGGCCATCTTGCGGCTGTCCGCGATCCAGTAGCCGAGGTAGAGCCAAGGCAGCTCCAGCATGCGGCACTGTTCGATCTGCCACATCACGCTGTAGGTGCCGAGGCTGCCGCGCAGCTCCGGATCGTAGAAGGTGTAGACCGACGACAGGCCGTCGTCGAGCACGTCGATGATGGACACCATGGCCAGGTGGCCGGCGGGCGTGCGGAACTCGACCAGGCGCGTGTTCACGCGCGTGGTCAGCAGGAACTGCGCGTATTGCGTGCGGCTGTCTTCGTCCATGCCGCCGCCGGGGTGGCGGCCCTGCTGGTAGCGGGTGTAGAGCTCGTAGTGTTCGGGCGACCAGGCCAGCTCGGCCACCAGCGGGCGCAGGGTGTCGTGCGCGCGCCAGGCCCGGCGCTGGCTGCGGCTCGCCGCATAGCGCGCGGTATCGACGCGCACCGGAATACAGGCGCGGCAGTTGTCGCAATGGGGCCGGTAGGTGAACAGGCCGCTGCGGCGAAAACCCTGCTCGACCAGTTGGGAATAGGTGCCGGCGTTGATCAGGTGGCCCGGCGCGGCGACCTGCGAGCGCGCCTGGCGGCCGGGCAGGTAGCTGCACGGGTAGGGCGCGGTGGCGTAGAACTGCAGCGTGGAGAAGGGGAGTTCTTTGAGCTGGCTCATCGAAGCGGCCGGAGAGGGCCCGACAGCGTCGGGCCGGTTCGGCACATATTAACGCCGAACCACCGCGCTGGCAGCAGCTGGAAAGTCAGGGACGGGGCGCCTCGGGCAGCGGATGCAGGCTGCCTTCGGTGTCGAGCCAGCCCGGGCGCCACGTCAGCGGCGGCTGCGTGACCGCCTCGCGGACATGGCGCAGGAAATGCGAGCGCGGCACCGGCCGCGCACCCAGGCTGGCGAGGTGGCTGGTCTGTTGCTGGCAGTCGATCCAGGCCACGCCCTGGCGCTGCAGGAACGCCACCAGATGGGCCAGCGCGATCTTGGAGGCGTCGGTTGCGTGCGCAAACATCGACTCGCCAAAGAACATCGTGCCCAGGTTCACGCCATACAGGCCGCCCGCCAGTTCGCCGTCGATCCAGGTTTCGATGCTGTGGGCCTGGCCGGCGCGATGCCAGCCGATATAGGCGTCTTGAACGTGTTGCGTGATCCAGGTGCCGTGCTGCGTCTTGCGCGTGCCGGCGCAGGCACGGATGACCTCGGCAAATGCGGTGTCGACGCGCACCTGCAGCGCGGCCTGCGGCCCCTGCATGCGGCCGAGCTGGCGCAGGCGCTTGCGCAGGCTGTGCGAGGGGGCGAAGTCGGCGCACGGCAGCACCATGCGCGGATCGGGGCTCCACCACAACACCGGCTCGCCCTCGGAATACCAGGGAAAGATGCCGTTGGAATAGGCCTGGCGCAGCCGCGTCACGTTGAGCTCGCCGCCCGCGGCCAGCAGGCCGTCGGGCTCGCTCAGGGCGGTCTCGGGAGGCGGGAAAGGCGCGTCGGCGGCCAGCCAGGGCAGCTTCAAGATCTCAGCGGTGCGATTCGAGCGTGTAGTGATGCATGCGCAGCGTGCCGGCGCGCCGGTCTTCGAGGAAGCGTTCCAGCGTGGTGGCGACGGTGCGGAAGGAAAGGTCGTCCCAGGGGATCTCGGCTTCGCTGAAGAAGCGCGCCTCCAGGCTTTCGGGGCCGGGGTCGAGCGCATCGCTCAGGCACTCGGCCAGATAGAAGATGTGGACCTGCTCGACCTGCGGCACGTCGATGATGGTGTAGAGCTCGCCCAGCTTGATGCGGGCGCCGGATTCCTCGAGGGTCTCGCGCGCGGCGCCCTGTGCCGTGCTTTCGCCCAGCTCCATGAAGCCGGCGGGCAGCGTCCAGGTGTCGTAGCGCGGCTCGATGGCGCGGCGGCACAGCAGGATGCGGTCGCCCCAGACCGGCACGGTGCCGACCACCATGCGGGGGTTCTGGTAGTGGATCGCGCCGCAGTGGTCGCAGACGTCGCGCTCGCGGTTGTCCCCTTCCGGCACGCGGTGCGCAACGGGCGAGCCGCACTGGCTGCAGAAGCGCGCACGGCGCGGAGCGGGGAAGTAGCGTATGGGCGAAGTCATGAATCCGATTCTACCGGTTGCGCGCCGTTGCGGGAGGCCCGGCTCGACCCGGATGCGCCGCCGAAACGCGCCTCCAGATGTTCCACGAAGGATCGCACCTTGGGCGAGAGCAGGCGCCGGTGCGGATACACGGCGACCATGGTGAGGGGCGTGTGGCGATAGTCGGTGAGCAGCGGCACGAGCCGGCCGGCGCGCACGTCTTCGCCCACCAGGAAGTCGGGCTGCAGGATGATGCCGTGACCCGCCAGCGCGGCGGTGCGCAGCACGTCGCCGTTGTTGGCGCGGAAGGCCGGCGTGATGCGGATCACGTGGACGTGGCCGTCGCGCTCGAAGTGCCAGTCGTTGCCGGTGCTGGCATAGCTGTAGTGCAGGCAGCGATGCTGCCGCAGCGCCTCGGGTTCGCGCGGGGTGCCGTGACGCTTGAGGTAGGCGGGCGCGGCGCACACCACGAGCTGCTGCGGCGCCAGTGGGCGGGCCACCAGCGAAGAGTCGTGCAGCGGGCCGATGCGCACCGCCACGTCGTAGCCTTCCTCCACCAGGTCCACCACGCGGTCGTTCAGGTCGAGGTCGATCACCACCTGCGGATAGGCCGCCAGATATTCCGCGATGGCGGGGCCCAGGTTGAGCACGCCGAACGACACCGGGGCGCTGACGCGCAACCGTCCTGTGGGCTGGCGGCCCTGCACCTGCAGAGCCAGGTCCAGCTCGGCGAGATCGCCCAGGATCGGGCGGATGCGTTCGAGAAAGGCGCGGCCGGCGTCGGTGAGGGAGAGCTTGCGGGTGGTGCGATTGAGCAGCCTCACCCCGTATTTCTGCTCGAGAAACGCTACCTGCCGCGTGACGACCGAGCGGGCCAGGCCGGCCTTTTCGGCGGCCGCGGCGAACGAGCCGAGCTCGATCACCTTGGCGAAGGTCTGCATGGCGGTGACCGTGTCCATGGGGGCTCCGGGGCGGCGTTGTTTCGGTTTGGGGAATAATTATTTGCAATTCTGCATGTTTATCTTGTTTTTAGGAATCGACAGAATGCCGCCATCGCTGTTTTCGCGATGTCCCGGTTCCGAGTTGGAGATAACAATGATCGATTCCCGCACTGCCCCTTACGCCGCGCTGCTGTTGCGCCTGGCCCTGGGCGTCATGTACCTGGCCCACGGCCTCACCAAGCTGCTGGTGTTCACCCTGCCGGGCACGGCAAAATTCTTCGCCAGCATCGGCTTTGCCGGCTGGCTGGCCTATCCGGTCACCGCCTTCGAGATCATCGGCGGGCTGTTCCTGATCGCGGGCGTGCTGCCGCGCTGGGTGGCGGCGATCGGTGCGATCCAGTTGCTGGTCGCGGCCAGCGTGCACTTCGGCAATGGCTGGGGCTTCGCCAGCCCGAATGGCGGCTGGGAGTACCCGGTGTTCCTGGCGGTGACGGCCGCGGCGCTGGCCCTGCTGGGCGACGGCAAGTTCGTGCTGGTGCGCAGCGGCCGCAAGTCAGCCTGAGCGCCTGCCCGCGCAACGAAAAACCGCGCCCGGGGGCGCGGTTTTTCTATGCTTCGGGCCGGGCCACGAAGCCCAGCCGCGCGGGCAGGTCGGCCCGCGCCACGGTGCGCAGGGGCGCGGACTCGGGATAGGCCGGATGGCGGATGTGCAGCGTCTCGGGGCTCGGCGCGGACGACTCCAGGCTGTCCCACAGCGGCGTGCCATCGGCGAGCGTGAGCGTGTCGATCACGCCGGCCAGGTCACGGTCTTCGACGGCGCCCGGGCCGGCGTCGGTGCTGGCATAGAGGTGGCCGTTTTCGTCGAGCCACCAGGCGGTGATGGCCTGGATCGCCCGGCCGGTGTGCGTGCGCAGCCCCGCGCCGCGCTCGGCGCCACGCAGGATGTAGGGCGCGGCATCGATGCGCACGTACACGCGTTGCGGGCCGTTCTGGAAAAACCAGCGGCCGTCGGCGTCGTGCTCGAAATTGCGTTCGATGAAGGCGATGATCTGCGGGCTGCTGATCGACTCGCCCGGGCCGCCGTCGGCGGCGGTGCCGCCCGGATGCAGGTGCCAGCGGCCGCGCGCGTCGAGCGACAACCAGCCGGCCACGGCGGGCACGTTGGGCCATTTGACCAGGGCGGCTTTGACGTCTTCATCCATGCGGGAGCTCGATTCTGCAGACCGGCGCGGCGCGCCTGGACACATTATAAAAAGGGCAGGGCGCCGCTCACGGCTGGATGACGATGGCGGGCGGCTGGATCACGATGGCCGGGCTGACCGGCGTCACATATTGCTGCGGATAGACGGCCTGCGGGTAGCCATATTCGGGCCGGCATTTGCGCTTTTCTTCGTAGCGGCCGTCTTTCTTCCACTTGCGCTCGACCTTGCAGGCGCCATCGTAATAGGTCTGCTTGGCTTCGCCGCGATGGTGGTGGCGATGACGGTGATCGTCGCGGTCCGCCCAGGCGGCGGCGGGCACACAGGCCACGGTGAGCACGGCGAGCCATTGTCCGAGGCGGCGGCGCGCAGCGTGCGGGAAAGTCGATTCTTGCATGAGGGCAACGCCAGGCTGGCGCGTAGTCGTCAACGGTTTGTAAGGTAACAAGCCGTCCACGAACCGGGCGTACGCAAGCGTGCGCAAGGGTAACCAGATGCAGGGGGGCTGCGCCCTCAGTAGTGCGGCGGGAGCTCGTCGCGCAGGCTGCGGAACGTGCCGGGCGCATTGCTGCCCTGTTCGCGCAGCTCGTGCACCTCGCGCGCCAGTGCCTCAATCTGCTGTTGTTGGCGCGCGATGATGGCGTTGAGGCTGTCGAGCAGGTCTTCGGCAAAGCTGAACTTGATCTCGAGCTCGGTCAGGCGCGCCTGCGTCTGCTGCAGCGTTTCTTCGGGGGTGGGAGTCGCGGTATTCATAGGGTGGGGTGGGCCGGGGCGGCCGGTGTCGTTTGACGGGCTGGATAAAAGGGTCTAAGGTCTAGCCCCATGGACGTCCGCCCGACCTTTCTTGCTGCAAGCATTATTACCGCCATTATCCACATGGCGGGTCAGGCCACGAAATAGTCCAAGCAATTTCAAAGAACCCGCCCCCGAGGCGGGTTCTTTTTTTCTGTCTCGTGGGCGCTGCCGAAACCAGGAGCCCCCATGTACGACACCGCCGAAGAACCCGCCACCCGCCCCGCCGCCGATCCCGTCGATCTGGCCGCGCACTACGCCCGCAAGACGCTGAACGCGCCGGTCTACGACGTCGCCATCCAGACACCGCTCTCGCCCGCGCCGCGCCTGTCGCGCCAACTCGGATGCGAGGTGCTGCTCAAGCGCGAAGACCTGCAACCCGTCTATTCCTTCAAGCTGCGCGGCGCGTATAACCGGGTGATGCAGCTGAGCCCGGCGGAGCGCGCGCGCGGCGTGATCGCGGCGTCCGCCGGCAATCATGCGCAGGGCCTGGCGCTGGCCGCGAAGAAGCTGGGCATCGAGGCCACCATCGTGATGCCGCGCACCGCGCCCGAGCTGAAGGTGCAGGGCGTGCTGTCTCATGGCGCGCGCGCCCTGTTGCATGGCGATGCCTTTCCCGAGGCGCTGGCGCATGCGCAGGCGCTGGCACGCGAACAGGGCCTGGTGTTCATCCCGCCCTACGACGATCCGGACGTGATCGCGGGGCAGGGCACGGTGGCGATGGAGATCCTGCGCCAGCATCCGGGCCGGCTGGACGCGATCTTCGTGCCGGTCGGCGGAGGCAGCCTCGCCGCGGGCGTGGCGGCGTATGTGAAGCACGTGCGCCCGGAGGTGAAGGTGATCGCGGTCGAGCCGGCCGATTCCAATTGCCTGCAGGCGGCGATGGCGGCGGGCGAGCGCGTGGTGCTGGAGCGCGTGGGCGCGTTTGCCGACGGTGTCGCGGTGGCGCAGGTCGGTGCGTATACCTTCGAGGTCTGCCGCCGCTACGTGGACGACGTGATCCTGGTGAGCGCCGACGAGATCTGTGCCGCGATCAAGGATATCTACGACGACACGCGCTCCATCACCGAACCCGCCGGCGCGCTGGCGGTGGCCGGCCTGCGCCGCTATGCCCAGTCGCGCGATGCGAGCGGGCAGGTACTGGTGGCGATCGATTCCGGCGCCAACATCAATTTCGACCGCCTGCGCCACGTGACCGAGCGCGCCACGCTGGGCGAGCAGCGCGAGGCCCTGATCGCGGTCACGATTCCCGAGCAGCCGGGCAGCTTTCGCGCCTTCTGCGAGGCGCTGGGATCGCGCCAGATCACGGAATTCAACTACCGCTACCACGCGGGCGCCGATGCGCAGATATTCGTGGGCGTGCAGACCCATCCCGAACGCGACCCGCGCGATCGCCTCGTGGCGGGGCTGCGCGACAAGGGCTTTGCGGTGCTGGACCTGACCGACAACGAGCTGGCCAAGCTGCACGTGCGCCATATGGTGGGAGGCCGCGCCGACCGGATCGAGGACGAGCGTGTCTATCGCTTCGAGTTTCCGGAGCGGCCGGGCGCGCTGTTCGATTTTCTGAGCAAGCTGGGCGGCCGCTGGAACATCACCATGTTCCATTACCGCAATCACGGTGCGGCCGAGGGGCGCGCGGTGGCCGGGCTGCAGGTGCCGGCCGACGAGCTGGACAGGCTGCCCGCCGTGCTGGACGCGGTGGGCTATCCCTATTGGGACGAGACCGACAACCCGGCCTATCGGCTGTTCATACGCTGAGCCGCGCGGGCCTCAGACCGTGAAGCGGCTGCGGCCCAGCAGGCGCAGCGCCACGTGGCGGCCGGTGCTCATGAACGGATAGAGGGCGCGCGACAGGCAGGCGTTGCTGAACACCATGGCATTGAATTGATTGAACAGGTCATTGCCGGAGGACAGCAGCGCCAGCCGGTTCACGCAGTCGGCGCCGAAGTAATCCTGGCCGTCGAGATGCAGCAGCATGCCCTTGTCGAGGTCGTAGCCTTGCTCGGCATAGGTGCGCGCGAGCTCCGGATGCTCGCGCACGTTGAGCAGGTCGACCTGCCCCACCGCCTGGCGCAGGCGCACGAGCTTCACGTAGTTGCTGCAGAACGGGCAATCGCCGTCGTAGAGCAGGAAGTTGCGGGACGGGGACATGAGGCGGATCCGGTGGGTGGGACACGGAACCAGCATAGCGCGGATGTGGGCCGGCTGCCCGGCGCGCCTGGCTAGCGGGCGCCCGCCAGCAGGTGTGGGTCGGCCGCCGCGGGCGCAGGCGCCGGGGGTGGCGCGTGCCGGCCGGTGCTGGAGATCCGCAGCTCACGGGTGCCAAGGCGCAGGGTCAGGTCGATGATGCCGACCTCGGCGCCCGGGGTGTCGGCGGCGAGATCCAGGTGGCTGGCGAGATCCAGGATCCTGCGGCGCGCCGCGTGCTTGTCGGCGTCGGGTGTGGCGGGATAGGCCTCGAGGCAGTCGATGAGCCGGCGCAGCGCCCGCAGCTGCGTGGTGGCCTGGCGGCGTTCGGCCGCCTCCCGACGGGAGATCCAGAGCCCGGTGCCGGCCGCGCTCAAGGACACGAGCGCGGCCAGGATGGGCAGCACGAAGAGGAGGGTTTCAGTCATTTTTTTCCTTGGACAGCAGCATGCATCCGCCCGCCGAAGCGAGCCCGCACGAAAAGATGAGGAGGGAGAGGCGCTTCACGATGTGGGCGTCGAGCGCGTCGTGGCGGGCGGCGGCGATGGCAAGTTCACCGAAGTACATCGTGGCCAGCACCACGACGAGCAGGGTGGTGCCCGCTGTCGCCGTTTTGAGGGTGGCGTGGCGCTGGCCGCTACCGATGATCTCACCGAGGGCTGCGCCGCAGAGCGTGGTGGTGACCAGCAGCAACTGACCCTGCCCAACCGCAGTACCCCAGTCGGGCGGGTCGGGAATGGAGTTCAGGCGCAAGGTGGCCGCGATGAGCGGCGTCATGGCCATGAGGACGGAGAAGAAGGCCCATCGGAGCATGTGAGCAAGCATGGTCGTACCTGGTTTTGATGCTCCCCGGAGGGTAATCCTGGCCAGGGCGGCCGTGCGGATCGGGCGCTCATACCTCGGACAATGTCATGTGAGACATCGAGACGTCGCCTGCAGGTCTTGCCGGGCGCGTGAGCGATTGAGGGGCGGGCGGGGCGGAAGGGCCAAGAAGATGGATGCCCCAACTGAAACCGTGGGTGCGACGCGGCTCAGGTGCTCGCGATCTGCCTGGCCAGCAGGTGGCTGATGATCTTCGAGAGCGGTTGCAGATCAATCGGTTTGCCAGCCAGGTGCGAGCGGTCTGCCACCTGAAGGGCGTGCACGTATTCGGCACGGTGGTCGCAGAGCAGTTCGGGCAGGGTGCGCTTGCCCGGCAGCGGGCCTCCCAGTTTCAGGCAGGCCACGAAATATGCGGCGGCGCGAGCCGTCCGGCCATTTCCGTTCACGAAGGGGTGGATGTGGTTGAGGCGCCAGAGGACCAGGGCGGCGAGCTTCGGTGCCTCGTACTCGTGCCATTTCGCGTTGACGTAGTGGACAAAGTGCTCCATCTGGGCCGGCACGGCGTGGGGCGCTGGCGGGCGGTGTCCGCCTTTGCCGCCATCAGCATGCCCGAGCCCGACGTCGCACGGTCGATATTGGCCGGCATAGTCATGCAAGCAAGCAAGCAAGCGATGGCGTGGTAATTCAGCGCGGACAGCACCCTGACGGAGAGCCATGGCTGCCTCGCTGCATGCGCCACCTCGATGAGAGAGATGAGAAACGCAAACTGTCGGGCCGTGTTCGCGGCTTCGAGGCGCGTGTAGAGCGGATTTCCCTCATCTTGCACCAGCTCCCGGATCACCACGGGGCTTCACGCCGGGCGGCGGCTCAGCAGGTCTTCGACCTTGTCACGCGTCATGTTCTCGCGCTGTCCCACCACGCTATAGACGAAGGAGATGAGCTGCTGCTGGAATTCATCTTGCGATAGCGGGACCGCGGCGGCCGCCTCGAGGCGAGCAAGCAGTTCGGCGCTGGTGTTCTGGGCGAGAATTTCCATGGTGTCGTTCCTTGGGCTGAATACGCCTGGGGCTGAGCATTCCTGCGATGCGGACCAGAAAAAGTCTAGCAGCTGCTCGGATGGGGGCGTGTCCGCTGCGCCTCAAGGTGGACTGATTCGTCACTTGACCGATTCGTCAGGTGAGTAGCGGGTGGGGAGGGGCGAGGCGGGTCGGGCGCGTGGACGAAAAATTCCCACACGGCGCCGGAAATGAAAAAGGCCCGCCTGGAACAGGGCGGGCCATCATCGGCAGCTTGTGTTGCTGGAGGCGCAAGCCGGAATCGAACCGACGTACACGGATTTGCAATCCGCTGCATAACCACTCTGCCATTGCGCCGGCAGTTCACAAGAAAAAAGGAAGCGCGGCATAAGCCAGTTGCTTCCCTTTTTGATGTTTGGAGCGGGAGACGAGTCTCGAACTCGCGACCTCAACCTTGGCAAGGTTGCGCTCTACCAACTGAGCTACTCCCGCAGATTTCACTTTTGGATTCGCGCCTTTGAACTTCCTTGACCCGTTGGTGGGCATGACGTGCATGCTGGGGTCTGGCTCGATGTCCGGATCACGGATTTCTCGTTTCAGTGCCGTTTTTCAGGCAGCTGCGTGATCAGCGAAGAAAAGAATTATACATGTTTTTTGGATTTGTGCTCAAGTCGCGCGAAAGCCGCATCGATTTCTTCGGCCCCCACATCCCGCACAATGAGGATGAGGGCGCCTGCAAGGGCGCCTGCAAGGGCGCCTGAAGAGGCACCTTCAGGGGCACCTGCAGCGGCGTTTGCTCGAGCGCCGGCTGGACCGCCAGCCGGGATGCCAGACGGCGCATCAGCAGCGCCGCCGGCCACGCCGGTAGCGGGGGGCGTGTCGTCTCCCGCTGCGTCGTCCGGCGTGCCCGCCGGCCGGGCCAGCGGCTCGGGATGCGAGAACACATGATGCACGCCATGCACCGCGCGCACGGTGCCGTCGTTCCAGCGCAGCAGGCCCTTGGCGCGCAGCAGGCGCTCGCCCAGCGTGCGCTGCATGTGCCGGACCCAGGCGGCGTAGGTCTCCCAGTCCATCGGTTCTGCCGGCTGGCGCCACGCGTACGACACGATGCCATAGCGCAGCACGTGGGCGATCGGCGTGGCCGGGGCGCCGCCGGCAGGGACGGCGTCGAGATGGCGCGCCTGCAGGTTTTCGAACAGGCGCGGCGCGGCGTCGGCGCGGTTGGCCGGTGTGATGCACTGCACCGGCGCGGTGGGGTTGCGCGCGGCGAGCGCGTCGCCGATGGCCGCGATCGCGGCAGCGTCGGCCTGGTCGGTCTTGGTCAGCGCGATGCGGTCGGCGATGGCGATCTGGGTGGCGGCCTCGCGATAGTCGGCCAGCGTGGCCAGGCCATGCAACGCGTCCACCGTGGTGACCGCGCCGTCGAAGCGGTAGTGGCGCGCGATCAGGGGATCGGCCGCCAGCGTGTTGATGACCGGGCCGGGATCGGCCAGGCCGGAGGTCTCGACCACCACCCGCGCGAACGGCGGGATCTCGCCGCGCTGGCGGCGGTAGTAGAGCGACTCGAGCGTGTCCTGCAGCGAGCTGCTCGACGCGCAGCACAGGCAGCCCGAGTCGAGCAGCACCACGTCGGTGTCGTCGGCCTGGCCCACCAGCACGTGGTCGAGGCCGACTTCGCCGAATTCGTTGATGATGACCGCGGTGTCGGCGAAGGCGGGGCTGCGCACCAGCGTGGACAGCAGCGTGGTCTTGCCGCTGCCCAGAAAGCCGGTCAGCAGCACCACCGGCAGCGCGTTCGCCGAACCGCTCATGGCCTCAGGCCGCCGGCGCGGGCAGGCCGCGCAGGTAGTCCTGCACCTCGGCCGACGGGATCACGTCGGCATACTTGCAGTTGAGGTCGAACAGGCTCATGGCGTGGCTGGACTGGAAGCGGTCGAACGCCGCCTCTTCGGGAATGATGACCTTGAAATTGTACGAATAGGCATCGACCGTCGTGGCGCGCAGGCAGCCCGACGAGGTGCAGCCCACCAGGATCAGCGTGTCCACGTCGAGGAAGTTGAGGTGGCTCATGAAGATCGTGCCGAAGAAGCACGAGGGCTTCTGCTTGGTGATGCGGATGTCCTGCGGACGCGGCGCCAGCGGCTCCACCGTCTGCGTGGCGTGCGTGTCGGCCAGCACGGTCTTCTCGCCGCCGCGGTGGTTCTTGCCCACCTGCACGCCGCTGTCCAGCAGGTCCGCGCGGCGGCCGCTCTCGGTGTAGAACACCGGAATGTTCTTGTCGCGCGCCAGTTCCAGCAGCGGCACGATGTGCGCGACCGCTTCCCAGGCCTCGCGGCCGCAGTGCGTGCGGTATTGCTTCAGGCCTTCGAGAATGTCTTCGGGCTTGTCGCCGCAGAAGTTGTACTGCACGTCGATGATGAAGAGGGCCGGGCGCTTGCCGAAGCCGCCGCGCTTGCCGTAGCCGGCCTGGGCCAGCACCTGCTTGTCGCGCTCGGTCAGAAAGTCGTCCCAGATCCGTTTCTTGGTTTCGCTCATGTCGGTTCCTGTATGCGTCAGAGTCGGTTCAGATAGCGTCCGCCGGGTTGGGCGCGCGCTGCGTCGGTGATGCGGCCATCCTGGGCCACGGTGCGGCCGCGCACGAAGGTGCGTACCGGCCAGCCCTTGAGGGTCATGCCCTCGTAGGGCGAGTAGTCGGCGTGGGATTCGAGCGTGGCGGGATCCACGGTGCGTTCCAGGTCGGGATCGACGATGACCAGGTCGGCGTCCTTGCCCACCGTCAGGCTGCCCTTGGACGGCATGCGATAGATCTCGGCCGCGTTTTCGCAGGCCACCTTCACCAGCGTCTCCAGCGGCACGCCGCGGCGGTGATAGCCCTCGTGCAGCAGGATCGGGAGCATCAGGCCGGTGCCGGGAAAGCCATTGCTGGCGGTCCAGATGTCCTTGTCCTTGGTGACGCGCTTGCGCGGCACGTGGTCGGTGCCGATCGTGGTGATCGAGCCGTCGAGCACGCCTTCCCACATCGCCTCGACGTCGGCCTGGCCGCGCACCGGCGGATTCACCTTGGCGTAGGTGCCGGCGGGCGACTCGTCGTTCAAGAACAAATAGTGCGGGCAGGTCTCGACATGGATCGGCGGCGCGTTGTGGGTGCGGCGGTGGCGACGCGCCTCGTCGAGCGCCTCGCGGCTGCTCAGGTGCACGATGTTGACGGCAGCGCCGACCTTGTTGGCGAAGTAGCACACGCGGTGCACGTTCTCCGCTTCGAGGAAGTCGGGGCTCTGCTCGTTCCAGGCCTTCAGGTCGTCGCGGCCGGCGGCGCGCAAGGGATCGCGCAGCACCGGGATCACTTCGACGTTTTCGCAGTGCACGCCCATGATGGCGCCGGGAATGGCGGCCGTGGCGCGCAGCGCCGAATAAAGCAGGCCGTCGTCGATGTCGGTGAAGCCCTTCGACAGTCCGGCCGCGCCCTTGTACATCATGTAGAGCTTGTACGAGGTCACGCCAAAGCGGCGCGAGATCTCGGCCAGCGTGTCCACGTGCAGCTGGCTCGTGATGCCGAAGTGAAAGCCGAAGTCCACGCAGCTCTGCGACAGCGCGCGGGCGTGGGCCGCGTCGAACGATTCGCGGATGTCGGCCGAGCGATGGAACGACAGCACGGTGGTGGTGCCGCCCAGCGCGGCGAAGCGCGATTCCGTTTCGAAGTCGGTTTCGGGCGAGCCGAAGCCGAAGTGCACGTGCGGGTCGATCAGGCCGGGCAACACCCAGCGGCCTTCGCAATCGACGGTTTCGCGCGCGGCCAGCGTTTCGCCGTGCGCGGCGATCACGGCGATCCGGCCGTCGCGCACGCCGAGCACGCCGTCGGTCAGGCCGTGGCCGGGCAGCATCAATCGGGCATTGGTCAGTACGAGATCCAGCATGGCAGTTCCTGCGTTGGCGTTAGTGTCCGGCCGGCGCAGCCGGCGGTGTCAGAAAGTGGTGCAGCACGGCGGCGGGAATGCCGCCCTCGCTCATGAGCTGTCGCTCGGCCTGCGTCAGCACCTGCGCGCTGACCTCGAAGCGGACCTGGCGCGTGCCGTCGTCGGCGATCACCTGGATCGGCGCGCCGTCGAGGATGCCGGCCTGCACATTCTCGAAGGTGTAGCGCTCCGCGCCGCTCAGGCCCAGCGCGCGCCAGCCCTGGCCCGGCGCAAAGGCGAGCGGCAGCACGCCCATGCCGACCAGGTTGGCGCGATGGATGCGCTCGAACGATTCGGCGATCACGGCGCGCACGCCGAGCAGCGCCGAGCCCTTGGCGGCCCAGTCGCGGCTGCTGCCCATGCCGTAGTCTTTTCCGGCCAGGATGATGCTGGCGCTGCCGTCGGCGGCGTAGGCGCTCGCGGCGTCGAACACCGTCTGTCGCGTGCCATCCGGGAAGTGCGTGGTCCAGCCTCCTTCCACGCCGGGCACCAGCGCATTCTTGATGCGGATGTTGGCGAAGGTCGCGCGCGTCATCACGTGGAAGTTGCAGCGCCGCGCCACGTAGGTGTTGAAGTCGCGTGCGGCGATGCCGGCCGCGCTCAGGTACTGGCCCGCGGGCGTGTCCGCCGGAATCTCGCCGCTGGGCGAGATGTGGTCGGTGGTGAGCGAGTCATCGAAGGCCGCCAGCACGCGCGCCCGGCGCAGGCGCTGCGACAGATCGGCGAGCGCGTCCTGCGGCAGGTTGCGGAAAAAGGGCGGCGCGACCAGGTAGTGCGAATCAGGATCCCACGGGAAATGCAGGCCGCGCGGGGCGTCGAGCGCCTGCCACATGGCGCTGTCGAGCGCCTCGGGCGCATACATCTCGCGGTAGAGGCTGGCCTGCGAGGCGTGCGGCAGCAGCGCCGCGATGTCGGCCGGGGTGGGCCAGATGTCGCGCAGCATCACCGGCGTGCCGTCCGCGTCCAGGCCGAGCGGCTCGCGTTCGAAGTCCAGGTCGATACGGCCGGCGAGCGCGTACGCCACCACCATGGCGGGCGAGCCGATGTAGTTGGCGCGCACCAGCTTATGGATGCGCCCTTCGAAATTGCGGTTGCCCGACAGCACGGCGGCCGTCACCAGCTTGCCGTCCGTGATGGCGTCGGCGGCGGCGGGCGTGAGCGGACCGGACTTGCCGCCGCAGGTCGTACAGCCATAGCCGATCACGTGAAAGCCCTGTTCGGCGAGCGGCGCGAGCAGCCCGGCGTCGTCCAGGTAGCGCGTCACCGCGCGCGAGCCCGGCGCCAGCGAACGCTTCATCCACACCGGCGGCGAAATGCCGCGCGCCAACGCGTTGCGGGCCAGCAGGCCGGCGGACAGCATCACGCCCGGGTTCGAGGTGTTGGTGCACGAGGTGATGGCGGCCAGCACCACGGCGCCGTGGCCGATCGCGGCGGGCGCGGTGGGCGAAGCGGGCGCGGGCTCCGCGCCGAATCCGCCCTCGGCGATCGGCTGGGTCAGGCGGCGGCGGAAGTCGGCCGGCACCTGGCCGAGCGCCAGACGGTCCTGCGGGCGGCGCGGGCCGGCGACGGCGGGCTCGGCCTCGCTCAGGTCGATCTCGATCACGCGGGCGTAGTCCGGCGTGCCGCGCGTGGCGTCGTCGCGCCACAGGTGGTGGGCCTGCGCGTAGGCCTGGATGAAGCCGGCCTGCGCCTCGTCGCCGCGCGTCATGCGCAGATAGGCGATGCTTTGCGCGTCGAGCGGGAAGAAGCCGCAGGTCGCGCCGTATTCGGGCGCCATGTTGGCGATGGTGGCGCGGTCGGGAATGCTCAGCGCGGCCACGGCCGGGCCGAAGAATTCGACCATCGTGCCGGTGACGCCGGCGGCGCGCAGGCGCTGCGTGATGAGCAGTGCGGCGTCGGTGGACAGCGCTGGCGCGCGCACGCTGCCGCTCAGGCGCACGCCCACCACCTCCGGAATCGGAAAGGTGTAGGCCTGGCCGAGCAGCGCGGATTCGGCGTCGATGCCGCCCACGCCCCAGCCCAGCACGCCCAGCGCGTTGACCATCGGTGTGTGCGAGTCGCCGCCGATCACGAAGTCGGGATAGGCCCATTCGCCGTCGGCGCGCTGCTGGCGCGCGACCACGCTGGCCAGGTATTCGAGATTGATCTGGTGAATGATGCCGGTGCCCGGCGGAATCACGCGCAGGCCCTTGTAGGCCTGCTGCGCCCACTTCAGGAAGCGATAGCGCTCGTCGTTGCGCTCGAACTCGCGGCCCAGGTTGAACTGCACGGCCTGTGCGTCGCCCCAGCGGTCCACCTGCAGCGAGTGATCGACGATCAGGTCGACCGGCACGCGCGTGTCGACACGCGCCGCGTCGCCGCCGGCCTCGGCCACCGCGTCGCGCAGCGCGGCGAGGTCCTGCAGCACGGGCAGCCCGCTGGAGTCGGGCAGGATCACGCGCGCAACGTGCAGCGGCAGGTCGGCGCCCACGTGTTCGCGCCAGCGCCACAGACGCGCGATCTCCGCGTCGGAGACTGCTGCACCCCAGGCCTGATGGCGGTACAGGTTCTCGAGCAGGATCCGGATCACATACGGCAGGGCGTCCAGGCGGGCAGAGTCCTGTTCCGGGGCGGCGGCGGCCAGGTCGATGGTATGCAGCGACTGGCCGCCATGGACGAACACATGAGTCATGGCGGCGATGTTGGGCGAAAATCTCAACTGGCGATCATCTTAAGGCTGCGCTCCGGATAGTGTCAACACTATAGCGGCTTACTGTAGTCGATGGCAGGTTGCCAAGCCACCCGAATTGCCGGGCTCCACACCTAAAGTGTCTGCGTTATTGCGTACGAAATACCTAGGGTTTTCCCAGGGTTATGCGTAGGTGTCCCTGTAATTTCCCCTCGGATGGTGTGTTTTTCACACGTCAATCTGCTTTTGCTCTTGTTGGCAAAAGAGTTGACACTTTTTTCGTTCGTTTGATAGGCTGTCAACACTATGAGCACTTCCATGCCCACCGAAACCCTCAAAGACGAGCCGTCCGGACCGCTGGCCGACACCGTCTTCGGGCAGGTGCTGGACGCCATTTATCAAGGTCGCCTGGCGCCGGGCAGTGTCATCAACGAGGTGGCACTGGCCCAGGAATATGGCGTGAGTCGCGGCCCCGTGCGCGAAGCCGTGCGGCGGCTGCAAGGCATTCAACTCATCACCCGCGAGCCCTACATGAAGGCGCGCGTGGTCACGCTGTCGGCGGCCTCGGCGCTGGAGCTGTTCCAGATGCGGATGGCGCTCGAGGGCGTGGCCTGCAACCTGGCCACGCGCCGCATGAGCGACGCGGAGATCGCCGACCTGCTCGACGAGCTCGAGCAGGACCGCCAGCACCGCGTGGCGAGCAAGCAGGGCGAGGCGGCAGCGCCGCGCGTGTTCGACTTCCACGAGCGCATCGTTCGCGCCTGCGGCAACCAACGCATCATCAACAGCCTCTGCGGCGACCTCTATCACCTGTTGCGCGTCTATCGCCGCCACTCGGGCACCGTGCTCGAGCGCAAGGACGACGCCTACGCCGAGCACTGGCAGATCGCGCGCGCCATCCGGGCGCGCGACGCCGAACTCGCCGAATCGCTGATGCGCTCGCACATCGAGCGCGCGGCCCAGCATCTTTTCGAACACCTGGCCGGAGGTGCGCCCGCGATCGCGGGGCAGCACGTCCCGGTCACCTGACGTTTCTCTTGGAGCAGCAAGTCATGAGCAATCCCCGCCACCAGTTCCGGCAACTCTTGAAGAACGAGCCCTTTCTCGTTTCGCCGGGCGTCTACGACGGCTACAGCATCCGCCTGGTCGAGGCGGCGGGATTCAAGACGGCCTGCACCAGCGGCGCCGCGCTCTCGAATGCGCTGCTCGGCATCGCCGACATCGGCGTGATGGGCCTGTCGGAGAACGTGGCGCATTGCCGCAACCTGGCGCGCTCGGTCTCGATCCCCATGACCGCCGATGCCGACACCGGCTACGGCAATCCGGTCAACGTCTTTCACACCGTGCGGATGTTCGAGGAGGCCGGCGTCGCGGGCATCAACCTCGAAGACCAGGTCAGCCCCAAGCGCTGCGGCCACATGCCCGGCAAGGACGTGGTGAGCGAAGCCGAGATGGTCAAGAAGATCGAGGCCGCCTGCCTGGCCCGCCGCGACGATGACTTCGTCATCATCGCCCGCACCGATGCGATCGCCGTCGAGGGCATCGAGGGGGCGGTCAAGCGCGCCCGCGCCTACGGCCAGGCCGGCGCCGACATGATCTTCCCGGATGCCGTGCGCACCGAAGACGACATCAAGCGCCTGGTCGACGCGGCCGGCGTGCCGCTCACCATCAACATGGGCTTCGGCATCCGGGCGCGCCCGACCACCCCGCTGATCCCGCTGCCGCGCCTGAAGGAAATCGGCGTCAAGCGCATCAGCCTGCCGCGCATGCTGCCGGCCGCCGCGATCTTCGGCATGCGCCAGGCGCTCGAGGTGATGCAGGGCGTGGTCAAGACCGGCGAGCCGGCCGACCGTCCCGACCTGCTGGTGGGCATCGAAGACATCATGGCGCTGATGGGCTACGAGGAAATGCGCGCCCTCGAAAAGCGCCTCACCACGCTCGACGCCTGAGCGGAGCCGCCGTCATGAACACCGTGCCGCGTCCGCGCTGCATCGTCACGGGCGCATCGTCGGGCATCGGCCTGGCGCTGTGCCGGCTGCTGCTCGCCCAGGGGTGGGACGTGGCCGGCGTGGACCGCCAGCCCGGCGCCGCCGACCTGGGGCCGGGCTATGCGCACCATTGCGGCGACCTCGCCGATGCGGCCACGGTGCAAGCGCTCGGGGCAGGGCTCGCGGGCGCGCCGGTCACCGGCTTCGTGCACGCGGCCGGCCTGATGCGCACTGGCGGCATTGCCGACACCGACCCGGCCGATGCCGCGCTGCTGTGGCAACTGCACGTGGCGGCGCCCTCGGCCCTGCTGCGCGCGCTCGCGCCGCAACTGGTCGAGCAGCGCGCGCGCATCGTGCTGGTATCGAGCCGCGCCGTGCTGGGGCGGGCGCAGCGCGCCGCCTATGCGGCCAGCAAGGCCGCGCAGATCGGCCTGGCGCGCAGCCTCGCCGCCGAACTCATCGGCCGCGGCATCACGGTGAATGTGGTCGCGCCCGGCGCGGTCGATACGCCCATGCTGCGCGATCCGTCACGCGGCGCGCCGCCGCAGGTCGCGCTGCCGCTCGGCCGCCTGATCCAGGCCGACGAGGTGGCCGCCGCCATCGCGTTCTTCCTGTCCGCGGCCGCCGGCGCGGTCACGGGGCAGACCCTCTATGTGTGCGGCGGCGCCTCGCTCGGCGGAGCGCCGCTATGAATACGACGTTGCCGGCAATGCGCGCGCAGCCGATCGACCTCGCCGGCCAGGTGGTGGTGATCACCGGCGCAGCGGGGGATCTGGGCTGGGCCATCGCCCAGGCCTGCCGCGCCGCGGGCGCGCGGGTCGCGCTGTGCGACCACGACGCGGGCGCACTCGCCGAACGCGGCGTGGCCGGCTGCGCCGACGTGCTCGCGTTCGATTTCGATCTCGCCGATGCCGCCGCCGCCGAAGCGGCCGTGGGCCGGGTCGAGGCCGCGTGGGGCCGCGTCGACGTGCTGGTGAACAACGCCGCCGTCGTCACGCCCGGCGCGAAGGTCTGCGACCTCGACCTTGCGCAGTGGCGCGCGGCGCTCGACATCAATCTCACCGGCGCGTGGCTGATGAGCCGCGCCGTGTTGCCGGGCATGCGGCGCGCGCGGCGCGGCCTCGTGCTCAACGTCGCCTCGCAGCTGGGCAGTGTGGCCGCGCCCGGACGGGGCGCCTACGGCTCGAGCAAGGCCGGGCTGATCGCGCTGGCGCGCGCCATCGCGGTGGACTACGCCGACGAGGGCATCCGCGCGTTGAGCCTGTCGCCCGGCGCGGTGCTGACGAGCCGCGTGTTGCGCCGCTACGGCAGCGCCGAGGCGGCCACCGAGGCACTGGCGCCGCGCTATCCGGCCGGCCGGCTGGGCGACGTCGACGAAGTTGCGCAGACCGCCCTGTTCCTGATGAGCGGGGCGGCTGGCTTTATCACGGGCACGGATTTGCGCGTGGATGGGGGTTACACCGCGATATAGCGGTGACCCGTTTTGTTCGTTTCAAAAGCACAGAGGAACAGAAGATGAAGCAGGGGAATTGCAGCAGGTTCATGGCCCGACGCCGCTGGCTCGGAGGCGCCGCCGCGGCGCTGGCAATGGTGGTCGCACCGCTGGCCGCACAGGCGCAGGAAACCGCCGCCAACTTTCCGACGCGGCCAATCAACATCGTGGTGCCGTTCCCCGCGGGGGGCGCCACCGACATCACGGCGCGTCTGGTGGCCGAGGGTCTGTCGAAGAAGTGGGGGCAGTCGGTCGTGGTGGAAAACCGCCCGGGCGCGGGGGGCAACCTCGGCTCCGAATACGTGGCACGCGCCACGCCGGATGGCCACACCATCGTGCTGGGCGTGACCGGTTCGCACGGCATCAACATCTCGCTCTACAAGAACATGCGCTATGACCCGCGCACCGACTTCGAGCCGCTGACCCAGGCCACGCTCTATCCCAACGCCATCGTGGTCAACAAGGACGTGCCGGCCAACAACCTGCAGGAACTGATCGCCCTGCTGAAGAAGGGCGGCGTGCAGTATGCCTACGGCTCCGACGGCAACGGCACCGCGTCGCACCTGGGCATGGAGCTGCTGAAGAACCGCGGCGGCTTCGAGCTGCCGCACGTGCCGTATCGCGGCAGCGCGCCGATGGTCACCGACCTGCTCGGCGGCCAGATCCAGGTGGGCATCACCGGCCTGCCGGCGGTGCAGGCATATGCCAAGAGCGGCAAGCTCAAGGTGATCGCGCTCACCACCGGCGAACGCTTCGCCAGCGCGCCCGACTACCCGACGGTGGCCGAACAGGGCTTCCCGGGCTTCGTCGCGCCGCCGTGGTCCGGCTTCTTCGCACCGAAGGGCACGCCCAAGCCGATCGTCGACAAACTCTCGGCAGCGATGCGCGAGGTGATGGCCGACCCGGTGTTGAAGGAAAAGATGGTCGCGGCCGGCAGCGAATTCACGCCGTCCACGCCCGAAGCATTCAAGGCTTTCATCGACAGCGAAATCGCCAAGTGGGCCGAGGCCGTGAAGATCTCGGGCGCCCGCGTCGACTGAGTTCACGGGTTTGTTCGGGCGGCGCCGCGCGCCGCCTCGTCGTATCGGTGCGCGGCCCGCGAGGGCGCGCGCACCACACCGTGCAGTGGGGCCTTTGGCCCGGGGCGACGCGCCGCAGGCCGTCAATCGCCGGTACGGCCGGCGCGCCGTCATTCATGCCAAATCCGCCCGTAAGGGGATTTGGCTCTTTTTTTGCCGCGCACTCTGGCGCCCGACCCGCCCCGATGGGCCCCGGGATAGCCATGATTGCATACAATTTTTGAGTACATTAAAGTGTGATCTTTCCCCTGGACCCTGCGCGGAGATGCTCATGTCCACCCCCCTGGCCGGCCCGGCCCTGGATGCCCTGATCGGCCGCTTCCTCGAAGAACAGCACCCGGCGCAGATCGCCTTTCTGCGTGAGCTCGTGCGAGTGCCCTCCGACAATCCGCCCGGCGACTGCGCGCCCCATGGCGCCCGCGCCCAGGCGCTGCTCACCGAGCTCGGCCTGACCGTGCACGCCCATCCGGTACCCGCCGACCGGGTGCACGCCAACGGCATGCGCTCGGCCACCAACCTGATCGTGCGCAAGACCTTCGGCCAGGGCGGCCCGGTGATCGCGCTCAACGCGCACGGCGACGTGGTGCCCCCCGGCGACGGCTGGACCCACGATCCCTATGGCGGCGAGGTCGTGGACGACCCGCAGCACGGGCCGGTGATGTTCGGGCGCGGCGTGGCGGTGTCCAAATCGGATTTCGCCACCTACACCTGGGCGCTGCTGGCCTTGCAGCACGCGCAGGCGCAGGGCGCGGACCTGCACGGCGCGCTCGAGCTGCACTTCACCTATGACGAAGAGGCGGGCGGCGAGATCGGGCCCGGGCTGATCATGGCGCAGGGCCTGAGCAAGCCCGATTACGTGATCTCGGCGGGCTTTGGCTACGGCATCACTTCGGCGCACAACGGCTGCCTGCACGTGGAGGTGACGGTGCGCGGCAAGCAGGCCCATGCGGCCATGCCGCACACCGGCGTCGACGCGCTGGAGGCCGCCACCCACATCCTGCGTGCGCTCTACGACCACCGCGCGGTGCTGGCAGGCAAGCACTCGGCGGTGCCCGGCATCGACACGCCGGGCCTCACGGTGGGCCTGATCGCGGGCGGCATCAATACCAACGTGGTGCCCGACCGCGTCACGTTCCGCGTCGACCGCCGCATGATTCCCGAGGAGGCCGGCTTCGACGCCGAGGGCGAGCTGCGCGCCCTCGTGCAGGCCGCGGCCGCGGCGCGCCCGGGCATCGAGGTCGACGTGCGCCGCATCATGCAGGCCGAGCCGCTGGCCGAGCTGCCCGGCGTCGAGGCGCTGATCGCGCCGCTCGCGGCGCGCGCCCAAAGCGTATTCGGCGTCGAGATCCCCGTGCATGGCGTGCCGCTCTACACCGACGCGCGGCACTACACCCACCATGGCGTGCCGACCGTGCTCTACGGCGCCGGTCCGCGCACCCTGATGGACGCGCGCGGCCACAACACCGACGAGAACCTGCGCCTCAACGACCTGCTGAAGGCGACCCAGGTGGTGGCGCTGGCGGTGTCGGACATGCTGCGGGCGCGCTGAGCGCCGCTCGTCGCACACCGCTCGCCGCGCGCCGCTCGCGGCACACCGATTCCGGCCCCTGACGCACAACGCCGCGCGATCCGCGCGGCGTTGTGCGTCAGGGGCCGGTGTTCAGGGCTGCGGCGCCGGCGGCAGGGCGTAGCGCGCCAGGTCGCCGTCGTAGCGCTTGGGCAAGGGGCGGGCGAAGTCGCCGAGCTTGCTCGTGGCCAGCCGCAGCGCCACCAGCGACTCCACCAGCTTCACGCCCGCCGTCACGCCCTCGACCACGGGCGCGCCGATTTCCGCGGAGATCTGGGCGCACAGGTCGGCCATGCCGGCGCAGCCCAGCACGATCACGTCGCTCCGGTCTTCATGCAAGGCGCGGCGGCACGCTTCGGTGATGACGCGGCGTGCGTCGGAGCGCGGATCCTCCAGCGCCAGCACGGCGAGCTCGCTGGCGCGCACGTTGCGGCAAAAACGCGCGAGCCCGTAGCGCTCGGCCAGGTGCCAGGCCATGCCGCAGGTGCGCGACAGCGTGGTGACCACCGAGAAGCCCGTGCCGATGAGGCTGGCGCAATGCATGGCCGCCTCGGCGATGCCCACCACCGGCCCGCGCGCCAGCTCGCGCGCGGCATACAGGCCGGGGTCGCCGAAGCAGGCGATGACGTAGCCGTCGCATCCCTCGTCTTCTCCCTTGCGTATCTCGTCGAGCAGGCCCGGCACGGCGAGCGCATCGTCGTAATGGCTCTCGATCGACGCCGGGCCCATCGCGGGGCTCGCGGCCACCACCTCGGTGCCGGCGGCGGCCACCTGGCGTGCGCAGGCCGCCATCTTGTCGGTCATGCTCCAGGTGGTGTTCGGGTTGATGAGCTTGATCTTCATGGGCGTCTCGAATGAGGGAGGCGGGGGCGCGTCACGGGCGGGCAGGCCGTTTGCAGAACACCGAATACAGCACCAGCGCGGTGCCCATGCCGATGAACCACGCATAGTTCGCCAGCGGATGCAGCGCAGTGATGAACACGCACGCCATGGGCAGCAGCACCGACGGAATCAGGACGGCGATGGCGGTGCGGTTGTAGCCCTTGTCGTACCAGTAGCGGCCGCCGGGCGCCATCGTGAACAGCTCGTCCACGTCCACCTGCTGGCGCCGCACGATGTAGTAGTCGGCAATCAGGATGCCGAACAGCGGGCCGATGAAACTGCCCAGCACGTCCAGCGTGTAGTGGATCATCTCCGGGTTGTGATAGAGATTCCACGGCGTGATGAAGATCGAGCCCACCGCCGCGATCATGCCGCCGGCGCGCCAGCTGATGCGTTGCGGCGCCACGTTGGAGAAGTCGAAGGCGGGCGACACGAAGTTGGCCACGATGTTGATGCCGATGGTGGCGATCATGAAAGTGAGCGCGCCCAGCACCGCGGCAAAGGCGTTGTCGATGCGGCCCACGGTCTCGACGGGATCGTGGATCATCTGGCCGAACACCGGCTGCGTGGCCGAAATGGTGATGACGGTCAGCAGCGAGAAGCCCAGGAAGTTGACCGGCAGGCCCCAGAAGTTGCCGCGCCTGACCGCCTTGAACGACTCGCCGTAGCGCGAGAAATCGCCGAAGTTGAGCATGGGCCCCGAAAAGTACGACACCACGAGCGCAATGGCGCTGAGCGTGACGCCCACGGCGGCCCAGCCCTCGTATTTCACTTCGCTCAAGGTGAAGCTGATGTTGTTCCAGCCCGCCTTGTAGACCAGCCAGCCGGCCAGCATGAACATCACGACGTACACCGCCGGCCCGGCCCAGTCGATGAACCTGCGGATCGATTCCATGCCGTGCCAGAACACGGCGGCCTGCGCCACCCACAACACCATGAAGCTGAGCCAGCCCAGCGCCGACAGCCCGGCGAAGCCGTGCAGCGTGACGTCGGCATAGGGCGCCAGCGTGGGAAAGAACTTCAACACCACGATCAGGAAGGCGCCCGACGCCAGGTAGGTCTGGATGCCATACCAGGCCACGGCGATCAGGCCGCGGATGACGGCGGGGATGTTGGCGCCTTTCACGCCGAACGCGACGCGGCAGATCACCGGATAGGGCGTGCTGGTGACCTGGCTCGGCTTGGCCACCAGGTTGCAGAAGAACTGCACGATGAGAATGCCCACGATCAGCGCCAGCAGGACCTGCCAGCTCGTCAGGCCGAGCGCGAACAGGCTGCCGGCCGTGATGTAGCCGCCCACGCTGTGCACGTCCGACATCCAGAACGCGAAGATGTTGTATGAGGTCCAGGTTTGTTTTTTCAGCGGCGCCAGGTCGTCGTTCACGAGGTCCGGGTCGTAGCCCGGCTTGATGGCGGCATTGTCGGCATGGGGCGAGGTGTGCGCCATGCCGGCGGCAGGTGTGACGGGGTTCAGCGCTTTCAGTTCGGCATCCATGAGGCGGGACTCCAGAAGTGCCGGTGCGGGCAGGGCTGCGCGCGCCGGCGAGTCAGTGGCTTACAGCTTCGGATCGACTACGGAACGGCGATGATGCGAATAGGTGGTGCTGCGGCCAGGCGGCGCCTGCGGTCTGGAAAAGGGTGGGATCCGGCGGGGCGCGTACGCGTCCCGCTCAGGTCAGGTCGTCGGGGGATGGGCCGCGCGCCAGTGGCGGGCGATGTCGATGCGGCGCGCCACCCAGACCCGCTCGTGCTTTTCCACGTGATCGAGAAAGCGGATCAGGCCGGCCATGCGTCCCGGCCTGCCGAGCAGGCGGCAGTGCATGCCGATCGACATCATGCGCGGCGTCTCGGCGCCCTCGGCGTAGAGCACGTCGAAACAGTCGCGCAGGTACTCGTAGAAATGCTGGGCCGTGTTGAAGCCTTGCGGCGTGGCGAAGCGCATGTCGTTGGTGTCGAGCGTGTACGGCACGATCAGATGCTGCCGCAGGACGCCGTCGGCGTCGCGCACCGCGGTCCAGAAGGGCAGATCGTCGCCGTAGTAGTCGCTGTCGTATTCATAGCCGCCGTGCTCCACCAGCAGGCGCCGCGTGTTGGGGCTGTCGCGGCCGGTGTACCAGCCCAGCGGCCACTGGCCCGCGGTGAGGTCGCGCACGATCTGCGTGCCCAGCCGCATGTGTTCGCGCTCGGTGGCCTCGTCGACGTTCTGGTAGTGGATCCAGCGCAGGCCGTGGCACGCGATCTCGTGGCCGAGCTCGAGGCAGGCGCGCACCACGTCGGGATGGCGCTGCAGCGCCATCGACACGCCGAACACGGTGAGCGGCAGGCCGCGCCTCTCGAACTCGCGCAGGATGCGCCAGACGCCGACGCGCGAGCCGTACTCGTAGACCGACTCCATGCTCAGGTGGCGCGCCGGATAGGCGTCGGCGCCCACGATCTCCGACAGAAAGCGCTCCGAGGCCGGGTCGCCATGCAGCACGCAGTTCTCGCCGCCTTCCTCGTAGTTGAGTACGAACTGCAACGCCACGCGCGCATTGCCGGGCCAGGCGGCATGGGGCGGCCGGCGGCCGTAGCCGATCAGGTCGCGCGGATAGTCGGCGTTGGACACGGGCTGAGACGTCACGATGGCGAACTCCCATTCTGCTGCGGGGCCGCTGCGGTGGTGCGCGTGCACGCCCGGCGTCGGCCTGGATGCGTTGATCGATGCGGCTAGGGTCGTGCGAGGGATGCGCCCAGCGCATCCAGGAAGGCCGCCACCGCGATGCCGGCCAGCTGGGCGTCTTCCGCGGTCATGGTTTCCAGAGGGTTGTGGCTGATGCCGCCGTTGCCGCAACGCACGAACAACATGCTCATGGGCACGCGGCGACCGATCAGCATGGCGTCGTGGCCCGCGCCCGAGGGCAACTCCAGAATCGGGATGTCGTGCTTCGCAAGCGCGGTGCGCCACAGCGCCATGTGGGCCGCGTCGCACGGCGTGGCGGCGGCGCGCAGCAACTCCTCGCTCTCGGCCTGCACGCCACGACGCGCGCAGATATCGGCGATGCGCGCGTCGATGTCGGCCAGCGCGGCGTCGCGCAGGGCATCGCTGCCCGCGCGCACGTCCAGCGTCAGCAGGCAGGCGCCGGGGATGACGTTGATCGATCCGCCCGGCACCTCGAGCACGCCCACCGTGCCCACCAGACCGGGCTCCTGGCTGCAGCGCGATTCCACGTACAGCGCGATCTCGGCGGCTGCGCAGGCGGCGTCGCGGCGCATGCCCATCGGCGTGGTGCCGGCATGGCCGGCCAGGCCGGTGAGCCTGAGCCTGCGCCGCACGCTGCCGGCGATGGCCGTGACCACGCCGAGCGGCAGCCCGCGGCCGCACAGCACCGGGCCCTGCTCGATGTGCACCTCGAAGTAATGCTGCGGCACTCCCGTCGCAGGCCCCGCGTGCGCGATCGCGGCCGGATCGTGGCCGGCGGCCTCGATGGCTTCGCGCATGCTCACGCCATCGGCATCGCGCAGCTCGAGCTGCGCCATGTCGAACATGCCGATGTAGGCCGACGAGCCCAGGAAGGTGCTGCCGTAGCGCACGCCTTCCTCTTCGGCAAAGCCCACCACCTCGAAGTCGAACGGCAGCCGTTGCCCGCGCGCATGGAGATCCGCCACCACCGCGATGGGCAGCAGGATGCCCAGCCGGCCGTCGTACTTGCCGCCGTTGCGCACCGTGTCGAAGTGGCTGCCGGTGCTGACGCGTTGGGGCTGGCCCACGCCGGGCGCGGCGCGATAGCGGCCCACCACATTGCCTGCCGCGTCCTGGTGCACCTCGTCGAAACCAGCCTCGCGCATCCAGGCCTGCAACTGCAGCGCCGTGGCCTGGTGCGCCGGCGTCATGTAGGTGCAGGTGAGGTGCTCGGGGTGATCCGACCACCGGGCCAGGAAGTCGGCCTGGTTCATCACCCGCGCGCCCAGGTCCGGCCGCACGGCCTCATTGGAGGGCACGGGCTGGGCGGCGGCGGCTGCGTTCGGTGTCATGAAGAGGGCCTGGAGAGTCGGAAGGGAAGGCCAGGATAGCGCGGGGCTGATGGTGTATTTAATCTTAATGCACAAAGATTGTGTACAAAATTGGCTAATGGATTTCCCCTAACCCCCGTGGCGCGATCTCGTCCGCGCCGGCAGCGCCGCGCCCGTCGCTCGCACGCAACGTGTGCCGGCGTTTCGGACGGATGCGAATGGCCCATGCCCGCACCCGCGCGCAGCATCCCTTCGAAGGGCGCGCCGCAGGGGGCCGCTCGATCCATCCAGGAGTTTCGATGCAACACGTATGCACGGTGGCCTCGCCGCGTGAAGCAGAGCGGAAGCCCGGGCAAATCGTCATTGCGCGCGCGCGGCGGGCGGACCCTCTGCGGCGTTCCGTCAGCACGCCCCAGGTGCGCCTGCGGTTTTGCAGTACGCGATGAGCGTGACCTTTTACGCCGTGGCCTTCGTCACGATCTTCCTGATCGCATTGCTCAAAGGGGCATTTGGTGGCGGTTTCGCCCTCATCGGCGTACCGATCCTGTCGAATTTCATCTCTCCTATCGAGGCTGCGGCAATCATCGCGCCACTGGTGTGCCTGATGGACCTTTTCGCGCTGGCGGCCTATCCGCCCCGCACCTGGAATCGAGCCCAATTGAAGGTCCTGATACCTGGCTCCATGGTAGGCATGGCGCTGGGGACCATCCTGTTGGGGCGTGCGGCCGAGGGCTGGATCGCGCTGATCGTCGGGCTGATCGCAACGCTCTTCTCCCTGCAGTGGTTCATGACCAGAGGACGTGGTAAGCCGGTGCGGAGTGGCGCGCGGCGTCCTTCCAGCAGCTCGGGATGGGCCTGGGGTGCTGCGTCGGGTTTCACGAGCCTGCTCGCGCATGCCGGCGGGCCGCCGTTGGCCATGTACTTGCTGCCGCAACGTCTGCCCAAGACCGAGCTGGCGGGCACGCAGACGGTCTTCTTCATGGTGGGCAACTACATGAAACTGTTGCCTTACGTCATGCTGGGGCGGCTCGACCTGCCAACCTTGAAAACCGCTGTGGCGCTCGCCGCGGCAGTGCCGTTGGGCGTGGGGCTGGGGCGTTTGTTGCACGGCCGGCTGGATCAGGCGCGCATTTACATGGGTTGCTATGCGCTCACGCTGCTTGCGGGCCTGCACATGCTCGCGGAAGTCGTGTTGCACGGGATCCGGTGAGGGTTCCGGCGCAAAAAAAAGCCCGGACCGTGCAAGCGTATCCGGGCTCTCGGGGAAGGGTGGGCTCAGCCGCCGCGCAACCAGTGCTGATACGGCTCGCGCGTCACGTCGGAGACCGAGGCCAGCACCTTCTGGTGGTTGACCTGATGGCGCAGCATCAGGCGCGCGTCGGCGACCGCGCGCGACTTGCAGAACCAATGACAGCTGTGCTGCAGCAGATAGAGCTCGGCCGACAGGTGATAGGCGCGTGCCTTGGGATCCCAGCCCGCTTCATTGTCGACCACGTACGTCATGCCGTCGGCGTGGATCTGCACCAGCGTACGGAAGTCGCGCAGCATGGCGTTGGGCAGGAAGCGCTCGGCAAACGGCACACACAGCGACAGCGTGGTCATGCTGGTGGCATTGGCGGATTCATCGGCCAGGCTCTTGGCCAACGCGCGCACTTGCCCCGCCATCGCGCGCTCGGATTTGGCAAACGTCTCCAGCACCTGCAACTGACGCGACTCGTCCGTCTCGCGGATCGCGCGGGCATAACCCTGCGTCAGCGTCTCCATGTGCCGTTCGAGCTGCAGATTGGCCAGGTGGCGGCCGAGCAGGCCGATGCGCGAACGCTGGTACTGCACGCGCAGAAACTGCCATACGGCGAACATCAGCAGGAGGGAGAGTGCAATATCCATCGAAAACCTTTGAGACGAGCCAGGGTGCTGCGGGCCGATCGAAGCGCAATATAAAAGGCCCAGACTTCGCAAAGTTTGGGCCTTTTGGAAATCTGAGTGGGGCGCAAATATCGTCGTGCGCTGGGTCTTGATCCCCTGGAACCGTGTTCTTTCAGGAGAACCAAGGCGGCCTCGGATTGTAGCCGCATTTCCCACGTCGCCCGTGTCGGGTACAGGAACGAGGAATTCGCCGTCATCGCGTCCAGGCAAGCTGGCGCAGGCGGGGGCTGCGGCCTGCCATGCAATCACGCGTCTTCAAATGAATGAGGTCGCGTAATCGAGAGGGCGATGACTGGGCACGGCCGTCGAGCGGTAAGCGAAGGCGAGTTATCTTAGGTACGAACCAGGTAAAGCGTTCTCGCGGACCTATCAGGGCAGTGGTTGAGAATCAACCGGTGCCCGTAACCGGTTTCTCGCTTTGCACGCAGGAAACTGGCTGGCAATCTCTCCCTCACAACTGCTTGTGTAGCGATATCCCTTCTTCATCATGCAGTGCTGAATGTCATAGAACTTGAGTCGGGAAGCCTCTTTACTTGACCTGCCGTTCATGTCCTTTTCCGAAATTCCGTAGCTCCCGTTAACACCCCCGCCACAGTCCATCCAATCCTTCTTCCGCTCATCACTATTTGCCGATGCCTTCTCCCATTCATCCCTGATTGGAGTCGGATACAGCAGCTTTTGATAGGCCTCTCGATCGCAATAGGCTAATGGTGTCTGGGGACCACAGATTGTCCCGTTGCCAATGGCACAACCAGAAAGCATGACGGCCAAGGCAACTCCTGGCACAGAGGTTCTGATAGTGATTGAATTCATCCTCATGCCTCGATGAGTGCAGAGATCGCTTGCCAGACTTCAGGTGGCAAAGCTTCCGACATCGCAAAGGGCGCTGCGGGAGCTATCGCGATAACGGGCCATGTATTTTGTGCTTATCCACCCGCTAAAAATCAAACGGCCCGTCACCTGTTCCTCGCCTTGCACGCAGGAAACTGGCTGGCAATCTCTCCCTTGCAACTGCTTGTGTAGCGATATCCCTTCTTCATCATGCAGACCTGCATCTCATCAAACTTGATGCCCGCGGCCTCCAGGATTTCCCTGCCGTTAAGTTCGCTGTCCGAAATCGAGTACCCGCCGTCAAGGTCTCCCCTGCAATCGATCCAATCCTTCTTCCGTTCATCACTATTTGCCGACGCTTTCTCCCATTCATCCCTTGTCGGAGTCGGATGTACCAGTTTTTGATAGGCCTCTCGATCGCAATATGCCGGTGATGTCAGCGGGCCGCAAATTCTGCCATTGCCGATGGTGCAACCCGAAAGCGTAACGATCAGGGCAGCCCCCGGCACAAAGGCTTTGATGGTAAGGATGTTCATCTTGATGCCTCTATGAGGACGGAGATGGCCTGCCCTGTCAGAAGGTGATGCGGTGATTGTCGGAGGTGCGAACCCGCCAAAGCGTTCTCGCAGACCTATCAGGGCCAGAGGTTGAGAATCAGACGGCGCTCGTCACCTGTTTCCCGATTTACACCCAGGGTGCTGGCTGGCAATTTCTCCCTGGCAAGGGCCGGTGTAGTGATATCCCCTCTTCATCATGCAGACCTGCATGTCATCAAACTTGATACGGGCAGCCTCTAGTCCTGTCTTGCCATTCATTTCTTTTTCGGAGATCCCATATTCACCACCCAGATTCCCGCCGCAGTCCATCCAATCCTTGCGGCGGTCATCACTAGTTGCCGACGCCATCTCCCAGTAATCCCTTGTCGGAGTCGGATGTACCAGTTTTTGATAGGCCTGTCGATCGCAGTACGCTAATGGTGTCTGGGGACCACAAATTGTCCCGTTGCCAATGACGCAACCAGAAAGCATGGCGACGAGGGTCACTCCTGGCAGTAAGCTTTTTATGGTGAAGAAATTCATCTTGATGCCTCTATGAGTGCGGCGATGGCCTGCCAAACTGCAGGTGGCAGAGCTTCCGACATCGCAAAGGGCGCTGCCGGCGCTATTGCGACAGCGGACCATGCATTTTGTGCTTTTCGAACGAACTTCGATCGGCCTCGAGTGGCATTTCCTTCCTTGTCGTAAAGCCCACTCAATTCCCCGCCGATCATGTCGTGTGGCCCGGCGAATGCCTCGACGATCTTGTCCGCCAAACTCCCTGGGGCATACTGAGTACCGAACAAGGTGCCCTTTGCCCCCTGAATTCCACCGGTTGTTCCGGATGCTCTCTTCCCTTCGGTGGTTTTCTGAAATTCTGCCAAGGTCATGTTCGTCCCCTTGACATAAAATTGGACCATATTGTTTCTATCTCGCTGCAGCGATCCATCCGGGGTCATAAGGCATCGCTGATTTTGATCGCCACAAAAAATATCCAGATCAATTCGAGTCCCCCCCAACTTCTTGCCGTCGCCATCGACACCCTCGCTGACTCCCGAGATGTTGCTCAACGGGACATTACTGCCGTCGGTGATGCCGGCAAACTTCTTCGAGTCCTCTATCATCAGCCTGCGCATTTCGCTGGCTGCCGCGGAGAGGGATTCTTTGGTGACGGCCGAGGCGCCTGATCCTGTCACCGCGCCGATCAGGACGTTGAGTGCGCGCTCTTGCAGCTTGAGGTCTCGAAGCTCGGCTTCGACTGCCGCCTTCGCTTGCGGATCCTTTTCCGCGGCCTTGAGTTTTTCCTGAAGCCCGGCGCGCTCGCGCTGCGCATACTGGTGCACCTGCGAATACGCCTGCTGCGAGAATGCCGCCGCGATTTCGGCCTGGGCCTTCACCTGGGCGGCGAGCTTCTCCGGGTCCCAGTTCCGGGTCAGCCCATGGGCGCTGTCGCCGGTGCGTACATCGCGGTCCAGGCTGGACACGGCTTGTTCGGCGGTCTTGCCGGTCTCGGCATGCTGGGCGGTGTGATCGCGGATTTCGGTGACGCCGGCGCTGATGCCGCTGCGGGTGGTGCTGTGCTCACTGCCGTGCTTCTTGACATAGCCGGGGGCGCCGGCGTTTGCGCCGGTGCCGAAGTTCTGCCACGACCAGTCGCTGCCTTGGCCTGCCACGTTGCTGGTGGGCGCGGCGTCGGATGTCCTGGCCGCGCCCTCGCCCTGTCGATTGGCGTCCGCCTTCTTGTCGCCCGCGCTCATGCCGAAGCCCCCGGACACGCTCGCGCCCGTCGCCCGGTAGGCGCTGCGGTTCTCGAGGTCGCCCGCGGTCAGGGTGCGGGTGCTGAGGCGGTTCAGGCCGTCTTGCACGGCTTTGTCCGTGCTGGCGATCACGGCGCCTTTGAGGTGGGTGTCGCCGTCGACCTCGACGTCGAAGCCGCCGTCGCCCGCCTGGATGCCGCTTTGCTCGCGCACGCTGGCGAAGTCGCCATCGACCTTGGACTTGCCGTAGCTGGCACTGGCCGCAAAGCCGACGCCGGCGGTGACGCTGCCGCCGATATTGCTGTCCTTGCTCTTGAAACGGCTGGTGTCCTGCAGGCTTTCGATATCGAGATTGCTTCCGACGTCCGCCGCCACCTGCCTGCCGCGCGCGACGGCGCCGCGCAGATGGGTGTCGCCACCGGATTCGAGCGTGAGCGTGTCGCCCGCATCGACGTGGGTGTGGGCCCAGGTGACATCCTGGCCTTTGCCGCTGCCCTTGCCGCGGCTGGCGTTGGCGGTGACGCCAAAGCCGACGCCGTTGGCGCCCACCG
>Ga0160496_1000186_pt1 | contig 39407 bp, 34 predicted proteins | sample DIDPMG_2_FD_108231 | JGI IMG/M metagenome (GOLD analysis project Ga0160496, IMG submission 108231) | Enriched soil microbial communities from UW Madison campus, WI, USA - DID2937_E24_FP MG | ecosystem: Environmental > Terrestrial > Soil > Grasslands | place: USA: Madison, Wisconsin | collected...
ACGGACTTTTCCGCCGAGGTGTACATTCTGTCCAAGGAGGAGGGTGGTCGTCACACGCCGTTCTTCAAGGGTTATCGTCCGCAGTTTTACTTCCGCACGACGGACGTGACGGGGACGATCGAGTTGCCCGAGGACAAGGAGATGGTGCTGCCGGGCGACAACGTGTCGATGAAGGTGAGCCTGATTGCGCCGATCGCAATGGAGGAGGGCTTGCGCTTTGCCATCCGCGAGGGTGGCCGCACCGTGGGCGCCGGCGTCGTCGCCAAAATCATCAAGTAATTTTGATGTACAATGGTGGGCTGTCCGCCCGCCATGTTCTCAAGAAAACGGGGGTGCGTGACCGCACCACCGTTTTTCGGGGTTTTAGGGGTATAGCTCAATTGGCAGAGCGTCGGTCTCCAAAACCGAAGGTTGAGGGTTCGATTCCTTCTGCCCCTGCCACAGATCACATCGCCGCGCATGCCGCGGCGCCATCATCCGGATTATGTCGCACCAGAACGTAGAAACAGTCAGCCGCGCCGCCGATCGCATCAAGCTCGGCCTGGCCGTGCTTGTAGTCGCTGCGGGCATCGTCGCATATTCGGTATTCGATACCCAGCCCATGGTCGTGCGCGTGGGCGCGTTCATCGGGGGCCTGATCCTGGCCGCCGTGATCGCCTGGTTCAGCGAAACCGGCCGGCGCACCATCGGGTATGCGCGCGAGTCCTACAACGAGACTCGTCGCGTGGTCTGGCCCACCCGCAAGGAAACCACCCAGATGACCGGGATCGTGTTTGCCTTCGTGGTGGCGATGGGCGTGTTGCTGTGGGTTGCCGACAAACTGCTGAGCTGGATCATCTATGGTCTGTTGCTGGGCTGGAATTAAGGAACCGAATGAGCAAGCGCTGGTATGTCGTCCATGTCTATTCGGGCATGGAGAAAAGCGTCCATAAGGCGCTGGCCGAGCGCATCGAGCGCGCCGGCCTGCAGACGTCTTTCGGCCGCATCCTGGTGCCCTCCGAGGAAGTCGTCGAGATCAAGGACGGCCGCAAGTCCATTTCCGAGCGCCGGATCTTTCCCGGCTACGTCCTCGTCGAGATGGACCTGACGGACGAGACCTGGCACCTGGTCAAGAACACCAACCGCGTCACCGGCTTCCTGGGTGGCTCGGGTAACCGGCCGGCGCCGATCTCCGAGCGCGAGGTCGAGAAAATCCTCTCCCAGATGGAAGAGGGCGTCGAGAAACCGCGGCCCAAGGTCCTCTTCGAGGTGGGCGAGATGGTGCGCGTCAAGGAAGGCCCATTTGCCGACTTCAACGGCAACGTCGAGGAAGTCAACTACGAAAAGAGCAAGATCCGGGTGTCGGTGACCATTTTCGGTCGCGCCACGCCGGTCGAGCTGGATTTCAGTCAGGTCGAGAAGGTCTGATCGTTTTACCGCCAGGCCGCCCTACGGTAAAGCGTCCCCTCGTGGACGCAAACCGAAGGCGCAGCGTGGTGGCATTTATTAACCACCGGGGAGCCTGCCGCATCCAGCGACAGGCGTTCGTACCCGACAGGAGCATCGCATGGCGAAGAAAATCGTCGGCTTCATCAAGCTGCAAGTGCCAGCTGGTAAAGCCAACCCCTCACCCCCGATCGGCCCCGCGCTGGGCCAGCGCGGGTTGAACATCATGGAATTCTGCAAGGCCTTCAATGCCAAGACCCAAGGCATGGAGCCCGGGCTGCCGATTCCGGTCGTGATCACCGCGTTTGCCGACAAGAGCTTCACCTTCATCATGAAGACTCCGCCGGCGACCATCCTGATCAAGAAGGCCGTCAGCCTGCAAAAGGGTTCGGCTCGTCCGAATTCCGCCAAGGTCGGCTCGCTCACGCGTGCCCAGGCCGAGGAAATCGCCAAGACCAAGCAGCCCGACCTGACGGCTGCGGATCTGGACGCCGCGGTGCGCACCATTGCCGGTAGCGCGCGCAGCATGGGTATCGACGTCGAAGGAGTGGTGTAATCATGGCCAAGCTGAGCAAGCGTGCGGCGGCCATTGCCGCCAAGATCGATCGCGCCAAGTTCTATTCCGTGGCCGAGGCCCTGAGCCTGGTCAAGGACACCGCCACGGCCAAGTTCGATGAATCCATCGACGTGGCCGTGCAGCTGGGCATCGACCCCCGCAAGTCCGACCAGCTCGTGCGCGGTTCGGTCGTGCTGCCCGCCGGCACCGGCAAGTCCGTGCGCGTGGCCGTGTTCGCCCAGGGCGAAAAGGCCGACGCGGCCCGTGCCGCCGGGGCCGACATCGTCGGCCTCGAGGATCTGGCTGACAGCATCAAGGCCGGCAACATCGATTTCGACGTCGTGATCGCCTCGCCCGACACCATGCGTGTCGTCGGCGCCCTGGGTCAGGTGCTGGGCCCCCGCGGCCTGATGCCGAACCCCAAGGTCGGCACGGTCACCCCGGACGTGGCGACCGCCGTCAAGAACGCCAAGGCCGGCCAGGTGCAATACCGGACCGACAAGGCGGGGATCATTCACGCCACCATCGGCCGCGCGTCCTTCGAGGTCGAGCAGCTGCAAACCAATCTGGCCGCGCTGATCGAAGCGCTGAACAAAGCGCGTCCCGCCGCGGCCAAGGGCATCTACCTGCGCAAGGTCGCCGTCTCGTCCACGATGGGCGGCGGTGCGCGCATCGAGGTGGCCTCGCTGGCCGCTTGAGGCCGGCACAAGGAACTTTGGGCTGCGCCCGGCGCAAGCCGGGCGCCGCTGTCAAAGACCGCTGGAGCCCAGGCCCGCAGCATCGGGGCCGGGCTTAATCCCGGGCCGTTTGCCGGATCCAGCGTAGACGGCGCCCAGGAAGAATTCTTTATGAACTCGACCAGGTGCGCCGCATTCGGTTGACGCGAGGGAACCTCCCGAGCGTCGTTAGATGGAGTGTTCAACCATGAGTCTCAATCGCCAAGAAAAGGCGGTGGTCATCGAGGAAGTCGCGGCTGAAGTCGCCAAGGCCCAATCGATCATCATCGCCGAGTACCGTGGTCTGGACGTCGCCTCCGTAACCGTATTGCGCAAGACCGCGCGAGAATCGGGCGTGTACCTGCGCGTGTTGAAGAACACGCTGGTGCGCCGCGCCCTGGCTGGAACCCCCTTCGAGGGGATCTCGGCACAACTGACCGGACCGCTGATCTACGGGATCAGCCAAGACCCGGTCGGGGCCGCCAAGCTTCTGGCCGATTTCGCAAAGTCCAACGACAAGCTGGTCATCAAGAGCGGGGCTCTGCCCAACAGCCTCTTGGACCAAGACGGCGTCAAGGCCCTGGCCACGATGCCCTCGCGCGAGGAGTTGCTGTCCAAGCTCATGGGCACCATGCAGGCGCCCATTGCTCAGTTTGTGCGTACGCTCAACGAAGTGCCCACGAAGTTCGTGCGCGGCCTGGCGGCCGTCCGCGACCAAAAGGAAGCCGCCTGAGGCATCCCTCGTGGGCCGTTCATCGTTACGAACGACAACCAAACCTGGCTCATATACCTATCTGGAGTTCTTAAAATGGCATTAAGCAAAGCTGAAATCCTCGACGCGATTGCCGCGATGAGCGTGCTCGAACTGTCCGAGCTGATCAAGGAAATGGAAGACAAGTTCGGCGTGTCCGCCGCTGCCGCCGCGGTTGCCGTGGCTGCCGCTCCGGCCGCCGGCGGCGCTGCCGCCGCTGCCGAAGAGCAGACCGAGTTCACCGTCGTGCTGGCGGAAGTCGGCGCCAACAAGGTCAGCGTCATCAAGGCCGTGCGCGAAATCACCGGTCTGGGCCTCAAGGAGGCCAAGGACCTGGTCGACGGCGCGCCCAAGCCCGTCAAGGAAGGTGTCGACAAGGCTGCCGCCGAAGACGCCAAGAAGAAGCTCGAAGACGCGGGTGCCAAGGTCGAACTCAAATAAGACCTGGTTCACCCTGCCCGGGAAGCGCCAAGGCCTTCCCGGGCTTTTGCGTTTCCAGAAAACCTGTGTTCGACACCCCCATGCGGGCCGAGCCGGGTTCTCTGGAGTCGTAAACCATGGCCGTGGTTGACGGCCTAAGCAACCCTCGAGTCGGAGTGCTCATGCCTTATTCGTACACCGAAAAGAAGCGCATACGCAAGAGTTTCGCCAAGCGTGAGGACGTCCAGGACGTTCCTTTTCTGCTGGCGACTCAGCTGCAGTCTTTCAAAACCTTCCTTCAGGCGGACACGCCACCTGCCAAGCGCAAGGACGAAGGCTTGCAGGCGGCCTTCAATTCGATATTTCCGATCGTCAGCCACAACCAGATGGCGCGCTTGGAATTCGTCAGCTACGTGCTGGGCACGCCGGTGTTCGACGTCAAGGAATGCCAGATGCGCGGCCTGACCTACGCCTCGCCGCTGCGCGCCAAGGTGCGCCTGGTGCTGATGGACCGCGAGGTCAGCAAACCCACCGTCAAGGAAGTCAAGGAGCAGGAAGTCTACATGGGCGAGATCCCGCTCATGACCGACACCGGCTCGTTCGTGATCAACGGCACGGAACGCGTCATCGTGTCCCAGCTGCACCGCTCGCCGGGCGTGTTCTTCGAGCACGACCGGGGCAAGACCCACAGCTCGGGCAAGCTGCTGTTCTCGGCGCGCGTGATTCCCTACCGCGGCTCGTGGCTGGATTTCGAGTTCGATCCCAAGGACATCCTGTTCTTCCGGATCGACCGCCGCCGCAAGATGCCGGTCACCATCCTGCTGAAATCGATCGGCATGACGGCCGAGGCCATCCTCGCGTATTTCTCCAGCTTCGACCATATCGCCCTGCACAACGAAGGCGGCATGCTCGAGTTCGTGCCCGAGCGCTGGAAGGGCGAGATCGCCCGCTTCGACATCACCGACAAGAAGGGCGAGGTCATCGTCGAGAAGGACAAGCGCATCAATGCCAAGCACCTGCGCGACCTGACGGCCGCCAAGGTCAGCCACATCTCGGTGCCCGAGGACTTCCTGCTGGGCCGCGTGCTGGCCAAGAACGTCATCAATCCCGACACCGGCGAGGTCCTGGCCAACGCCAATGACGAGATCACCGAGACGATCCTCGCCGACCTGCGCACGGCCGGCATCCGCGACATCGAGACGCTCTACATCAACGAGTTGAATGAGGGCGCCTACATCTCGACGACGCTGCGCACTGACGAGACCGCCGACCAGACCGCGGCGCGCGTGGCGATCTACCGCATGATGCGTCCCGGCGAGCCGCCCACCGAAGAGGCGGTCGAGGCCTTGTTCCAGCGCCTGTTCTACAGCGAGGAAACCTACGACCTGTCGCGCGTGGGCCGGATGAAGGTCAACAGCCGCCTGGGCCGCGAGGAAGGCACCGGACCGCTGACGCTCACCAACGACGACATCCTGGACACCATCAAGGTCCTGGTCGAGCTGCGCAACGGGCGCGGCCAGATCGACGACATCGACCATCTGGGCAACCGCCGGGTGCGCTGCGTGGGCGAGCTGGCCGAGAACCAGTTCCGCGCCGGCCTGGTGCGCGTCGAGCGCGCCGTCAAGGAACGTCTGGGCCAGGCCGAGACGGAAAACCTGATGCCGCACGATCTGATCAACTCCAAGCCGATTTCCGCGGCCATCAAGGAATTCTTCGGATCCAGCCAGCTCTCGCAGTTCATGGACCAGACCAACCCGCTGTCCGAGATCACGCACAAGCGGCGCGTTTCGGCCCTGGGCCCCGGCGGCCTGACGCGCGAGCGCGCGGGCTTCGAAGTGCGCGACGTGCACCCGACCCACTACGGCCGCGTCTGCCCCATCGAGACGCCCGAAGGCCCGAACATCGGCCTGATCAACTCGCTGGCCCTGTATGCGCGCCTGAACGAGTACGGCTTCCTCGAGACGCCGTACCGCAAGATCATCGACGGGCGCGTCAGCGACCAGATCGACTATCTGTCGGCCATCGAGGAGAGCAAGTTCGTCATTGCGCAGGCCAACGCCCACCTGGATGACGAGGGCCGTTTCGTCGACGAGCTGGTGGCCTGCCGCGAGGCCGGCGAAACCATGCTGACGGCACCGGGCAACGTGCACTACATGGACGTGGCGCCGTCGCAGATCGTCTCGGTCGCGGCCTCGCTGATTCCCTTCCTGGAGCATGACGACGCGAACCGCGCCCTCATGGGCGCCAACATGCAGCGCCAGGCCGTACCTTGCCTGCGTCCCGAAAAGCCGCTGGTCGGCACCGGGATCGAGCGCACCGTCGCGGTCGACTCGGGCACCACGGTGCAGGCGCTGCGCGGCGGCGTCGTCGACCACGTCGACGCCGAGCGTATCGTGATCCGCGTCAACGACGATGAAAACGTCGCAGGCGAAGTCGGCGTCGATATCTACAACCTGAAAAAGTACACCCGCTCGAACCAGAACACCAACATCAACCAGCGGCCCATCGTGGCGCGCGGCGACATGGTGGCGCGCGGCGACGTGCTGGCCGACGGCGCATCCAGCGACCTGGGCGAACTCGCCCTGGGCCAGAACATGCTGATCGCCTTCATGCCCTGGAACGGCTACAACTTCGAGGACTCGGTGCTGATCTCCGAGCGCGTGGTGGCCGACGACCGCTATACCTCGATCCACATCGAAGAGCTCACCGTCGTCGCCCGCGATACCAAGCTCGGGCCCGAGGAAATCACCCGCGACATCAGCAACCTGGCCGAAATCCAGCTCAACCGCCTGGATGACTCGGGCATCGTGCACATCGGCGCCGAGGTCCGCGCCGACGACGTGCTGGTGGGCAAGGTCACGCCCAAGGGCGAGACCCAGCTCACGCCCGAGGAAAAGCTGCTGCGCGCGATCTTCGGCGAAAAGGCCTCCGACGTGAAGGACACCTCGCTGCGCGTGCCGTCCGGCATGGTCGGCACCGTCATCGACGTGCAGGTCTTCACCCGCGAGGGCATCGAGCGCGACAAGCGCGCCCAGTCCATCATCGACGATGAATTGCGCCGCTATCGCCAGGACCTGAACGACCAGCTGCGCATCGTCGAGAACGACGCTTTCGACCGCGTGCGCAAGACCCTGTTGGGCAAGCCGGTCAACGGCGGTCCGCGCAAGCTCGCCAAGGGCACCGAGCTCGCGGCCGAGTACCTGGACAGCCTGGACCGCTGGCAGTGGTTCGACATCCGCCTGGCCGACGAGGACGGCGCGGTCGCGCTCGAACAGGTCAAGGAAGCCCTCGAACAAAAGCGCCACCAGTTCGACCTGGCCTTCGAGGAAAAGCGCAAGAAGCTCACTCAGGGCGACGAACTGCCCCCGGGCGTGCTCAAGATGATCAAGGTCTACCTGGCCGTCAAGCGCCGCTTGCAACCGGGCGACAAGATGGCCGGCCGCCACGGCAACAAGGGCGTGGTCTCGCGTATCACCCCGGTTGAGGACATGCCGCACATGGCCGACGGCACTCCCGTCGACATCGTGCTCAATCCGCTGGGCGTGCCTTCGCGGATGAACATCGGCCAGGTGCTGGAGGTTCACCTCGGCTGGGCGGCCAAGGGCCTGGGCCATCGCATCGCCGGCATGCTCGACGACGAGCGCGGCGTGCAGGTCAAGGCCTTGCGCGAAGCCCTCGACAAGGTCTACAACGCTTGCGGCTCGACAGTCGACCTGGGCAAGCTGACCGATGACGAGATCCTCGTCATGGCCGACAACCTGCGCGAAGGCGTTCCGCTGGCCACGCCGGTGTTCGACGGCGCGACCGAGGAGGACATCACCCGCATGCTCGAGATCGCCTATCCCGACGAGATCGCCGAGGACCTTCGGCTCACCAGCGGCCGCACCCAGGCCTGGCTGACCGACGGCCGCACCGGTGAGCAGTTCGAGCGTCCGGTGACCGTGGGCTACATGCACTTCCTGAAGCTTCACCACCTGGTGGACGACAAGATGCACGCGCGTTCCACGGGTCCGTACTCGCTGGTGACCCAGCAGCCGCTGGGCGGCAAGGCCCAGTTCGGCGGCCAGCGCTTCGGGGAAATGGAAGTCTGGGCACTCGAGGCCTACGGCGCCGCCTACACCCTGCAGGAAATGCTGACAGTGAAGTCCGACGACATCTCCGGCCGTACCAAGGTCTACGAGAACATCGTCAAGGGCGATCACGTGATCGATGCGGGCATGCCCGAATCCTTCAACGTGCTGGTCAAGGAAATTCGATCCCTGTCCCTGGACATGGATCTGGAGCGTAAATAATGAAAGCGCTACTCGATCTCTTCAAGCAAGTCTCGCAAGACGAGCAATTCGACGCGATCCGCATCGGCATCGCCTCGCCCGAAAAGATCCGTTCGTGGTCCTTCGGCGAGGTGCGCAAGCCCGAGACCATCAACTACCGGACGTTCAAGCCCGAGCGCGACGGCCTGTTCTGCGCCAAGATCTTTGGCCCGATCAAGGACTACGAGTGCCTGTGCGGCAAGTACAAGCGCCTCAAGCACCGCGGCGTGATCTGCGAAAAGTGCGGCGTCGAGGTCACCGTGGCCAAGGTGCGCCGCGAACGCATGGGCCACATCGAGCTGGCCAGCCCGGTCGCGCACATCTGGTTCCTGAAGTCCCTGCCGTCGCGTCTGGGCATGGTGCTGGACATGACGCTGCGCGACATCGAGCGCGTGCTGTATTTCGAGGCCTGGTGCGTGATCGAGCCCGGCATGACGCCGCTCAAGCGCGGCCAGATCATGTCCGATGACGACTACCTGTCCAAGACCGAGGAATACGGCGACGACTTCCACGCCCTGATGGGCGCGGAGGCCGTGCGCGAGCTGCTGCGCACCATCGACCTCGACGCCGAGGTGGAAAAGCTCCGCGCCGAACTCAAGGCCACCGGGTCCGACGCCAAGATCAAGAAAATCTCCAAGCGCCTGAAGGTCCTCGAGGGTTTCCAGAAATCGAGCATCAAGCCCGACTGGATGATCATGGAGGTCCTGCCGGTCCTGCCGCCCGACCTGCGTCCGCTGGTGCCGCTGGACGGCGGCCGTTTCGCGACCTCGGACCTCAACGACCTGTATCGCCGGGTCATCAACCGCAACAACCGGCTCAAGCGCCTGCTGGAGCTGAAGGCCCCGGACATCATCCTGCGCAACGAAAAGCGCATGCTGCAAGAAGCCGTGGATTCGCTGCTGGACAACGGCCGTCGCGGCAAGGCCATGACCGGCGCCAACAAGCGCCAGCTCAAGTCCCTGGCCGACATGATCAAGGGCAAGAGCGGCCGCTTCCGCCAGAACCTGCTGGGCAAGCGCGTCGACTACTCGGGCCGTTCGGTCATCGTGGTGGGTCCGCAGCTGCGCCTGCATCAATGCGGCCTGCCCAAGCTCATGGCGCTCGAGCTGTTCAAACCCTTCATCTTCAACCGCCTCGAGATGATGGGCCTGGCCACGACCATCAAGGCGGCCAAGAAGCTCGTCGAGAGCCAGGAGCCCGTCGTCTGGGACATCCTCGAGGACGTGATCCGCGAGCATCCCGTCATGCTCAACCGCGCCCCAACCCTGCACCGCCTGGGCATCCAGGCCTTCGAGCCCCAGCTGATCGAGGGCAAGGCCATCCAGCTGCACCCGCTGGTCTGCGCGGCGTTCAACGCCGACTTCGACGGCGACCAGATGGCCGTCCACGTGCCGTTGTCGCTCGAGGCGCAGCTCGAGGCCCGCACGCTGATGCTGGCCTCCAACAACGTGCTGTTCCCCGCCAACGGCGAGCCGGCCATCGTGCCGTCGCAGGACATCGTGCTGGGCCTGTACTACGCCACGCGCGAGCGCATCAACGGCAAGGGCGAGGGCATGTTCCTCGCCGACCTGGCCGAGGTGCAGCGCGCCTATGACAACCACGAGGTCGAGCTGCAGACGCGCATCACCGTGCGCCTGCCCGAGTTCGTCAAGGACGAGAACGGCGAGTGGCAGCCCGAGCTGCATCGGTTCCAGACCACCGTCGGCCGGGCCCTGCTCTCGGAAATCCTGCCGCACGGCCTGTCCTTCTCATCGCTGAACAAGGCGCTGAAGAAAAAGGAAATCTCGCGGCTCATCAACCTGTCCTACCGTCGTTGCGGCTTGCGCGCCACGGTGATCTTCGCCGACAAACTGATGCAGTCGGGCTTTCGCCTGGCCACGCGCGGCGGCGTGTCCATTGCCATGGGCGACATGGTCGTACCGACGGTCAAGGGCGAAATCCTTGCTCAGGCCAGCAAGGAGGTCAAGGAAATCGACAAGCAGTACTCCTCGGGCCTGGTGACCGCGCAGGAGCGCTACAACAACGTGGTGGACATCTGGGGCAAGGCCGGCGACCGCGTCGGCAAGGCCATGATGGAACAGCTCGCGACCGAGCCGGTCGTCGATCGGCACGGCAATGAAGTGCGCCAGGAATCGTTCAATTCCATCTACATGATGGCCGATTCCGGCGCCCGGGGCTCCGCGGCCCAGATCCGCCAGCTCGCCGGCATGCGCGGCCTGATGGCCAAGCCCGACGGCTCCATCATCGAGACGCCCATCACGGCGAACTTCCGTGAAGGCCTGAACGTGCTGCAGTACTTCATCTCGACGCACGGGGCGCGCAAGGGCCTGGCCGACACCGCGCTGAAGACCGCGAACTCGGGCTACCTGACCCGCCGTCTGGTGGACGTGACGCAGGACCTGGTGATCACCGAGGACGATTGCGGCACCACGCACGGTTATGTGATGAAGGCCCTGGTCGAAGGCGGCGAAGTCATCGAGCCGCTGCGCGACCGGATCCTCGGCCGCGTGACCGCCATCGACGTCGTCAATCCCGACACGCAGGAAACAGTCGTCGCCGCCGGCACGCTGCTGGACGAGAATCTGGTCGAGCTCATCGACGAGGTCGGCGTCGACGAGGTCAAGATCCGCACGCCGCTCACCTGCGAGACGCGCCACGGCCTGTGCGCGCATTGCTACGGCCGCGACCTGGGCCGCGGCTCGCTGGTCAACAAGGGCGAGGCGATCGGCGTGATCGCCGCCCAGTCCATCGGCGAGCCGGGCACCCAGCTCACCATGCGGACCTTCCACATCGGCGGCGCCGCCTCGCGTTCGGCCATGGCCAGCTCGATCGAGACCAAGTCCGCCGGCACGGTGGGCTTCGCCATCGGCCTGCGTTATCTGACCAACGCGCGCGGCGACCGCGTGGCGGTGTCCCGCTCGGGCGAAATCGTCATCTATGACGACAATCGCCGCGAGCGCGAACGCCACAAGGTGCCCTACGGCGCGACCATCGCCGTGGGCGACGGGGACGCCGTCAAAGCGGGCCAGAAGCTCGCCAGCTGGGATCCGCTCACCCGGCCGATCGTCTCGGAATACTCCGGCACGCTGCGCTTCGAGAACATCGAGGAAGGCGTCACCGTGGCGCGCCAGCTCGACGAGATCACCGGGCTGTCGACGCTGGTCGTCATCACGCCCAAGACCCGCAGCACCGGCAAGACCATACAGCGTCCGCAGATCCGCCTGATGGACGATGCGGGGCAGGAAATCAAGGTCGCCGGCACCGACCATCCGGTGGCGATCTCGTTCCCGGTGGGCGCGCTGATCACCGTGCGCGACGGCCAGCAGGTCGGCGTGGGCGAGGTCCTGGCGCGCATCCCGCAGGAATCGCAAAAGACCCGCGACATCACCGGCGGTCTGCCGCGCGTGGCCGAGCTTTTCGAGGCGCGTGCGCCCAAGGACGCCGGCATGCTGGCCGACGTCACCGGCACGGTCTCGTTCGGCAAGGACACCAAGGGCAAGCAGCGCCTGGTGATCACCGACATGGACGGCGTCAGCCACGAATTCCTGATCTCCAAGGAAAAGCAGGTGCTGGTGCACGACGGCCAGGTGGTCAACAAGGGTGAACTGATCGTCGACGGCCCGGCCGATCCGCACGACATCCTGCGCCTGCAGGGCATCGAGCGGCTGGCCTCCTATGTGGTCAACGAGGTCCAGGACGTCTACCGGCTGCAGGGCGTGAAGATCAACGACAAGCACATCGAGGTCATCGTCCGGCAGATGCTGCGTCGGGTCAACATCGTCAATGCCGGCGACACCAGCTTCATCACCGGCGAGCAGGTCGAACGCTCCGAGCTGCTGAACGAGAACGACCGCATGGAAGCCGAAGGCAAGCTGCCGGCCACGTACGACAACGTGCTGCTGGGGATCACCAAGGCCTCGCTGTCGACCGACTCGTTCATCTCGGCGGCGTCCTTCCAGGAAACCACCCGAGTGCTGACCGAAGCGGCCATCATGGGCAAGCGCGACGATCTGCGCGGCCTGAAGGAAAACGTCATCGTCGGCCGTCTGATCCCGGCCGGCACGGGCATGTCCTACCACATCGCCCGCCATGACAAGGAGATCTTCGAGGCCGCCGAGCGCCAGGCCGCGCGCGCCCTGGCCAATCCCTTCGAGGATCCCGCCGAAATGGCCCATGTGGGCCATGTCGAGGACCAGGACGACGGCGAGGATCCCTCTGCCGGCACCCAGGATCCTGCTGCGGAGTGAACCGGCGCCGGGCAGTCCCCAGGGGCGGCCCGGCACAGGGTGAATTCCGGCGGTCCTTCACCGCCTGCCGTTGCCGCGTAACGCCCCCTCGTGGGGCGTTCTTGTTGCCTGCTCCGCACCCGTGAAGCGCGGCTGGCGCTCCAGAGTCTTTGACTATTTTAGAACTGAATTCTAAAATCAAGGCCTTCTTCCCGGACGGCCGCCGGCTCTCCTTTCGACTTCCCACCGAGACTCATCCATGGATCTGAACCTGTCCTCCGAGCAAACCATGCTGGTAGAAACCGTCCGCAAATTCGTCGAGCAGGAATTGCTGCCGCTCGAGGAAGGCATCGAAGAAACGGGCAGTCTGGATCCGGCGCTGGCCCGCGCGCTGTTCGAGAAATCCCGCGCCAACGGCATGTATGCCATGAACATCCCCGAGGAATTCGGCGGCGGCGGACTCTCGGCGCTGGACACCATGCTGGTCGAGGAACAGTTCGGCCATGCCAAGGACATCCTGATCCGGCGCGCCTTCGGCAATGTGTACGAGGTTCTGCTGGGCGCCAACGAGATCCAGCGCGAGCGCTGGCTGCTGCCGGCGGTGCGCGGCGACCGCACCTGTTCGATCGCCATCACCGAGCCGGGCGCCGGCTCGGACGCCGCCGCGATCCGCACCCGCGCCGTGCGCCAGGACGAGGGCTGGCGGCTCAAGGGCAGCAAGCACTTCATCAGCGACGGCGAGTTCTCGGATTTCTTCGTCGTCTCGGCGGTGACCGATCCCGAGGCGGGTTCGCGCGGGATTTCGCTGTTCCTGGTGGACAAGGATCTGCCCGGGCTGGTGGTCGGGCGCAATCAGAAAATGATGGGCTTGACCGGCACCAGCCACGTCGAGCTGCATTTCGACGACGTGGCCCTGGACGGCGACTGCCTGCTGGGCGCCGAAGGCACCGGGTTCGGCCAGATCCTGCAGACCCTGGGCCGGGTGCGCCTGGCCCAGGTGTGCGCGCGGGCGGTGGGCAAGGCGACGCGCCTGCTGAACCTGATGGTGTCCTATGCCAATGACCGCAAGCAGTTCGGCCAGGCGATCGGGGATTTCCAGATGATCCAGCAGATGCTCGCCGACAGCGCCATCGAAATCAACGCGGCGCGCTGGATGGTGTGGGATGCCGCCCAGGACATCGACAACGGCAAGGATCCGCGCGAAAAGATTTCGATGGCCAAGGTATACGCCTCGGAGATGCTGGGCCGCGTGGCCGACCGCGCCGTCCAGGTCTATGGCGGCATGGGCTATTGCGCGGACCTGCCCGTCGAGCGCCTATACCGCGATGCGCGGATATTCCGCATCTTCGACGGGACCTCGGAGGTCCACCGCAGCGTCGTGGCCCGCAGCCTGCGCAAGCATGGCGAGGCCTTGTACGGCACCCTGTAGGGCGCCGGCCGCCAGACAGAACGGGGGCTCAGGCCCCCAGATAGCGGCGTGCGCCGTCGATGCAGCGGCGCGCCCATTCCTCGTGGCCGAGCTTGGCCAGGGCGGCGTCGTTCGGGATTTCCAGGGAATAGGGGACGGCCGGCATGGCGTCCAGGATTGCGCGGATGTCGATGCCGCCTTCGCCCGGCACCTCGCGCTCGCTGCGCGCGGTGTGGATCAGGCCCTCGACCGTATCCGGGATCTCGGCGGCCGCATCGCAGACTTGGGCGAACCGGAACCATTCACGGGGCAGGCCGCGCAGTTCGTCCACGCTGTCGCGCGAACGGTCGAAATGCAGCGTGTCGACCACGATGCCCGCGTTGGGGCGGTTCACCGCGCGCAGCACCTCGGCCGCCGCCCGCAGGTCGGGCGTCTCGGTCCAGCTGGGATATTCCAGGCCCACCGACAGGTTCAACGGCCGGGCCATGTCGCACAGGCGCGCGAACCGCTCGGTGGCGCGGCCGCGGTCGGGATCGGGCAGCTGGGCGAGGATGTGCTGCGCGCCCAGTTCGGCGGCGGTGTCGAGGACGGCGGCGTAGGTCTCGGGCTCGATCTCGGGCGGCATGCGCGCCAGTTCGATATCGAGCACGCGCACGCCGGTGTCGGCGAGCAGGGCCTGGACCTCCTTGAGCATTGCGCGGTCGTCCTGCAGGGCGAACACGTGCTCTGTCGGGGTGACGGCCGTCAACCGCAGGCTGACGAAAGCGTAGCCGGTGCGCTGCGCGATGCGGATCATCTCGGTCGGAGGGCAGGTGAGCACCGTCAGATGCGCGAGCGAAAACTGGAAGGCCATGGGAAGGATTCCTCGAAGAAGGCTGTTTGCCGATTAATATAGAATTAAATTCTGTACCACGCAACATCAAAACAAAATCCAGTTCCCGCCATTACGCCCCCGGGTTTACGCTAAGATACCCGCACCGTATGCTTACACCTTTTCCCTCGCGCCCGCAGGAGCGTGCCATGACAGACCGCTATGCCGTGATCGGCAATCCGATCGCCCAATCCAAGTCCCCCATCCTGCATACCGCCTTTGCCCGCCAGTTCGGGCATGACATTCACTATGGCACCTTGCTGGCGACGCACGAGACCTTCGCCGACACCGTGCGCCGGTTCGTTGCCGAAGGCGGCAAGGGCATGAACGTCACCGCGCCGTTCAAGCTCGATGCCCTGGAGTTCGCCGATACGCTGTCCGAGCGCGCACGCTCGGCCCAGGCCATCAATACCCTGAAGTTCGAACCGGACGGCGTCCATGGCGACAACACCGACGGGGTCGGCCTAGTCGGCGACATCCAGGACCGCCTGGGCGTCGCCCTCGAGGGCCGGCGGCTGCTGGTGATCGGGGCGGGCGGCGCGGCGCGCGGCATCCTGCTGCCCTTGCTGCAGGCCGGGCCCGACTACCTGCTGCTGGTCAATCGCACCGAGCACAAGGCCCACGACCTGCTGGGTGAACGGCGCCGGGCGGGCAAGGTCGAGGCCGGTCCGCTGGCGGCGGTCGCCGGCGGGCGTTTTGACGTGGTGATCAACGCCACCTCGGCCAGCCTGACGGGCGCTCATCTGCCATTGGCCGACAGCGTGTTTGCCCCGGGTTCGCTCGCCTACGACCTGGTCTACGGCGACGGCGATACGGCGTTCATGACCGACGCCCGCGCATTGGGGGCGGCCCGGGTGTCGGACGGCCTGGGCATGCTGGTCGGCCAGGCGGCCGAGTCCTATCGCCTGTGGCGCGGCAGCCGGCCCGACGTCGAGCCCGTCATGGCAATGCTGAGGTAGGCGCCGGGAAACTATGGACACTCAAGGCGACGCGCGGCCCTGGCTGGGGCCCGCGCTCATGTGCCTGGCCGGCCTCTGTTTCGCCTTCCTGGATACCGCGACCAAGTATCTCGCTGAATTCTATCCCCTGACCCAGGTCATCTGGGCGCGCTATACGGGGCAGACCCTGGTCCTGGCCCTGGTCTTTGCACCGCGCATGGGCTGGCGCGTGCTGCATGCCCACAGCTATCCCCTGCAGCTGCTGCGCGGCCTGTGCCTGTTCGGCGCCAGCATGCTGGTGATCAATGGCTTCGCGCGTCTGCCGCTGACCGAGACCTCGGCCATTCTGTTCCTGGCCCCGTTGATCGTCACGCTGCTGTCGGGGCTGCTGCTCAAGGAAAAGGCCCGGCGCATGGATTGGGTGGCCGTGTGTTGCGGCTTTGCCGGGGTGCTGATCATCGCCCGGCCGGGCGGCGGCCTGCTGACCTGGGCGATCCTGTTTCCCATCGGCACAGCCGTCTGCAATGCCCTCTATCAGATCCTGACCCGCTCGACGCGCGCCTCCGAGCATCCGGTCACCAGCAACCTGTATACCGGCATGGTGGGTGCGGTGGTGCTCCTGCCGGCGATGCCGTATGTCTGGCAGCCCATGAGTTGGATCGATCTGTTGCTGGTCGGCGGCGCCGGCTGCATTGCCGCCACCGGTCACATGGTGATCACCAAGGCCTTGTCGTATTCGCCCGCTGCGACCTTGGGCCCCTACAGCTATTTCCAGCTCGTCTTCGTGGCCTTCCTGGGATGGCAGGTCTTCGGCACGGTGCCCGATGCCGTGTCCTGGATCGGCATCCTGGTCATCGCCGCCGGCGGCCTGATGATTTCGGTGCGGCGCGTGTTGCAATATGGGTCGTCAAAATTTCATTCCATAAAGCGGTTGCGTTGAATAGAATTGTGTTCTAAAGTACGTCCGATCACCCGATGCTCATCGGGTTGTGACGAGAGGAATGCAATGACGAAGGCCTTCGAGGGTATCCGCGTATTGGATTTGACGAACGTCCTGGCGGGCCCCTTTTGCGCGTATCAGCTCGCTTTGCAGGGAGCCGACGTGATCAAGGTCGAGGTCCCCGGCACGGGCGACCTCGCGCGTCAACTGGGTGCCGATGCCACGCTGAACGCCAATGGCATGGGCGCCTCGTTCCTCGCGCAAAACGGCGGCAAGCGCTCGATGACGCTCAACCTCAAGTCCGAAGCCGGCCGCGAAGTCCTGCTGCGCCTGGTGCGCAGCGCCGACGTGCTGATCGAGAATTTCCGCCCCGGGGTCATGGATCGGCTGGGCGTCGGCTATGAGGTACTGAAGGCGGCCAACCCGCGCCTGGTGTACTGCGCGATCTCTGGATTCGGGCAGAACGGCCCCATGCGCGGCGCACCCGCCTACGACCAGATCGTCCAGGGCTTGTCCGGCGTGATGAGCATCACAGGGTCCGAAGCCTCGGCGCCGCTGCGCGTGGGTTATCCCATGGCGGACACCATCGGCGGCATCACTGCGGCCTTCGCCGTCGCCAGCGCGCTGGTCCGCCAGCAGCGCACGGGCGAGGGCGACTTCATCGACGTCTCGATGCTCGATTCCACCATCGTCACCATGGGCTGGGTCGTGTCCAATTACCTCATCGCGGGGGTGGTGCCCCGCCCGATGGGCAATGAAAACTTCACCGCCGTGCCCTCCGGGACGTTCCGCACGGGCGACGGGCTGCTGAACATCGCCGCCAACAAGCAAGAACAATTCGAGGCCCTCATGCGCGTCATCGGTCGGCCCGAGCTGATCGAGGACGCGCGTTTCTCGCGTCGCGAGACGCGCAAGCAGAATCGGGCCGCCCTGACCATCGAGCTCGAACAGGCGCTTGCCGCCAAGTCCGCGCGGGACTGGGCCGACATACTCTCCGGCATTGGCGTGCCCGCCGGCCCGGTCCTGACCGTGCCCGAGGCGCTGGCCCTGCCTCAGATCCAGGAACGCGAACTGACGGCGCGCTTCGAAGGCGTGCCGGGCGTGGATCGGCCCGTCGAGGTGGTGCGCGCCGGCTTCAAGATGGCGGGCGGCGACCCCGACGTCGAGACGCCGCCGCCGGCGCTGGGCGCCCACACGGACCAGATTCTCCAGGACCTGGGATATGCCCGGGACGAGATCGGCGCCATGCGCGCCAATGACGTGGTATAGATATGACTCGCAGCCAGACACCGCAGGCGGATGACCGGATCGACGAGGCCAGTCGCTGGTGGTCCACCGCCATCATCGACATCGAGCCGGGCAAGATCGGTATCCGCGGCTATCCCATCCAGGATTTGATCGGCACGGTCAGCTTTGCCCAGATGATCTGGCTGATGCTGCGCGGCACCCTGCCCACCGAGCCCCAGGCCCGCCTGTTCGAGGCGGCGCTGGTCTCGGCTGTGGACCACGGGCCGCACGCCCCGTCGATCGCCATCTCGCGCATGGCCATCAGCTGCGGGGTAGACCTGAACGGCGCCTTGGGGTCGGCGGTCAACGTGCTGGACGATGTCCACGGCGGCGCCGGCCAGCAGTGCATGGCGCTCTACCTGGATTGCCGCGCGCGCGCCCAGCAGGGCGCCGACGATCCGATCCAGCAGGCCCTGGACGCCTACCGCGCCGAACACGGCAAGATCGTGCCCGGCTTCGGCCACCGCTTCCATCCGCGCGACCCGCGCGCCACCCGCCTGCTGGCCCTGGTCGACGAGGCCGTCGCCGAGGGCGTGGTGACCGGGGAATTCGCCGCCATCGGCCGCGGGGTCGAGGCCGTCCTGGAACGGGAAAAAGGGCGCCACATTCCCATGAACATCGATGGCGTGACCGCCGTCATCTATTCCGAGCTGGGCTTTGCCCCCGAACTGGGCCGCGGGATTTTCCTGCTGTCGCGCTCCGTCGGCATCCTCGCCCATGCCTGGGAGCAGATGCAGGAAGGCCGCCGCATCAAGGGGCCCATGCCGCCCAGCATCCCTTACGCCTATACCGGCCCTGAAACGGGATCCGTCAAGTAAGCCAACGGAGACATCATGCAAGAATTGATCTCGCACCAACTGGTCCGCTACCTCGAGGAACGCGGCGTCGAGCACATCTTCGGCCTGTGCGGCCACACCAACATCGCCGTCCTGACGGCGCTGGAGGGCAGTTCGATCCGCTTCGTCAATTCGCGCCATGAGCAGATCGCCGCGCACGCGGCCGATGGCTATGCGCGCATGCGCAAAAAGGCGGCGGTCGTCCTCAGTCACCTCGGCCCCGGCCTGACCAACGCCTCCACCGGCATCGCCAACGCGGCCCTGGATTCGATCCCCTTGGTGGTCATCGCCGGCGATGTGCCCAGCCACTATCACGGCAAGCACCCCCACCAGGAGGTCAACCTGCACGCCGACGCGGCGCAGTGGGAAATCTACCGGCCCTTCGTCAAGCGCGCCTGGCGCGTGGACCGTCCCGACCTGTTCCCCGAGATCATCGAAAAGGCCTTCCAGCTGGCCGAAAGCGGCCGGCCCGGCCCCGTGCTGGTGTCGGTGCCCATGGACATCTTCTCGATGAAGATCGACACGGCCCTGTTCGAGCGCCTGCGGGCCCACACCAAGCAATTGGAAAAACCCTCGATCGACGACGTGCTGGCGCGGCGGATCGTCCAGGAACTGATCGATGCCGAACGGCCCGTCATCTACGCCGGCGGCGGCGTCATCCTGTCCGACGCGGCGCAGGAACTCGCCGAACTGGTCGACCAACTGGGTCTGCCCGTCGCTCATTCGTTGATGGGCAAGGGCGTGCTGCCCGACGACCATCCCCTGACGCTGGGCATGACCGGATTCTGGGGCACGCAGTTCGTCAATGACGCCTGCCGCGAGGCCGACCTGGTGCTGGGCCTGGGCACGCGCTTTACCGAGGCGGATTGCAGCTCGTGGGAAAACGAGTACACCTTCAGCTTCCCGCCGACCCGCCTGATCCACATCGACATCGATCCGGCCGAGATCGGCCGCAACTATCCCGCGCAAATCGGTGCCGTGGCCGATCTGCGCCAGGCCCTCAAGGTCCTCAACCGCGTGGCCCGCGAGATGCTGCCCGAGCCGCGCCGCAACGAGCCCCTGCGCCAGCGCATCGCCGACTACCGCCGCGAGTTCGCAGCCGGCAACGTCGAGGCCATCCAGAGCAACGACTTCCCCATGATGCCCGAGCGCATCCTGGCCGAGGTGCGCGAGGTCCTGCCGCGCGACGCCATCATCACCACGGACGTGGGCTGGAACAAGAACGGCGTGGGCCAGCAGTTCCCCGTCTACGAGCCGGGCAGCATCCTGACGCCCGGCGGCTACGCCACCATGGGGTTCGGGGCGCCCGGCGCCCTGGGCGCCAAGCTCGCCTGCCCCGACCGCGTGGTGGTGTCCCTGGTGGGCGACGGCGGCTTCGGGCAGAACCCGGCGGTGCTGGCGACGGCGGTCGAGGAAAACATCCCCGTGGTGTGGGTGGTGATGAACAATTGCGCCTTCGGCACCATCGCCGGTCTGCAAAAAGCGCACTACGGCACCACGCTGGGCACGGTTTTCGTCAAGGACGGCAAACCCTACACCCCCGATTTTGCGGCGATCGCACGGGCCTATGGCGCCGAAGGCGTCCAGATCCAGAGCGCTTCAGAATTCAAGGATGTGCTCACGCATGCTATAAGCAGCAAGAAACCATTCGTCATCGATGTCTTGATGCGTAATAATCCAGTTCCCACGTCAGGACACTGGAACATTCTGGACATCTACTCACCCGGCCAAAAGATTTCCCATGTCAGCGTAGATTGACGGTTCAACCACGCAGCAGCCACACGACTTCACACAAGGAGACATGCATGAAGACGCACACACTGTTCAAAAAATACGCCCTCGCGGGCGCCCTCGCCCTGGCGACGGCCGGCCTGGCCGCGCCGTCGCTGGCGGCCGACACGCTCAAAATCGCCGAAGTCGTCGAACTGACCGGACCGGGCACCACGGCGGGCACCAACTTCAAGAACGGTGCGGACCTCGCCATCAAGGAAATCAACGCCGCCGGCGGCGTCCTGGGGCGCCAGATCGTCACCACCTCGGCCGACACCCAGACCAACCCCGGAATCGCCAAGGGCCTGTCCCAGAAGGCGATCGACGATGACGCCTTCGCCGTGTTCGGCCCGGTGTTCTCGGGTTCGATCATGGTCAGCATGGACACGACCGAGGCCGCCAAGGTGCCTAACTTCATCGGCGGCGAGGCCGCGGCCATCACCCAGAAGGGCAACCCCTACGTTTTTCGCACCAGCCTGACCCAGGCTGACGCCATGCCGAAGGTGGCGCGTTATCTGGACGGCCGCAAGGACATCAACAGCATCGCCGTCATCTTCGTGAACAACGACTTCGGCAAGGGCGGGCGCGACGCCATCATCGAGGCGCTCAAGAGCACCCACGTGAAGGTCGTCGAGGACATCTCGACCTCCACCGGCCAGGTGGACTTCAGTTCGGCCGTGCTCAAGGCCAAGCAAAGCAACGCCGATGCGATCTTCGCCTACCTCAACGAAGAAGAATCCGCCCGTCTGCTGCGCGAGCTGAAAAAGCAGGGCTGGGACAAGCCCATCATCGGTGAGACCACCCTCACCGGCCAGAAGGTGATCGACCTGGCCGGCCCCGCCGCCGAGGGCGCCATCGCCCACGTCGGTCTCACCGTGGACGCCCCGGGCATGCAGAAGTTCGGTGCCGATTTCCAGAAGGCCTATGGATACGTGTCCGACCACAACGGCATCAAGGGCTACACCGGCATCTACATCCTGAAGGCCGCGATCGAGAAGGCCGGCAAGTTCGACCGCGAGCTGGTGACCAAGACCCTGCACGGCATCCATATCTCGACCAAGGACCATCCGGGCGTCCTGATGGATGTGTCGATCGACGACAAGGGCGACCTGGATCGCGAAAGCTTCCTGGTGCAAGTGGTCGACGGCAAGCAGAAAGTCATCGAGGTCCTGCCTGCGCTGGGCAAGAAGTAAGCCGGCACTTGGCCGCCGCTCCCCGGGATCCATTCCCGCGGGCGGCGGACGGACGGCCCCGGCGTCACGCGCCATGGCCGCCGCCCGAGACGGGATGCCGACCCACCATCCGTATAGGCGCAAGCCCAAATGATAGATTTCGCACAACTCATAATCTCCGGGATGGCCACAGGGGCGATCTATGCCCTGGCCGCCCTGGGCTTCACCCTGCTGTGGCAAGCCTCCGGCACGATCAACTTCGCGACCGGCGAATTCGTCATGCTGCCGGCATTCTCCATGCTGGCCTTCCAGGCCCTGGGCGTGCCCTTGCTGATCAGCTTTTTTCTGACGCTCGTCGTGGCGACCGCGGTCCTGGGCTATGGCTTCAAGCGCAGCATCGTCGACCCGATGCGCAAATACGGCGTCATGCCGCTGGTCGTGGCCACCATCGGTCTGGCGCTGATCATGCGCAGCGGCGTACAGCTCTCATTCGGCGCCCAGGCGCTGCCGTTCAAGAATATCTTCGGCTATGAGGTCTTCAATATCGCCGGCGTCCACGTATCGGCCAGCGACCTGGGCACCTTGATCGTCACGTTCATCGTGGTCGTGGGGCTGCAAGCGTTCCTGCAGCGTACCGTCACGGGCCGCGCCATGCAGGCCGTGGCGCAGAACACCGAATCGGCCGAGGTCCTCGGGATCAAGGTCAACCGGATGGTGCTCTACACGTTCGCGATCAACGCCATGCTGGCCACCTTGGCCGCCTTGCTGGTCACGCCGCTGTACCTGGCCAAGTTCGACATGGGCATCACCCTGGGCCTGAAGGCCTTCCTCGCGGCCATCATCGGCGGGTTCAACAATTCGCGCGGCGCCCTGCTGGGCGGCGTCATCATCGGCGTGAGCGAGAACCTGATCGGGGCCTACGTGTCCTCGGCCTACAAGGACGGCGCGGCGCTGGCGCTGTTCATGCTGGTCATCCTGTTCAAGCCCAACGGCCTGCTGGGCGCGCCCACAGAGCGCAAGGTCTGAGGGGGACGGCCATGAAAAAAATCAATTGGATCCTGGGCATCCTGAGCATCGTCGCGCTGATCATCGCGCCGCATTTCTTCAAGACCTACGGCGTCTACCTGCTGACCTATTGGCTGGTCTACGTCATTGCCAATCTGGGCCTGAACCTCATCGTCGGCTACGCCGGCCTGAAGGCCCTGGGGCATGCCGCCTTTTTCGGCATCGGCGCCTACACCTCGGCGATCCTGATGCAAGCCGGCGTCGATTTCTGGCCGGCCATGGTGGTGGGCATGGTGCTGTGCTTCATCCTCGGCCTGCTGGTGGGTTTCCCCGCCTTGCGCGTGCAGATGCACTACCTGGCCTTTGCCACGCTGGGCCTGAACGAAATCATCGTGCTCATCCTCAAGAACGAGGAATGGCTCACCGGCGGCACATTCGGGATCTCGGGCATCGCGCGGCCCAGCCTGTTCGGCTACGTCTTCAAGGGGGCGATCCCGTATTACTACTTCGTGCTGGCCTTCGCGATCATCGCCTTCCTGCTGTTGTGGTGGCTGATCCATTCGCCCTGGGGCAAGGCGTTCACGGCCCTGCGCGACAATCCGATCCGCGCCGAGAGCCTGGGGGTCAATATCCAGCGCTACACGCTGCTGGCCTTCGCCATCGGCGGCGTCTACGCGGGGGTGGCCGGCTCGCTGTTCGCTTCGCTGGTGCAATTCATCGATCCCGCGCCTTTCGACGTGCAGATCTCCATCCTCATGTTCCTGATGGTGATCCTCGGCGGACCCGGTTATCTGCTGGGGCCGGTGCTGGGTTCGTTCATCGGGGTGTTCGCGCCCGAGTGGCTGCGCTTTACCGAGGGCTGGTACCTGCTGCTGTTCGGCGGGGTGATCGTGATTCTGATGGTCTGGCTGCCGGGCGGCTTGCTGTCCCTGCGTCAGGCGCTGATCGCCCGCCGCGAGGCCAAGGCACATGAGGCGGCGCGCATCACCGCCGCCACGCAGGCAAGGAGGGGCGCATGAACCCGATACTGAGCGTCAAGGGGCTCAAGAAATCCTACGGCGCCATCCAGGCGGTGCGCGACGTGTCCTTCGAGGTCATGCCGGGCGAGATCTTCGGCGTGATCGGGCCCAACGGCTCGGGCAAGACCACCATGTTCAACAGCATGCTGGGGCAGATCCGGCCGGATGCCGGCCAGATCTTCCTCAACGGCAAGGACATCACCGAGCTGAATCCGCAGCAGCTCAGCATGCAGGGCGTTGGACGCACCTTCCAGACCCTGCAGGTGTTCGGCAACATGACGGTGCGCGACAACCTGATCGTGGCTGCGCAAGAGCACCGCGGCACCATGCTGCGGCGGCTGTTCGCGCCGACGGATTCGGGGCTGGGCGGCAAGGCCGACGAACTCATCGATCTGTTCAATATCGCGCACGTCAAGCACAAGCCCGCCGGCTCGCTGTCCTATGGTCAGCAAAAGCTCGTGGACATCGCCATGGCGTTCATGAGCGATCCTTCGCTGGTGCTGCTCGACGAGCCCTGCGCCGGGGTCAACCCGCGGCTGGTGGGTGGCATCTCGCGCATGCTCAAGGAACTGAACCAGCGGCGCCAGGGCTCGTTCGTGGTGATCGAGCACAACATGGACTTCGTCATGGACCTGTGCCACCGCATCCTGGTGATGGTCGAGGGCGAGGTGATGATGGTGGGCACGCCCGCCGAGGTGCGTGCCAACAAGCGTGTGCTCGACGCCTATCTGGGAAGCTGACATCATGTCCGACATTGCAATCGAATTTCAGGGTGTCGTGGCCGGCTACAAGGATTTCATGATCCTCAACGAGCTGTCCTTCCAGGCCCGCAAAGCCGCCATCACCCTGCTGCTGGGGCCCAACGGGGCGGGCAAGTCCACGGTCCTCAAGACCTTGTTCGGCCTGCTCAAGGTCCGTCAGGGCAAGATCCTGCTGCACGGGCAGGACATCACGCGCGCCGGACCTCGCGAGCTTCTCGCCCAGGGTCTGGCCTTCGTGCCGCAGGGCCGCAACCTGTTCGGCCAGCTCACGGTCTACCAGAATCTGGAGCTGGGCGGCATCACGCTGGGCATGAAGACCACGCACGAGCGCATCCCCGAGGTGCTGGACCGCTTTCCCAGGCTCAAGGAACGGCTGCATTCCCAGGCCTCGACCCTGTCGGGCGGCGAGCAGAAGCAGCTCGAGATCGGGCGCGCGCTGCTGTTGCGTCCCAGCGTGCTGCTGATCGACGAACCGTCCATCGGCCTGTCGCCGCAGATCGTGGCGGGGGTGTTCGAACTGCTGCGCAATCTGGTGTCGCAAGGCATGACGGTGCTCATGGTCGAGCAGAACGTCAACAGCGCGCTCAAGGTCTCGGACGATGCCATTGCGCTGGCCTCGGGCGCCTGCGTGCTGCACAAGCCCGCCGCCGAACTGCTGCTCGATCCCAACATCGAGCGCCTGTTCCTCGGGGCGGGCCTGCCGGATGAGGCCACGACCGACGCCGTATGACCGTCTGGCGAGGGCGTGCGCGCGCCCTCAGGCCAGCATGTAGCGCAGGACCAGCTCGATGACGTTGCGTCTGCGCCGCGCGTAGGTCGCGGGCGCCATGACGTCGCGCTTGAAGATCAGCGAGAACGTATGTTGGTTGGACACGTTGAAGAAACTCAGCGCGCTGATCGAGGCGTGGAGATCGATCGGGTCCAGGCCGGGACGGAACAGGCCTTCCTCGCAGCCGCGGGCGTAGATCTCGCGGATGCCGTTGATGGCGGGGATGTTGAGGTCCTTGATCGAGGGGGACTGCGCGAGGTAGCGCCCGTGGAGCATGTTCTCGTTCATGACCAGGCGCACGAAATCGGGATTCCGGGACTGGTAGTCGAAGGTGAAGCCCACCAGCGTGCGCATGGCTTCGTCGGGCGGCAGGCTCTCGAGGTGCAAAGTCCCCTCGATGGCGCGGATCCGGCGATAGGATTCCTCGAGGGCGGCCAGGTACAGGCCCTGCTTGTCCTTGAAGTAATAGTAGATCATCCGCTTGCTGGTCGAGGTCTGCGCCGTGATCTCGTCGATGCGCGCGCCCGCCAGGCCTTTCTTGGCGAACTCGCGGATGGCGACCTCGAGGATGTCCCGGCGGGTGGCTGCGGGATCATTGCTGCGGCCGCGGGCGGGCGTTTTCGGAGGGGTGGCGTCGGGCGAACCGGATGCCAGCGGTGAGCCGGACATAGGGTATTTAAATACTCAATGGATCACATTTGGATTATTGCATTTAATCACGATGACCGCCCGCCTAGAATGGGATGGTCATAAGGCGGACGACGGCCTGGAGGACGGGATGAAGATTTGTATATTGGGCGCGGGCGCCCTGGGATGCGCCATCGGGGCGGGCCTTGCACAAGGCGGCGCCGAGGTGACGTTGGTCAATCGCAACGCGGCGCACGTCGACGCCATCAACGCCGAGGGCCTGCGCCTGCGCGACCATGACGGCGAGCGCCGCGTCCGCATCCGGGCGGAGACCTCGCCCGCCGAGGTCGGTCCGGTCGACCTGGTCATTCTGCTGGTGAAATCCTTCCATACGCGCGAGGCCATGGACCAGGCCGGCCCCCTGCTCGGCCCCCAGACCCTCGTGTTGTCCCTGCAAAACGGCCTGGGCCATGAGGACATCCTGGCCGAGTACGTCGGCCGCGAGCGCGTGCTGGCCGGCAAGACCTATGTCGGCGGCAGCCTGCTCGGGCCGGGGCACATCATCTACGGCGTGCGCGGCAAGGAGACCGTGATCGGCGAACTCGACGGCCGCGTCACCGACCGGGTGCGCGCGGTCGCCGGCGAGTTCGAGCGCGCCGGCATGCTGGTGGAGGTCAGCGACAACATCATGGGCACGATCTGGGACAAGCTCCTGATCAACGTGGCCACCGGTGCGGTCACCGCCATTGCGCGCATGCCTTATGGACCGCTGTACGAATTCGCGCCTCTCGAGGCGGTGGGCGTGGCGGCGGTGCGCGAGGCGATGGAGATCGCCCACGCCAGCGGGGTGCGCCTGACCTTCAGCGATCCGCTCGAGGCCTGGCGCAAGGCCGGCGCCGGCCTGCCGGCGGATTTCCGGACCTCGATGCTGCAAAGCCTGGACAAGGGCAGCGTCACCGAGATCGATTTCGTCAATGGTGCCGTGGTCGAACGCGGCGCCCAGCTGGGCATCGCGACGCCGGTCAACAGCACGCTGGTTGCGTGCGTCCAGGGTATCGAGCGCATGCTGGGGCAGGTGGCACCCAAGCGCCCGCCCGGTGTCGACCACGTCGCCGTGCGAGTGGCGGACATCGACTGGAACATCCGCTTTTTCGAGGCCGTCCTGGGCATGCCGCTGCGCGAGGCCGACGGCCCGCCCGAGGCGCCGCGCCAGGTCTGGCTCGAAGGCGGCATCCAGCTCATCGCCGCCTCCGGCGCAGCCACCGACGCCGCGCCGGCGCAGCCCTGGATCGCCCATGTCGCGATCCGGGTGCGTGGCCTGGAGGCCGCGCTCGCGCGGGCCGCGGAGTGGCCGGTGACCGCCCTGCCGCAAGGCCCGAACTGGCTGCGCACACCCGACGGCATCGCGCTCGAATTGTTTGAGTATTGAAAGGATCGAACCGATGAAGGAACTCTATTTCGACGAGGTCGAGGTCGGCGCCGAGGGCATCTCGCCCCCGTTCACCGTGACCGCGGCGCACATCGACACCTATGCCGACCTCACCGGCGACCACACCCCGGTCCATACCGACGAGGCCTACGCCCGCACCACACCGTTCGGCACGCGCGTGGCCCACGGCCTGCTGGGCCTGGCACTGACCGATGGCCTCAAGACGCAGGCCGACCTGCGTTTTGTGCCCGGCATGTCGCTGGGCTGGACCTGGGATTTCGCGGGGCCGATCAAGATCGACGACACGGTGCAGGTGCGCTTTCGCGTGGCCAGCGCCCGCCTGTCGCGCAGCCGCCCAGGCTGGGGCATCCTGGTGCTCCCGGCCGAATTGCGCAACCAGCACGGCGAGGTCGTGCAGCGCGGCGAGCACCGGCTCATGATTCCCTGCCGCCCCGATTCCACACACTGAGAGACACCACATGACAACGCAAGCACGCCCCCTGGAGGGCTTCCGGGTCATCGACTACAGCCACTTCCTGGCGGGTCCCTACCTGTCGCGCTGCCTGGCCGCCCTGGGCGCCGAGGTGATCAAGGTCGAGCGCCCCACCGAAGGCGACGCCGGACGGCATCATCCCTACTTCATCGATGGCCAAAGCGGCTATTTCCTGCAGCAGAACATGGGCAAGAAAGGCCTGTGCGTCAACCTGAAGGATCCGCGCGGCCGCGACATGCTGGAAAAGCTCGTGGCCACCGCCGACGTCTTCGTCGAGAACTATCGACCCGGCGCGCTGGCCAAGCTCGGCCTGGGCTACGAGGCGCTCTCGGCCCTGAACCCCGGCCTGGTGTATTGCTCGGTCTCGGCCTACGGCCACACCGGGCCCGAATCCCACCGCGCGGGCTTCGGCCTGATCGCCGAGGCCAAGAGCGGCATCATGGCCATGGTCGGCTCGCCGGGCGAGGCGCCGCCGCTGCTGCGCATCGCGCTGGGCGACATGTACACCGGCATCCACGGCGTGGCGGCCATCAATGCCGCCCTGCTGGGGCGCGTGAAATCGGGCCGTGGCCAGCACATCGACCTGTCGCTGTACGACTGCCTGGTGTCCATGCACGAGTATGCGGGCCAATGCTATACGCTCTCGGGCGGCCGGATCATTCCCGAGCAGACCGGCCACGACCTGCCGGACTCGACGCTCTATGGCGTGTTCACGGCGCGCGACGGCTACCTGGTGATCGCCGCGCAGGTCGACGCCGCCTGGAAGCGCCTGGCGCTGCTGGTGGGCGGCGAGGCCTTCGCCGCGGACACGCGCTTTCATACGGCGGCGGGGCGCAATGCGAACCGCCTGGATGCCTTGCCTGTGGTGCGCGCCTGGACCGAAACGCGGACCGTGGCCGAGTGCCTGGCGGCGCTGGACGCCATCGACGTGCCTTGCGCCAAGGTGCAGGACATCGGCGAGGTGCTCCATGACCCCCAGATCCAGGCGCGCGGCATGGTGGTGCGCCAGCACCATCCCGTCCTGGGCGAGGTCGAGCTGCTCAATACCCCGTTCCGGTTCTCGGGCTGCGATACCACCATCCGCGAACCGGCGCCGCTCATGGGCCAGCACAACCGGCAGATCGCCGAGGAACTCGGCTTCGGCCCGGCCGACATCGACGCCATGATGCGCGACGGCGTGTTGTACCAGGAGGCGGCGGTCGCCGAGCTGGAAGCCTGAGACGCCCGCGCGGGCACGAAAAAAAGGGGCGCCACGCGGCGCCCGTTTCGTTGCCCCCGGCCGTCGCCGGGAGGGCTCAGGCCTGTTTGGCCTGGGCCGCGGACACCGCGGCGCGCAGCGCCAGCAGGTAGCTGTCCACGCCGAAGCCGCAGATCTGGCCCAGGGCGATCTCGGCGAAGACCGACTTGTGGCGGAATTCCTCGCGGGCGTGGATGTTGGACATGTGCAGCTCGACGATGGGCACTGTCAGGATCGCCAACGCGTCGCGCAAGCCGTAGCTGTAGTGGGTCCAGGCGCCGGCGTTGATCAGGACCGCGTCCACGCCGTCGGTGTAGGCCTGGTGGACGCGCTCGCACATCGCGCCTTCGCAGTTGGTCTGGTAACTGTCGATCTCGACGCCCAGTTCCTTGGCCAGCTCGGCCAGTTGCGCGTCGATCTGTTCGAGCGTGATGGTCCCGTATTGCTTGGGATCGCGCTTGCCGAACATATTGTGATTGATGCCATGGAGCATGAGGATCTTCATGTCGAGTGCTTCCTGTGGATGTCTGTCTGGGTGTCGGGGGGCGCCCCTGTCTTGGGGCGGCCTTGCGGTTGCGATGAGTCCGCGTGCGGACCCATGCCCATGATTCTATTACGTGCGCAGTTTGTCGAGCGCCGCGGCGCGCTTGGCCAGCACCTCGGCGACGTGGGCGGCCATGCGCGGCGCGTCCGCCGGGATGCCGTTCGTGTACAACTCGAACGCCCGGGCGGCCTGGTGCACCACCATGCCCAGGCCATCGATCGTGTGGCACCCCTTGGCCCGGGCGACGCGCAGCAGCTCGGTCTCGAGCGGGAAATAGATGAGCTCGGAGAGCCAGTGGCGCGATTCCAATAGCTCGGCCGGCAAGGGCGTGCCGGGATGTTTGCGCATGCCCACGGGTGTTGCGTTGACGAGGCCGTCAGCCTCGCGCATGGCCGCGGCGAGGTCGCCGCCGGCGCGCACCGTGGCGTTCGGAAAACGGGCCTGCAGCGCCTGTGCCAGGGCCTCGGCACGCCCGGCGGCCGGGTCGAACACGGTCAGCCCTTGCGCCCCCAGCCCCAGGATCGCGTCGGCGACCGCGGATCCCGCGCCGCCGGCGCCCACCTGAACCACGCGCCCCACCTCGCGCGCCCCGAGGTGTTCGCGGATGTTCTGCGAGAAGCCGTAGTGATCGGTGTTGTGCCCGATGCGTCGGCCGTCGCGCAGGACTACGGTGTTGACCGCGCCGATTGCACGCGCCTCGTCCGAGAGTTCGTGCAGGTGGGGGATGACGGCCTGCTTGCAGGGGTGAGTGATGTTCAGGCCGGCGAAACCGAAGCGTTCGGCGGCGGTGAGCAGTTCGTCCAGGTGCGCGGAGGTCAGGCCCAGCACGTCCAGGTCGATCCGCTGGTAGATGCAGAGAATGCCGTGGCGGGCCGCCTCATCCTCGTATAGGGTGGGGCTGAGGGATTCGCCGATGCCCTCGCCGATGAGGCCGAGCAGCAGGGAAGGGGTGTCAGAGTCAGGATGCATCATGGTTCCATGGATTATGTACTAAATCGTACATAGCGGCACTATAGGAGGCCTACCAGGATAGCGTCAAACGGAACGGGCTCAGGAATTTCCTGGGCTTGAATTATTCTGTTTGGCAGAATATGATTCTATTGGAAAGAACTGAATCCAAGGCTTCCGAGACGCTCGCCCATGACTTCGAAATCCAAGATCGCCATGCTGGGCGCCGGCCTGATCGGGCGCCAGCACATCCTGCGCATCCAGGCCAGCCCCTCTTGCGAACTGGCCGCCGTGGTCGATCCGGCGCCCACCGCGCGCGCGGTGGCCAACGAGGCCGGCGTCCCGTATTACCCCAGCCTGGCCGCCCTGTTCGCGGCGGGCCGCCCCGACGGCGTCATCATCGGCACGCCCAACGCGCTGCATGTGCAGCAGGCCCTGGAATGCCTGGCCGCCGGCGTCCCCGCCCTCATCGAAAAACCCGTGGCCCACACCCTCGCCGAGGGCGAGCGCCTCGTGCGCGCGCTGGACGGCGCCGACGTGCCGTTCCTGGTCGGGCATCATCGCGCCCACAGCCCCATCATGGCGCTGGCGCGCGAGGTGGTGCGCAGCGGCCGTCTGGGCCGCCTGGTTGCCGTCAGCGGCAGCGCCATGTTCTGCAAGCCGGATGACTACTTCGCCGAGGCGCCCTGGCGGCGCGAGCCCGGCGGCGGCCCCGTCCTGATCAACATGATCCACGAGATCGACAACCTGCGCGCGCTGTGCGGCGAGATCGTCGAGGTCCAGGCCATCATGTCCAATGCCGTGCGCGGATACGCCGTCGAGGATACGGCGGCCCTGGCCCTGCGCTTCGACGGTGGGGTGCTGGGCACTTTCCTGCTGTCCGACACCGCCGCCTCGCCCCGCAGCTGGGAGCAGACCTCACAGGAAAACAAGGCCTACGCCACCTACCCGGACGAGGATTGCTACATCCTGGCGGGCACCATGGGGTCGCTTGCCGTGCCGACCATGCGGCTGCGCAGCTATGCCGATGCGGCCGACCGTTCGTGGTGGAAACCCTTCCAGACCGAGGCCCTGGACCTGCGCCGCGAGGATCCCCTGGCCCTCCAGATCGAGCATTTCGCCGCCGTCATCCGTGGCGAGGCCGCCCCCCTGGTCAGCGTGCGCGACGGCGTGCAGAACCTGCGCGTGGTCGAGGCCATCGGCCGTGCCGCCCGCGAGGGCCGCTCCGTATCCGTGCCGCCCCCGGCCTGAGGCCGACACCCATTTGATTCAGACGAGGTGCAAATCCCCATGTCCCTGCCCCAATACCAGCATTTCATCAACGGCGCCTACGTGCCGCCCGCAACGGGCGAATATTTCGACACCGAGGACCCCTACACGGGCGAGGCCTGGGCGCGCATCGCCCGCGGCAGCGCCGCCGACGTGGATGCGGCCGTGGCCGCGGCCAAGGCCGCCTTCGAGGGACCCTGGGGCGCGCTGACCCCCACCCGCCGCGGGCAGTTGCTGCGCCGGCTGGCCGACCTGGTGATCGAGCATGCCCCCCGCCTGGCCGAAATCGAGCAGCGCGACAACGGCAAGCTGTCCTCCGAGGTCGTCGCACAGGTGCGCTACATGGGCGAGTACTTCCATTACTACGCCGGCCTGGCCGACAAGGTGGAAAGCAAGGTCATTCCCACCGACAAACCGGGGGTGTTCACCTACACGCGCTACGAGGCCAAGGGCGTGGTGGCCATCATCACCCCCTGGAATTCGCCGCTGACGCTCACCAGCTGGAAGCTCGCGCCGGCCCTGGCGGCCGGTTGCACGGCCGTGATCAAGCCCTCGGAATTCACCTCGGCCTCAATGCTGGAATTCGCCGCCTTGTTCGAGCAGGCGGGCTTCCCGCCGGGCGTGGTCAACGTGGTGACCGGCTTCGGCCCCGAGGTCGGCGAGCCCCTGGTGTCGCACCCCGACGTGCCCCACATCGGCTTCACGGGCGGGGAGCTGGCCGGCAAGCGCATCTACGAGGCCGCGGCCCGCAACCTGAAGACCGTCACCCTGGAACTGGGCGGCAAGTCGCCCAACATCATTTTCGACGACGCCGACCTGGACCAGGCCGTCAAGGGCGTGGTGTCCGGGATCTTTGCCGCCTCGGGTCAAAGCTGCCAGGCCGGATCGCGCGTGCTGGTCCAGGAAGGCATACACGACGAGCTGGTCCGCCGCCTGATCGATTTCGTCGGCACGGCAAAACTCGGCGATCCGACCCAGCCCGACACCCAGATCGGGCCGATCGCCACCCGCCCGCAGTTCGAGAAAATCCTGGGCTACATCCAGGTCGCGCGTGACGAGGGCGCGCAGTGCGTGCTGGGCGGCAAGGCGCGCAGCGACCTGGGTGCGGGCCAGTTCATCGAGCCCACGATCTTTACCGGCGTGGACAACCGCATGCGCATCGCCCAAGAGGAAGTCTTCGGTCCGGTGCTGTGCATCATTCCCTTCAAGGACGAGGCCGATGCCATCCGCATCGGCAACGACATCCTCTATGGCCTGGCCGGGGCGGTCTGGACACGCAGCCTGCACCGCGCGCTGTACGTGACCGAACGCCTGAAGGCCGGCACGGTCTGGGTCAATAATTATCGCGCCACCAGCGTCACCACGCCGTTCGGCGGGTTCAAGCGCTCGGGCATCGGCCGCGAGTCGGGCTCCGACGCCATCTACGAATACCTGGATACCAAGAGCGTCTGGATTTCCACCGACCTGGACGTGCCCAACCCCTTCATCCGGCGCTGACGCCTCGGCCCCCGGGGGCTGGGCCGGCCCTCAACCCAGCCGCAGACGGTTGAGCGGCAGGCGCCGCCGCAGGACCTGGGTATTGACCCAGGCCATGGAGCGCGCGCCCAGGCGCGCCACGGCGTGCGCCGGCAATTGCCGGTAGTCCTCGTTGAACACCAGCAGGCTGTAGTCGCCCGCGTATCCCATCCAGTCCACGTGCCGCACGAAGGCCGCGACCGCCTCATGCAGCACGCCGTCGCCGGGAAACACCCGCATGTGGTCGGCGTTGCCCTCGCTGCGTTCCTGGAAGACCGGCACGCTGAAATCGGCAAGCTGCACGAGCGAGATCTTTTCCGGCGGGATGTCGTTGAGGATGTCGAGGGCCTGGCCCCCGGCGATGAAATGGAAGGCATCCAGCACCAGGCCGAGGTTGGCGTGGTCGACGCGAACCACCAGGTCCCAGGCGCTGCGGGTGTCCGACACCGCGCGGCCCCAAGGAATGGCCTTGAAGCCCACGCGCACGCCCGTCGGGACGGCCAGGTTGGCGAGCTTGCGCAGGTCGGCCTCGGCGCGGCCGGGGTCGTGCTGATGGCCGGCCGCCGCCGAGGCGCACACCAGCAGCAGCGGCGCCCCCACGTCGACGCATACGTCCAGCAGCGCCTTGACGATGTCCAGCTTGTATTCATGCGCCGGGCCGCTCATGCCCTCGTAGTTGCGCATCAGCTGCAGGCCGGTGACCTGCAGCTTGCTGTCGCGCACCAGCTTGACCGCCGCCCGGTAGCCGCGCGGGTGGTGGGCCAGGTCGCGCGCCCACAACATGACTTGCGAGAACCCCGCCGCCTCGGCCGCCGCGAGGCGTTCCTCGAGCGGGCCGGCCATGCAGGCCAGATCGATGCCGAAGCTCTCGCGGTTCAAGTCGCGCCCCCCGCGGCCTCGTCGTCGGGCGCCGTGTGGTGCACGAACTCGAAATTCACGTCGTAGGACATGGCCGCGGTAATCGCGCCGTGGCTGTCCGGACGGATGAAGGCATTGTCCTGGAAGGGTACGCCGCGCGCCTCGAGTGCGCGCACAGTGCCCGGTACGTCGGGCGAGCCGAAGGCCAGCCGCGCGAATTGCTCGTACCATTCGGTGTCGTACAGCGCGTCGCCCACGGGCTCGACCAGCTGCAGGTAGAAACGCGCACAGGGGCTTTGCAGAATGGTGCCGTGCGGCAGGATGCCGAAATGCGTGTCGGGCGGCAGCACGCGGAACCCCAGCAACTGGCCGTAGAAGTCGATCCATTCGGCGCTGCGGTCCGGGTTGATGTACTGCACCACGCCGAACACGTGCAGGCCCGGCACGACGGGCTCGACTGCGCGCTCGTCGCCGAGGTAGTCGAAATCCACGTCGTAAATCGAGAACGGGCGGCGATGGTCCACCAGATAGATGATCGAGTCGCCCACGCCGTGGATGCCGGGGATGTTCAATTCCATGGCGCCTGCGCGCGTCGGGATCGGCCAGGCTCCCCATTGCATGCAGCGTTCGTAGGCCTGGTTGGCGTCGGCCACGCGCACGGCGATGGCGCTGATCTGGTTGTCCTCCTCGGGGTGCGCCAGGGCGGACAGCGAGACCGGGTCCGCATTGATGATGACGTTGATCGGCCCCTGGCGGTAGAGGAAGACCTCGCGCGAGCGGTGGCGGGCGATCAGGCGAAACCCCAGTTGCGCCAGGACGGCGCCCAGCTCATCGGGGTGGCGCGACAAATACTCGATGAACTCGATGCCGCGCATGCCCAGGGGATTGGCCTCGGCGGCTGGATCGGCGGCGCTCATCGGGCCCGCCCGTCCGTCCCGGGCCAGCGCCCGCCCAGCGCCTCGCTGAGGGTCGCGGCGTGCTGCGCCAGGATGGGGATGATCTGGGCCACCTTGTCGTCGCTGAAACGGTACTTGGGACCCGAGACCGAGATCACGCCCGCCAGTTCCTGCCCGATCGAGAACACCGGCGCGGCCACCGCGCCGATCTCGGGGTCGCGCTCGCCCACCGAGACCTCGTGGAGGGAGCGCCGGATGGCATCGTACTTGGCGCCGGTTTCGCCGCTGAAGGCCAGCATCACGTGGCCCGATGCGCCGATGCGCAGCGGCAGCGAATCGCCTTCGTGCACCGAATCGCGCACCGAGCGCGGCGCATCGACCCGGTGCAGGCAGACGCGCGAGTCCTTTTCCCGCACGAAGAACGACGCGCCCTCCTGCAGTTCGTTGACGAGCTTGCGCAGCACGGGCACCACGAGGTCGGCGCTGCGGAAGTGCTTTTGATACAGCGATCCCAGGTATAGGGGCTTGGGCCCGAGGCGGTAGGTGCCGTCCTCGAGGCGCCGCAGGTAGCCGAATTTCTCGAGGGATTCGGCCAGGCGCAGCGTGGTGCTCTTGTAGAAGCCCGAGCGCTTGGAGATGTCGGTCAGGGTCAGACTGCCGCCGCCGTCGATGAATACGTCCAGTATGGTCAGCGCGCGGTCCACCGCGGCAACGCCTTCACGAGTCATGTTCTGGCTCCATCGCAGTCTGCGAAAATTGGGATGTAAATATCATAACCGAATCGTGTTCTATTTTTGTGTTCTGGTGTGCGCACCTGGTGCGAACGGACCTTGCTTGCCTACGCCAGGCATGGTAATATGCCGGGCTTACCAAAGTCTTTGGGCGGCGCCTTGCGCCGCCTCAGTCTGGTAGATCGGGACGATGGATATCGTCCCAGTGCAAGACCCGCTCTTTACGTCATTCGTTTCAGGCGGATTTTGTGCAAATCGCCTGAACGGCCGTCCCGAAAACCGATCGGGGTTGCCCGGGGCCCCCCGGATATCGACGTAAAAACGTACGCGAGTACAAAGGATGCGTAAAGGTCATGCCTACCATTAGCCAACTGCTGCGCAAGCCGCGCGAAGTCAGCCGCGAGAGCAGCAAGAGCCCGGCGCTCGAGAACTGCCCGCAGCGCCGCGGCGTCTGCACCCGTGTCTACACCACCACCCCGAAAAAGCCGAACTCGGCCCTGCGCAAGGTCGCCAAGGTGCGCCTGACCAATGGCTACGAGGTCATCTCGTACATCGGCGGCGAAGGCCACAACCTCCAGGAACACTCGGTGGTCCTGGTGCGCGGCGGTCGTGTCAAGGACTTGCCGGGTGTGCGCTACCACATCGTGCGCGGCTCCCTGGACCTCCAGGGCGTCAAGGACCGCAAGCAGGCCCGTTCCAAATACGGCGCCAAGCGTCCCAAGAAGTAATCCGCCCCGCACCGTTCCAAATTTGCTGTACCCGGCCGCTCGTCGGCCGTCATCGTGCAGCCGCGGCATGGCGCCGCGGCATGTAAGTGGTCCTCTCGGAATAGAGGGCCGTGGCCGCCCCAGGCGGCTCAACTGAAACGTCACAAGGAAATCGAAATGCCCCGTCGCCGCGAAGTACCCAAGCGTGAAATCCTCCCCGATCCCAAGTTCGGCAGCGTCGAACTGGCGAAGTTCATGAACGTCGTCATGCTCTCGGGCAAGAAGGCCGTCGCCGAGCGCATCGTCTATGGCGCCTTCGACCAGATCCAGGCCAAGACCGGCAAGGAGCCCATCGAAGTCTTCAACCTGGCCATCAACAACATCAAGCCCGTCGTCGAGGTCAAGAGCCGTCGCGTCGGGGGCGCCAACTACCAGGTGCCGGTCGAGGTGCGCCCCGTGCGCCGCCTGGCCCTGGCCATGCGCTGGCTGCGCGAGGCCGCGAAAAAGCGCGGCGAGAAATCCATGGACCTGCGCTTGGCTGGTGAACTGATGGATGCCGCCGAAGGCCGCGGCGGCGCCATGAAAAAGCGCGAGGACACTCACAAGATGGCAGAGGCGAACAAGGCTTTCAGCCATTTCCGCTGGTAACCCAGACGGTCAATTACTAGGACACACATCATGGCCCGCAAAACCCCCATCGAGCGCTATCGCAACATCGGTATCTCTGCGCACATCGACGCAGGGAAGACCACCACCACCGAGCGCATCCTGTTCTACACCGGCGTCAACCACAAGATTGGCGAAACCCATGAAGGCTCCGCCACCATGGACTGGATGGAGCAGGAACAGGAACGCGGCATCACCATCACGTCGGCCGCGACCACCGCGTTCTGGAGCGGGATGGAGCACCAGTACCAGGAACACCGCATCAACATCATCGACACCCCGGGGCACGTCGACTTCACCATCGAGGTCGAACGTTCCATGCGCGTGCTCGACGGTGCCTGCATGGTGTACTGCGCCGTGGGCGGTGTGCAGCCTCAGTCCGAGACCGTGTGGCGCCAGGCCAATAAGTACGGCGTGCCCCGCCTGGCCTTCGTCAACAAGATGGACCGCACCGGCGCGAACTTCTTCAAGGTCTACGACCAGCTGCGGCTGCGCCTGAAGGCCAACCCCGTGCCCATCGTCATCCCCATCGGCGCCGAGGACAACTTCCGTGGCGTCATCGACCTGACCAAGATGCGCGGCATCGTCTGGGACGAAGCCTCCCAGGGCACCAAGTTCGAATACATCGACATTCCCGCCGAGATGGTCGACCAGGCCAACGAATGGCATGAAAAGCTGATGGAATCGGCCGCCGAGGCCAACGAGGAACTGATGAACAAGTACCTCGAGACCGGCTCGCTGACCGAGCAGGAGATCGACCGCGGCATCCGCCTGCGCACGATCGCCTGCGAGATCCAGCCCATGCTGTGCGGCACCGCCTTCAAGAACAAGGGCGTGCAGCGCATGCTGGACGCGGTCATCGACTACCTGCCGTCGCCAGTCGACATCCCCCCGGTCCGCGGCACGGACGACGAGGGCAACGAGATCGTGCGCAAGGCCGACGACGGCGAAAAGCTGTCGGCGCTGGCCTTCAAGCTGATGACCGACCCCTTCGTCGGCCAACTGACCTTCATCCGCGTGTACTCGGGCGTGCTGCGTTCGGGCGATACGGTCTTCAACCCGATCAAGGGCAAGAAAGAGCGCATCGGCCGCATCCTGCAGATGCACGCCAACAACCGCGCCGAGATCAAGGAGGTCGTGGCGGGCGACATCGCGGCCGTGGTCGGCCTCAAGGAAGTCACCACCGGCGAAACCCTGTGCGACGTGGGCGATCACGTCCTGCTCGAGCGCATGGAGTTCCCCGAGCCCGTGATCTCGCAGGCCGTCGAGCCCAAGTCCAAGGCCGACCAGGAAAAGATGGGCATCGCCCTGCAGCGCCTGGCCGCCGAGGATCCGTCCTTCCGTGTACGCAGCGACGAGGAATCCGGCCAGACCATCATTTCCGGCATGGGCGAACTGCACCTCGAGGTGCTGGTCGACCGTATGCGCCGCGAGTTCGGTGTCGAGGCCAACGTCGGCAAGCCCCAGGTGGCCTACCGCGAGACCATCCGCAAGACCTGCGAGGAAATCGAAGGCAAGTTCGTCAAGCAGTCCGGCGGCCGCGGCCAGTACGGCCACGTCGTGCTCAAGCTCGAGCCCCTCGAGGCGGGCGGCGGCTACGAGTTCGTCGACGCCATCAAGGGCGGCGTGGTGCCGCGCGAGTACATCCCGGCGGTCGACAAGGGCATCCAGGAAACCCTGCCCGCGGGCGTGGTGGCCGGCTACCCGGTGGTCGACGTCAAGGTGACGCTGTTCTTCGGTTCCTACCACGACGTGGACTCGAACGAAAACGCTTTCCGCATGGCTGCTTCGATGGCCTTCAAGGACGGCATGCGCAAGGCCAGCCCCGTGCTGCTCGAGCCCATGATGGCCGTCGAGGTCGAGACGCCCGAGGACTACGCCGGCACGGTCATGGGCGACCTGTCGTCGCGCCGCGGTATGGTTCAAGGCATGGACGACATTCCCGGCGGCGGCAAGATCATCAAGGCCGAGGTTCCGCTGGCCGAGATGTTCGGCTATTCCACCAGCCTGCGTTCGCAGACCCAGGGTCGCGCGACGTACACGATGGAATTCAAGCAATATGCCGAGGCGCCGCGCAACGTCGCCGACGAAGTCATCGCGGCACGCACGAAGTAAACAAACCGTCCGGCCGGGCAGGCGCCCGGCCGGAACACCCAACTCATTCATTTCCTAGGAAATCACGGGATCTATCATGGCAAAAGGCAAGTTTGAACGGACCAAACCGCACGTCAACGTAGGGACGATTGGCCACGTTGACCACGGCAAAACGACGCTGACGGCGGCGATCACGACGGTGCTGGCCAAGGC
>Ga0160496_1000188_pt1 | contig 39004 bp, 35 predicted proteins | sample DIDPMG_2_FD_108231 | JGI IMG/M metagenome (GOLD analysis project Ga0160496, IMG submission 108231) | Enriched soil microbial communities from UW Madison campus, WI, USA - DID2937_E24_FP MG | ecosystem: Environmental > Terrestrial > Soil > Grasslands | place: USA: Madison, Wisconsin | collected...
GTTCGCCCGGCTCGCGGTGGATGTGCATGGTGCCCGCCACGAAGCTGCCGTCCGGCAGCGGCGCACCGTCGTTCAGGCGCAGATGGGGCAGGCTGTCGTGGATGCGCGCCAGCGTGCGCAGGGTGTTGTCGTCCGGCCGGAACAGCCCGAAGCATTCCTTGAGCGCCACCACCAGCCCGCCGTCGCCGTTGAGGGCAAACGAGCCCAGCGGCGCCGGCAGCAGCCAGGACGCGTGGCGGCCGCTCTCCGGGTCCACCGCGTAGAGCTCGCCGCTGCGGCAGTCGGCCATCCACAGGCGCGCGCGCGCCGCGTCCCAGACCGGGCATTCGCCCAGCGCCGCGCGGATCGCGCCGATACGTTCGATCTGCATTGCCGATGTCTCCGAGAGCCGCTTTCCTGCCCATCTGCGAGCGGCTTCATCGCGCATGGTAGCGGCTCGCAAGGCCCGGGAATATGCCGTTTTCCTGCAGAACACAACCAACCATTCTGGCCTGAATCCGCAGCAATACCCGTCCATATAATCCAAAGAAAGCGGCGGCCCCGGGCACGAATACGCCGGTGCGCCGGCACCAAACCCATCGAGGAGACACACGATGCGAATCCCCCACGGCGCGCTGCGCCCGACCCGATCCCCTGGCGCGCACGAGGTGCAGGCATGAGCGAAGACAGCGTCAAGTTCGAGCTCGACGAAGGGGTGGCGCTGGTCACCCTCGATCGCCCGCCGGTCAACGCGCTCAACCGCGACATGCGCCGCCGCATCGTCGCGCTCTTCGACGAAATCTCGGAGCGCGACGACATCCGCTGCGCCGTGCTCACCGGCAGCGGCAGCGTTTTCTGCGCCGGCGCCGACCTGAAGGACCGCCCCAGCGCCGACGTGGCCGGCGACTTCCTGGAACACAACCGCATCACCCGCGAAACCGGCAACGCGATCCGCGAATGCGCCAAGCCGGTGATCGCCGCCGTCAACGGCACCGCGCTCGGCGCCGGGCTGGGCCTGATGGCCGCCTGCGACATCATGTACGCCTCCGACAACGCCACCTTCGGCATGCCCGAAATTAATGTGGGCCTGGCAGGCGGCGCCTCCATGCTGCGCACCCTGTTCGGCCGTTCGACCCTGCGCCGCATGTTCTTCACCGGCCAGCGCCTGAGCGCGCAGGACCTGCTGCGGCGCAACGTGCTCGAAGACGTGCTGCCGCCCGACCAGCTGCTGCCGACCGCGCTGGCGCTGGCCCACGAGATCGCGTCCAAGGCGCCGCTCGCCGTGGTCTACGCCAAGCGCGCGGCCAACATGGTCGACCTGATGCCGCAACGCGACGCCTATCGCTTCGAGCAGGACTACACCATGGCGCTCGCCAAGACCGAAGACGCGCGCGAGGCGCGCATGGCGTTCCTGGAAAAGCGCGCCCCGGTGTTCAAGGGGCGCTGAGCATGAGAGACATACTGCGCCCGGGCACCGGGCTGTCGGCCTTTTTCGAGGCGCGCGGCATCGCCGTGATCGGCGCCTCCGACGAGGTCACCAAGATCGGCGGACGGCCGGTGCACATGCTGATCAAGTATGGCTACGCCGGCCCCGTCTACCCGATCAACCCCAAGGGCGGCACCATCCAGGGCCTGCCCGCCTATGCCTCGGTGCGCGACGCGCCCACCGCGCCCGAGCTGGCCATCCTGGCCGTGCCGGCCGGTGCGACCCCCGCCGCGCTGCGCGATTGCGCAGCGCGTGGCGTGAAGGCCGCCATCGTCCTGTCGTCGGGCTTCGTCGAGGCCGGGCCGGAGGGCGCCGCGCTGCAGGCCGAGCTGGTCGAGATCGCCCGCGCCCATGGCATGCGCGTGCTCGGCCCCAACTGCCTGGGCGCGGTCAACGTGGCAAAGCGGCTGGTGGGTTCGTTCTCGATCGCCCTCGAGGAGAACATGCCGCCCGCAGGCCACGTCGGCATCGTCTCGCAATCGGGCAACGTGGGCAGCCACACCATGCAGAGCGTGGCGCGGCGCGGCATGGGCGTAAGCCGCTTCATCGCCACCGGCAACGAGGCCGACGTGGACGTGGCCGACGGCATCGCGGCGCTGGCCGAGGATGCCGACACCCGCATCATCCTGTGCTGCATGGAAACCTGCCGCCATGCCGGCAAGCTGATCGAGGCGCTGCGCATGGCGCGTGCGCGCGGCAAACCGGTGATCGTGCTCAAGATCGGTTCCACCGAAAAGGGCCAGGCCGCGGCGGCCTCGCACACCGGCGCCCTCACCGGCTCCGATGCGGTGATCGACGCGGTGTTCCGCCGCCACGGCGTGCTGCGCGTGCGTTCCGTGGAGGCGCTGATCGACATCGGCCATGCGGCCTCGCTGCTGCTGCCGCATCGCCTTCCGGCCAACGATGCCGTGACGCTGGTGGCGGCCTCGGGCGGCTTCGGCATCATGATGGCCGACGCCATGAGCGAGGCCGGCCTGGCCCTGCCCGCGCTGGCCGCCGACACGCAGGCGCGCATCCGCGCCGCGGTGCCGACCGCCAGCACCGTCAATCCGGTCGATGCCTCGGCGCAGATGTCGAGCCGGCCCGACATCCTGCTCAAGCTGCTGACCGCGCTGCTCGACGACCCCGCGGGCGGCTCGCTCGCGCTGTTCATGTCGCTTTCGCTCTACAACACGCGCCTGCGCGGCATCTATCTGGAAGCCCTGGCGCAGGTGCGCGAGCGCCACCCCGACCGTCTGCTGATGATCATCAGCCAGGGCCCGGCCGACGCCATCGCGCAGATCAATGCGTTGGGCATTCCGGTGTTCTCGAGCATCGACGCCGCCGCCACCGGCCTGGCCGGCCTGGTGCGGCTGGGCCGGCTCACGGCGGCCGAGACCCCGGCGGCGCACCTGCCCGAGGCCGCACCGGTCGATCCGGCCGTGTTCCGCAACGAGTTCCACGCCAAGCATGCGCTCGGCCAGGCCGGCATCGACGTGCCGCGCGAAGTGGTCGCGGCCGACGCGGAGGCCGCCGTGCGGGCCGCCGAGTCGATCGGCTACCCCGTGGTGCTGAAGATCGCGTCGGAGGACGTGGCCCACAAGACCGAGGCGGGCGGCGTGGCGCTCGACCTGCGCGACGCCGACGCGGTGCGCGCGGCGCATGGCCGCATCCTCGCCAACGTGGCGCGCCACGCGCCGCATGCGCGCATCGACGGCGTGCTGGTCGCGCCGATGGTGCGCGGCGGCACCGAAATGATCGCGGGCATCTCGCAGGACCCGGTGTTCGGCCCGATCGTGATGGTGGGCATGGGCGGCATCTACGCCGAGGTGCTCAAGGACGTGGCGGTGCAGGCCGCGCCGGTCTCCGAGGACGAGGCCCTGGCGATGATCCGCTCGCTCAAGATGTTTCCGATCCTGGATGGCGCGCGCGGGCAGGCCCGCGCCGACATCGCCGCGGCGGCGCGCAGCGTGGCGCGCCTGTCGGAGTTCGCCTTCCGCCATCGCGACGAAGTCGCCGAAATCGACATGAACCCCATCCTGGTGCGGCCCGAGGGCCAGGGCGTCGTCGTGCTCGACGCGCTCATGATCCCGCGCGCCGCCCCCGCTCTCTGAGGACAAGCATGCATTTCGATCAACACGTGGCGGTGCCCGACCCCGCCGCCGGCCCCGCGGTCTACCGCGAGCATGCCCGCACCTGGCTGCGCGCGAACCTGCCCGATTTCATGCGGGCCGACAGCCTGGACTGGCGCGCCGCCACCCTGGCCGAAAGCAGCGCCTGGGAGGCCGCGATGTACCAGGCCGGCCTGGCCGGCATGACCTGGCCGAAGCAGTACGGCGGCCACGGCCTGAGCCTGCGCGAACACCTGGCCGTGAACAAGGAAGTGGGCGCGCTGCCCATGCCCGAGAGCGTGAGCTCGATCGGCAAGGAGCTGGCCGGGCCCATCATCATGGCCGTCGGCACCGAGGAACAGAAGCAGGCCTTCCTGCCGGCGATCCTGTCGATGCAGCAGTACTGGTGCCAGGGCTTCTCCGAGCCCGACGCCGGCTCCGATCTCGCGCGCCTGCGCACCAAGGCCGTGCAGGATGGCGGCCAATGGCGCATCAACGGCCAGAAGATCTGGACCAGCGGCGCCGCCAAGGCGCACTACTGCCTGCTGCTCACCCGCACCGGCACGGTCGCCGACAAGCACCGCGGCCTGCTGATGTTCGCCGTGCCGATGGACACGCCGGGCATCCGCGTCGTGCCGATCAAGTCGATCGACGGCAAGGAATCGTTCGCCGAGGTGTTCTTCGACGACGTGGTCGTGCCCGACAGCGCGCGGCTGGGCGCACCCGACGAGGGCTGGAACGCCGCGATCCGCGTGCTCTCCATCGAACGCGCCACCAATCGCATGTACCGCCCCTGGCGCTTCGACTGCGAGCTGCGCCAGCTGGTCGCCGCCTGCAAGTCGGATGCGCAGTTGCGCGGCGCGCTGGACGACGGCTATGTGCAGCGACGCGTGGGCGACCTGGTGGCGGAGATCGACGGGCTCAAGGGCCTGGTCGAGCTGACGGTCGAGCGCATGTCGCGCGGCGAGACCATCGGCGCGCGCGGCTCGCTCACCAAGCTGTATTGGTCGGAGTGCCACCAGGCCTTCGCCGCGCTGGCCCTGCAACTGCTGGCGCCGGTCGGCCCGCACTCCAGCCCGCTCGCGCGGCGCGCCCAGAAGGCCTTCACCACCGCCTATCTGTTCTCCCGCGCCGAGACCATCTACGCCGGCACCACCGAAGTGCAGCTCGACGTGATCGCGCAGCGCGTGATGAACCTGCCCAAGGACCTGACATGAGCACCGAAGAACTGCGGCCCGAAGAGTTCGCCCAGGCCGCCGAGGCGGCCATCACCGATGCGCTCGGCCGCGCCGACCCGCACGCGATGGCCGCCGTGCTGGCCGAGGCCGGCCTGTGCGGCGTGATGGCCGCCGAGGATGACGGCGGGCTGGGACTGGATCTAGCGTTCGCGCTGCCGATCGCCCACGCCGCCGGGCGGCTGCGCCTGCCGCTGCCGCTCGCCGATCAGCTGCTGCTGGCCCATGCGCTGGCGGGCACGCCCGCAGCCGGGGCCCTGGCGGCCGGCGAACGGCTGGCCGCCATCGCCTGGCAGGGTAGCCTGCAACAGGGCAGCGCGCGCGTCGATACCGGCCCGGCCGACTGGGTGCTGGTGGCCGACGGCGAGGGCGCGGCCCTGCTCGACGCCACCGCGCTGCCGCGCGAGGCGCAGGCCGGCCTGGACCCGGACCATCCCCAGCTCTGGCTCACGCTGGCCGGCGCGCCCGTGCTGGCGCGGCTCGATGCCGCGGCCTGGCAGGCGTTGCGGCGTCGCGCGCACCTCCTGCTGGCCGAGTTCGCCAACGGCGCGGCAGAGGGCGCGCTCGAGGCCGCCGCGAGCTACATGGCCACGCGCGTGCAGTTCGGACGGCCGCTGTCGGCCAAGCAGGCGGTGCGCCACCTGCTCGCCCGCATGCGGCTCCTGCAGGACGTCTCCAGCGCGTCGATCCGCCGTGCCATGCGCGACGACGAATACGGCGCCCCGCGCGACACGCGGCCGGCCCTGTCCGGCGCGCTCGCCAACGCGGCCTTCGTGATCGAGAAGGCCATCCACCTGCACGGCGGCATGGGCTTCACCTGGGAGCTGCCGCTGCACTACGCGCTGCGCGCGGTGCGCAAGCTGGACGCCGCCTTCGCCGGCCTGGCGCGCGACACGGGCCGCGACTTCCTCGAATCGGTATAGGAGTGCACCACATGCATCAAGATCTGGCCGGGCGCGTCGCGCTCGTCACCGGCGCCGGCGCCGGCATCGGCCGCGCCACCGCGCACCTGCTCGCCGCGCGCGGCGCCCTGGTGGGCGTCAACGACCTCAAGCAGGAGCTGGTCGACGACGCCGTCGCCGCTATCGCCGCCGCCGGCGGCAAGGCATTCCCGGTGGAGCAGAACGTCTCCACCCGCGAGGGCATCACGCAGGCCGTGCGACGGGCGGCCGAACACGGCTCGCGCTTCGACATCCTGGTCAACAATGCCGCGTGGGTGCGCTATCAGAGCGTGCCCGACATCATGCCGGAGACCGTGGACCGCATGCTCGACGTGGGCTTCAAGGGCGTGATCTGGGGCATCCAGGCGGCCAGCGAAGTGATGGATCCGGCGCGCGGCGGCGCGATCGTCAACGTCGCGTCCACGGCCGCGCTCAAGTCGGCGCCGAACTCGATCGTGTATTCGGGCATCAAGGCGGGCATCCTCGGCATCACGCGCGCGGCCGCCGCGGAGCTGGGCGAGCGCGGCATCCGCGTCAACGCGGTTTGCCCTTCGGCCGTTCCGACCGAAGGCACGCAGCGCAACCGCAATGCCGAGCGCGATGCGCGCCGCGTCGCCAGCACGCCGATGGGCCGGCTCGGCACCGTCGAGGACATCGCCAGCGGCATCGTGTTCCTGGCGAGCGACGAGGCCCGCTTCATCACCGCGCAGGCCCTGGTGGTGGACGGCGGCATCACATTCACCACGCTTTGATGGACACCGTCCTGCTGACCGGCGCGGCCAGCGGCATCGGCCGCGCGGCGGCGTGGCGCCTGGCGGCGAGCGGCACGCGCTGCGTGCTGGTGGACCGCGACGCGCCCGCGCTCGCGGCCCTGGTCGCGGCCTTGCCGCCCGGCACCGCGGGCGCCCATCTCGTGCGCTGCGCCGACCTGACCGATGCGGCGCAGATTGCCGCCTTGGCCCGGGACCTGCCGCCGCTCGACGCCCTGCTCAACAACGCCGGCATGACCGACAGCCGCGCGCTCGGTCTCACCGCGCATGCGCCCGCCGACTTCCAGCGCCTGATGGACCTGAACCTGCATGCGCCGCTGCGGCTGTTCGACGCACTGCGCGGCCGGCTGCGCGCGGGTGCGCGTGTCGTCAACGTGGCCTCGGGCGCCGGCCTGCGCGCGATCCCCTGGCGCAGCGGCTACAGCCCCAGCAAGGCCGGCCTGATCGCGCAGACGCGTGCGCTGGCGCGGGCCCATCCGCAACTGCGCATCAACGTGCTGTGCCCCGGCTTCGTGCGCACCGAGCTGGTGGCCGGCCTGATCGCGGACGGCCGGCTCGATCCGGTGCGCGCGGTGGCCAAGATTCCGCTCGGCCGCCTGGGCGAACCCGACGAGCTGGCCTGCGCGCTGGCCTTTCTCGCGAGCGCGCAGGCCGCGCCGCTGACCGGCGCGGTGATGGCCGTGGATGGCGGATCGTCGATCTTCGGCGGCAGCCAGGCCTATGCGCCGGGCGCGGTCGCGCCATTGCCGGCCGACACGCCGACGGCGCTCGCACTGAACGAGTTGCCGGACACCCTGGCCCACGTCCTGTCGGCCGGCGCGCCGGCGCCGACGGGCTACGCCGCGTGCATCGACGGCTCGGTGTGCCGCAGCGGCGCGGGCGCGCGCGCCGAGGCCATGCTCGCCGCGGCCCGCCGTTTCGACGCCACGGGCCCGTGCAGCCTGACCCTGCTGCTGCCGCCCGAACCGCCCACGCCCGACCCGGCACAGGCCGGCGAGGCCGCCGCGCTGCGCATGCTGGTGTCGGCCCTGGCCTGCGAATGGGGCCCGCAGGCGCGCCGCATCAACGCGGTGCAGCTCGGGCCCGACACCGATCCGGTTGCGCTCGCACCGATGCTGCGGTTCGTGGCGGGCGCCCAGGCCCAATACCTCACCGGACAGACCCTGTGCCCGACCTGAACGACCTGCACGCCATCAAGGCGCGCTTCATCGCGGCGCGCGGCTATTGGCGCCCCTGGACCGAAGCGCTGCTGCAGTCCAATCCCGGTTTTCTGTCGCATTACGCCGACTATGCCGGCTATCCCGCGAGTACGGGGCCGCTGCCGGCGCGCATGGTCGAGCTGATCTACGTGGCGCTCGACGCCTCCGCCACGCATCTGTACGAGGCCGGACTCGCGACCCACATGCGGCTCGCGCGCGAGGCCGGCGCGAGCGATGCCGATCTGTTCGAGGTGCTGCACCTGGTCACGCTGCAGGGCGTGAGCGCGGTGCTGCACGCGGCCGATCTGCTGTACGAGGCCGCGCCGCTGCCGCCCCTCGCCCCGGACGACCCGCTGGGCCCGCGCATCGATGCGCTGTGGCCGGAGCAGCGCGAGTCGCTGCGCCGGCTGGCCGCGCAGGATCCGGGCTATGTGGCCGCGCTGCTCGACTTCGCCGAGGGTGGCGCGCCCGCCGGCGGCTTGCGGCCCGCGGAACGCCTGCTGCTGCGGCTGGCGCTGCACGCCTGCTTCACGCACCAGGACCTGCTCACCACGCGCGCCCTGGTCGCGCACGGCCTGGCGCAGGGCGTCACGCGGGCCGAACTGCTGCAGGCGATGCAGCTGGGCGCGCATCTCGCGGTGCACGGCGCGGCGCTGGGCGCCACCGTGCATGCCCGCGACGCGCGGCCGCCTGCCTGATCACCACAGCGCGGGCTTGAGCACCATCAGGAAGTACACCGCCACCATCGCCAGGAACGCGGGATAGCCGAGCATCTCCCACCACCGGGCATATCGCCAGTAGCGCGCCGGCAGCTCGGTGGCGCCAGCGGCATGCGCGGTGCGCGCCATCTTCGCCATCTCGGCCTGCAGCCACACCACGGGCAGCCAGCAGGCGCCGGCCAAGGCATACAGCGCGAGCGACACGGCGATCCACGGCGTGCTCCAGGTCCAGCCCACCGCGAACGCCAGCCACAGGCCCGACAAGGGCTGGAAGATGACCGCGGGCGTGGTGAACCAGAGATCGGCGCGCACCACCAGCCGCGATACGGCGGCGATCGCCGGCACCGAGCCGGTGCGGTTGGTGAAGAACAGATAGAACGCGGTGCCGAAGCCCGTGCCCACCATCAGCACCGACGACAGGATGTGCAGGGTCTTGATCGTGAGATAGGCGTTCATGATTGGGGCTCCTCGCTGAGCAGCATGACGAGTACCGCGAGCACCGCGGCGTTCTTGATGAGGGGCGCGAAGGGATGCCAGAGAAACTCGGGCAGCGCCAGCGCGACGATGAGTGTATAGACGAGCACCAGCCCGATCTGCGCGGCCCAGAGCCGGCGGCCCGGCCAGGCCAGCGTGGCGATGCCGAGCGCCAGGTCCAGCGCCGAGGCGGCATAGAGGGTGGCGAGCGCCAAGCCGCCGTGCAGGTGCACGCCGGCCAGCAGCGCCAGGCTGTCCTCGCGCGGAAACACGAAGGCGCTGCACACGGCCGACCCGATCCAGATCAGCGCCAGCACGACCCGCATCAGCGCCGGCCGCCACGCCGCCAGCGCCGCCTGCCGCAGGCGCGGGGCACTGGCCGCGTCCACGAAGGTCTCCAGACCTGCGGGCGCGCGGCCGAGCAGCGCGGTCGTCGCGGCGGCATCGGCGGTATTGCCGGCGCGCAGCATCTTCCAGGTGTCGCGCGTGAGGATGGCGCCCGGCACGTGATCCAGCAGCGCCGCCGCCAGGCTCACCAGCGGCGCGGGCACGCCCACCTGCCAGGCCGGCGCAAAACCCATGGCGCGGCGATAGACGCGCAGCATGTCGCGATAGGCGATCTCCGTGCCACCCACCAGGTCCGCCACCGCGGGCGCCGCCGCATTGCCCTGCGCCACCAGCCGCACCACGATCTCGGCCAGCTCGTCGACGTGGATCGGCCGCAGCACCTGGCGTCCGCTGCCCGGCAGGGCCTGCAACGGCACCGAGGCCAGCGCGCGGAAGAAGCGCGCGGAGTCGCCCTCCTCGCCGTAGACCAGGGCCGGCCGCAACACATGCCCGCACAAGGGCAGCGATAGCAAGTGCGCGTCGGCGGCACGCTTGCTGCGGTAGTAGGCGGTGTCGCCCTGCCCCGCGCCCAGCGCCGAGATCTGGATCACCTGCCCCACGCCGGCCGCGACGCAGGCGTCGAACAGCGCGATCGGCCCGTCGGCGTGGATGCGGTCAAAGCGCTGCGCGCCGCGCTCGACCAGGATGCCCACGGCGTTGACCACCACGTCCACGCCGCGCAGCCGCGCGGCCCAGCCGGCGGCGTCGGTGTCGTGCAGATAGTCGATCGAGACCTCGTCGGCCTGGCGCGCCTGCCGGACGCCGCGCACCACGCGATGCCCGGCGACGCCGAGCGCGTCGCACAGCGCGCGGCCGATGAAGCCGTTCGCACCGCACACCAGAATGGTCTTGCCCATGATCGCCCTCCCGTCGTCGTTTGATTCTTTTATTTCTGACATTTCTGTATAGACAGAAATTGATGGTCCAAAAAAAGGGCGAAGCCGTTTCGCCCCTCTCGTGCTCAGCGCTTGGTACGCCGCATGGTCTTGCTGATCCTGGCGCCCACGCCCAGCGTCTTCATCAGGGTATCGGGCTTCATGCGCAGCATTTCATCCGACCAGGTGGTGAGGATCTCCATGAACTCGAGCGTCTGGCGGATGCGCGCCTCGACCTCGGCCGGCTCCTGCTTGATCTCGGGGCCCACCAGGCTGTCGCGCAGCACCGTGAGCGTGGGGTCGATCTCGCGCTGACGGCGGCCCTCGACGATCAGCTTGAACAGCTCCCAGATGTCGGTGGAGGTTTCGAAGTGATCACGCCGGTCGTCCATCACGTGCACGACCCGCGCCAGCTTCCACGACTGCAGCTCCTTGAGGCTGGTGCTGACATTGGAACGCGCCACGCCGAGCGTCTCGGCGATCTCCTCCGCGGGCATGGGCCACCCCATCAGATACAGCAGGGCATGGATCTGCGCGACGGTGCGATTCACGCCCCAGCGCGACCCCATCTCGCCCCAGTGCAGAATGAATCGTTCGGAAATCGGTGTGAGTGCCATGGCTGCCAATTTATAAGATTTCAGAAATTTCTGTCAAGACAGAAATCGTCCGACACACGCGTTGCGAAGCGCCCCGCGTTTTGCCGATCGGCGCGCAGGGACTAAGCTTTGGCGCTTGTATTTCGCATTCTGGACCGTTCGACTGCCATGACCGATACCCGCCGCCTGACCGAAATCGCCGATCTCGCCCCGCTCGAAGCGGAGCTGCGTGCCCTGCGCCATCACATCCACCAGCATCCGGAGCTCGCCTTCGACGAGCACGACACCGCCGCGCTGGTGGCGCAGAAGCTCGCCGAATGGGGCTATGAGGTCACGACCGGCGTGGGGCAGACCGGCGTGGTCGGCACGCTGCGCGCCGGCGACGGCACGCGCCGCATCGGCATCCGCGCCGACATGGACGCCCTGCCGATCCAGGAAGAAACCGGCCTCGAATACGCCAGCCAGAACGAAGGCCTGATGCATGCCTGCGGCCACGACGGCCACACCACCATGCTGCTGGGCGCCGCGCGCCACCTGGCCCAGACCCGCAATTTCAACGGCACGCTGCACCTGATCTTCCAGCCCGCCGAAGAGCGCGGCTTCGACAGCGGCGCCAAGGCCATGCTCGACGACGGCCTGTTCGAGCGCTTCCCCTGCGACGTGGTCTATGCGATCCACAACCATCCGGGCATGGAGCAGGGCCAGATGCTGTTTCGCGAAGGCCCCTTCCTGGCCGCGGGCGACCGCGTGTTCGTGCAGGTCAAGGGCGTGGGCGGCCATGCCGCGCGCCCGCACCTGGCCGCCGACCCGCTGGTCGCGGCGGCCGCCATCGTGGTGGCCCTGCAGACGGTGGTGTCGCGCAACGTCGATCCGGACGAGCCGGCGGTCGTCACGGTCGGCCGCCTGCGCGCGGGCCAGGCGCTCAACGTGATCCCCGACAGCGCCGAGATCGGCATCAGCGTGCGCTCGTTCAGCCAGGAGGTGCGCGATCTGCTGAAGAAGCGCATCACCGAGATCATCGAATCGACCGCCATCGCCCACGGCGTGCGCGCCGAGATCGACTACGTGGCGGGCTATCCGGTGCTCGTGAACGACGCGGCCGCGAACCAGCTCGCCATCGAAGTGGCGCAGGCGCTGCTGCCGCCCGAGCAGGTCAAGCCGCAGACCAAGCGCCTGATGGGCAGCGAAGACTTCGCCTACATGCTGCAGCAGCGGCCCGGCGCGCTGGTGCGCCTGGGCAACGGCCCGGCCACCGGCGGACGCGGCCTGCACAACCCCAAGTACGACTTCAACGACGCCAACCTGGCCATCGGCGCGGCCTACTGGAGCCGCCTGGTGGAGACCTACCTGCGCTGAGCGGGGCCGGCGCGGCCGCGCTCAGCGCGCCGCGCCCCCGTGAGGCGCGCATCAGGGCTTGCGCGCGATCTCCAGCGCCCGCTCCAGCGAGGCGCGCAGCATCTCGCCGTGGCCGAACTGGGGGAACACCTCATAGCTCGCGTCGGCACCGGCGGCGCGCAGGCCCTCGGCCATGTCGCGCACGGCGGCGCGGGGATCGGCCTGCGTGCCGTCGGTGCGTGCCGGCGCCGGGTTCGGCAGCGGGCGGCCCGGATCGCGCGGCTTGGTCCCGACCAGGATCGCGACGCGCTTGCCCGCAGCCCGCTTGGGATCGAAGCGCTGCCACTCCTGCACCAGCACGCCGTCGGCCCACCAGGCCGAGGGATCGCCCACGATGTAGCGCGCGAAGGCGTCGGGCTGGGTGTACAGCACGTGCAGCGTGAACAGGCCGCCGTAGGAGTGGCCCCACAGGTACTCGCGCGCCGGATCGATCGCGGCGCGCTGGCGCACCAGCGGCTTGACATGGGCACGGATGAACTCCATGAAGATGTCGGCGCCCCCGCCCTCGCGATCGCGCACCACCGGATTCGGCATCAGCTTGCCATCCTCGAAGCGCGGCGGCGTGTAGTCGTAGGCGCGCGACACCACGTCATTGCGCGTGGGCACATCGTAGCCCACCGCCACCAGCACCGGCGCCTGGCCCTGGCCCAGCGCCTGCAGGTCGGCGTCGGTCAGCGTGTCGAGCGCGGCATTGCCGTCGAGCATGTACAGCACCGCGCTGCCGCCCGCGGGCGCGGCCTGTTTGGGCACGGCGATCTGGATGCGGTAATGGCGCTTGCCATCGGCGGAGTCGCGCTTGTGGGTTTCGAAGCGATAGACCGTGGAGGGCCGGTCGGCCACCGTTTCGCCCACCAGTTGCATGCCGGGGCGCACGGGCGCCGCGGGCGCCTGCGCCTGCGCGGCGCCCGCGTGGAGAGCAGCGGCGAGTGCGGCGGCCGGTGCGGCGGCCTGGGTGAGTCGGGACAGCAGCGTGGATGGCATGGATTTCATCGGAGTCGTGTGAGTCGTGGAGGATGTGGGCGTGGTCATGATCGCATCACCACGCGTAGTTCATGTTGGCCGTGACGGCGCGGCGCGCGCCGTAGTAGCAGCTGGCCACGCCCGAGCAGCTGGCGAGGTATTCCTTGTCCGTCAGGTTGGTGGCATTGAGCGAAAACTTCAGGCCCTTGAGCGCGGGGTTGATCGCGGCCATGTCGTAGCGCACGGCGGCGTCGATCAGGTTGAGCGCGCCGGTGCGGTACTCGTTGGCGCTGTCGCCGTAGCTGGCGCTGGTGTGGCGCAGGCCCACGCCCACGCTCAGCCCCGGCGCCCATTCCTGCGGCAGACGATAGTCGAGCCAGACGTTGTAGCTGCGACGCGGCACGCGCGGCAGGTCCTTGCCCAGGTCGGTGCTGTTGCTCTTGGTGACCTCGCTGCGCATCAGCGTGGCGGAGGCCACCATGGTCAGGTTGTCGGTGAGCGCGAGATTGCCCTCCAGCTCGAGACCGCGCACGCGGCCCTCGCCGGTCTGCACCTGGCACAGGCTGCCGTCGCACAGGTGGGTGGGATCGGGATCCGGCGTCGAGATGTTCTGCTGGCGGATCTCGTAGGCCGACAGGGTCACCATGCTGCGCGAACCCGGCGGCTGGTACTTGATGCCCACCTCGGCCTGCTTGCCCTCGGTGGGCTTGAACGGGGTGCCGCCATAGCCGGTGCCATTGACCGGCTCGAACGACGTCGCATAGCTCGCATACGGCGCGATGCCGTTGTCGAACAGGTACACCAGGCCCGCGCGCCACGTGGTGGCCTCATCGGAATAGCCGGTCTTCGCGCCGGAAGCGCGCACCAGCGAGTGATCCTTGGACCAATCGTGGCGCAGGCCGACGGTGCCGGTCCAGCGGCCCCAGCGGATCTGGTCCTGCGCATACAGACCGGTCTGCTCGCTGTCGCTGCGCCGGGTCGGCACGGCCGAGCCGATCGTCACCGGGCTGCCGTAGACGGGATTGAATACGTCGAGCGGGCCCACGGTGCCGCTGGCCTGGCGCACGCGGATCGTCTGCGTGCGGTAGTCGAGGCCGGTCAGCAGCGTGTGGTCGGTCTCGCCCAGGCCGAAGCCGAACTGCGCGTTGTTGTCGACCGTGAAGCCCTCGGAGCGGATCTCGTTGATCGAGGCCGTGCGGCGCAGCGTGCGGCCGTCGGCCTGCAGGTCGCCCTGGCGCGCCACCGACGCATTGTCGGTGTCGACGCGCATGTAGCGCAGGTTCTGCCCCAGCTTGATCCGGTCGGTCAGCTGATGCGAGAACACATAGCCGATCGCGTACTGCGTGCGGTTGTAGCGGCTGAAATCCGGCTCGCCCAGAAAGCGGTCGGAGCCGAAGCGGCCGTACTGCGTGGCGTAGTAGGTGCCATGCGAAGGCAGGAACTGATAGGTGCTGCCGCCGCGGTCCTGCTGGTAGTTGGTGAGCAGCGTGAGCGAGGTGCGCGCCGAGGGCCGCCACGTCAGGCTGGGCGCGATCATCACGCGGTTCAGGTCGACGTGGTCGACCTGGGTATCGCTGTGATAGCCCGTGCCCACCACGCGGTAGAGCCACTCGCCGGCCTCGTCCAACGGGCCGCTCACGTCGGCATTGAACCGCGCGAGGCCGTAGTTGTCGGTGCTCAGGCCCAGCTCGCCGCGCGCATGGTCGGTCGGCCGCTTGCTGGTCACGTTCACCAGCCCGCCCGGCGCGATCTGGCCGTAGAGCACGGACGACGGCCCGCGCAGCACCTCCACGCGTTCCAGCCCATAGCCGTCGAACTGCGTCGCCGACGCGGTGGCGCCGCTGCTGGAGCCCGGCGGCCGCAGCCCATCCAGATAGAGGTTGTTGGCGAAGCTGCCGGTGCGGAAACCGCGCACCGAAATCTCGTCGACGCGGCTGTCCACGCCGTAGCCGCCGACGTTCACGCCCGCGCTGTAGCGCAGCGCCTCGGCCGTGCTCTTGGCACCGATCATGTCCATCATCTCGCGGTTCACCACCGACACCGACTGCGCCGTTTCGAGCAGCGCGGTCTCGGTCTTGGTGCCGGTGCTGCTTTCCAGCGCCAGCACGCCGACGTTGCCCGACTGGCCCGAGACCGTCACGGCCGGCAGCATCGAGGCATCGCCGACGGGCTGCGGCGCGCGTTCCAGCCGATAGCCCTCGCCGTTGGCATTGGGCACCGCGCGCAGGCCGCTGCCCTGCAGCAGCTGGCGCAGGCTGTCGCCGACCGAGCCGCGCAGCTGCACGGCCGGGCTCTGCTTGCCCGCCGTCAGGTGCGGATCGCTGATGATGGTGGTGCCGCTGGCCTGTCCGAGACGCAGCAGCGCGTCCTGCAGCGACAGCGCCGGCAGCGACAGGTCCACGGCGGCGTTGGCCGCCACTGCCGTGGGCGCCGCGAGCACCGCGGGCGCCGTGCATGCGGCGAGAATCAGGGAGAACAGCATCCGGCGCGCCGCGCCGGGTACGGAAGAATGCGGATGGGAGGGAAAGGCGGACATGAAGGGGCTCAGGGAAGGGCCCGTCGCGGGCCCTGACACCGGTACTAACGAGCCAGCCGCGGCAATCTGCCGGGTTTTACATCTGCTTTCATTCACGACGGCCTGCCCTCACGCCGCGCTCACGCTCACCCAGTAGCGCGTGTGGTACGCCACCTTCAGCCCGTGCGTGGCGGCCAGCGCCTCCAGCACCCGATCGGTCTCGCGCACGCGGAACGTGCCCGTCACGCGCAGGTCGGACACCGCCGGATCGCAGCGCACCAGGCCCGAGCGATAACGCGACAGCTCGGCGAGAAAGTCCGCCAGCCGCATGTCCTCGGCGATCAGCACGCCCTGGGTCCAGGCGAACTCGCGTCCGACCCAGCCGGTCTCGGCCGCGATGTGTTCGCGCGTGAAGCTGCCCACCTCGCCCGCCGCCAGGCGCGCATCGCGCTGCGCAAGCGTCAGGATGCGCGCCTCGCCCTGCTCCACCGCCACGCGGGTGCTGCCGTCCTGCAGGCGCACGGCCAGGCGCGCCTGGCCCGACGAGATCTCGCCATTGCAGGTGAGCACCCGCAGCGCGACCGGCGCCGCACGCGCCTCCAGCATGATCTCGCCCGCGCGCAGGTGCACGTCGATGGCCTGCCCGCGCATGCGCAGGTCCAGCGCGGTGCCGGTGTTCATCAGCAGCGAGGTCTCGTCGGACAGGCTCAGCGTGCGTTGTTCGCCCGCGGCCGTGCGATAAGCCGCGAGCCAGCCGGCGCGGTCGGCCTGGCGATACGACATCGTGCCCAGCAACCCCTGCCCCGCGCCCGCGGTCAGCAGCTTGAGCGTGCGACGGCGCGCCTGCGAGGCGTTGACCGCGCGCACCGCCTGCGCGGCGGCGCGATCCGGCTTGCGGGTGCCGTCGGGCACGGCCTGCCGCAGCCGGCCGAAGCGGCGCCACACCTCGGCATGGCGCGGATCCGCGTCGTGCCAGCGGCGCCAGGCCGCCTGCGTGCCGGCGTCGGGCGCGTGGTCGAGCCGCACCAGCCAGCCGGCCGCCTCGGCCACGATGCGGTCGGCGGCGTCAGTCATCGAGCGCATGATAGAAACGTTGCCAGGCCTGGATCAGGTCTTTCTGCACCACGTTGACGCTGACGCGCAGCTCGGCGGCGATGACGTCGTAAGCCTGCCCGTCGATGCGCGCCAGCAGGAACACCCGGCGCATGCGGGCCGGCATGCGGTCCAGCACGGCGCACACCGCCAGCAGCTGCTGCGACACCTGCGCCAGCATCTCCGCCGAAGGCGCCACCGGCTCGGGCTGGCACGCCAGCGCATCGAGATAGGCGGTCTCCAGCGCGCGCCGGCGGTGCCGGTCGATCAACAGGCGCTTGGCGATGGTCGCCAGATAGCCGCGATTCCAGGCGGGCTGGTCGAGGTAGGTCTGGCGCATCAGGCGCTCGAACGTGTCCTGCACCAGATCCCAGGCATCGGCCTGCTGGCCGCCGCCCAGTTGCCTGCGCAACAAACCGAGCAGCCACGCGTGATGCTCGCGATAGGCGGAGGCCACGGCCGCGGGGTCGGCGGACGCGGAAGAAGACGCGGGAATCGAAGCGGAGTCCAAGATGGGAAGGCCGCGGCGGAACGCGCCCAGGCCTGACGCAAATAAGAATTAGACTCAATTCTATCTTTTGGACGCCGGTCTTGTCATATCGCCGGGCCGGCACCGCCCGGGCTTGCGGCCAGCGCGGTCGCTGCGCGGCGTCCGCCACCGCACGGACCGCGCATGGCATCAGCGCGCCTTCAACACCGCGCTGCCGTCGGCCGCGCGCTCGACGCGGATCGGTGCGATGCGCGGCAATACCTCGAAGACGGCTTCGGGCGCGTCGATGGGCACGGTGCCCGCGACGCGCAGCGTGGCGAGCTGGCGGTCGGCGATACGCACCGGCGCGCGCAGATAGCGGTTCAGTTCGTCGACCACCGTGGCGAGCGAGGCGTCGACAAACACCAGCCGACCGCGCTGCCACGCCACGATGGCCGGCACGTTGCCCGGCGCGGGCGCGGCCAGCGGCTCGCCGTCGACATGCCGCAGCACCTCGCCGGGCCGCATGGCGGCGGTCTTGCGCCGCCACCATGGTCCGGCCGCCACCTGCACGCTGCCCTCTTCGAGCGCGACGGTCATGGCCGCGCCATCGAGCCGCACATTGAAGCGGGTGCCGGTCACGCGCACCTCGGCGTCGCGGGCCCGGACCACGAAGGGGCGCAGCGCGTCGTGCGTCACGCTGAACAGCACCTCGCCCTGCTCGACCGAGACCTCGCGTCGCGTGTCGTGCAATGCGACGCGCACGCGCGTGTCGGTGTTCAGGTCCAGCACCGAGCCGTCGCCCAACACCACGCGCCGGCGTTCGCCGCGCGCGGTGGCGTGGACCTCCGTCGGAACGTCCGCAGGCAGGTACCGATGCAGCGCGATGCCGCCTGCGACCGCAGCGGCACAGGCGCCCAGGCCGCCCAGCACCATGCGGCGACGCGAGGCGCTGGCGTTGGCCCGATCGAGCAGTGCGCGCAGTGCGTCCGCATCGAGCACGTCAGTGGCCTGCATCGACGCCTGCACCGCGGCGTATTGCCGCCGGTGCTCCGGATCGCGCGCCAGCCACGCATCGCGCGCCGCTGCGTCGAGGCTGCCCAGCCGTTCCCGGCTGACCCAATAGACCGCCTGCTCGCGCGCGGCGTCGCGATCGGCGCCATCGCCATCCGTCCGGTCAATTCGGCGCATAGGCTTGCAGTCTTCGGTGAATGTGGGAGAGGGCCCGGCGCATGTGCTTTTCGATCGAGCTGTGCGAAAGACCGAGTTTCGCCGCGATCTCGGCGTGCGTGTAGCCCTCGAGCTTGTGCCAGAGAAACACCTGCTGGGTCTTGAGCGGCAGCTCGGCCAGCGCGCGCTTGAGCGCGTCGGCCAGTTGCGCCGCGCGCAGATCGGCCTCGGGGTCGGCCTGCTGCGGATGCTCCGCGTCGGCCAGGTCTTCGAGCGCGATGCGCTCGCGGGCCGATTGCCGCCGCAACTCGCCGGTCAGGCGCAGGCGCGTGGCGCCGTACAGATAGGCCTTGGCATCGACCACGGCCTCGTCGCCCTTGCGCAGCAGGTTGGCCACCACGTCGTGCGCCGCATCCTCGGCCTCGGCGCGCCGCTCGTTGCGACGCGTCCAGCCGCCGATGAGCCCGCGGTAGTACGCGAGCCAACCGTGATCGGAAGGCTGACGGGAAGACATGGAACCGCGGGCCGCAGGGGGGGGGAAACAAGGGAGGCGCATTATCGAGGATGGTTCTCATTTGCGCAAACGCGGCCCCGCCTGCAATCGGGGCTTGAGGCGAGCGCGCCAACGATACGTTTAGTTACTATTTATCATTGAGAATGATTCCGGTTTTTCTCGCGTCGCGGCGTCTACCAAGGAGGGCGGCTCTGCTGCCTCATCGTTTCCTTGGCCAAGGATCCCAATAAAAAGCGCGCGCACCGATGCACAGGAATCATCCGAATGAATAAGCAACCGGCCCGCGGCCGAATCTTCCCGGCCAGGTTTTTCGCGCCCGGCCAGGCCCGTTACCGCAAACTCGCCCTGGCGGTCGCCCTCGCCTGCGCGCCGCTCCCCGCCCTGGTGCTGGCCCAGTCCGCACCCGTGCAGATCAGCCTTGGGGCCCAGCCGCTGGCCAGCGCGCTGATGCAGTTGGGAGAACAGGCGGCATTGGTCATCTTCTTCCGGCCGGAAACGGTGCAGGGCCACAGCGCGCCCGCACTCAGCGGCCGACTCACGCCCGACGCCGCGCTGCAGGCCCTGCTCGCCGGCACCGGGATCACCTTCCAGCGCGACGGCCGCAACGTCACGCTCAACCCCGACGCGAAGGGTGCCGCGCAACTCGAGCCCGTGACCGTGCTGGGCGCCGGCATCGGCGCGAGCGACAGCTATGTCGCGCTGACCAGCACCGTGGGCAAGCTGGGCACGCCGCTGATCGAAACGCCGCGATCGATATCCGTGGTCACGCAGGAGCAGCTCAAGACGCAATCGCCGCGCAGCCTGGAGTCGGCGCTGGCGTACACGGTGGGCGTGCAGAGCGAGGTGTCGGGCTCCAGCGACGTGCGCATGACCGGCGCGATGATCCGCGGCTTCGCCGACGGCAGCGCGTACTACAAGGACGGCCTGAAGCAGCTGTCGGCGGGCACCTATGGCTCGTGGAACGACAGCCCCGAAGACCTGCAGAGCATCGAAGTGCTCAAGGGCCCGGCCTCCGTGCTGTACGGCCAGGGCCGGCCCGGCGGCGTCATCAACGTGGTGACCAAGCGCCCCACCGTCGACCACGTCAACAGCGTGGGCCTGAGCTACGGCACCTACAACCGCCGCCAGGCGACCGCCGACATCGGCGGCGCCTTCGATGCCGAAGACCGCGTGCTTTATCGCATCAACATGCTCGGGCGCAAGAGTGACGGCCGCACCGACGGTTCGAAGGACGACCGCATCTCGGTCACGCCCTCCATTATGTGGAACATCAGCAACTCGACGCGCCTGACGTTGATCGGCGCCTATTCCGAGGAACGCGGCACGCCCAAGAGCTGGTGGCCCAATCTCTTCACCTACCCCGAGATCGAAGGCCTGCCGCTGCACCGCACCGCCGGCGATCCCGATTTCGACCGCTTCAACCGCGACACGAAATCGATCGGCTATGCCTTCGAGCATGACGCCGAGAACGGCTGGCAGTTCCGCCAGAACCTGCGCTACTCCGAGATCGACATCGACTATCGCCATATCTACGCGATGGATCTGCTCGCCGACAAGCGCACCATCACGCGCGGCAGCCTGGCGCAACGCACGCACGGCCAGACGCTGGCGGTGGACAGCCGCGCCCAGCGCGATTTCCAGTGGGGCGCGCTCAAGCACACCTTCGCGTTTGGCGTGGACTACCTGCGCTACAAGGAGCACGACGGTTCGGGTTTCGGCTGGGACGTCCCCAACTCCGACATCTACGCGCCGGTGTATGGCCTGAACGTGGCGGCACCCGAACTGGAAACTTCGCGCACCGACCTCAAGCAGACCGGCCTGTACATGCTGAATCAGCTCAAGCTCGATCGCTGGGTCGGCAACGTCAGCCTGCGGCGCGACTTCGTCACGACGTTGCGCAGCAGCACCACGCAGCCCAAGGTCAAGGACGCCGCGACCACCGGCAGCGTCGGCCTGCTCTACCACTTCGACAACGGTGTCGCGCCGTACGTCAGCTACTCGACCGCGTTCGATCCGATCACCGGCCGCCAGTTCGACGGCAGCGCCTTCAAGCCGCGCGAAGGCAAGCAGTACGAGGTGGGCGTGAAGTATCAGCCGCCGGGCACGGAGGCCATGTTCACGGCCGCGCTGTTCGACATCCGCCAGAAGAACGTGACGACGCAGGACCCCGACCATCCGGGCTACAGCGTGCAGAATGGCGAGGTGCGCTCCACCGGGATCGAGCTCGAGGCGAACTTCCCGCTCACGCGCGAGTTGCGCGTGATGGCCGGCTACACCTACATCGACCCGCGCATCACCCAGAGCAATCGCGACTACGAGCTTGGCGCGCAGAGCTCGCAGACCGCGCGCCAGACCGCGAGCCTGTGGCTGGACTATCGTCCGCGCCAGGTGCAGGGGCTGCAGCTCGGCGCCGGCGTGCGCCATCGCGGCCGCGCCGCGCTCAACACCACCACGGAAGGCACGCCCTACAACGATGCCTACACGCTGGTGGATGCCGTGGTGGCCTATGAAACGCCGAAGTACCGCGTGGCGCTGAACGTCAACAACGTGTTCGACAAGAAGTACTACACGTACACGTTCCGGGGCATGGAGCGCGAGGCCATGCTCAGCGTCAACTACTACTGGTAGGCGCTAGCGCATGACCAGCCCGCCGTCCACGAACAGCGTCTGCCCGGTCATGAAGCCGCTCCAGTCGGAAGCGAGGAACAGGACCGGGCCGGCGACGTCCTCGGGACGCGCCAGCCGGCGCAGCGGCGTGGCGGCGATCAGCGACTCGCGGAACGACTCCTGCGTGTCGCGGCTGGTCTGGGTGGGATAGACCAAGCCGGGCGCGACGCAGTTCACGCGGATGCCGTAGGGGCCCAGCTCCGAGGCCAGGTTGCGGCTGAAGGCCACCAGCGCGGCCTTGGCGGTGGTGTAGTCGTGGTACGGCACCACCGGGTTCTCGGCCAGGTTGGTGACGATGTTGACGATGCTGCCCTGCCCGCGCTGCTTGAAGTGGGGCAGCACGGCCTGGCACACGTGGAACGCGGCGCCCACCGCGCCGTCGAACTGCGACTGGTAGTCCTGCCATGCGAGCGCGTCGAAGGCGGCGCGCGTGCGCGGATCGAAGGTGTAGTGCCGCAGCGCGTTGTTGACCACCACGTCGAGCCGGCCGGTCTCGAGCACGATGGCCTCGATCATGGCGCGCACGGCGTCGGGCGAACTCACGTCGGCCTGCAGCGCCCAGCCATCGCCGCCGAGCGTGCGGCACTGCTCGGCCACGGCATCGGCCGTCGCCGCGTTGCTCAGGTAATTGACCACCACGGTGGCGCCCTCGCGCGCGAAGCCGCGCGCGATCTCGGCGCCGATGCCGCGCCCGGCGCCGGTCACCAGCACCACCTTGCCCGCGAATTTCGATGCGGCGTCCATGTCAGGCTCCCGGCAGCAGGCGGGTGTCGACCACCGCCTTCACGTCGATCGGCTGCTGGATCAGGCCGAGCGCGCGGTACGCGTCGGCCGCCTTCTGCAGCGAATCCAGGTCGAAGGCGCCCAGCGCGCGGCCCTGCGCCACCGACGAGGCGTTGCGCAGCTTGATCACCTCGAGATTGACCGCGGCGTCGGTGCCGTCGATGGCGCGCCGGCCCGCGATCTCGGCCGCGGCCTGCGGCTCGGCCAGCATCCAGGCGGCGCTGTCGCGATAGGCCTTGAGGAAGGCGCGCAGCAGGTCCTGCTTCTGCTGCCAGACCGACTCACGCACCACGAACAAATCGCTCGACACGTTGATGTAGTCGCTGACCGCCATCACGTTCACGTCGGCCACGCCGCGGCGGCGGCCCACCAGCAGGCCGGTGTCGGTGGCGGCGGTGGCATCGACCTGGCCCTGCAGCAGCGGCGCGAAGTTGAGCAGGCCCGTCACCACGATCTCGACGTCGGCTTCGCGCAGCCCGGCCTGGTGCAGCATCACCAGCAGGTTCTGGCGCGTGCCGCTCGCCAGGCTGTAGACGCCGATGCGCTTGCCCTTCAGGTCGGCCGGCGTGCGAATGTTGGCGGACGCGAGCGAGACCACGTTGAACACGTTCTGCGGGTAGATGTCGTAGATGGCGCGCAGCTTCTCGCCCTTGTCGAGCGCCATGAAGAACGAGCCCGGATCGGTGAAGGCCACGTCGGCCTGGCCGCTCAGGATATTGCGGATGGCGTCGCCGCCGCCCGCGCCGGGCAGGTAGACCAGTTCCAGCCCCTGCGCCTTGAAGAAGCCCTTGTCGGGCTCGGCCAGCAGATTGGTGATCTCGGAGATGGGCTTGCTCCAGCCGGCCAGCGTGACCCGGGCGAGCGCCTGCGCGCGAGCGGCGGGTGCGAGCGACAGCGCGGCCAGGCCGGCGGCCGCGCCCAGCAATGCGCGGCGGGTGGGAGACGGAAGCGCAAAAGCAGTCATGGCAGTCTTCATGTGGGATCGGAATAAGGACGCAGCAGCCGGCGTTCGAGCAGCAGCGTGGCCTGATAACAGAGCAGGCCGATCGCGGCGATGGCGGTGAGCGCGGCGAACATGAGCGGCGTGTCCATCATGCCTTGCGCGGCGATGATGACCGCGCCCAGGCCGCGGCTCGCGCCGATGAACTCGCCCACGACCGCCCCCACCAGCGCCAGCACCAGCGCCACGCGCAGGCCCGCCAGGATGCCGGGCAGGCCTGCGCGCAGCTTGAGCCGCCACAGGGTCTGCGCCCGCGTGGCGCCCAGCATGCGGAACAACTGCAGGCGGTTCGGATCGACCTGGCGCAGGCTGGTCAGCGTGTTTTCCATCAGCGGGAAGAAGCAGATGAGCGCCGTCATCACGATGGTGGGCATCAGGCCGAAGCCGAACCACAGCACGAACAGCGGCGCCAGCGCCAGCTTGGGCACCACCTGGCTCACGATCACGTAGGGCTTGAGGACCCGGTCGAGCAGCGCCGATTCGGCCAGCGCGATGCCCATGCCGAGCCCGGCCACGCCGCCCGCGAGCAGGCCCAGCAGCATCTCGGCCAGCGTGGTGGCGATGTGCGACCACAGATAGCCGGAGGCCAGCGTGCGCCACAGCGTCTGCGCCACGGCCGAGGGCGCCGGCAGCACCAGCGCCGAGATCCCGGCCTGGCGCACGACCAGCTCCCAGGCGCCCAGAAGCGCCACCAGCAGCGCCAGCGCGAGCACGCGGGCGTCGAGCAGGCGTCTCATGCGGCCTCCGCATTCATGGCCTGGAACACCTCGGCGCAATAGTGATTGAAGGCCGGCTCGTGCCGCATCGCCTGCGAGCGGGGCGCGGGCAGCTCGACCGCGACGTCGGCCACCAGCCGGCCGCGATGCATCACGCCGACGCGGTCGGCCAGGTAGACCGCCTCGCCGATGTCGTGGGTGACGAACAGCACCGTGGTGCCGCTCGCGCGGCACAGGCGCCAGAGGTCGTCCTGCAGCTCGCCGCGCGTGATGGCGTCGAGCGCGGCGAAGGGCTCGTCGAGCAGCAGCAGCGCGGGCGCCAGGATCAGCGCGCGGGCCAGCGCCACGCGGCCCTGCTGGCCGCCGGACAGCTGGCGCGGGTGGCGCGCGGCGTGGTCGGCCAGGCCCAGCATCGCCAGCAACGACAGCGCGCGCTCGCGATCGACGGCGCCGGGCCGGCGTTGCAGCGACACCGGCAGCAGCACGTTGTCGAGCACCGACGCCCAGTCGAGCAGCGTGGGCGCCTGGAACACATAGCCCAGCTGCGGCCCCGGCGCGGCGCGTGTGCCGTCGGCGCGCAGCACCTCGCCCGACTGCGGCGCGAGCAGGCCGGCCGCCAGCTTCAGCAGGGTGGTCTTGCCGCAGCCGCTGCGACCCACCAGCGTGTGGAAGGCGCCGGGCGCGAGTTGCCAATCGATGCCGTCGACGATGGGCGCGCGGCCGGGATAGGTGTAGGCCACCCGCCGCAGGTCGAGAAAGGGGGTGTCTTGCAGGGCGCTCATGGCTGATAGCGTGCGTAGGGCTCGGCGGCCAGTTCGGCCGACTGTTCGATCTCGGTCATGCGCACGAGGTCGAGCAGGTTGAAGCGGCCGTCGTGGTGCCAGCCCGCTTCGGGCACGCTCATGGCGCCCAGCGCGCTGATGCGCGTCACCCCCACCGCGCCGAGCCGCTCGGCCAGCGCGTAGAGCTCTTCCGGCGTGGCGGCCACGCCCGCGGTCTGAAGGAAGCGGCTGCGGTCCGCCACGGCGGCCACCGCCTCGTCGAAGCCGTCGATCGCGGCCACGACGATGCTGCGTTGCAGGGCCGTGGGCACGAGCGCGGCCGGAACGTCGGTGTGGACCACGCTCCAGGCGGCATCCGGATCGCCCAGCAGCACGTCGGGCGCGCGGCCCGCCACCGGCGCCTGCCATTCGATGGCCTGGCGCCACTTGGCCAGCGCGGCCGACTCCGCCAGCTCCAGCGCGCGCCGCGGATAGCGGCGCTGCAGATTGGCGAGCTCGCCCGCGAGGTAGGCGGCGAATTCGCGCGGCGAGACGGCGCCGCCGCGCTGCACGTAGAAGACGTGCGGCGAATAGCAGCCCTGCTGGTCGTAGCGCATCACGTCCCAGGCCGCGCGGCGCGCCAACACCGGCGCGTTGACGGCGTCGAGCGCCGCCGCGCTCACCACGCCGAAGCCCAGCTTGTGGCCGTAACCCAGGAAACGCGTGGTCACCGGCAGCCGCTGCTGGATCGATGCCAATGCCTCGTTGCCGCCATAGGCGACCACGGTATCGGCCTGCGCGTAGAGCGCGTCGGCGCCCTCCTCGCCCGCGCCGCGCCACCACACCACGGCCAGGCAGTCGGCCAGGGGCGGATGCACCTCGGCCAGCAGGCGCCCGAACCAGCCCGCGAACAAGGGCTCGGCGCTGGGCAGCTTGCCCACCGTGCCGGCCTTCACCAGCAGCCCGCAGACCAGGCTCCAGAGCGACAGCGCGGGCACGTTGCCGGCCCAGCTGTGCACCAGCAGCTGCGGACCGAAGGCGCGCACCGCGCCGCCCTTGGCGGCCGGCTGGAAGCCGTCCAGTACCTTGGGATTGGCGAAATCCTCGGCCACGAAGCGGTGCAGCTGCGGCGCGCGGAAGGTCTTGAGGAAACCGGTGAGGCCCAGGCGCACCATCTCGGCGTCGTAGCCGCTCACGATCGGCAGCAGCGCGTCTGCCTCGCGCCGCACGGGATCGGCGGGATCGAGCAGGCGCGCCACCGCGCGGTCGATCACGGCGATGATCTCCGAGACGGTCATGGTCTTGAGATGGCGCGCGGCCGCCGCGCGCACGCGGCCGGCCAGCGCCGTCATCTGGTCGGGCGCGAGCACCGGCACCGCCACCTCGATGCGCGCGTCGCCCTGGCCGAATGGCAGGACCTGCCATTGCACCTGCGCGGCATCCAGCCCCGGCAGGTATCCGGCCTCGATCCGGCGCGCGTTCATGCGGCCGCCGAGCGCAGGAATTCCTCGACCGCCAGCGAGCAGCCCTTGGCCTGCGCGCCCTGCGCGCGGCCCAGCAGCAGGAAGCCGCCGTCGGCGGGCTCGCCCACGTCTTCGGTGAGGATGGTGCTGACCGAGTTGTAGTTGCCGAGGTCGCAGTGCGCGAGGATGCCGCGCTCGCCGGCCGGCACCGTGGCGCCGGTGGCCGGATCGACCAGGCGCGAGCGGATCCAGTGCGGACCCGACTTCACCGAGGGCACCGTGGCGTTGCCGTCGTCGTAGAACTGCGTGCTGAGCTCGGTCATGCCATACATATTGATGCACAGCGTGCGCGGCACCCCGAACAGCTCCGAGAGGCCCGCGTAGAACGCGTCGAGCGGCAGGTCGCGCGACTGGCCCTTGTAGCCGCCGGTGTCGAGGATGCGGCTGCCCGCGGGCAGGCGGAACGCGCGGCCCTGCGCACGCAGCGTGTCCATCACGTGCACGAAGCTCCAGCTCGCGCCCAGCAGCGCATAGGGCTCGCCGGACTGCTCGGCCGCCGCCAGCGTCTGCCACAAGGCATCGAGATCGATGCCCGCGGGCGTCATGAAATAGCGGCTCTCCGGCGTGCCGAAGGCGGTCTTTGCGAGCGCGAGGTAGTGCGCCAGCGAGGAGTTCGGCATGGCCGCTTCGTCGGGGAACAGGATGCCCATGGGCAGGCGCGCCACGCCCTGCATCACGCGCGGCCCGAAGTTGCGCGTCATCGAGAGATCGTAGATGTCGAGACGGGGATGGAAATGCCGGCCGCGCATGTCGGCGCGGGTGGTGCCGCTGGTCATGAACACACGCTCGCCGGCCGTCGCGGGCTCGCAGCGCAGCTCCATGGCCTTGAAGGCATCGATCGGCACGGCCGGGATGTCGCTCCAGGTCTTCACGGTGCGCGGCGTGGCGCCACGCCGCTGGCAGAAGGCGCGATAGCCCGCATTGGCGCCGAACTGATAGGCGAACAGGCGCAGCGCCATCTGGTCGAACTGCGCGTCCGTGCAGCCGTCCTGGGCAATGAATTCGAGTAGGTCCGCGACCGGCGGTTGGGCTTGGTTCATGGCGTCGAGAGTCCTGTGCTGGATGCTCCGAAGCCCGCCCGCGTGGCGCTGCGCATGGGCGCGGCCCGTCGAGGTCGATGCTCTTCTTACGCCGGCATGATCCGGGTCAAGTTCGCGGGTGTGAATCTCAGCACTGACGTGCACCCCGGAGCAAACGCCATGTTAACCCGCAATGCCCCCCTGCCCCGCCGGGCTGGGCGGCCCCCACGGCGGCGCCGGGGCGACCCGCCGGTCGCCAGATGGCCGGGTTTTCCGACGATCTGCGCGAAAAGCAACATTTGGTACTGCGTAAGCGGGAATTTATCGGAGAAGTCGCCACTCCCCTGTATCCTACGCTCAGGTGTGGCCCTCGCCCTCCAACGACGGCGCACTTACCAGGAATGCCATGCTTTCGACCCTGATCTACCGGAGCCGCGCGCGCACTGCGTTGCGGCCTGAGGATCTCCAGCGCCTGCTCAAGTCGGCTCGCGAACGCAACGCCGCGCTGCAGATCACGGGCATTCTTTTGTTCGACGGCGTGCATTTCGTACAACTGATCGAAGGCCCCGAAGACGCGGTGGCCGCGCTGTTCGCCACCATCCAGGCCGACCCCCGCCATTGCAATGTCGTGCAGCTGCTGCGCGATCATGCGCCGGCCCCGCGCTTCGGCACCGGCCCCATGGCCCTGCTGGACCGGCGCGAACTCGAAGGCGGCGCCGTGCTGCCCGCCCTGCTCGAGCGCATGACCGCCAAGACCGTCGCCTCCAACGACGATCGCGTCGTGAACATCCTGCAGGTGTATGCCGGCGAACGCTGGGCGGATCACATCGTCGAGGGCGACGACGTGCACGACTGGCGGATGATCGAGGACCACGTGCGCGAGAAGCAGGCCGAGGGCGGCTTCGCCGGCCATCCCTGCCAGTTCGCGCTGCAACCCATCGTGGAACCGCGCCGGCGCAAGATCAGCTCGTTCGAGTTCCTGATCCGCAGCCCCTCGGGCGGCTCGCCGGAAAGCTATTTCAATACCGTGCCGGCCGAGCAGCTCTATCTGGCCGACCTGCAATCCAAGGCGTTCGCCTTCGACCTGGTCAACCGGCTCGGGCTGCAGGACAGCAAGCTCTCCATCAACCTGCTGCCCATGTCGCTGACCGACGTGCCGCTGGCCGTCGAGCGCCTGCTGGAGCAGATTTCCTCCCATGGCCTGAATCCGCGCCAGGTGATCGTCGAGGTCACCGAGCAGCAGGCCATCTCGCGGCTGGATGCCTTCGGCGCGGCCATCGTGCAGTTGCGCCGGGCCGGCATGTCCGTCGCCATCGATGACTTCGGCGCCGGCTTCGCGGGGCTCTCGCTGCTGGCCGAATTCCAGCCCGACAAGCTCAAGATCGACCGCAAGATCATCCAGGGCATCCACGTCGACGGGCCGCGCCAGGCCATCGTGCGCGCGATCGTGCAGGCCTGTTCTGCCATGGGCATCATCCCCGTCGCGGAAGGCGTGGAGACGATGGAGGAATGGTGCTGGCTGCAGGCGGCCGGACTGGAACGCTTCCAGGGCTATCTGTTCGCCCGGCCCGCGCTCAACGGCGTGCCGGCGATCAACTGGCCGGACCCGGCGCCGCTGGCCGCCTGACAGTCCGCTGCAGTGCCGGCCTAGCGTTGATAGGCCGGCGTGGGCAGCGCCGCGGGCGCCGGATTCGCCGCCACCCATTGCTCCGCCAGCTCGCACAGCCGCAGGGTGTCGCCGTCCTTGCGGCGCACCTGGGCCACGAGGCTCGCGGCCTCGTCCAGCTGCGGCGCCGGCAGGGCCGTGCCCGAGCCCAGGTGGGCCAGCAACGCATCGGCCATGGCACGGAACTCGGCATCCCAGTTGATGCCGCCATTGCCGGCCAGCTCGTTGTGCAGCCGGCCCGACACCCGGATGACCTCGCCCTGCACCGTGGCCGCCGCGCCGTTGGACGGCACCAGCAGGTCCCACAGCGCCTTGTGCCGCGCCTCCCAGGTATCGCCGCTGGCCACGATGGGCGCGCGGCCATCGTGCATCGCGCGGCGCGCCACCGGCGCCACGTCGAAGAGCGCATACAGCCGCTCGAGCGCCGCGCTCACCTCCTCGACCGAGTCCGGATTGAAATTGGCGCGATGAAATTCGAACTGCTGGCCGATGCGCTCGACCCACGCCGTCATGCGCGGCGTGCGCGCGGCGCCCGCCTCCAGCAGCAGCGCGGCCACCTCGGTGATCTCGGCCAGCTTGGCGTTGCTGCACCCTTGCAGCGCGTGCTCCAGCGGCGAGAGGCCGTGCGCATTGGGCGCATCGACCCGGGCGCCGTGCGCAAGCAGCAGGCGGGTCGTGTCGGCATTGCCCACCGCGGCCGCCTTGTGCAGCGGCGTGCCGCGCGCGCCCACGCCCGCGTGCACGTCCGCGCCGAGCGCCAGCAGCGGCTCGATGCGGCCGCGCCAGTGGCCGGCGCGCGCGTGCAGCGGCGTCTCGCCATAGGTATCGGCGGCATCGACATCGGCGCCCTGCGCGACCAGCCAGTGCACCAGCGCGTCGGGAAATTCGTTGAACGCCAGCGCCGTCTGCTTGGAATAGCCGCCGCGGGCGTCCAGCGCGCAGGTCTCGAACACGGCCTTCAAGGCCGCCTCGTCGCCCTGCTCCAGCAGCTCGGTGAAGTTCTTGGGCAGCAGTTTCTTCTTGGCGCGAGCCATGCGTGCGTTCTCCAATCGGGGATAGAGGGGCCGGCGCTGCGCACGCCGGGGCCCCGAGCGTAAACCGGCGGCCACGACAAGCCTCTGACAGTTTGCAACGCGGTGTCAGCGACGTGCATCCGCGACGTGCGCTGGCGATTGCGGCCGGCCTGGCGCCTCAGTCCGCCTGCTGCGAACCGCGGCGCAACGCGTCGTTGGCGCGATCCGCATTCGCGCTGGCGCGCGCGTCCGGATCGTTGCGGGTCGCATCGGCCGGCGACAGCGTGGCGGCACCTTCGCCCGCGCCCCGCTCGCCGAGCGTGATGCCGCCGCTGGATCCGTTCAGCAACATCAGCACCACCGTCAGGATGACTAGCAGGATCAGCAGACCACGCACGGGCACCTCGCTTGGTTGGAACGACGATCGCGCGCGAAATGGATGAGCGCGCAACGAATCCGGTCGGAAACATATAACAGAGTTTGCGCTGCGGCGCTCAGCGCGCCACCGATGTTCGCAATTCTGCGAGCGCTGTGTCCGGCCTGGCCGCGCAACGAAAAAACGGAGGCATGCGCCTCCGTTGCGAGCTCGATCGGTGCGGCGCGCCTCAGCGGTTCACCAGCTTCTTCGGCAGCGTGAGCGTGAGCGCCGCGCCGATGAGCGCCACGCAGGCGATGAAGATCACGCCGTTGTCGGTGCTGCCGGTCACGTCCTTCACCACGCCCACCACGTAGGGACTGACGAAACCGCCCAGCCCGCCGAAGCAGTTAATCATCGCCACACCGGCTGCCATGCCGACCCCCGACAGGAACAGGCCCGGGATCGAAAACAGCATCGACGTGGTGCTGTACGCGCCCACCGCCGCGATGGTCAGGGACAGCAACGCCAGGCCCATCGAGCCGTGGAACCAGACGCTGCCGATCAGGCCGACGCAGACGCAGGTGAACGGGCCGACCAGGTGCCAGCGACGCTCGCGCATGCGGTCGGAGCTGCGGCCGATCAGGTACATCACCACGAAGGCGGCGGTGAACGGCACCGCCGTGTACAGACCCACGTGCATCACGTCGCCCACGTTGAGCTGCTGCACCAGCGTGGGCAGCCAGAACGACACGCCATAGGAGCAGATGGCCGAGCAGAAGCAGATACTGGTCATCTTCCAGACGCGGCGGTCGCGCAGTGTCGCGGCGAGCGACACGGTGGACTTGTCGTGGCGCGTCAGGTCTTTCTCGGCCTGCAGCTCGCCCTCGATCAGCCGGCGTTCGTCGGCGCTCAGCCAGCCGGCCACGGCCGGGCTGTCGGCCAGGTACTTCAGGCACAGCAGCCCCAGGATCAGCGACGGCACGGCCTCGATGATGAACATCCACTGCCAGCCCGAGAGCGAATGCGCGCCGTGTCCGAACTCGATGATGGCGCCCGACAGCGGCGCGCCGATCATGCCCGACAGCGGCACCGCACCCACGAACAGCGCCACCATCTTGGCGCGCTTGTTGGCCGGGAACCAGTACGTGAGGTAGAGGATCACGCCGGGATAGAAGCCCGCCTCGGCCGCGCCCAGCAGGAAGCGCAGCACATAGAACTGCGTGGGCGTCTCCACGAAGGCGAAGCCGGCGGAGATGATGCCCCACAAAATCATGATGCGCGAGATGGTCTTCTTGGCGCCGATGCGCATCATCAGCAGATTGCTGGGCACCTCGAAGATCAGGTAGCCGATGAAGAACAGGCCGGCGCCCAGGCCGTAGACCGCGTCGCTGAAGCCCAGGTCGTTGAGCATGTGCAGCTTGGCGAAGCCGATGTTGATGCGATCCAGATACGCCGCGACGTAGCACAGCATCAGGAACGGCATGATGTGCAGCGCCACCTTGCGATAGACGGCGTCGCGCTGCGGCGCGAGTCCCGCGGCTGCGGGCGGGTTCAGAGTTGCTTGCACGGTTTTCCCCTTGCGGATGTCGGGCGGTGGTCCCCGCCCTGATTCATGATCTGAGTTGGAAGATGGCCTCGACCTCGACCGCCATCCCCGACGGCAGCGACGAGGCGCCGGTGGCGATGCGCGCGTGCCTGCCGCGCTCGCCGAGCACCTGGGCCAGCAGATCCGAGGCGCCGTCCAGCACCTTGGAGTGGGCATCGAAGTCTTCGGCGCAATTCACCACGCCGGCCAGGCGCACGGCGCCCGCCACGCGGGCCAGGTCGTCGTCGCAGGCCTGTGCCAAGTGCCCCAGCAGGTTCAGCGCGCACAGCGCGGCGGCCTCGCGGCCCGCCTCCACGCTGAGGTCGCGCCCCACCCGGCCGGAGAACTTGAGGACCCCGTCCAGGCGCGGCGCCTGCCCGGCGATGAACAGCAGGTCGCCGGCGCGCACGCTGGGCACGTAGCTGCCGCGCGGCGGATTGACGGCGGGCAGCGCCAGGCCCAGTTCGGCGAGCCGGCCCGAAATCGTGTGGCCGCTCATTTCAGCTGCCTCCAGTCGCCCTGCTGCCCTTGCCAGTTGATGGCGTGGCCGAGCGCGCGCAGCACGCTGCCGCGCAGGGCGCGCACCATGCCGGCGTACTCCTGCATCGCGATGCCGTCGTGCGCGGGCTCGGGCGCCATGAACATGCCGTCCACGCCGCCGCTGGCCACGCAGAGCTCGGTGCTGCGGGTCTCGAGCTCGGGCTCGTGGAACACCACCGGATTCTCCAGCAGCGCGGCCAGCGCCGCGACCACGCCGGTGGCGCCGAAGTTGGAGATGTTGGACACCACCAGCCAGTCGGCCGCGGTGACCGCCGCCACGCCGCCGCGGCCGGGCGTGCCGGTGTCGGCCGCCTTGGGCGAGAAGCGCGGCAGGTCTTCGGCGATCACGCCCATGCCCAGCTCGTTGCCGCCGTCGCCGATGCCGATGAACGGGATCGCCGCCGCCTTGATCTGTTCGAACAGGTAGTCGAGATTGGCCACCAGCCCGTCGAGCGGCCGGCCGCCCAGGCCATGATAGAGACCCAGGGCGTTGCGGCCCGGGCGCTCGATCGCGATGGCCGCGCAGGGCCGCGTCACTGCGACCAGCGCGTCGCAGATCGCATGCGCGCCGCGATCATCCTTGGGCACGGTCTTGATGTAGACCGGCCGCAGGAAATCGAAGGGCTTGATCACGCCATCGGCCGGGAACGGCATGGGCGCCAGGCCCGCGCCACGGCAGGTCGCGATCATCATCTCTTCCCAGTCCTCGTCGATGACGATGACCGTCTCGCGCCGCAGCCCGAGAAAGAAGGCGCGCGCCATCAGGGCGGCGCCAATCGGCCCGTCGGTCTCGGGTGCGCCGCCGCCCTCGGGAAAGCCGGTGGCGATCAGGATCGGCCCGCTGTGCTGCTGCGTGGCCTGGTACAGGCGTTCGGCCGCGCCCATGCAGGCATAGCCGGGCTGGCGCGTCTGCAGCGCCTCGTAGAGATTGCCGATCAGGCCCACGCCGGTGTAGTCGACGCGCATGAAGTCGTCGATGGTGCGGGCAACGCGATGATAGGTTTTGGAGTCGGAAGTCAGCATGATGGGTCAGGCGTTCAGCGCCTCGATGAAAACAGGGATATCGACGTTGCCGCCGCTCAGCACCACGACGACGGTCTTGCCCGCCACGTCGAGCTTGCCGGCCAGCACTGCGGCCAGCGGCACCGCACCGCCCGGCTCAACCACCAGGCGCAGGTGCTGGTAGGCCGCCTTCATGGCGCGGCGCACCTCGGCGTCGCTCACCACCAGGCTGCCGGCCAGGAGTTGCAGGTTGATCGGGAAGGTCAGCCTGCCCGGCTTGACCACCTGCAGCGCATCGCAGATCGACGTCGCACCCGGCGCATTGCTTTCGGGCTGGCCCGAGGCCAGCGAACGCGCCAGCTCGTCGAAGCCTTCGGGTTCGCCGGCATACACGGCCGTGTCGGGCGAGAGCGCCTTCACCGCCGTGGCGACGCCCGCCACGAGGCCGCCGCCGCTGGAGGCCGCGATCACGGCGTCCGGACTCACGCCCAGGGCGCGCGCCTGCTCGATGATTTCCAGGCCGACGGTGCCCTGGCCGGCCATGATGTCGGGGTCGTCGTAGGGCGGTACGATCACCGCGCCGGTGCGGCCCGCGATCTCGGCGCCGATCGCCTCGCGGTCGTCCTTCTGGCGGTCGTACAGCACCACGGTGGCGCCGTTGGCGCGCGCCCCCTCGATCTTCGCCTCGGGCGCATCGGCGGGCATGATGATGGAGGCGGGAATGCCCAGCGTGCGCGCCACCAGCGAGGTGGCCAGTGCATGGTTGCCGGACGAGAACGCCACCACGCCCGCGCGCTTCTGCGACTCGTCGAGCTGGAGCAGGCGGTTGACGGCGCCGCGGAACTTGAAGGCGCCCGCGTTCTGCAGCGATTCGGCCTTCACCAGCACTCGCGCGCCCACCAGCGCGTTGAGCGATGCGCTCTCGAGCAAGGGGGTGCGCAGGATGTGTGCGCGGATCCGTTCGTGGGCCTGCTGCACGTCACTCAGGGTGACGGCGAAGGCGGGAGAGGTCGTAGGATGGGTCAAGGCGGCTCCTGGCTGAATGCGTGTTTGCAGCGCCATTACAGCCTCGGGCCTCTATAACGACCAATCCTGAATTTGGATCAAGATCAATAAGAAAATCTTATTCATGCGACTTTTTCCTGGGACGTCGGCCGGCGCGCCGCACACGCACGGCGGCGGCAATCAGGGAAAGCACTGAGACGCGCGCACGCCGATGGCGCGTGCGGCGGCGCTCATGCGGCGGCGCTGCGGCGCCGGCGCCGATGGCCGGCGGTCGAGGCGCGCGCGATCTCGCCCGCCAGCCCGGCCAGCGCCACCTTGGTCGGCTCGTCGCTGCCGCGCGCATAGGCCACGGCGAACGACAGGTCGCGCAGCTGCATCTGCGTATTGCGTACCTTCAGCCGGCCCTGCTCCACTTCCTTGAGCACCGCAAGACGCGGCACCACGCAGACGCCATAGCCGTCTTCGGCCATGCGCACGATGGTCGAGAGCGACCAGTTGGTGAAGATGCGCGGCGCGCCGTGCTCGGGGGTGGTCAGCTCGTGACGCAGGAAGGTGTAGGGATAGGTGCGCTTCGGAAAGGTGATCAGGGGCTGCGCCGCCACCGCGCTGTTCGACAGCGGCTCCTTGCCCAGCTTCAGCGAGGGCGCCGACAGGAAATTGAGCTCGTAGCTGCATAGCGGCATCTCGACCAGCGCGTCGTCCTGCAGCGGCCCCAGCAGGAACGCCATGTCGAGTTCGCCCGACTTCAGGTCTTCGCGCAGGGTGGGCGTGATGTCCACGACGAAGTCGATGATGACGTTGGGATAGCGCTTGCGGCACTGCTCGAGAAACTCCACCAGCCAGGTGTGGACGATGGTCTCCGCCACGCCGAGCCGGATCACGCCGCTGACCGCCTGCTCCTCGGCGACCTTGATCATCATCTCCGAGTGCAGCGCCATGAAGCGCTCGGCGTAGTCATACAGCACGCGGCCCTTGGCCGTGAGCTTGACCGCGCGCGAGCTGCGGTCCAGCGCCTTGATGCCCAGCTCGGCCTCCAACGCGGCGATGCGCTGCGACACCGCGGGCTGCGTGGTGTGCAGCTTGGCGGCCGCCTTGTTGAAGCTGCTGAGGTTCACCACCCAGTAGAAGACCTCGAGGCTTTTGAAGTTCATGATCCCGTTCCCCACGCCCACGCGCGACATTGCGCCGGCCGGGCCGCGCGGCGGACCCGGCGGCCGTCGCCATCATACGGCGGGCGCCGGCCGGACGCGCGCACGGCCGGCGCCCGCAGATTTCGTTGCACTTGTCATGTTTTGCCGCCCCGCGCGGCCGCATTGCGTGTCGAATGTCGGCCATCCCATCTGGAGTCAGACATGCCGATCGATTTCGCGCCGATCGAAGACGGTTTCATGAACCTCGTGCGTGCCCATCCGGCCTTCGCCGGCTGGCGCAAGAAGCGCAAGCGCAGCCTGTGGCGCAGCGTGGGCGAGGTGGAACAGGCCATCGAACTGATCCGCTACAAGGACTCGTTCGAGAACCGCCAGCTCGTGTCCATCGGGCTGTCCGTGTCGGTGCCCTGCGAGCGCGAGTGGCCCGTCTACGTGCCGCCCGACGTGTGGCACAAGGGCCGGCTCTATCGCCGCGCCTTCCTGGTGCCGGGCCAGGGCCTGGTGCCGGAGGACGCGTTTGCCAGCGGCGCGCCGGTGGCCTTGTGCGAACCCGCCGACCTCGCCGGCTGGCTCGCCACGCTGCCCGCCGATATCGAACGGCATGTCGCGCCGTGGTTCAGCCAATACGACACGCTCGAGACGGCATCGTACGAGTACGAGATCCCGCGCTGGCGCCTGCAGCAGGCCGGCCTCGTTCCGTAGCGGCGCATCGGCGCCATCGTTGCCGGGCGGGCGGTCGGCATGCACGCGGCGGCTACGCGGCGCCGCGCAGCTGGTCGCGCACGTCCATCAATGCAAAGCCGAGCAGGTTCAGGCCGCGCCAGAGATTGGGATTGGCGATGTGTTCGTCATCCTGCGCCATGCCGATGCCCCAGATGCGGTCGACCGGGCTCGCCTCGACCAGCACCCGGTTGCCGGTCTGCAACAGGAACTCGCGCAGCGCCGCATTCTGGCCAAACTTGGCCAGATTGGCCCTCACCACGATGCCGTAGCGCTCGGCCAGCCAGACCGCGTCGTTGAAGCCCAGCACCTGGCGGCCCAGGGCTTTCGCGGCGCCGGGGTTGGGCGCGTCGAAGATCTGCGCGCGCGTGGCCTCGTCGCCGAACAGGCGCGCCTTCTCGGCCATCATGAAATGCTCGGCGGTGGGATAGCGCTGGCCGTCGACCACGAAAGGCGCGCCGAACCACTGGCTGAAGCACGACGCCGTGACGCCGTTGCGCGCGGGCTGATGGCCCCAGAAATACACGTATTTGAATTTGGCGCCGGCGTTGAAACGCTGGCGCAGGGTCTTGAGGTGCTGCGTGTCGGTCATGCCGCCATTATGCCGCGCGCGTGCGGCTCACGCCTGCTCGCCGTGGAACTGCGCGTACGCTTCCGCCTCGAGTTCGCCGCAGTCCGACAGCAGATTGCCGTCCTCGTCGTGGATCGCGTAGGTCTGCTGGTCGTCGCCGATCTGCGCGCTGCCGTCCAGGCCCAGCAGCAAGGTGTAGAGCGTATCGGTGAGCGCGGCGTCGATCGCGCCCAGCACGTGTTCGCGCTGTTCGGCCGACAGGCCGGCGGCGGCCAGGCGTGCGCCGGCCGCGCCCTCGCCCGCGCCCAGGCGCGCCAGGATCGAGGTTTTCTCTGCCTTCCAGTTGCTCACGAATTGGCGGGCGTCCATGGGTTTCCTGTGTGGCTGATGGGAATGGCGAGACTATAAGGGAAAGAAAAAGGGAGGCGCCTCGCGGCGCCCCCCTCTGCCTGCCTCATGCGGCCCGGATCACTGCACCACCGGCGCCACGAAGTGGGACACGCGGGGCGGTGCGTCGCCGATGTGGAAGCCGCGCACTTCGGCCTGCTGGTCGGCGTCGGCGTGGGTCACACGCTCATGCTGGCGCAGGTGCTCCAGCCACGAGGTCACGAGGAAGTACTCCAGGTAGCGGCCCGGCTGCGCCGCGTCTTCGAAGATGCCCCAGGCGTAGGCCCCGTCGCGGCGGCGCTCGGCGCCGGCGTGCTGCATGGCCCGCACGAATTCCACGCCGCGCGCCGGATCGATCAGGTATTCCACCGTGATCATGACCGGGCCGCGATCATGCGACACCTGCTGGTCGATCAGCGGCTCGGGCCAGTGCATCGACGGCGCCAGATCCAGGTCCGCGCCCAGCTGCAGCCTGGCGTTGCGGGTGAGCAACATCGCGACGATCGAGCCTGCGGCGGCGATCAGCATGGCGGCGGGCACGCCGGCATGTACCGCCGTCTGGCCCCAGATCATGCTGCCGGCGGTCATCGAGCCGAAGAACACCGTCACGAAGATGGCCAGGCCACGAGCACGCACCCAGTCCGGCAGCGCGACCTGCGCCGACACGTTGAGCGAGGTCAGCACCATGATCCACGAGGCACCCGCCAGGAAGCTGAAGGCACCGGCGACCACGGGGTGCGGGATCAGGGCGAACGCCACCAGGGTGAGCGCCGTGCCCAGCGTGCCGGCCATGACGCTGCGGTCAGGACCGAGCTTCTTGCGCAGCGGCGGCAGCACCATCGCACCGATCACGGCACCCGCGCCGACGCAGCCCAGGATGATGCCGTAGAGCATGGCGCCGCCTTGCAGCACCTGGCGCACGACCACCGGCAGCAAGGCCCAGTAGGCGCTGGCGAACAGGAAGAACGCAACGGCACGCACCAGCGTCGACTTCAGCGGCTTGCTGTGCAGTGCGAAGCGCAGGCCGGCACGCATGGCATGGAACAGTTGTTCGCGCGGCAGGCGCTTCTCGGCGGCCACCGGAGGCTTCCACCAGATCAGCGCGGCCACGACCACGATGAAGCTCAGCGCATTGACGAAGAACGGAATCGCCACGCCCAGGCTGGTGATCAGCACGCCGGCCAGCGCCGGACCGATCGCGCGGCTCACGTTGATGCCCACGCTGTTGGTCGCGATGGCCTGCTGCAGCGACGGCCGCGGCACGAGGCTGGGCACGATGGCCTGCCAGGCCGGCGCCGACAGGGCGGTGCCGATGCCCATCAGCAGCGTGAAGCCCAGCAGCACCCACGGCGTGGTGAGGCCGAACCACACCACCAGGCCCAGCGCCAGGGCGATGAAGCCCATCGCGATCTGCACCATGAGCAGCAGCTTGCGGCGGTCCATCGTGTCGGCCAGCGCGCCGGCCAGCAACGACAGCAGGAACACCGGCAGTGCGCCCGCGGTCTGCACCAGCGCCACGAACATCGGCGACGGCGACAGCGAGGTCATGAGCCAGCCCGCGCCCACGTCATGCATCCAGGTGCCGATGTTGGACAGCACGGTGGCCACCCAGATCACCGAAAAGGCGGTGTAGGCGAAAGGAGAAGACGGCGGCGTTTCGGCGGCGGGGCGGGA